>Ga0256830_1000362_pt1 | contig 38022 bp, 33 predicted proteins | sample 128326metaG_FD_190537 | JGI IMG/M metagenome (GOLD analysis project Ga0256830, IMG submission 190537) | Hydrothermal vent microbial communities from Lau Basin, Pacific Ocean - 128-326 | ecosystem: Environmental > Aquatic > Marine > Hydrothermal vents | place: Pacific Ocean: Lau Basin | collected...
CCCGGAGTATCCATCCGCCGCTCGACCACTGCTGAAACCATCAAACTCATCCTTGGTTATCAACGTGCTCATGACATGCATGGACGCACTGACGGATGATGACATAAAGAGTTCAACCCCAAAACCGGCTTCGAAAAACGGGGTCAGCGTCTTCGAAAAAACGGTTTCATCCTTGTGTTTGTAAAATACGGAGCCCGCCCCGGCATAGATGTATGGAACAAAGGTGCTGGAAAAACGACTAAGGCTGTACTTCACGTTCAGACCGGCAGTGATAAAACTCGTGAACAACGAAAAGCGCCGGACGGGCTCACCCAGAATCATACGTTCCCCTTCTACCTTTCCATACCGAGAACCGAGCGAGAGTGAAATATCTTCGAATGGATAAAAACCAGCTTCGAAAAATACCTGGGGAGCCCAGGTGGCGTTATCGATTCCATTTAAAACCCCGGCATCGAAACTACTGCCGATGGCCGAATAGCTGCCCCCGCCGGTTAAAAACAGCGATCCCGGCTCATGTTGCGCATCCATCGAAGAACCCATCAGAAAGAGCGTTGAAACCAGGATTTGTATGTGAATAAAACGTTTCATCATTATTTTCATTTCTTCCCTCATTGTGGCTTTTGTTATTAATTCAACAATAGTGCCAACAGAGGTCATATCCGCAACAATCCAGCGGGAAAGACACAGCCAGCGGAACAACTCTCGAAAATCCAGTCAGTTACGAACGTTTACACGCCTGTTCGACATACCGGATATCCGGTTATAAAAACAACCTGCCTTGTAATCTGCTGAAATTTCTTCAAAAAAGAAGTGCAAAATGCAAAGAATTACAACACGCAAAAAACATCACCCTTCTCTTCATGAACCGAACAAATCATCGAGAGGGTTCTTTTTCGGTGTTGGACGCACTGCATATTTCTCGAATAACGCTGTCAGTTTTTTCTTTGACAATTCATCAAGGTCCTCGTCATCCTTGTCGCGTATTCGAAACATGTCAAACATTTCCTGCTCGTCCCGGGTCATCCGGGGAACGTAATCCATGAGTTCGAGAATCATCTTGTGTTGTTCGATGTGGGTCATGCGATAATCCTCCTGATGTTACATTCGAATGCGAGGGTCGAGAGCATCGCGCAAACCATCGCCGACCAGGTTGAAGCTGATCACGGTAAGCACGATCGCAAAACCAGGGAACGTGGAGATCCACCACGCAGTCGAAAGATAATCTTTCCCTTCGTAGATGATATTCCCCCAACTCGCGGTTGGCGGTTCCACACCCAGGTTGAGAAAACTTAGAGCCGCTTCCACCAGGATGATCCCCCCGATACGCAAGGTTGCGTTAACAATGATGGGAGTCAAGGCGTTGGGAAGAATATGGCGTAGAATAATGCGTTTATGTTTGAACCCAAGCGCGTGCGCTGCCAAAACGAATTCTTCTTCTTTCAATGAAAGAACCTGACCTCGAACCAGACGTGAGATGCCCATCCAGGAAGTCAATCCCAGTACAGCGACAATAAGAAAAACACGTGGAAAAGGAAGCTGCTGGAACAAGGCGATAATAATCAGAATGAAAAACAGATTGGGAAACGCCAGTAGCACATCGACAAATCGCATCAAGCTCTTATCAACGTATCCACCAAAATACCCGGAAATCAAGCCAACAAGGGTACCAACCGTTACGGCAAGCAATACGGCAATGAGCCCCAACGCAAGGGATATTCTTGATCCGTAAATCAGTCGCGAGAATATATCCCGCCCGTACCGGTCCGTTCCAAGCAAGAAAAACCGCCTGCCTTCCCAATCTTCCGGTTTTTCCCCCTGGAGTTCATGAATGGGAATACGCAAAGCGTTTTTCCCTTGAGTTGCTACCACGTAATCCGCTTCAACATGGTACTCCGTAATAAAGAGAAGATGTTCGAGGCCGGATTGAACAAGCGTTGCGTTCGCTTCCTTCAGATTTCGGATGAGAGTATGTACGAAACCCTTTCCCGATTCCCCAGCGCTGGAAATTACCGCGGCAACACGCGGTTCTTTCAAAACCAGGTATCGGACTGATGAAAACGGCGGCTGAAATTTCGTTACCTGCGGATCCTGGAGCGCGTTGGGATCATACGGAGCAACCAACGGGCAGAGCAACGCGATCCCGTACATAATCAGGATTGTCAACAAGCCGAAGACGGCCACCCGTTGCGTCTTGAATTCCTGCCACGCCAACACTACTTGCGATACCGCGTGGTCGTCGGTCGTCGTCCGCTGTTGGCGGGATTTGGAATACGCCCAGATCGGTATCACAATCAGCAAGGCGAGAAGAGCCAGCGACGCGATCCAATGTTCCACTACCGCTGCACGGAATACATGCATCGGTTCTTCTCCGCGAATTGCCAGGAGAACGATAGAATAGAGGAATGATTCCAGCCCGCTGACGAAACTGTTGAAGCGAAAAAACACTGTCAGGAGCAGACCGACATACAACATAAAGATCGCCATGCCGGACCTGACCTTGCCGTTTCGCAAATGCCCGAATCCCGGAACCAGTGTTATACCCCGGGAAATATTGGCGGTCAACAACTTCAGCATAGCAAGGAAACTTCTCGTCATGAGGGTCTATTCCAACCGTATCCGCGGATCGACGATAGCATACAGAACATCGGCCAGGAGATTTCCCAAAACCACCATGAGACCGGATATGGCCGTGAGAGCGATGACAACAGGATAGTCGCGTGAGAAAATCGCTTCCAGGAGTACGTTCCCCATCCCGGGCCAATCGAATACCGCTTCGACTACTACCGCTCCACCGAGCAAGAAGGGTAATGACAGCCCGACGATGGTGATCACGGGAATCATGGCGTTCCGCATCGCATGCTTTCCTACGACTTTCCACTCGGGAAGGCCCTTGGCACGCGCCGTCCTGATATAATCCTGCTTAATGACATCCAGCAGGCTCCCCCGCATATAACGACCCGTAGCGGCCGCTGACGCAAATCCCAGGACGAATACCGGGAGGACAAGGTGCTTGGCCAGATCGAAGATATACGCGAACATCGGAAGCTGGTCGGCGTTCGGGGAATGCATCTGTGCCGCCGGGAGCAAATCCAGATGGAGAGAGACACCGAGAATCAGCATCAATGCGAGCCAGAATTCCGGTATTGAATAAACGAACAGGGCGAGAACCGTTGTAATGTTATCCACCCACGAACCTCGTGTTACCGCCGAAAGGGTGCCGATAAGCACCCCGAGAGCGATGTTCAAAAAAAGCGCCAGTGTGGTGAGAATAAGCGTGTTGGGAATGGCATCGGCCAGAATGTCGACCACCGGGCGATGCTTGCTGAAGGACACGCCGAACTCCCCCGTGGCGGTAGCTTTGAGCCATTTCACGTACTGCAACGGAAGCGGGTCGTCAAGCCCAAGATTTCGACGAACCCGGTCCGCGATGCCGGGGTCCACATTGCCTTGCAAATAGAGACTGGCGGGATCGCCCGGCGCCATGCGAATAATAAAAAACGTGACTGTCAGCAAACCGAAAATCAATGGGATTGCCGCAATCACGCGCTTGAGGATGTACAGTAACACAGAAAGCTCGTGAAATAGATGGAATCAGTAAACGACTGAGCCTTGAGGTGACCCGATGGTCCAATTCCACATCTCGTTCATCGCGCCCAGAATCCCTACCTCGGTATTCTGGAGACGATTGTTGATCCCGACGATTTCTTTGATCCAGTAGAGAAACGTAAACGGTTGTTCCTCGTGAAGAATTGCCTGAAGCTCTTTCCAGAAAGGAGCTGCTTCCAGATAGGACTTCACGTTCTGCCCATACCGGATGAGTTCATCCACTCTCGTGTTCCTGAATCCTGCCTGGTTCAACGGATTCTGAATGTCGGAACCCCAGCGATCAGACGGGTCGATCGCCAGGCCGACACTGAACCCCGCCAGGAATGCATCGTATTCTTTCCGGGCGATCTTTTCATAGAATACAACACCTTCCACGGTTTCGATGTTCACGATGATTCCAAGCTTCTTGAGGTTGTCCTGGATGATATTGGCTGCGTATGCCCGGCGAGCGTTCCCGGCGTTGTAGCGAAGGGTAAACTCGAATTTCCGCCCATTGTGATCGAGAATTCCATCGCCATCGGTGTCCGTCCAGCCGGCCATTGCCAGCAGGTTCCGCGCTTTCTCCGGATCATACGAATACGGCTTGAGCCCGAAATTGTATGCCCAGCGGAAAATAGGGGAAATGTCGCTTGTGGCAAGCTGGCCGTAGCCGCCGAGAAATCCGTCGATGATCTGCTGCCGGTTTATTCCGTACGTCAAGGCCTGACGTACGCGCTTGTTGCCAAACAGCGGATGCGGCTTGATAACCTTCCTCCCGCTTTCGTTCCATGCCTTGAAGTCGATGTTGGCCCATCCAACATATTCGTACACGCGAGGCGGCATGGTTTCGATACGAATAGATGGATAGTTCAACTGAATATCCTGGACATCTTCGGGATTAATCGGCCACATCATGTCGATTGTGCCTTTCTTCAATTCTGTCAAGCGTGTTACTGGTTCCGAAATGACACGCAGGATTACCCGTTTCAGTTTTGCGGGATACGGAAGATTGCATTTCGGATTCCGTGCAAGCACAATTTCCTGCTGGCGAATCCACTTTTCGAGTCTAAACGGACCCGCCGAGAGCGGTCGGGCATTCGCCGGATTCGAATCAAGTGTCCGCAGATCGGCGTTCTGGAAAACATGCTTTGGAACCGGAGGCAGGTTCAAATGAAAGAGCTGCGTCGGATAGGTGTGGTCAAAGTGGAAGATCAACGTGCTGTCATTGATGATCTCGATGCTCCGATCCACGTCGAACTTCCCGTCGGTCCAGATCATGTTCCGTACGTAATTCTGCCGCGGACTGCTGACTTCCTGACTTCCGTACAACCCGTACGAGAACTTGACGTCTTCCGCTGTCACGCGGATACCATCCTCCCAAAACACGTCCCCCCGAAGATCGAGCCGAATATCCTTCTGTCCGTTGAGGAATTCCCATGATTTCACAAGCATGGGTCCGTAAACCAACCGCCCCTCACCGGTTGCGAACTTGACGTCAAACATCTGCGGAAAAATCGCGTCGTTTACTTGCGAGGCAATCAGCTCCGCGGAAACAACAGGATTAAAATTATCGACATCGCCCATGATTGCGACAACGGCGGTTTCCGGTCGGGGGTCTTCGCTTTTCGAGCCGGATTTCTTACCACAGGATGACAGAAAAAGAGAAAAGAGAAGGAGAAGTGTTGCGTACCGGGTAAACATGAGACCTCCGTGGAAAGGTTGTCGAATCGGCGGCATCCTTAAAAGCGTACTGCCAATGCAAAGTGAGTTTCTTCTATACTACGCTACCTTCGAAAAGGAACGGAAAGTTTTAGAAAAAGTCAACTCCCGGCTGTGATTTCATACGATGGTGGTATCTACTCGAAATCGTGTTCAAACCATCCGATGGCGCGATCAGTGTCTTCAAGGGATTCGTTGCGTTTGATTGCTTCTTCCAGCCGACTTGCCATGGCTTTCGAAGCATCGTACCCGTAATGCTTCAGCAGGTAGTTCAAGGCGATGGTTTCCGAGATAACTGTCACGTTCTTTCCCGGGAATATCGGAAGGCGGACAAACGGTATTTCAACTCCCATGATATCACGCGTGTCTTCTTCTTCCAGACCAACACGCGTATAATCCTGGTCGCTGTGCCAGTCCTCGAGATGCACAATGACTTCTACTCGCTTCTGAAACCGAATAGATCGAATTCCAAACATGCTGCGCACGTCCAACATTCCCAGACCCCGGATTTCCATGCTGTGTTGGATGAGTTTCGTGCCCGAGCCCATGAGGATGCCTTCGCCCTTGCGAACCACGATCACGACGTCGTCCGCAACCAGCCGATGCCCCCGCTCTACCAGGTCCAACGCTATTTCGCTTTTCCCTATTGCAGATCGACCGGTAAACAACAGACCGACACCGTAAACATCGACGAACGCACCGTGAATTGTCGTCTGCGGGCTGAAAATATCGTCCAGGTAATCGACGATGAAGTACGTTGCTTTTGTTGTCTCAAACGGCGTTTGGAATATCTGCACGTTCTTTTCGGTCGCCAGTTCTATCAGCGTCGGATCGCACTCATTACCACAGGTGATAATGATACAAGGTATTTCGAACTCCAAAATGCGGGCAAACGTGGCCTTTCTCTCCTCCAACGACAACTCGGAAAGATACCGGACCTCCGTGTTTCCCATAACCTGAATGCGGTCATAGCGAAACAACTTAACGAACCCCGCCAACGCGAGACCGGGACGGTGGAGGTTCTTATCCGTGATCCTCCGATGGAACCCGATTTCACCGTTCACGCATGTAAGCTTCAAACGATCCGTATTTGCCTTGAAGAACGCCCCGACCGTAATGTTCTCTTTCTGAGTGATCTTCAGATTCTCCCAGTATTCCTGTGTAATAACGCACCTCCTCTTCTCTTCGCACGGTGAAAAAACAAGGTGACCGTTTCCGGCCGTCGAACCGGAACCGGTCACCAGACGCAAGATCAGACCTTAATATTGCCGATGTTTGGTTTTATATTTTTTCAATTGCCTTTCGAGTTTGAATACGGCATTATCGATGGATTTATAGAAATTTTCCGATTTTTCAATGGCTGTCAGCACGGTACCATAGACATGGAGATTTATTTCTGCTATTTTGACGCTGTCCTTTGTGCGTTCAAAAGAGAGGACAATGTTCCCGTTTACAATACCATCATAAAAACGCTTCAACGTTCCAACCTGATTGAGAGCATATTGCTTCAATCCTTCATGAGCTTTGAAATGCCGAGCAGTAAATTGTACGTTCATTTTTCCGCTCCTTTCTGAAAAATGTAAACGATGGACAGGCTATCCCGCTCGAGGATGAGCCTGCTTATAAATCTTTTTTAAACGTTCAGTTGAGACATGTGTATAAATCTGGGTTGTCGAAAGGTTCGCATGACCAAGAAGCTCTTTCACTGCGCGCAAGTCTGCACCGCTGTTCAGCATGTGCGTTGCAAAAGAATGTCGCAACACGTGGGGACTCAAGTGTTCACGCGCGCTTGCTTTTGCAAGGTACGATTGTACAATGTTCTGAACACGCCGCGGACTGATTCTGCTTCCTTGACGAGAAAGGAACAATGCGCTGCGATCCGCTTTCGCACCGCGTTGATCGAGCAAGGATTGTCTCTTCCCAATATACACGCGAATCGCAGAGACAGCAGCAGAGCCACACGGAACTATACGCTCTTTCCGTCCCTTTCCGAAAATGCGAACAGTGTTCTCGTCGAGTTGAAGGTCGTACACGTCGAGGCCGGTAAGCTCCCGTAAACGTATTCCCGCTCCATACAGAAGCTCAAGAATTGCCCGGTCCCTCGCGCCCGTAAATGTTGACGTGTCCGGCAACGTCATCACGAATTCGATCTCGTTTACCTCCACAAACGTAGGCAGCTTTTTTTCCAGCTTCGGAGGATGTATGGCAGCAGCCGGATTTCCCCGGATGTAGCCTTCGCGATGACAGAATTTGAAAAATGACCGTACGGCGGCCAGCTTGCGACCGATGGACCTACGCGAAAGGCCGGATTCCACCAACTGACCAAGATACACGCGGATGGTACCGGGATCTATAGCGTTGACGTCCGGCGTCGGTGTGTGCGTCCATTCCTCCAGGAAACGAAAGAATTGCCTCACATCTCTTTCGTATGCCGCCAAGGTGTGCGCGGATACATTTCGCTTGACCTCAAGGTAGGAGAGATATGTTGAAAGAAGCGCCTTCAACGCGATTATCCCTTCGTTAAATGATGTGTGTCAAGCTGCGATATCCACCTGGTCGAGCGGCTCGAGCTCCCGATCAAATTCCTTCTTGCATCCAGGACATTTAAGGAACTCACCTTTACGCTGCGTGAACTTGGAAACCAGGTATGGATGCTGACACGCGGGACAGGCATGCGGCACCGGCTTGTCCCACGACACGAAATCACATTGCGGATATTTACTGCAGCCATAGAAGAACCGGCCGCGCCCGGATTTTCGTTCAACGATCTCGCCCTCGTTGCACTTCGGGCAGGCGATACCAAGCGTGATCGGTTTTGTGAAACGGCATTCCGGATACGCCGAGCATCCGATGAATTGACCGTAGCGGCTCTGTTTAATGACCAGAGGATTGCCGCATTCCGGGCATTTTTCATCCAGCGCAGGAGGCTCCGTACCGGGAAGAGGTTTCGTGTTCTTACATTCCGGGTACTTGCTACAAGCGAGGAACTTACCGTTTCTCCCCCATCTGATAATCATGCCGCTCCCACATTTCTCACACTTCTCATCGGTCTCTTCGACCAGTGTCGCTTTTTCCACGTCAATGGATTCCAGCAATTTGCTGAACGGTCTGTAAAACTCATCAAGCACCTTAACGTAGTCGCGTTCACCCGTTGCAATTGTATCCAGCTCCTGTTCCATCTCAGCGGTGAAGTTGACGTTGAATATCTGTTCGAAGTATTTCTGCAAAATCTTATCCACGTCCATTCCCAGTTCCGTGGCATACAGTCGTCGATCTTTTTGTTCCACGTAGCCGCGATCCTGAATAGTGGAAACAATGAGCGCGTACGTACTGGGTCTGCCGATTCCAAGAGTATCGAGTTCCTTCACCAGGCTCGATTCGGTGAAGCGCGGCGGGGGTTTCGTAAAATGCTGATGCGGATTGACATCCGAGGTTTTTACATCCACTCCTTTAGCGACACCGGCTGGAATAAGAGATTCTTCCTCGGCTTCATCTTCACTCCTTGACTGCGCGGCAAAATCATCATAGACCTGGAGATAGCCGCGAAACTTGTACGTCGAACCAACGGATTTGAACTGGTATTTTCCTGCTTCGGTAACGACTACGATCTGATCCAAAACAGCCGGCGCCATCTGGCTGGCAATGAACCGGGTCCAGATCAACTCGTACAACGCGTATTGCTCGCGGCTGAGATACGGCTTAACTTTCTCCGGTGTATTTTCCAGGGAAGCTGGGCGGATGGCCTCGTGCGCGTCCTGGGCTCGTGCCTTGGATTTAAACACGCGCGGAGATTTCAGCGCAAATTCCGCTCCGTAAATATCTTTGATAAACGACGATGCCGCTTTCAGCGCTTCCGGCGCAATTCGTGTCGAATCCGTCCGCATATACGTGATTAACCCGACCGCGCCCTCAGCCCCAAGCTCGACGCCCTCGTACAACTGTTGGGCCACACGCATGGTTTTTTTTGTTCCAAACCGAAGGCGGGATGACGCCGCTTGTTGAAGTGAACTCGTCGTAAACGGCGGCGAGGGGTTGCGCTTTACCTCCTTGCGCGTAACATCGCTTATCGTAAATTGTTGCTTACGAATGTCATCGACATATTTCCCGACTGTTTTTTCATCCGGGATATCCGCTTTTTTACCTGCAATCTTGACCAGTTTCCCGTGGTACTGTTCCCCGGTCGGGATAGCGAATTCAGCAGTAATCGACCAATACTCCCTCTGCTTGAAGGCCTGGATCTCGCGCTCACGCTCGCATACCAGGTGCAAGGCGACGGATTGTACGCGGCCGGCCGACAATCCCTTGTAAATGGTCTTCCATAAAAACGGGCTGACTTTATACCCAACAAGCCGATCCATCACTCTCCGGGCCTGTTGCGATTGTACGAGCATTTCGTTGATCGCGCCTGGGCTTTTCATCGCAGCGGTCACGCCCGACTTCGTAATCTCGTTCACAAGGATGCGATGCACGGGTTTTTTCTCTGTCTCCTTGGCTATTTCCCGTGCGATATGCCACGCAATCGCTTCGCCTTCGCGGTCCGGGTCGGTCGCAATATATACTGCATCCGCTTTCTTGGCGGATTGCTTCAACTTCTTGATGACGTTCCCTTTCCCACGAATTGTCACGTACTTGGGTTTGTACCCGTCCCCGATTTCTACTCCGAGCTCTTTATCAGGAAGGTTCTTGATATGACCGACAGAAGCTTCAACGACAAAATCCTTGCCCAGGAATTTCTTCAGTGTTTTTGTCTTCGAGGGAGATTCTACGATAACGAGAGATTTAGATTTTACCATGTATGAAAGTGAAATATCAATTGTCGATTTCAGGACAAACCCCGGCTACCGCGAGCCGGTGCTTGTGATGTTTCCACAGCGTCAGTGGATAGTATCGTTGGTATTCAACATCAGCCTGCTCCCCATCGTATCAACGTCGTCGAGATCAAACAGGATAGACGCAATGATAGATTTCAGGTCTTGTAATGTAACCTTGCTGAATCCTGCCATCATGATACGATCAATAACCATTTCCAGGTCGTTCTCACCAAGCAGGCCAAGCTCGCGCAACTGAATAAGGTACCCTTGCGCTTCCGGTGTTATCACGGATCGTTCTGCTTCATGGAGAACGCGATGGGAATGCGTCTCACCGGGTTCTTCGGCCAAGACATTTTCGCCGAAATTAATCTTATCGAAGAGCCAACTGAATGCCGTCCCGATTTCACTCTCCGTGTACCCACTGTCCTGCAGACCGCGAAGGTCGATCTCTCCGAGACGCTTGTTGTTCCGCATCTCGTGAATGAGATAAACAATGATCTCAATTATTTTTTCTTGCATGTTGGTTGTTTATTCTTCTCTCGTGATCCTTGTGCAGAATTTATCCGATAAAATGCCGAATGTCAAGCCCAGTTCTGTTGCACGGTTATTTCCGCAATTCTTCCAGGTAGTAATCTTCCCTCGCCTTCATCTTTTTCCGGTCTGGACCGGAGGAGTCGCGCCAGCCGGCGAGGTGAAGCGTGCCGTGAATAACGAGTCGCAACAGTTCCTCTCTCAATGATACCTTGTACTCACGTGCCTGGCGACGAGCCGTTTCGACACTAATAACAATTTCCGCATCCAGCGGTTCTGTTTCCAGGGGAAAAGTAATCACATCCGTGGAATAGTCATGACCCAGAAACTCCCGGTTTATCGCCAGAATAGTGGCGTCGTCGACCAAGGCAATGGAAATAGCTTCTGCTTCCATGTTTTCACCCCTCAACACACGTTGTACGCCCCGTTGCAGAACATCGGCGCCGATCGGGCCTGTACGAATTTCAAACCGCACGGGAATGTGGGTCATTCACGAGATATCGGAGAGTTGATCAGGAAGAATGTCCTCGGTAAGACTTAGCGCCAAACCCGTCAACATGACCTCGGGTCCGAGACGGGTGAAATCACCCGAGAGCAATTTGCGATCGACATTGGCAAACAGGGAACATCCCGCGCCCTGTTCGACGATTAACCCGGAAAGCCGTCCTCCATGCTCTCCCACAAACGTCACTTCGCCTAGCGACTCGCTGATGACATACCCCGAGCAGAAATGCAGCTGAAGATGCGCGGTAGGAGTGTACACGGAAATCAGGTCTCCGGTCATATCCCCGATGAGCGTGTCGGGATGGATCTCGAGCGACAACTCGCGCTGCTCCGCCGTCACCTTGATCCGAAACATGTTGCCCGTCTTCTGGTATGTCGTTCCCAGAGCCTCGGCGATTTTTTGTACATCCTTTTCTGCAAAACCCATATTCATAGAAACCCGAACCTCGATAATATGACAATCCGCCTCACGCTTCGCGCACCTCCGCTTGAATGCCTTTGGCAAAATATAAAGGGACGCCTCCTTTGTCAATAGCTTTCCACAGAAATGCATGAACGACTCGCATACCGGTTATTTTGCCTGTGAGACAAAATTGTCTATTTTTTCCCACGAGTTATACTGAAACCGCCAGTTCTCAATGACAAATCAACAAACTATCCGCGTTCGTTTCGCTCCCAGCCCAACCGGTTACCTGCACGTCGGCGGCCTGCGAACCGCGCTCTACAACTTTCTCTTTGCCAGAAAACACGGTGGAACCTTTGTTCTCCGCATTGAGGATACTGACCGCTCGCGTCATGTCGAGGGAGCGATCGAGAACCTGACAGCGACTCTTCGATGGGCGGGGTTGGACTTTGATGAAGGGCCGGGAAAAGAAGGAGCCTTCGGCCCATACGTGCAGTCACAAAGACTGGAGTTGTACCGCCAGTACGCAAACGAACTGGTTGATACCGGGTCAGCCTACCCGTGCTTTTGTTCCCCGGAAGAACTCGACACGATGCGCCAGGCGCAGATGGAACGTAACGAGCGCGTCAGGTACGACCGCCGGTGCCGTTCTCTTACACCCGAAGAAGTAGATGCCAAAATGGCGGAAGGCACATCGTACGTCATCCGGTTGAAAGTGCCGATGTTCGGGGACGTTGCCGTCAACGATATCATCCGGGGCAACGTGACCTTTCAGTTGAATATCCTCGATGACCAGGTGCTCCTGAAATCCGACGGCTTCCCGACGTACCACCTCGCAAACGTGGTGGACGATCACCACATGCAGATCACGCATATTATCAGAGGTGAGGAATGGTTGCCCAGTGTGCCAAAGCACGTCCTGATTTATCAGGCTCTCGGATGGGAGATCCCGCAGTACGCCCATCTTCCTCTCCTGCTCAATCCCGATCGCAGCAAGCTCAGCAAACGACAGGGCGACGTCGCGGTGGAAGATTACCGCGCCAGGGGATACCTTCCGGAAGCGCTCGTCAATTATCTTGCGCTTTTGGGTTGGAGTGAATCAAAAGACCGGGAATTTTACTCCATGCCGGAACTTATCGAAGCGTTTTCGCTGGAGCGGGTCGGTAAATCCGGCGCTGTCTTCGACCTGGAAAAGCTCAATTGGATGAACGGACAGTACTTCAGAAACCTGCCCATTGAACAGAGAATGGAGCTCTGTCGGCCATTCCTGGAACCCGCCGGGTATGACATTCGTGACGAAAACCGTTACCGGAAAATCATCGAAGCCCTGACCCCTCGCATTCAAGTGCCGGTGGAAGCACGGGAAAAAGCCGAGTTCTTTTTCTCAAAACATGTACCGGAAGATGAAACCGCGGATGTGTTTCTCTATTCGGAAAGCGGACAGAAAGTCGTACATTTACTCCTTGAAAAGCTCAAGGATATCGAAGATGTTACGGCGGAACGATTCTCCGAGATTCTCGCAGACGCAAAATCCACGCTTGGCGTCAAGGGCAAATACCTTTTTATGCCGGTGCGACTCGCCCTTACCGGCGAAACGCATGGTCCCGAGCTCCCTTTAATCGCTGAAATCCTCGGCAAGGAAGAATGTCTGAAACGACTCCAGGAGGAATTACGAGCATGACGGTTCCACTCGAACACGAATGTTCTGGTTACACCGAGAGCACAGAATACAATCCCGAAGCAGGGTCGAAAATAGTATGAGTATTGTAAAATCAGACAAGGCACTGATCGTTTTTGCCAAAGCACCGGTACCCGGAAAAGTGAAGACTCGGTTGACACCAGGTATCCCGCCTGAACACGCCGCGAGGCTATACGAGTGTTTTCTTCTCGATTCCATCCCTTTATACCAAACACTATCCGACGTATCCGTTCTTCTCTATCTCGAATCCGAAAGCGATCGCGGGTATTTCGAAGAGCACTTTCCAGACCTACCATGTTACATCCAGGAAGGCGAAACATTGGGAGAACGCATGAAGGGCGCTTTCGAGACATCTTTCAACGAACAACACCGAAGAGTCATCGTCGTGGGGACCGATCACCCCACTCTCCCCCTGAGGACGATCTCAACGGGATACCAGGTGCTCGATGCCTATGACGACGCTATCGTTATCGGACCCAGCGAGGACGGCGGCTACTACGCGCTCGGCATGCGGACGATCCATCCGGAATTGTTCCAGGACATCGAGTTCAGCACTTCAACCGTGTACGAGGAAACGATGAAACGCATGGTCGATATCGATGTAACCGTTCACGTGCTGCCGAAATGGTATGACGTTGACACGCTCGAGGACATTGTTCGTCTTCAAAATGATTTGCAGAACCCTGAGTTGAACGGTTCCGTTCTCACTCATACCACTGCCTGCATTCAGGAGCTCGTGGATGCGAGTTTGCTCAATCCGTCGGATAAGTAGTTTCCATGCGCACGGGATTACTCGGCGGTACTTTCGATCCACCCCATACCGGACACCTGATCCTGGCCGAGCACGCCCGCGTGGAACTCAAGCTCGACAACGTCATATTTGTTCCTAACAGCATTTCCCCTTTCAAAACAACACGGTATATCAGCAACGCCGATATTCGGGCGGAAATGGTGCAACTCGCCGTCTCGGATAATCCGTGCTTCAGCACCGAGCTGTTCGAAATCTCGCAACAGGGAATTTCCTATACCGTCGATACCCTTCGCTACCTCACGGCTAAGCATCCCGCAGATACATTCATCCTTCTCATGGGAGCTGATACTTTTACGGATTTCCCGCATTGGAAGAACCCGGACGAAGTTGTTTCCCTCGCCCAGATAGCCGTCGGGGTTCGTCCGGGCAGCGCCCACGATTTCTCCTCCCACAAATACCGAAACGACGCGATCTTCCTCCACACTCCTCTCATCGACATTTCTTCGTCGAACATTCGCCAACGCGTTCGGGAGGGCAAATCCATCCAGTACCTTGTCCCCTGGGCGGTGAAGATATTTATTGAAAGTGCCGGTCTGTACAGAGGCTGAGAACCCGTTTCCATCGCTTTATCATCCTTACGTGTTCCAAAACGGCGCTTCTTCCTGCGGTTTTTGCAAGCTGCACAAAATATATTCAGGAATTCAAAGGTATTTCAAGATAAACAACGGAGAATGCTGACGGAATCGATCGTGGCACAGCCTTTGTGACATGGTAATGCGGAAGAAAAAAGTATAGTCAGAGAGAGGCGAAATGATAACAAAGACGATGACCCCGATGATCCGATACACAATTCCGGAAAGTGGCGGACTTCAAAAGACGAGAGTAAGCCTTGCCAATTCACTGGGACAGGAAGTGGACGTTCTCTTCGATGGATTTCAACAACCCGGAAAGTACACTGTCGAATTAGATAAAAACAAATTTCAAAGCGGCTGGTACATTCTTCTCCTGGAAGTCAATGGCCAGCGTGATACAAGGACGTTAGCTCTGTTCTAACCAGGGGTCGGATCCCCTGATAATCCAAAAATCCATCTCCTTGCTGCTGAGGGTTACCCGTTAACAACTGGTAACCTTCTTTTTTATAGCCATTCCTGATCGCGGTACCACCGGACTGTTTTTTGGATACCGTCTTCAATTGAAACCGATTGACGGTATCCAAGCTCACGGGTAGCCTTTGCCGTGTCGCAGGTCCAATACGGTTGAACAAGATCCCGGGCCTTTTCCAGGTTCAACGTGGCGGGTTGTTTCCTGAAATACGACAGTGTTTGAGCGATAGCGGCAATACTATAAACAACTGCGTGCGGAACCGGAATGCGCACCAACCGTCGCTTGCCCAGGGCCCTGGCGGTGATATCCCCGACATCTTTCCAGTTATAGAACGACTCGCTGGAAATGAAATACGTTTCACCGATCGCTGTCGGCGACTCTCCGGCAAGAATGATACCTCTCACCAGGTCATCGACGTGGATCAGGCTGACCAGCTTCCGGTTAAACCCGATCATCGTTTGCAATCCCGTCTGAACCGCTTTGAAAAAAATCAGGATTTCCGTGTCTCGGGGACCATACACGGCCGGGGGCCGTACGATCGTAACCGGAAGCTTGTCGATGGCGGCGAGAACGCGTTTCTCCGCTTCCAGTTTACTCTTTCCGTATGTCGTAATGGGACGTGGCGGTGTTTTTTCATTCACCGGTTTGTCGGGCGACGGCGACGGACCCACAGCTGTCAGCGAGCTGATATGAACGAAGCGCGACAAGCCGGGATTCACCTCGATGCAAGCGTTGAGCAGGTTCTCCGTGGAATATACGTTTCCTCGGTAATAGCCTTCCTTCGTTTTACTTTTCACTACCCCTGCGATGTGATAAACCGCATCCACACCGTCAATCAATTCGTGCAGCGATTTCTCGTCGCTCAGCGAACCGTACACGAGTTCGACATTCTTTCCTTCAAGCCAGCGCAAGTTACTCGTGGTGCGTACAAGGCAACGAATCGAATCGCCTCGTTGTAACAGTGCATCAACCAGTGTGCTGCCGATAAACCCCGTGGATCCCGTAATTGCAATTTTCATGTGTTCTCGTCCTGCTTCAAGGGAAGTTCTTTGTTTTTACAACGCATCAAAGTATATTGACTTTCAGTTTGAGAACCAATTTTGCCCACCATGCAGAGCATCATTCTTTCATTATTATTTGTTGAAGTACCCGCGTCTCTGCGTAAACAGAATTATCACATCTGATCCAACAAGCCAACAAATCAGGAGATCTCGTGGATTTATTTGAAAAATGTCGGAATTTCACCCGCGCAGATGAAGTTAAGGCAGCTGGTCTGTATCCGTATTTCCATGCGATTGAACAAAACGAAGGTCCGGTCGTCAAGATTGAAGGGCGTGAAGTTATCATGGCAGGATCCAACAACTACCTGGGACTGACGGCACATCCAAAAGTCATCCAGGCAGCTCACGACGCCCTGCGCGTATATGGAACCGGTTGCTCCGGGTCGCGTTACCTGACGGGCACGCTGAAACTGCACGAAGAACTCGAAGAACGCCTCGCCGCTTTCCTCGGAAAAGAGGATTGTCTTTTGTTCAGTACGGGCTTCCAAACCGGCCAGGGAGTGATCGCCACTCTTGTCCAACGGGGCGAATACGTCATCGGAGACAGGGACAATCATGCTTGCCTGGTTGCCGGAGCGTTGATGGCCAAGGGCGCGTTCGCGGAAATCGAGCGCTACAAGCACGGCAATATGCAGGACCTGGAACGGGTTATTTCGCGCCTGCCGGAAAACAAGGGGAAACTCATTGTCAGCGACGGCGTGTTCAGCACAACCGGCGAGATCGTGGATCTTCCCGACCTCGTGCAAATTGCAAAGAAATATAATGCCCGCCTACTCATCGACGACGCGCATTCCGTCGGGGTCATCGGAAAGGGAGGTCGAGGCACCGCCAGCCATTTCGGACTCGACGATGACGTTGACATGATCATGGGAACCTTCAGCAAAACGTTCGCCAGTCTCGGCGGTTTCGTGGTTGGAGATCGCGTGGTCATCAACTATCTGAAGCACCATTCACCCGCGTTGATTTTCAGCGCCAGTCCGACACCCTCGTCTGTTGCAGCGGCTCTCGCCGCCCTCGATATCCTGGAACAACATCCGGAACTCGTGGACAAGCTAAACAGGAACGCGGACAAGATGCGCAAGGGGTTCGCGGAGATGGGCTTCAAGGTTCTCCCCGGACAGACAGGCGTTGTTCCCGTCATCCTCGGCAGTGATGAGAAAACGTTTATTTTCTGGAAAGCGCTGTTCGACGCGGGAGTGTTCGTGAATGCATTCATCAAACCCGGAGTTCCCGAAGGCATGCAGATGCTGCGCACCAGTTACATGGCCGCGCACGAGGATGAGCATCTGGATCGTATCCTGGAGGTCTTCGGCGAAATCGGTCGTCAGCTTGGAGTTATCGAGTAAATTATGAAACCTTCCATCCGCCCCATTCAATCGAAATCCGACCGCAAACGCTTCGTGGCGTTCTTGTGGAAAATTTACGAGAACGATCCGTACTGGGCTCCTCCCCTGCGCATGGATCGTATGCGACTGATCGACCAGGAGAAGAATCCCTTTTATCAACACGCCGATTGCCAATTGTTCCTGGCCGAGAACAACGGTGAAATTGTTGGGCGCATCGCTGCGATTATCAATCATCGGCATAACGAGGTCCATGATGACAAGGTCGGGTTCTTCGGATTCTTCGAGAGCATCAACGATCAGGACGTCGCCAACGCCTTATTCGATACCGCGGCCGACTGGTTGCGAGAACGCGGATGCGATACCATGCGGGGCCCGTTCAATCCGTCGGTGAATGATGAGATCGGTCTGCTGGTTGAAGGATTCGATTCCAGTCCCGTTGTCATGATGACGTACAATCCACGGTACTATATCGACCTCATCGAGAATTACGGTTTTTTCAAAGCCAAGGACCTGTACGCCTATCTCCTGGTGCACGACAAAACCATCACACCAAAGCTCGAACGCGTGCAGGCAGCCGTGCGCGAACGGCACCAGGTCACGTTGCGCAACATCGACCTGAAAAACCTGCAACGAGATATTGGCATCGTCAAGGAACTTTACAACAAGGCATGGGCAAAGAACTGGGGCGCGGTTCCCATGACCGACGAAGAAATCGACTACTTGGGCGAGGATCTCAAACAGATTATCAAGCCATTCCCAGACTTCGCTTTTATTGCATACTCGAAAGGGGTCCCGGTCGGATTCGCCCTGTGTGTCCCCGATATCAACCAGGTCCTCAAGAAAAACAAGAGCGGGCGTCTCATTCCCGGAATCTTTTATCTCCTTACCGGCATGAAGAAAATCGACCTGGTGCGGATCCTGGTCCTGGGCGTAATCCCGGAATACCAGCGCCGGGGAATCGACGCGGTGATGTACTACGAGATCGCGGAACGGGCGCGCACCAAGTACAAGATCAAAGCAGGCGAAGCAAGCTGGGTGCTCGAGGACAACGTCATGATGAACCGGGCGGCTGAACTGATGAACGGCGAGCGATACAAGACATACCGCGTTTACGATTACAAACTCTGACCTCATGGCTGTAACTCGGGCCGATATCGAGCGAGTCGCGACACTTGCCGGACTGTCCTTTTCAGAAAAAGAAACCAACCGGCTCATCGAGGAATTCACACACGTACTGGCGTGGATCGACAAACTCCGCAAGGTTGACACGGAGGGCGTCGAACCGCTGACGTACGTGCATGATCGGGGGATCTCGTTTCGGGCGGACGAAACAACCCGGTGCCTGCCCAGAAACGATGCGCTGATGAACGCTCCCCAAGATACCGGCGAATTTTTTGTCGCGCCGAGGGTCCGTCGCTCGTGAACGCGACCGCTGCGATGGAATGCTTGCCTGTCCTCGTTGTGATTCCCGCGCGCTATGCCTCTTCGCGTTTTCCCGGAAAACCATTGGCTGATATTGGCGGGAAACCCATGATCCAGCGGGTTTATGAACGTGTTCAAGCCAGCCGGTTCAACGATAATATTCTCGTGGCAACGGATGATACCCGCATCATGGAAGCGGTGGAAGGATTTGGCGGCAACGCGGTCATGACGCCTTCTTCCTGCTCTACCGGCACGGACCGTATCGCCACCGTCGCCCGGGAACGAGTGGCGGACATCTATCTCAACGTCCAGGGTGACGAGCCGCTGATATCACCGAGGTGTATCGAGGCCGCCGTCGATCCGCTTTTCTCAAACACGAACATCGACATCGGAACTGTAGCAGCTCCCCTTGCCACCTCGGAGGAGGCGCATAACCCCAACATCGTGAAAGTTACCCGCGCCCTTGACGGCACAGCCTTGTACTTCTCGCGCTCCCCGATCCCGTTCGCGCACGATGAAGAGAACATTGATGGAACTTCCATTCAATATTTCCAGCACCTCGGGATATACGCTTACCGGCGGGAGGCACTATTGCGATTGTCTTCTCTCCCACCAACTCCCCTCGAGATCGCGGAAAAGCTGGAGCAGCTCCGCGCACTGGAGCACGGAATGACAATCAATGTAAACCTGGTTCCCGAAAGAAGCATTTCAGTGGACGTCCCTGCCGACATCGAACGTGTTCTGGCGGCGCTTGACGCCGAATCATCCTTGCACTGAAAATTTGACTCACATCTTTCCCGGGATGGTTGTAGTTTTCCCTATGAATATGCGAAACAACACGCCGGAAACCGTCTCAATCGTTACGCTCGGCTGCTCGAAAAACACCGTCGATTCCGAGGTCCTGGCACGCCAGATCCAGGCGAACAACCTCGCTTTTACAAATGATCCCAGTGACGCGGACACGGTCATCATCAATACCTGCGGGTTCATTTGCGAGGCCAAGGAGGAATCAGTCAGGACAATCCTGGAAGCCGGTGAACTGAAGAAACAGGGAACCATAAAGAAGCTCCTCGTGATGGGATGCCTGACTGAACGATACCGCCAGGAGTTGGAGGCCACGATTCCGGAAGTTGACGCTTTCTTCGGCACCACTGACCTCGACGAAATTCTCGCAACTCTGGGAATCAATTTTAAGCGCGAACTTCTGGGCGAGCGCAGTCTCAGCACCCCGTCGCATTTTGCCTACCTCAAGATTTCCGAAGGCTGTGACAATCCCTGTTCTTTTTGCGCCATTCCGCTCATGCGGGGACAACACCGGTCACGCCCCCTGGAGGAAATTATTCGTGAAGCGGAATTTCTCGCCCGCTCGGGAGTGCGGGAGATCATCATCATCGCCCAAGATACGACCTACTACGGCCTTGACCTGTACGGCGAACGCCGGTTGGCGCGACTCCTGCAGGCCGTTGCAGACATCGACGGCATCGAATGGGTGCGATTGCTCTACGCCTATCCCTCCCAGTTTCCCGAGAACGTTTTGCACCTCATGCGGGAGCACCCGAACATTGTTCCGTACCTGGATATTCCCCTTCAACACATTTCCGACCAGGTGTTGAAATCCATGCGTCGCGGCATCTCGGCGAAACGAACACGAGATCTAGTGCGGCAAATCCGGGATGAAGTTCCCGGCATCATTCTGCGCACAACGTTCATCGTCGGCTACCCGTCCGAAAATGACGAGGCGTTCCAGGAGCTGATCGACTTCGTGCAGGAATCGAGGTTCGAACGTCTTGGGGTCTTTACGTATTCGCAGGAGGAAGGGACATCAGCCGCCGTGCTTGGAGACCCGGTCCCAGCAGAAATAAAAGCCGAGCGCCGCGAAGAAATCATGAACCTCCAACAGGATATTTCACGGCAATTCAACGAATCGCTGATCGGATCGAAACTTCCTGTCTTGATAGACCGTAAGGAAGACGGTGTGTTTATCGGCCGCACCCCCTACGATGCACCGGAAGTGGACAACGAGGTTTATCTTACTGTCGAAAAGAATAAAGAGTTGAGCGTGGGCGCACTGGTGGAAGCCCGGATAAGCGATGCAACGGAATATGATTTACGCGGTTATGTACTTTAGATCTGTACGATGAAACGGAAAGAACTTTTCATAGTGTTGGTCATCTTCTCCCTGGGTACCGCGGGAGCACAAACCCATGAACATCCTGGCCAGGAATTCATGTTGCGTCAGCGCCCTTTTTACGTTGACGCATTGAATTTCCCTTCCATCGATTCGACTGGTATTTCCACACAGCTCGACGTTTACGTCAAGATCCCTTACGATATTATCTCGTTTATCGTTGAAGACGGACGTTACAAAGCGGGGTACATGATTACCGCCAGGATAAAGCGCACAGCCAACACGTTAATCAAGGAGGCAACCTGGCGACGAACTCTTGTGAAAAACAAGTTCGAGGAAACACGAGGAAAAGAAAAATTCGACATATCCATGCATCGTTTTCCTCTCGATCCCGACGATATTATCCTGGAAGTGACTTTCGAGGACAAGGAATCCGGGAACGAATTCACCCTTTCGCAAACTCTCAAGGTCAAGCAGTATGACCCAAACCTGGTTGCCATGAGCGACCTCATGATCGTTTCACGGATCAAGAAGAAAAATGGCAAGACCGTTCTTACACCAAACGTTTCACCGAACGTCGGCGAATTCAAGAAAGGCTTCGATGTCTTTTTCGAAGTGTTCAATCCATTCCGTTCGCAACCGGTTGAAGTAAAATACCTTATCCGCTCTTCACGCTCACGCATCCTCCTTGAAAAGACAGACACAACATATCTCAAAGAAGGAAGGAATACCTTCATTTCTCACATCAGCAATTCCAACCTGGGTATTGGCAGCTACACCCTGACCGTGGAAATACACCGGCAAGGAGATACGAGTCGAACCGGGAAATTCGCATCGGCTTCCAAACCCATTATCGTAGAATGGTTATCGTTTGGCACACCGGTTTCCATCACCAACCTGGATGAAGCAATCGAGCAGTTACGGTACATTGCAACGAGCGAGGAAATGGACTCGCTACAGAACGCGCCGAATGACAAGGAAAAGCGGCGCCGGTTCGAAATGTTCTGGAAACGCCGTGATCCCACGCCGGAAACCGAAGCCAACGAAGTCATGACCGAGTATTACAACAGGGTAGCTTACGCGAACCTGCATTTCAAACATTATATCGATGGCTGGAAAACCGACCGCGGGATGATCTACATCATCTACGGCCCGCCTTCGTATATTGACAGGCATCCTTTTGACCCCGACGTAAAACCGTATGAAGTTTGGGAGTACTACGACATCAACAGACGATATATCTTCGTTGATGAAACCGGTTTCGGTGATTACCGCCTGCTTTATCCCATCTGGGATGACCGCACCCGCCTGCGGTGATTCCGGTGCCGTATCAGAGACATTTTTCTACGCCGCGCGGAGCTCCTGGTCCTTGTACTGGAGCTGGTACAGGCGGTAATAAATTCCTTTCCTCCGCAACAGTTCCTTGTGCGTCCCCTCTTCCCGGATTTTACCCTTGTGAAGAACGATGATCTTGTCCGCGTTCTGAATGGTGGACAAGCGGTGCGCGATGACAATCGACGTCCGGCCTTTCAGCAATTCCTCAATAGCGCGCTGAATCATCTGTTCGGTCTCTGTGTCGATATTAGCGGTCGCTTCATCGAGGATGAGTATTTCAGGATTGAAGGCAAGAGCGCGGGCGAATGAAAGAAGTTGTTTCTGCCCCACGGACAGCTTTGCGCCGCGTTCTTTCACCTCTGCATCATACCCTTCTTCCAGTTGTTCGATAAACCGATTCGCACCTACGACGCGGGCGGCCTTGCGCACTTCTTCCTCGCTGATCTCCATATTCCCGAGACGGATGTTTTCGGCGATTGTTCCGGAGAAGAGAAAGACGTCTTGCATCACGACGCCGATATGTCGTCGCAAAAGAGAAATGGGAATATCCTTGATGTCGGTTCCGCCTATCAGGATTCGTCCACGGTCGAAATCATAAAACCGGGTAAGAAGACTGATGATCGTGGTCTTTCCCGCGCCGGTCGCTCCAACAATCGCCACTGTCGAACCGTGAGGAATCGTCATGGAAATATCCCTGAGAACATCCTCACCCTGCTTATATCCAAACGATAGATTCTCAAAGACGACATCACCACGGAACATCCGAGCATCTTCCCGTGCACCCCTGTCCGGAATAATTGTATTGTCGTCAAGGAGCTGGAATATCCTTTCGGAGGAGGCCATGGCGGACTGCATGATGTTGTACTTCTCGGAAAGGTCGCGGATAGGGCGAAAGAACATTTCCGTGTATTGGATGAAAGAGATCAAGATACCCAGGGTCATCGCACCCTGGACGATTTGCCCTCCCCCGTACCAAACGATGAGAGCAATGGAAACCGCACTGAACAACTCGACGGAGGGATAAAAAATCGCGTAGTAAAAAATCGACCGGATGTGCGCATCCGCATGATGACGGTTAATCTTTCGGTACCGCTGGAATTCCCGGCGCTCCCGGCCCATAAGCTGGACGGTCAGAATGCCGCTGATCCGTTCTTGCAGGAAAGCGTTCAATCGTGCAACCTGTTTGCGAACGTCCCGGTAAGCTTCACGGACTTTTTTCCGAAACAGGAAGGTCCCATACACGAGGAACGGCAGTATGCTCAGTGTTACCAGCGCCAAGGGCCAACTGATGAAAAACATGAAAACGATGATCCAGGTCAGGACAAAAACATCAGCGAACACCGTCACCAGCCCCGACGAAAACATCTCATTGAGAACTTCCACGTCGCTCGTAACACGGGTAATCAACCGGCCGATCGGATTTTTATCAAAGAACGAAAGCGCGAGGTGTTGCAGCTTGTCGAACACTTGCATCCGCATGTCGTAAACGATATGCTGGCCGATCCACTGCGTATAGTACATGGCGAAATAATGAATCCCGGATTGCACCAGCAGCGTCAGCACGATGAGACCGGCGATCATGAGCAATCCGTGATAATCACCCGTCGAAATGTATTCGTCCACCGCCACCTTGGTGAGGTACGGGCGTACGGGGCCCAGGGACGATATGGCAACCGTCAGGAAAATCGCGCCGGCCACCTGCCACCGATACGGTCGGACGTACGCCAGCAAGCGTTTCATCAACTTACTGTCGTAGGCTTTTCCTAGTATTTCATCGTCTTGGTAGGCTTCCAACAACTATTCCTTTTCTGTCGCAACATTCCAAGTAATCTAACACATAAAGTATCTTCCTTACAAAGAGTCATGTTTCGTACTTTACAGGGAAGTACCGCGCTTCTCTCTTCAATCACGGGGACCAAAAGGTATGTCGAAGTTTTCGTTGAAATCCTACACTCAGAGGAAAATCGATTACTTGCATTACAGGATCGACCAATATTTCAGTTCCCGGTTCGCGCTCCAGCTTTTCATCGCCTTCCTTCTCGTGCTGGCAGCGCTTGGAATATTTTACATCATCGCCTTGTTCCTTAACGTCGATCCTGGCGGACAATTATCGTTATTGTGGTGGGTTTCAAACCACTTGCTCGATTCATACTGGGAGGAGGCGGGCGTTGTCGAGCAGGTACTCGCCACGTTGTTGACCTTGTTCAACTTTCTGGTTTTTGCCACTGTCATCGGCTTGGTGGCGTCCAAGGTGCAGCTTCGACTCGAGTCGATGAAGTATGGAGTCTCCACCATCTACGAACGAAATCATATCGTTATCATCGGCTGGAGCGCAAAGGTCTTTTCGATCATCAGCGAATTACAGCAAGGCCTGGAACACGAGCATCCGGTTTTCGCCGTCCTTACTCGACACGATCCGGAGGAAACCGAGAAAGCCTTGAAGCGTAAATTCAAACCTTACCGTCGAAATAGACGACGGCAACCGTTACCTCACGTAAAATGGATCGTCCGCCAGGGCTCACCCACATCCATCGACGACCTCGAAATGCTTTCTCTGCACGAAGCGCGGGCCATCATCGTTCTTCATCCCGATGAGTCCGGATTCAGCGGCGACAGCCAGGTCATCAAAACAGTCATGGCCGTGCGGAACGTCCTTTCGGGATATGACGATCATTCGGTGAAGACCCTCATCGCGGAAATCGATTCGCTCGCCTTGAAACCCCAAGTCGAAGCAGCCGCGGTCGATCTTCCCATAAATATTATTCAGTCGTCCGATCTCCTGGGAAAAATCATACTCCAGGCCGCCCGTCAGAAGAACCTGGTTGATGTGTACAATGAATTGCTCACACACGAAGGGAATGAATTCTACCATGTCCCGGTGGAAGATGGGTCGCCGCTTATCGGTAAACCCTGGGCCGACATCGTTTCCGCATTTCCGCGGGCTATCCCGATCGGCATACGTAAAACCGGGAAATCGACCGACTGGACTTCCCCAAACGGGTTGAAACTTCTCCCCCACGTCCAGCCGGATTTCGTTCTGACTCCTGGAAACGCCCTCGTCGTCATCGCACCCGATGCAACGGCAGCCGGCGAAATAACGAAACCGCGACCGGTGAATGATGCGCTCCGCAAGCCTGATGTCGAAACCGAGGACTCAATGAGCCAACGGGTGTCTTCGCTCCTGGTGCTTGGATACAACGAGAAAGCCATTCCTATGCTTCAAGAGTTCGCTGGATATGCCCAGGATATCGACAAGAAGTTTTTTGCAACGCTGGTCAGCCCGTTTCTACCTTCGAACATCGAGCGCATGCTTTCCACCTCTGCTCCTGGAAGAGAGGCGATTTCCAGCCATCTCGATCTTACCTATCGACGCGAAGAGTACATGCTGCCGGAATTTATTGACTCGCTCGATGTGGATCGATTTGATGCAGTCGTCGTCCTTGGCGAGCATGGTCCTGGCGCCACCACCGAGGAAGCGGACACCAGGGTGATTATGACGCTTCTCCTCCTCCGCCATGCCCGCCAGGCCTCCGCCGGAACAGGAAAAGCCGCACATACTCACCAGCAGATCGTGTACGAGATTCTGGATCCCGCAAACAAGGAGTTGGCATTGACGTCCGAATATGCCGAGGACGTTATAATCAGCAACAACGTTATCAGCAATCTCATCGCCCAAATCTGCCGCGATCCACTGATCTCGGAAATTATCGAAGACCTTCTGAATCGTGAAGGCGCTGAAATATATCTGAAACCTGCTTCCCTGTACAGAAATGGCAATGAACTGACGTTCGAGGCTATTCTGAACGCTTCTCTCCATCGAAACGAAACCGCTATTGGTTTGGCTTACTCACGGGATATCACTCCCGGTCGACATATCATCATCAATCCTCCCAAGGGTTTCGGTATCCAAATCGACCATGAGACGCACGTCATTGTACTGGCGGAAACGGAATTGTAAGGCGGCTATCATTGCAAATACTATGGTAATGTCCTACATTAAATGAATATATTTTGTTCGTTGACAACAGGGATTATTCATGGCTTTACAGTTCATCGGAGTAGATTATTATAACATCGAGAGCCTTCTCAGCGAAGAAGAACGTATGGCCAGAGATGTCGTCCGTCGTTTTGTGGAAGAAAAGGTCCTCCCGATTATCGAAGATCACTACATGGCGGGCACGTTTCCGGACGAGCTTATCCCCCACATCGCCGGGCTGGGAGTCCTCGGCGCCACGCTTCCGGAGAAATACGGATGCGCGGGCGCCAACAACATCGTGTACGGCCTCATGAACCAGGAACTCGAGCGCGGCGACAGCGGCGTGCGCAGTTTCGCCTCCGTCCAGAGCGGATTGGTCATGTACCCCATATTCAAGTACGGCAGCGAAGAGCAACGCTTGAAGTGGCTCCCGGTTCTCGCCACGGGAGAGAAGATCGGGTGCTTTGGATTAACGGAACCGGACCATGGCTCCGACCCGGGCAGTATGGTGACAAAAGCGGTCGAAACCGACAACGGCTACGTCCTCAACGGCGCCAAGATGTGGATCACGAATGGATCCGTGGCAGACGTGGCTGTGGTCTGGGCCAAACTCAACGGCGTCGTTCGTGGTTTTCTCGTCGAGAAAGGCACGCCGGGATACACGACGACCGACATGAAAGGAAAACACTCTCTCCGCGCTTCCGTCACAAGCGAGCTCATCTTCAACGACTGCGAAATTCCGAAGGAGAACATACTACCAAATATCACCGGTCTGCGGGGACCCCTGAGCTGCCTCACGCAAGCACGGTATGGCATCGCCTGGGGCGCCATCGGCAGCGCTATGGCCTGCTACGACGCCGCCCTGAACTACGCCAAGACACGAATACAGTTCGGCAAACCGATTGCTTCGTTCCAGCTCGTACAACAGAAACTCGTACGCATGCTGACCGAAATCACCAAGGCGCAGCTTCTCGTCCTCCAGTTGGGACGCCTTAAGGACGCGGGAACGATGAGATTCACGCAGGTGTCCCTGGCAAAGCGCAACAACGTCGCCATGGCGCTCGAATGCGCGCGCACAGCCCGCACTATTCTCGGGGCGAATGGGATCACCAGCGAGTATCCCGTCATGCGACACATGGCGAACCTTGAATCGGTGTACACGTACGAGGGAACGCACGACATTCATACTCTTATCATCGGCGCAGATATAACCGGCATCGAGGCCTACGTATAACGATTCAATACCAAGACTTAAAAGTACATCCATGTCCGAGCAACCAAAGATTATTGACAAGGGAATAACATTCGACGACATCTTGCTCTTGCCCCGCAAGTCATCCGTTCTCCCGCGGGACGTCGACGTCTCAACGTATTTGACAGCTCAAATCAAGCTGAACATCCCGATTCTCAGCGCAGCCATGGACACGGTGACGGAATCCGAGATGGCCATCGCCATGGCGCGGGAAGGCGGTCTGGGCGTGCTGCACAAGAACATGAGCATCGCGCGGCAAGCGGAAGAAGCGGACAAGGTAAAACGAAGCGAGTCCGGGATGATCGTCAATCCCATTACGATGGGACCGAACAATACGGTGGCCGAAGCTCTCGGTGTCATGGCAAAGTACCATATCTCCGGTATTCCCATCGTGGATAAAGCAAACACGCTCCTCGGCATCCTGACCAACCGGGACCTCCGCTTCGAACCGAACAAAGAGATGCTGGTCCAGGACATCATGACCAAGGAGAACCTTATCACTGCGCCCGTGGGAACAACGTTGGAAACGGCGGAGGAAATATTGCAACGCCACCGTATCGAGAAACTCCCCGTGGTCGATAAGAATCGAAAGCTCCTCGGCCTCTTGACCTTCAAGGACATCATGAAAAAGAAGAAGTACCCGAATGCTTCCAAGGATGAATTCGGAAGGCTTCGGGTTGGAGCAGCCGTGGGTATCGCCGCCGACACACTCGATCGTGTGAGCGCCCTCGTCGATGCTCACGTGGATGTTCTCGTCATCGATACCGCACACGGTCATACCAGGAACGTGCTTCACCTCGTATCGGATATTACATCGCGCTTTCCGAACCTCCAGGTCATCGCAGGCAACGTCGGCACTGCCGAAGCGACGGAAGACCTGATAAAAGCGGGAGCAAATGGAATCAAGGTCGGTATCGGCCCCGGGTCAATCTGCACAACGCGGGTGGTGGCCGGAGTGGGAGTTCCACAAATAACCGCCATCATGAACTGCGCCAAGGTTGCGCGGAAGTACGATATCCCGTTGATAGCCGACGGCGGGATAAAGCAGACGGGCGACATTCCAAAGGCCCTTGCCGCGGGCGCCGACACCGTGATGATCGGCGGATTGTTCGCGGGCATGGAAGAGAGTCCGGGCGAAACCATCCTTTACGAAGGACGCAGTTTCAAGATGTACCGCGGCATGGGCTCCATCAGCGCCATGAAGGAAGGAAGCAAGGACCGCTATTACCAGGACATGGAAGAAGATATCCAGAAACTCGTTCCGGAAGGTATCGAGGGAAGGGTGCCGTATCGCGGGCCGGTCGGTTCCATGATCTACCAAATGGTCGGCGGGCTCCGGGCAGCCATGGGTTACTGCGGCGTGAAAAATATCGAAGAGCTGAAAACCCAAACACAATTTATTCGTATTACCTCCGCCGGGCTGCGGGAAAGCCATCCCCACGATATCCAGATAACGAAAGAAGCTCCGAATTACCAGGTAAACACTTCCAACAAGTGACGCCGGACAAATCCCGCTTCGTATCCCGATGACGCCGTTCGGACGAAGTACACTCGACAAGATCGTAAAGCCTGGTTTAACCATTCCCGCCTCATGAATCATTCATTTGGATAGTAGAAGCCATGCCTGACAATCTCCTGGACGGCCTCAGGAAGTCTTTCCCATCGTTGAAGATCGACGCAATGGTTATTACCCACCCGCCGCACATCCGGTTGTTCACGGGATTCTCCGGGTCAAACGCGTTGCTCGCGGTAACACGAACAAAGGGCCTGCTTCTCACCGACCCCCGCTACGAGCTCCAAGTGCAACGCGAAGTGCGGAACGTACAGGCACTGGTAGTACACGATGGGAATTTCCTGGAATTACTCAAAAAGAAAGCCTGGTTCAAGGCTTGTCGCTCCATCGGTTTTGACCGTGATCGCACGAGCTATCACACGGCCGCATTGTTGAAAAGAATCGTGAAACCGGCGCGAGTGAAGCCGTTGAGCCGCGTGTGCGAACCCCTGGCCGAACGGAAAAATCAATCCGCCGCCAAGGCGTTGACCAAGGCCGCCGCGATTGCGGACCGGGTATTTCAGCGACTCCTGTCGGTTATTTCTCCGGGAATGACGGAGCGTGAAATCGCAGCGGAGATATCGTATTTTCTCCGGCAGGAAGGTGCGGACAGCGATGCGTTCGAACCTATTGTCGTATCCGGTCCCAACAGCGCACTCGTTCATGGAACGCCGTCGAACAGGAAGCTGCGTCCAGGTGACGCGGTACTTTTAGATTTCGGCGCACGGTATCGCGGGTATCACAGCGATATAAGCCGTACGGTTTTCATGGGAGCCGTCAAACCGAAACTGCGAGCTGTCTACGACGCCGTCCTTGAATCCCAGGAAACAGCTATTGCCTCTGTTGCCCCCGGAGTTCGCGCCCGGACCGTGTATGATCTCGCGTATGGCGTCCTGAAACGTTACGGCTTCGCCGACTATTTCAACCACGGACTCGGCCACGGCCTGGGCCTGGAAGTTCACGAATCCCCTCGCATATCGCGTGATACGACGGATATACTGGATGAGGGAATGGTGTTCACCATCGAACCGGGAGTGTACATCCCACGAATCGGGGGAGTGAGAATTGAAGACGATATCCTCGTGACGGCAAAGGGAAACAACGTGCTCACGAAATCCCCCAAATCGCTTATTGTCCTCTGACACGTTACATTGCGGAACGTGCTCGTCATAGCGTATTACTTCCCTCCTCTCGGCTTGAGCGGAGTCCAGCGAACATTGAAATTCGTCAAGTATCTCCCCTCCTTCGGGTGGAAACCGACCGTACTCACGGTCGAGCCGCGCGCGTATTTCGCACATGATTCAACTCTTTTATACGACCTTGATTCCTCCGGAATTGAAATTATCCGTACCCCGTCCCTTGATCCGCTCCATGTCTTCCGGAAAAAAGGTACGGTGCCCATGCCAAACGAGGCGACCTACAAGTTCCTGACGCTTCTGAACCAGGCGGTGTTCATCCCTGACAGCAAGGTAGGATGGAAGCGTTACGCCTTGCGGAAGGGAACGGAATTATTAAGCAACGGCTCGTTCCATGCGATGTTCGCAACCGCTCCTCCGTACACCGATCTTCTCATCGCCAGGGATTTGAAAAAACGATTCAACATTCCCATGGTGCTGGATTACCGCGATGCGTGGCTCGCCAACCCGCTGCACCGCTATATTACTCCGTTTCACAGGGCAATACATCGACGCATGGAAGATTCGGTTCTGCGCGAAGCGGACGCCGTCGTCACCATAAACCGCACCATCAAGGAGTTGATTCTCACCCGTTACCGGCACCTGACGTACAACGATATTACGATCATTCCCCAGGGATACGATGCGGACGACTTTGCCCATGTCACACCGAGGAGAAGTTCCAGGATGCGGATTACGTACTCGGGAACATTCTATCACAACCGTACTCCGCGCTACATGATCGAGGCCGTTCGACGTTTTCTGGACAAGGTTCCTGAAGCCGCCGATAAATCCGAGCTCTGCTTCGTCGGACAGTTCAGGGACGAAAACCTCTCGTTTCTGCGCAAGCATCGACTGGAGGAAAACGTGGTGGTCACAGGGTATCTTCCGCACACGGAAGCCGTGGCATACCTTGCCGGTTCCGATGTCTTATGGATGATGCTTGGCGGAGACAAGGGCGATGAAATGATCTCCACCGGCAAGTTGTTCGAATACCTCGGCGCCCGGAAACCGATCCTGGGCTGCGTCCCCCCGGGCGAAGCCCGAACGATCATCGAGGAATCCGGCGCCGGCTTCATCACCGATCCCACCGATGTCGATGAAATTGCGAAAACACTCGAACACCTGTTTTCACTATACCAACGCAACGCTTTGCCTCGACCCCGCGAGGATTTCGTGCAACAGTTCGAGCGAAAAACATTAACGGGACATCTCGCCTATGTACTGAGCACCTTGCTGTCTATCGGCGACGAAACAGGCGGCGCCGTGCAGAAAAAGTCACCCGCTGCATGGAATGACAAAAAAGAACCCGACGATGCCGAGATATAAATCGACTTCACGCGTATTTTTGTCATGAGCCGACAGAAGTTTTTTCCCTGAAACTGAATCGTGTAACTTGGTAGCAGAAAAATGTAGCACAGGAAAGTCTTGAGTCAAGAATGAACATACTCGTCATAGGCAAGGGAGGGCGCGAGCATGCCATTATCTGGAAACTTCGCCAGAGTCCGCAGGTGGATTTTATGTACTGCGCGCCCGGTAATGCCGGAATCAGCCAGCTGGCAACCTGCGTCGATATCAAGGAAACCGATATCGAGGGGTTGAAAAAGTTCGTCAGGAAGAACAGTGTTGACCTGACGATCGTGGGACCCGAAGCGCCTCTCGCCGTGGGCATCGTGGATGAATTCCAGAGCGACGGGCTCGTTATCTTCGGCCCCACCCGTGCCGCGGCACGCCTCGAGACCAGCAAAGCGTTCGCCAAGGATTTTATGAAACGGCACGAGATACCCACAGCCGATTACAAGGTCTTTCGAAAACCTGATTTCGAAAAAGCGCGATCGTACCTTCAGTCCGCGTCCTACCCTATCGTCCTGAAAGCTGACGGTCTGGCGGCGGGAAAAGGTGTTGTTATCGCTGACGACTACGCCGACGCCGTAACCGGTCTCGAGGAGATGATGCTTGGCGGCGCTTTCGGGTCGGCTGGCGAAACAGTTGTGATCGAGGAATTCCTCTACGGTGTCGAGGCGTCCGTTTTCGCCATTACCGACGGGAAGACATTCGCCACACTTGCGCCAGCCCAGGATCACAAGCGCATATTTGACGGGGACAAGGGAAAAAACACGGGCGGCATGGGAGCCTACGCACCCGCCCCTGCGGTCAAACCGGAAATACTCTCCCAGGTCAAACTGAATATTATCAAGCCAGTTCTCCGCGGCATGAAAAAAGAAGGGACACCTTACCGGGGAACGTTGTACTGCGGATTGATGCTGACCGACAAAGGACCGAAAGTCATGGAATTCAACTGCCGGTTCGGCGACCCGGAAACGCAAGTTGTTTTGCCGCTTATCGACGATGATCTGGCGGACATCCTCTACCAGGCTGCTATCGGAAAGCTCCGGCGCTCGCGCGTCAAAATGCATGACGCCTGCGCCGTGTGCGTCATCATGGCGTCGAGCGGCTATCCTGATTCCTATGAAACAGGCAAATTGATTTCCGGCCTCGAGAGCATCGACGAGATGGAGGACGGGATGGCTGTCTTTCACGCCGGCACCACGCTCAAGCGGGGTAAGTTCTATACCTCGGGAGGGCGGGTATTGGGTGTGACCGCAATCGGAAGAAAGAACGAGCTGCGTGAAACCATCATCACGGCTTACAACGGCGTTCAGCGTATCATCTTCGACGGCGCCTATTACCGCACGGACATCGGCGCCAAGGCCTTCGACTCCTGATTCACATGCCTCGCCCACCCACGAGCCCCGTTTTCCATTCAAAGCCCGTTGTCTGGCGACGGGAAGAATTCTGGCAGCGACCGATGGAGTTTTCCCATCCCGACGAAATTCCGGGACAGGATTTACCCTGGTCGGAAGACTGGTTTTCGAGCCAGACACTGAAAGACATGCTTGATCCTGAAACCGACATCGGAACCAGGCCGATGGATCGCGTCGAGATGGAATCCCGCTGGCTCCTGTCCATGTTCGAGGAACCACGAAAGCACCACCTCCTTGACGTCGGGTGCGGACCGGGATTGTACGCGGAAGTCTTTTCACGAGCAGGCATGAAAGTTACGGGTATCGATCCCTCCCCTGCGGCGATCGAGTACGCGCGCGCGTCCGCAGCAAAAGCCGGCCTGAACATTACGTACGTGTGCGGTTCGATTTCCGAGCACGACGCGACAAACGCATACACCGCCGTATTTGCCAATTACGGCTTTATCAATAATCTGCATCCCGCCCTTGGCCGAGCCAGCATGGAGGCCATGTATCGAGCGCTTGCACCCGACGGCGTGGCAGTGTTCGAATTACTCCACCCCGCCACACTCAATCAATTCGCGCCGCTCCTGTGGGAAACGGTTGACACATCCTACTTCAGCTCCCGGCCGCACCTCTATTTACAGGAAATGGTAAGCGTATCCGCAACTTCCTGCCACGCCTTCCTGACCTACGTTTTCGATCCGGACCACCCCAATGCCATCAGGGTCTTCCGCTACTTTTTCGTAGCGTACACAAATTCAGAATTCAAGGATTTGCTCTACGCGTGCGGGTTCGACACGCTGCAAAGCCACGACTACCGGGAGGTAATTATCGACCCGGGCGACATTCGATCCACGTTTTACGTGGCAAGGACGCGAAAAAGCAGAGAGTGAATTTGCGTGTTTGGTGGATTTCCTTTGATCAGAGGTATATCAGGCTCTCATGATGTAATCGCGAAGATAGTGGACATGGTGTTCGCTTTCATGCAATTGCGATTTCACGACGTCTCCGATAGATATCAATCCGACAACGTTCTGTCCGTCCAGGATGGGAAGATGTCGGATTTTCTTCTCTGTCATCACCGCCATGACCGCATCGATATCGTCATCAGGAGTGCCGATGATAACGTCTTTCGTCATGTACGATTCCACCGGCGCAGTCGCGACGGCTGTCACATCGGAGTTGCACAGACGGAGAATATCCCGTTCGGAAATAATACCGACAATTTTTTCGTCGTCGGTTACCAACAGCGAACCAATATTATATTCAACCAACATTTGGATTGCTTCCTTGATGGTATTCCGCGGACCGATACAACGGACGGTGGAGTCTTTCTTTCTCAGGATATCTTTTACTTTCATCATCAATCTCCTTCTATTGATGGGTTACCGGTGCGTCGTGGATCATGAGAATTCTTGGCTAATGATAGCACATCCCCCGCGGAATCGCAACCGCCAGATGCTCCTGATTTAAATCCCAACAAGAAACATGGAGCCGTAATTCCCGCGCAGCTTTCAGGGTACCTAATAAAAAGCCGGGGCACCCCTCCCGGCTGAACATAGCATAGATGTCGGGGTAAACTTGCTATTCGAAATCCGCCGCGCAGAACGCTCCCATATACTCCCTGTTCACAAGAGCGATGAAATCGATACTGACGCTCTTGGGGCACGCGGCTTCACATTCGCCGTGATTCGTACAGCCACCAAATCCCTCGGCCTCCATCGCTTCGATCATGTGGACTGCCCGGTTGAAACGTTCCGGTTTTCCCTGTGGCAGGAGGTTGAGATGGCCGATTTTTGCCGAGGTAAAGAGCATGGCAGAACCGTTGGGGCAAGCCGCGACACAGGCGCCGCATCCGATGCATGTCGCGGCATCCATGGATCGATCGGCGATTGGTTTGGGAACGGGTATCGTATTCGCATCTATGGCGCTGCCGGTCTTGCATGAAATGTACCCGCCCGCTTGAATGATGCGGTCGAACGCTGACCGGTCCACGATGAGATCTTTCATGACCGGGAAAGCGACGGAACGCCACGGTTCGATCACGATAGTGTCACCGTCCTTGAAATGTCGCATATAGAGTTCGCAGGTCGTCGTTCCTTTGGACGGACCGTGGGGAATGCCGTTTATCACGAGGCCGCACATTCCACAAATACCTTCACGGCAATCATTATCGAACGCGATCGGTGTTTCGCCCTTTGCAATCAAACTCTCATTCACGGTATCCAGCATTTCGAGGAACGACATGTCCTCGATGATGCCCTCTGCCTTGTATTCGGCGAATCCGCCCGACTGGTTGGGACCTTTTTGACGCCAGACTTTAAGCGTTACATTCATAGTGTTTACCGACAATCAATGACGAATTTCAATGAACAATTATTTATAACTCCGCTGGGTAGGGGTAACGAACTCGAACTGAAGATGCTCTTTATGAAATATCGGCTTCGAGAATTCGCCTGAGTATTCCCACACAGAGACGTACGAAAATTCCTCGTCGTTGCGCAAGGCTTCTCCTTCAGGCGTCTGGTATTCCTCGCGGTAATGTGCTCCGCAGGATTCCTCGCGACCCAATGCATCGAGACACATGATTTCGGCGAGTTCCATGAATTCCGCAACCCTGCCTGCTTTTTCCAACGATTGGTTGATCTCTTCATTGTCACCGGGAACCTTGACATCGTTCCAGAATTCTTCCCGGAGTGCTGGAATGAGGGTCAGTGCTTTCTGCAGTCCTTCCTTGTTCCGCGACATGCCACAATAATCCCACACGATCTTCCCCAATTCTTTATGGAACGAATCAACCGAGCGTGATCCATTGATAGAGAGAAGTTTTTTAACATTATCTGCCACATCATTCTCCACCGTACGGAATTCGTTCCCGTCAGCCGTTAGACCGTCGGGGCGATGCTCGGCCAGAAAGTCGCCTATTGTGTTGGGCAGTACGAAATACCCATCGGCCAGGCCCTGCATCAAGGCGCTGGCGCCGAGGCGATTGGCGCCGTGATCGGAGAAGTTCGCTTCGCCGATCACGTAAAGACCAGGGATGTTGCTCATGAGGTTGTAATCCACCCAGAGGCCGCCCATCGTATAGTGCGAAGCCGGATAGATGCGCATGGGAACCTCGTAGGGATTCTCACCGGTGATGCGTTCGTACATTTCGAACAGGTTTCCATAACGTTCTTCGATGACTTTCTTTCCCAGCCGGTTGATGGCATCCCTGAAGTCGAGGTACACGCCAAGACCGGTGGCTCCCACACCGCGGCCTTCATCACAAACCATCTTGGCATTCCGCGAAGCGACATCACGGGGAACGAGGTTGCCGAACGCCGGGTACCGCCGTTCCAGGTAGTAATCCCGTTCATCTTCCGGAATATCATTTGGTGGACGCTTGTCGCCAGGCTTTTTGGATACCCAGATTCGCCCGTCGTTGCGGAGAGATTCGCTCATGAGCGTGAGCTTGGACTGGTACTCATTGGAGACGGGAATACACGTCGGATGAATCTGTGTAAAACAGGGGTTGGCAAAAGCAGCGCCCCTCTTGTGCGCGCGCCATATAGCAGTGGTGTTGCATCCCTTGGCATTCGTGGAAAGGAAGAAAACGTTCCCGTATCCTCCGGTGGCCAGGACTACTGCATCGGCAGCGTACGACTGTATGTCCCCGGTTACCATGTCGCGAGTGACGATGCCGCGCGCGCGACCGTCAACGAGCACGAGGTCGAGCATCTCGGTACGCGTATGCATGGTAACTTTCCCTGCGGCGATCATGCGTTGCAACGCCTGGTACGCGCCGAGTAGCAACTGTTGTCCCGTTTGTCCCCTCGCGTAGAATGTCCGTGAAACCTGGGCTCCGCCGAACGACCGGTTGGCAAGCTGCCCGCCGTATTCGCGGGCAAAGGGAACCCCTTGAGCGACACATTGATCGATGATGTTACTGCTAACCTGGGCCAGACGATACACGTTCGCTTCGCGTGCCCGGTAATCTCCACCTTTGATGGTATCATAAAACAGACGCCAAATGCTGTCGTTGTCGTTCGGGTAATTCTTGGTGGCGTTGATACCGCCCTGGGCGGCGATACTATGTGCCCGGCGAGGGCTGTCCTGGTAACAGAAGCAATCAATATCGTATCCGAGTTCCGCCAGCGAGGCGGCGGCGGATGCACCACCCAACCCTGATCCAACAATGATGATCCTGTACTTCCGCTTATTGGCAGGCGACACGAGCTTGATACTGTTGAGATGGTTATCCCACTTCTCCGCCAGTGGTCCCGGTGGAATTTTAGCGTCCAGTTTCATGATAAGCTATGACTGTAGTATTTGGCTGATAATGCGGCTCCGGAATAATTCCGGTTTGAATACCGATGGGAACGGCGATGAATCCAAGAACGATGATGAGGGTGAACACGGTGGCAAAGCGCTTTCTCCACAGGTTTCTCTTGGGATCATTGATCCCCAGGGTCTGCAACATGCTCCACAGGCCATGCTGTAAATGGAAACCCAGGAGAATCATGGCGACAACATAAATAAGCGCTATCCACCATGTCTGGAAAGCGCTGTACACGTTGCCGTACACCTGGCCTTCGATGTGCGCAGCACTGTGAATATCGCCGGTCGTGAAATGAAGGATGTGGTACACAATGTACAAGAACAGCAAAGGTCCCGTATAATACATCGTGCGGGCAAATAGTGTTGTTACCTGCGGTTTCAACGCATTTGCATAATTCTGAGGGCGAGCCTTGTTATTCATCAACCAGAGCTGTACGGCGCTGGTTACGTGCACGACGAGGGACAAAACGAGTACAAACCGGAGTATCCACAACAGCATTCCGTATGTGAGGATCGGTTCTCCGAACGTGCGCAAGTGTTCTGCGTAAATATCCATCTTGTACTTGTAGACCCCAAGCCCCTCAACAAGCTCGGACCCCAT
>Ga0256830_1000363_pt1 | contig 38019 bp, 35 predicted proteins | sample 128326metaG_FD_190537 | JGI IMG/M metagenome (GOLD analysis project Ga0256830, IMG submission 190537) | Hydrothermal vent microbial communities from Lau Basin, Pacific Ocean - 128-326 | ecosystem: Environmental > Aquatic > Marine > Hydrothermal vents | place: Pacific Ocean: Lau Basin | collected...
CGACAGCGCCCGTACGTCCCCGGTGACGAACGCGTGGAGCACCAGGGGCGGGAGGGGGAACTGGTAGACGGCCTGGGCTTCGGGTTCGTCGGGTTCACCGAAGTAGGTGAGGTTCTCGGCCTGGGGTACGTTGGTCTCGGTGATCAGCAACACCCAGGGATAGGTGGCGTCCAGGCAGGCCCGCAGGAGCTTGACGATGGTGTGTGTCTGGGGGAGGTGGATCGAGGTCGTACCTTCCTCCTTCCACAGGAATCCGACGGCGTCGAGCCGGATCGCCGACGCCCCCCGGCGTGCGTACTCCAAGACGACCTTCACGATCTCGACGAGCACCGCCGGGTTCCGGTAGTCGAGGTCGGCCTGGTCGGGCGAGAACGTGGTCCAGACGTACACCGGCCCGTCGGCCCCGTCGAACCGGGTGAGGAGCGGATGGGTTCGGGGACGCATCGTCTCGGAGAGGTCGGCGTCGGGGTCGGCGGTCCGGAAGAACCCGGCGTAGGCGGGGTCGCCGGCGAGGAACGAACGAAACCATCCGCTCTCGACCGACATGTGGTTGAGGACGACGTCCACCATGAGCCTGGTCTCGGCCGCCAGGGCTTCGATGTCCTCCCAGGTCCCGTAGCGGGAGTCGACGGCGTGATAGTCGAGGATCGAGTACCCGTCGTCGGATGACCAGGGTGAGAAGGGGAGGACGTGGATCCCTTCGAACCGGGAGGCGAGGTGTCGGCGGTAGAACCGCCGCAGGGTCTGCAGGGGGACCTCACCCGGAGCCTGGAACTGGTCGGGGTAGGTGATGAGCCACACGTCCCGCTCCGACCATCCTCCCCGACGGGGAGTCGGCGATCCGTGGGCGGAGAGGATCCGTTCGAGCTCCGAGGCGACGGCGCGGGCCCGGCCGTCTCCGTACAGTCGGGCCAGCAGACGGCGGATGCGGCTCACGGGCCCACCCCTTCCACCATGGGGAGCACCAGGCCGGTCCAGGACTGCGGTACGGCGCCGTGGCCGGCGCCCGTGTCGGGGTTCCAGTATTCGGCGAACCCCGATGCGACGGCGCCTCGCAGGGTCGCCTCGACGATCGTCCGCGCCTCGTCTCCCCGTCCGGCCCGGACCGACGCCACCCACAGCAGGTAGTCGAGCTGAGGCCAGGTCGGGCCCCGCCAGTACGCGTCGGGCCGATAGGCGGGGTGGCGACGATCCAGCCCCCGGAGGCCGTAGCGAGCGGCGAATCGGTCGGGGTCCGCCACCGGCTCCCAGGCGGGATGGGACCCTTCGACGACGAGCAACGCCAGCAGGGCTTCGAGGGTCGGTGCGGCACCCGAGCGGTGGTCGCCGTCGACGAAGGTCTGGAGTTCGGGGTCCCAGCGGGCGGCGATCCTTCGGGCCAGCTCGTCTCCCCGGCGCCGCCAACGGTCGCTTCCGGCGAGCGCCGCGTACTCGAAGGCGTTGAAGGCGCAGACGGCGTTGAAGGCCATCGACGTGACTTCGAACGCAGGGTTGGCGACCGCCGATCCTTCCCGGTTGGTTCGCAGCGACGCCACGAGTTCCCGTTTCTTCACGTCCCAGCCCGCTTTGACGAAGGGCTGGGGCGCCCACGAGTCCCAGCGGGGAGAGTCGTCGCAGCCCGTCTCCCAGGGGTGCACGGCGACGAGCAGACCGTCGTCGCGCATCCTCTCGGCCCACAGGAACTCGAGCCCGGCGCCGGCCCGTTGCACCAGCTCGGGGGACGGTTCGAACCCGTGCGCGGCGAGCACCCGAAGGGCGTGGGGGTACATCGGCGGCTGGGTGATCGTGGAAGCTGCGGGCCTCCCCCACGGCGTGACGGCGGCGTCGGGGGCGCCGTGGTATCCCATGTGGGGCACGAACCCGTCGTCGGTCTGGTGGGTGAACAGCGCCGTCATCTCGACGATGGACCGTTCGTCGCCGAGGGTGGCCCACACGACGGCGTGGAAACAGGAGTCCCACAGCCACTGCCATCGGTAGGTCACCGGATGTGGGCTGGTGTAGCCCTCCGGCTGCCACGCCGCGTCCATCAGCCGGCGGACCCTCCGCCGCAGATCGACTCTTTCATCATCCGTCAGTAACAAAGCACCGGGGTCTCGTCGCAACATTCCCTCCGATTCTCCCGACAAGGGCGGAGTAATTGTGGCTATCGTACGACAAATGAATGGGAGCGCGCCCGGCGCCGCCGGGGACCCGCTCAGCAGTCGCTCGGGAGGAATGAGATGAACCGACGAACCATCACGATGCTCGTGACGGTGTTCGCCCTCGTCGTCGCGGCCTGCGCCGGGGGCACCACCGGCGAGACCCAACCGCCGGAGACGGTGACCTCCATCGTCACCGTGCCCGGCGAGACCGTCACGTCGATCGTCACCAAGGAGGTACCGGCCGAGAACATCACCTTCTGGAGCACCGAGACCCAGCCGGCACGTCTCGAGATCACCAAAGGAATCATCGAGCGGTTCACGGCCCAGACCGGGATCGGAGTGACCCTCGTCCCCGTGAACGAAGACGGTCTGCCCGAGACGATGGTCTCGGCTGCGGCCACAGGTCTCCTCCCCGAGATCATCTTCCATCCGATCGACTTCACGATCGGATGGGCCGCCGAAGGCCTGTTGGACATCGACGCCGCCAACGAGGTCGTCGAAAGCCTCGGACGGGACACGTTCTCGTCCGGCGCCCTCGATCTCGCCGAGTTCGACGGGAAGGTGGCGGCGGTCCCATCCGACGGATGGGGTCAGCTCCTCATCTACCGGAAAGACCTGTTCGACGCGGCCGGGCTCGACGCCCCGACCACCTTCGAGAAGATCGAAGCCGCGGCGAAGGCCCTCACCGACCCCGCCAACAACTTCTACGGCATCACCGCAGCCACCGACGGGAACGCGGTGTTCACCCAGCAGACCTTCGAGCACTTCGCCCTGGCCGACGGCTGCCAGCTCGTCGACGACGCCGGGAACATCACCCTCGACTCGCCGAACTGTGTCGACGCCGTCTCGTTCTTCACGAACCTGATGCAGAACTACAGCCCCGGCGGAGTCCAAGACGTGGTGAGCACCCGGGCGACGTACTTCGCCGGGCAGGCAGCGATGATCATCTGGTCGCCGTTCATCCTCGACGAAATGGCGGGCCTGCGCGACTCGGCGTTCCCCGCCTGCCCCGAATGCGCCGACGACCCGGCCTACCTGGCGAAGAACTCCGGTCTCGTCCCGAACTTCGCCGGGCCTCTGGGGAGTCCCGCCCAGTACGGTCAGGTGTCCTACATGGGGATCGGGACCGGGTCGAACACGGAAGCGGCCAAGAAGTTCCTGGAGTTCTGGTTCAACGAGGGATACCTGGACTGGCTCTCCACATCGGTGGAAGGCAAGATCCCGATGCGCCGCGGAACGCCCGACGACCCCACGAAGTTCATCGACGGATGGAAGAACCTCGAGACCGGCGTGGACCGGAAGGCGAAACTGAGCGAGTTCTACTCGGATGAGGTCATCGACACCCTCATCGAAGGGTCGGCATCCTTCGACCGCTGGGGATTCCCCCAGGGTCAAGGCCGGCTCGTGACGGCGATCTACTCGTCGCTGCCGGTGCCTCAGGCCCTGCGGGCCGTCCTCGACGGCTCCCTCACGGTCGAAGAGGCCGTCGCCGAGATGCAGGCAGCAGCCGAGGAAGAGCTCGCCCTCATCGGCGGCTGACGTCGACACGACCGGGGTGGGGGCAAGATGGCCCCCACCCCGGCGAACCCGATGAACGAGACCGTCACGACGAACACCGCCGCCGGAGGACGGCGGCGCAGACCGAGTGCCCTCGCCCGACGCGAAGAACGCCTCGGATGGGCCCTCGTCGCCCCCGCCGCCCTCATCGTCGTCAGCCTGATCGTCTTCCCGGTCCTCTGGAACGTCTCCCTCAGCCTGCAGCGGATCCGCCTCATCGAGCTGCAGCGGGTCGACTTCTTCTCGTTCGACCCGACCTTCGCCAACTTCGGCAGGGTCACCGGCATCCGCGACTTCTGGCCCACCGTGAGGACCACCTTCGTGTACACGGTCTTCGGGACGGTGTTGTCCCTGGGGATGGGGCTCTGGGCGGCGCTGGTGGTCCGACACGCCTTTCGGGGCCGGTCCCTCGTCCGAGGCCTCATGCTGTTCCCCTACGTGGCCCCCGTGGTCGCCGTCACCCTCGTCTGGCGAATCATGCTCAACCCCACCTTCGGGATCGCCAACGTGTGGCTGGAGCGGCTGGGCCTGCAACGGGTCGACTTCCTCGGCAGGCCGTCGTTCACGTTCCTCGGCGCCGAACTTCCCCTCGCCCTCACGGTGGTCATCCTGTTCGAGGCGTGGCGATACTTCCCCTTCGCCTTCTTGTTCATCCTCGCCCGCCTCCAGGCCTTCCCCGCCGAACTGGAAGAAGCAGCCGAAGTAGACGGCGCCACCATCTCGCAGAAGTTCTGGTACATCGTCCTCCCCCAGCTCAAAGGGGTCTTCTCGGTCCTGTTCCTGCTCAGGTTCATCTGGACCTTCAACAAGTTCGACGACGTCTTCCTGCTCACCGGCGGATCGGCAGGCACGAAGGTCGTGACAGTGCAGATCGTCGAATGGCTCCGGGGCCGCGCCGACATCGGGGCGGCAGCCGCCCTGTCGCTGATCCTGGCGGGCATCCTGATCGTGCTCCTCGTCGTCTACTTCCGGTGGTTCTACGAGGAGGAGACGGCATGACCCGGGCCGTGTTCGAAGAGCGCCTCTTCGGGTTCCTCAAATGGGTCAGCGTCGTCTTCTTCGTGGTGGTCACGGCGTTCCCCCTCCTCTACATGGTCTCCCTCTCCTTCAAGAACGTCTCCGAGCTGCTCGTCGACCCCGGCAGGTTCCTCCCCAGCCTCGACGACGTCCTCAGCCTCGACACCTACCGCACGGTCCTCCGCCCCACCGCCGCAGGCGGCCAGGGGTTCTTCCGCTTCATCCGCAACAGCGCACTCCTCGCCGTGGTCACCGTCGTCGTGACCACCACCCTCGCCGTCTTCTCCGCCTACGCCGCGGCCCGTCTCCGGTTTCGTGGCAAGCGGGCGATCTCCGGCGGAATCCTCCTCGTGTACCTGTTCCCGGCGATCGTCGTCGCCATCCCCCTGTTCGTCCTCTTCACACGGTTCGGCCTCCGCAACCTCTACGGGCTCGTCGTCGTCTACCTCGCCCAGACGATCCCGGTCGCCCTCTACATGCTCCGCAGCCATTTCCAGACGATCCCCGCCTCGCTGGAGGAGGCCGGGCTGATCGACGGCCTCAACCGGTTCGGGGTCATCCGCCGCATCACGCTCCCGCTGTCGGCGCCGGCGATCGCCGCCGTCGCCCTGTATGTGTTCATGATCGCCTGGAACGAGTTCCTCCTGGCGTTCCTGTTCGTCGTCGACCAACCAGACCTCTGGACCCTCCCCCTCGGGCTTCAGCAGCTCAACTCGATCGAAGTCCCCACGACCGTGCTGATGGCGGGATCGGTGATCATCTCCGTGCCCGTCATCGTGCTCTTCTTCGTGGCCGAACGCTTCCTCACCGAAGGCCTCACCGCCGGCGGCGTGAAAGGCTGACCGGCCGCCGTCCCCGGAGGCCAGGTCAGTGGGCGACCGGGTAGCCGGTGATCGCTCCGATCATCTCGGCGGTCCGCTCGGTGGCGGCGGCCGGACCGAGACGGCCGGTGATGACGGCTTCCAGCATGATCTGGAGCTGGCTGGACACGAGGTGGTAGGAATGGGTCCGAGGCCGGATCCTCGCCGTCTCCAGCATCTCGGCGGTCTCGGTGACGAACCCCGCCTCCCCGCTGATCAACTCGATCGTCGAACGCCGTGGGGGGATCGTCGGCTGCGAACGGGCCCGCTCGGCCAGGAGCTCGGGGCGCATCACGTGTTGGATCACTTCGAGGGCCCGTTCGGGCCGGCGGGACTGGCGGAACACCACGTAGACCATGCCTCCGAGCACGCAGGCGGGCGTACCTTGGGGGCCGGCGGGGAAGGGGCCGAACACCACGTGCTCCGAGAGCTCGTCCAGGTCGACTCCGAGACGGTCGGCGAGGATCGACGCCTCGTAGCTCCCCCCGACCGAGATCGCCGCCCTCCCGGCGGCCAACATCCGGATCGGCTGGTCCCATTCCATCGCCACCGACGAGGCAGGGACGATCCCGTCGTCGACGAGCGACCGCACGAATCTGAGGGCGTCGACGGTGGCGCCGGCGTCGAGACGGACCATCGAATCCCCGAAGACCTCGACTCCGTTCGAGGCGAGCAACGTCAACAGACAGTAGGTGGTCGTCTCTCCCGCCCGGGATCCGCCCGGCATCGCCACGGGGACCTCGAATCGGGGGTCGCATGCCGCCCGGGTCCCGACCTCACGCAACTCCTCCCAGGTTCGGGGCGGGTTCCCGTCGTCCAGGATCTCCCTTCGATACCAGACCCCCGAGACGTTGCCTTCTTCGGGAATCCCGTACACGTGACCTTCCGCCGAGAGCGCCTCGACGAACGGAGGGAGGAAATCGGTGCGGAACTCCCGCTCGAACCATTCGGGGTCGTGTTCGTCGAGGGCCACGATGAACCCCGACTGGGCGAACTCGGTGACCCACACCGAGTCGATGAGGGCGATGTCGGGTGCGCGGCCCTCACCGACGAGCCGGGTGAGGGACCGATACAGCTCGGGGAGGGCGACCCAGGTGGTCACCTCCAGCGGAGTGTCGGGGGGTGCCGCCCGTTGGAGGGATTCCTGCCATTTCTCCTCGGTGACGATGATCGTCACCGGCTGTCCGTTGTCGAGGTGGCGTGTCCAGTGAGGGTTCACGAAGGTGCCGCGGCGGCGACGACGGACGACGACCCCTTCCTCCGCCAGCTCCGTGAGGGCGCGGTTGACCGGTGTTCGGCTGATCCCGAACTCCCGGCAGAGCTCGTGTTCGGTGGGGAGCCGCTCGCCCGGTGGGTACCGGCCCTCGACGATCTGTTCGAGGAGGAGGGTCTTGAGCTGGAAGTACAGCGGGATGGGTGCGTTGTGGTCGAGTGGCCCCATGGAGTCCTGATTTGACGCCGCCCCATGACAATACCGGATCCCGGGGCCTGGGACTCAGCGCGACAGGAACTCGGAGCCGCCGATCTCCGCCGGGTCGTGGAGATGCAACAAGCGCACCTGGCCCCGGGCCAGGATCTTGCCGTCGTCCTCACGGGAGACGTCGACCTGCCAGAGCTGGAGGCGGCGACCGCGATGCACCGGCGTCGCCACCCCCACGATGGGGCCTTCCCGGTGGAACTGGAGGAAGTCGGTGGCGTTCGCCAGACCCACCACCCCGGAGATCCCCTGGCCGTGGGCCCAGACCGCCGCCCCCACCGACGCCACCGATTCGACCAGGGAGGCGTAGACGCCGCCGTGGACGATCCCGTAGGGCTGTCGATGACGTTCGTCCACCTCGATGCGGGCCACCACCCGGTCGGGATGGACCTCGACGTATTCCAGACCCAGGAGACGGTTGAAGCCGCCCTGGGGAATCTCGGCAGGGTCGATGCGCTCCATGGGCCTCGACCCTAGAACGTCACACCTCGAAGTTGGTTCCGAGCGCCGCCGGGGCGTCGGACATCAGCAGCCTCCCCAGGAACGGGAACCGCTCCCCCAGCCGTTGCAGCCGGTCGGAGTTGACCACCACCAGCGCGAAGATCATCAGGGGGAACGGCAGGCTGGGCAGGATCTGGGCGACCCCGGGAAAGACGGGCTGCAGTTTGAGGGCCAGCACCTGGAGGGCCCCGAACAGGTAGCAGCCCAGCGCCACCCACACGGGCCGCCAGCCCCCGAAGATGACGATCGCCAAGGCGATCCAGCCGAACCCGGCGACCTGGGTGTCGGACCACCCCAGCTTGACGTCGAGGGAGAAGGCGGCGCCGGCGATCCCGACCAGCGCCCCGCCGACGGCGGCCGCCCCGAGCCGGTACCGGGACACCGAGATCCCCCGGGCGTGGGCCGCCTCGGGGCGTTCCCCCACCGCCGCCAGCTCCAGCCCGACCCGGGTCCGCCGGAACACCCAGGCGACGACGACGATGAGGACGAGGCTGGCGTAGACCGAGATGTTCTGCGCGAACAAGATCCGCCCCACGAAGGGAACCTCCGAAAGCAGCGGGACCGACATCGGCCGCACCGACGGGCCCGGTTGGCGTACAAACGGGTTGCCGAGGAACTGGGCGAGGGCGGCGAGGAAGAGGGTCAGCACGAACCCCACGGCCACCTGGTTGAGACGCAGGCGAATCCCCGAGAAGGCGACCAGCATGGCGACCAGGGCGGAGAGGATCGCCCCGACGGCGAACCCGAGGACGACGCTGCCGGTGACGAAGGCGACGGCGAACGACGCCATCGCCGACAGGGCGATGCTCCCGTCGAGGGACAGGTTGACGACCCCCGCCTTCTCGGTGATGGTCTCGCCGACGGCGGCGAACACGAGGGGCGCGGCGGCGGCGACGATCGAGGCGATGGTCGCTTCCATCAGGGTTCACCCCGCCGATACAGGGCTTGCCATCCACCGATGAGGATCACGAACAGGACGAGGATGCCCTGGAGGACGCCGCCGATGGACGAGTCGAGGTCGAGCCGGAGCTGGAGCTGGGCCGAACCCACCGACAGGATCGCGAAGAACAGGGCGATCGGCGCCACCCAGACGATCCGGTAGGCGGCCAGCAGCACGACGAGGATGGCGAGGAAACCCCGCCCCCCGGCGATGGCGGGGACGAGCTTGTGCTGGATCCCGGTGGCGAGCACCGCCCCGGCGAGCCCGGCGAGCCCCCCACCGAGGGCGAAGGCCCGCAGCACCGTCGCCTCGGTGGGGACACCCAGCAGCCGTGCGCTCGCCGGGTTCGCTCCCACCGCCTTCAACCGAAGGCCGAAGCGGGTGCCTCGCAGCAGCGCCCAGACGAGGAAGATGACGGCGACGGCCAACAGCACCGCCACCGGCGAGAGCCGGGTGCCGCCCACGGTGGGCAACCACACCTCCTCCCGGAACGGCTCGGTCCCCGACGTCGAGGCGATGCCGGCCCGCTTCCACGGGCCGATGATGAGGTAGGTGGCGAGGGACTGGGCGACGAAACCGAGGCCCAGGCCCCCGAAGATCTCGTTCACTCCCCCCCGGGTCTTCAACACCCCGGCGGCGAGGGCCCACACCGCTCCGGCGACGACCCCGACGGCCAGCGCAGCGGGGATGACGACGAGCCCGTCGCCGGGGATGGTCCGAGCCGCCCAGGTGGCGCCGATCGCCCCGGCGATGACCTGCCCTTCCACACCGATGTTCCACAGGCCCGCCACGAAGGTCACCACCAGGCCGGCCGACGCCAACGTGAGCGGGACCCACGACATGAGGGTATCGGCCATCCGGCCGCCGTCCCCCACCGCCCCGTCGAGGACCAGCACCAGGGCCTCGAAGGGTGGGGCGCCGGCGAGGGCCAGGAGGCCGACGGACACGACGAGGGCGGCGAGGACCGACCACACCGCAGGGACCGCCCGAAACGCCCGCTTCACGATGCCACCTTGCCTCCGATGAGGGTGCCGAGCCGGTCGGCGGTGAGTTCGGCGGCTGCCAGATCGGCGAGGACCCGACCCGAGAAGAACACGACCACCCGGTCGGCGTAGCCGACGAGCTCGTCGAGGTCGGCAGACGAGAACACGATCGCCGTCCCCGACTCCCTCCGGGCGAGCAGCCGGCTCCACACGTAGTCGGCCGATTCGATGTCGAGACCCCGGGTGGGATGTTCCATCAGGAGAACCCGGAGATCCTTCGGCATCATGGCGAGGAGGAGCCGCTGCTGGTTCCCCCCCGAGAGGGCGTCGGCGGGAGTGTCCGGTCCCCCTTTGATCCGGAAATGCTCGATCGCTTCCTCGGCCCGGATCCGCGCCGCATCCCAGTCGACCACCCATTCGGGGAGCCGAGCGGCCAGGGTGAGATGCTCGGCGATGGTGAGCCCGGGGACCAGGCCCTCCTCGAGCCGCCCGGCCGGCAGGTAGTGGACCCCGGCGGCGACGAAGTGCTCGTACGAGGATCCGTCGAGACGGCGACCGGCGATCTCGACGGTGCCGGCCCGTACCGGTTCCAGCCCGGCGAGGACCCGCAACAAGGTCCGCTGGCCGCTGCCTTCCAGCCCGGCGAGGCCCACCACCTCCCCTGCCCGAACCTCCATCGACACGTCGGCGATCCTCTGGCGGCCACCTCCGGCGGCCAGCCCGGCCACCCGCAACGCCGGCGACCCGATCTCGACGACGGGACGCCCCGAAGAGACCACGACCTCGCCGAACATCAGCTCCACCAGCTCGTCGGCGGGACAGGGCAACGTCCGCTCCCCCACCACCTTCCCGGAACGGATCACGGTGACACGGTCACAGAGCTCCTCCACCTCTTCCAGCTTGTGGGAGACGAACAGGACGATGAGGCCGTCGGCGGCGAGGGTACGGAGGGCGGCGAACAGCTTCGTCCGCTGCTCCGAAGAGATCCCCGACGTCGGTTCGTCGAGGATGAGCACCTTGACGCCGAGGGAGAGCAGCCGGACGATCTCGAGCTGCTGGCGTTCGCCCACGGACAGGGCTCTCGCCCGCACGTCGGGGTCGATGTCGAAGTCGAACCTGGCGCAGAGCTCGCCGAGCTCCCGGCGGGCCGCCGCCCGGTCGATCCTGCCTCGCCGACCCAACACGAAGTTGTCGAGGGCGGTGAAGGGCAGACAGACGAGGGGGTCCTGGTGGAGCATCCCGATCCCGGCCTGCAACGCCGCCCGGGGTGAACCGGTCGGAACCTCCTGTCCGTCGAGGCGGATCCGTCCGGCGTCGGGAGGCAGGAACCCCGACAGGATCTTCATGAGGGTGGACTTGCCCGCACCGTTCTCGCCCAGCACGGCGTGGAGCGAGCCGGGCGGGACGTCCAGGTCGATCCCGTCGTTGGCGACCACCGACCCGAACCGCTTGGTGATGCCCCTCAGCTCGAGCATGGAGCGATGTAAGCACGGAGGGGGGCCCGAAGGCCCCCCTCCCCGAACTCTCACCGACCTATTCGGCCGAGCTGGCGCCGATCATGCCTTCGAGGAGCTGAGGCATGTACCAGATCTGCAGGTCGGTCGCCTTCTCGCCGGCGGCGAGGAACGGCGTCCCGTCCTGGTAGTTGAGCGGCCCGACCCAGAGGTCGATCTCACCGGAGGCGAGGCCGGCGATGAAGTCTTCGAGGTCGGCCCTGGCGTCGCCGAGGCCTTCACCGAACTCGAAGCCGATGGCGCTCGTATCCGGGTTGTTGATGTCGGACCAGTCCGGACCGACCCACTGGAAGGTCGCCTCGAAGGTGCCGTCGGCGACCGAGCGTGCCACCTCCAGATACGACGGCCCCCAGTTGAAGTAGGGGACGCCGAGACACACCTCCGGCGCTTCAGCGCACGCGCCCTCGTAGTCGTAGGGGACCGCCCACACCTTCTCACCGGCGGCGGAGCGCTGGCCGGCCCGCACCAGGGCTTCGGTGGTGTCGATCCCGGAGATGACGACGTCGGCCCCACCGTCGAAGAAGTCGTTGGTGACCTGGGTGGGGTCGAGGGTGACGCCGGGGATGTTGAACCAGAACCCGATCCAGTTCACCGAGAAGGTGAGGTCGTCGGGATTCAACCCGCGGTAGTTCTCATAGCAGTAGCGGGCACCGAGGTAGGCCGAGTTGGTGAGCCGGCGGGTCTCGTCGTTGATGAGCGGACCGAGATAGCCGATGGAGCCGGTCTCGGTCTTCAACGCCGCCGCGCAGCCGGCCATCATCTTCCCGTACTCCATCTGCCCCATGATGTTGCCGAGGTTGGGGAGTCCCGCATAGGCCTTGCCGATGTCCCATGCCGAATCCCCCGACGACCAGATCATGGGGACGTCCGGATGGGCTTTGGCGGCGGCGAGGATCCCGTCCTTCATGTCGTCGGAGGTGGCGAAGATGAGCTGAGCGCCCTGTTCGACCATCTGGTCCACCACCTGTTCCACCGACGTGTCCGGCCGGTCAGCCGGGTTCACCTTGTCGATGACGATCATCTGGGCGCCCATCTTCTCCTCGACGTATTTCCCGCCTTCGAAGTGGGCCTGGGACCAGCCACGGTCGTCCTGGGGTCCGACCAGGATCATGCCGAACACGAAGGGTTCGGCCGTCGTCTCCGGGGCTTGGGTCTCCGGTGTCTCGGGCGTCTCGGTCGCACCGTTCCCACCGCAAGCGGCCAGCACGAGCGCCACGAGCGCCACCAGCGCCGGCCACGTCTTCTTCGCCCGGGTCATGGATCCTCCTCCCGTCGGGGCCTGACCCGCGGAATCCTGGCAGGTCCGTCGCCGGTCCGCCAAGGCGCGAAAAACCCGGCTCCGACGGCGAAGGTGACCGTCCCGTCGAGCCGGCGGTAGCGTCGGGAGGAGGGAACCAGAACCGGTGCGGCGACGACAGGGACGACGATGAGCGAAGCCGCCGACCGCCGAGCCGTCCGTCGGGTCGCCGCCGGAGACGCCAGGGCGCTCACCGAGCTCTACGACCGGCATGCGGCGCTGCTGGCCATCCGGCTGCGACGTGCCGGGGCGTCCCGGTCAGAGACCGAAGACCTCCTCCAGGAGACCTTCCTGATCCTGTGGCGTTCCGCCGACAGCTACCGGGGAGACGGCGCCGTCGCCGCCTGGCTGTGGAGCATCGCCCGGCGCCGCCTCGCCGGCATGGCCCGGCGGGAGGCACGGCGGCGGGCGAGGGAAGCGACATGGCTGCTGCCCGGCGGGCAGCGCTCGGAGGAGGGCGCCTGGGCGACCGGTGTCGACATGACCCGGGCCTTGGAGTCCCTCGATCCGGGGGTTCGGGCGGCCTTCGAGGCGGTGGCCCTCGACGGACTCTCCATCCGCGACGCCGCCCGACGGCTCGGCATCCCCGAAGGGACCGTGAAGAGCCGGGTGCATCGAGCCCGGGCCCATCTGCGAAAGGAGATCGGATGAACCACCTCACCGTGGACGAGCTCCGACGGCCCGACGACCACTCGATCCGGCATCTGGAGACCTGCGACCGGTGCCGGCGGAGGCTGGTGCCCGACGTCGACGTGGCGAAGGTCCGCCGGAGACTCCTCTCCGCCGTCGGCGAAGACCCGGCCCCCCGGGGTCGCCTTCCCCGCTGGTGGGCAGCGGCCACGGCGGCGGTGGTGCTCGGCGCCGTCGTCGGCCCCGTCGCCTGGCTCACCGCCCGCGCCCCCACCCAGCCGGCCGGCGGGACCACCGTGAACACCGCCCCGTTGGCTCCCCCCGTCGAGCTTCCCCAGCGGCCGCCCGAGCCCCGGCCCGAAGACGGCGCGCCGCCTGCGCCGCCCCGTCCTGCCCCCGACCGGCCCTCCTTCGAGATGACCTTCCGGGTCGGGGACGACGTCGCCGGGAGACTGATCTGGGCGCGCCCGGACTTCTTCGAGGCGATGCGGGTCAACCGGGTCGGCGACGCATGGACCTTCGACTACGACATGTACCGGACGGCAGACGGTGTCGGGATCGCCGACCCCGACGATTCGACCTTCCAACTCGACCTGAGCTCCCCCGCCGAGCCGAGCCTCCCACCCGACCCGGTGGTGCCGTGGCGGATCCTCATCGAGCCGATGGATCCGCCACAGGCGTGGGCCGCCCTCGCCGCAGACGGCGTCGACATGGCCCCGGCCGTGCCGATCCATCCCGAGGCGACGGTCGCCTGGGCGACGGCCGGATTCCGCCTCGAGGTCGCCGACGACGGGATCCCGCTGCTCGTGGACCGGCCCGGATTCCAACGCTTCGAGGTCACCTCCCTCGACCGCCGGGCGATCCGGACCGGGGAGGTCGGCAACGGGACACGGCTCGGGTTCGGTTACGCCCTCCATCTCGCCGCCACCACCTCCCCGGAACAGTACGGGGTCCTCGCCGACGGCATCGTCACCTTCGCCGACTACCGGAAGGCCGCCGCCGCCGCCGCGACCTGCGCCGGCACCGCGCCCGTCTTCGACGACGAAGCCGGCCTCTACATCTGGGCCGACGATGCCGTCACCGCCGAATGTGTGGCCCGCTACGTGGACGACATCGAAGCGGTGTGGCGCCTGGACAGCCGGTGGCTCGGCGAAGACGAATGGACCGAGATCTACTACACGGTGGAGGGCGTGCCCGAGGCGGCCGAGATGTACCGGAACGAGGAAGGCCCCGAGATGCCGCTCGTGTCCGGCGACGGATGGGCGCTGTCGATCAGCGAACGGCCACCCGGATACTGCACGAGGTCGAGCTTCCCGGGCGGCTTCTCCGAGGGATGCTGGGTGCCCTCCCAGATGCAGATCCCCGGAACGTTGTATCTGGACGAGTCGCTGTCCTTCGGCCCGGACGGTCCCACGGGGGCGAGCCTGCTGGGTGTCGTCACCGCCGACGTGGATCGGGTGGTGATCTCCTTCGCGTTCGGGGGTTCCGTCGAGGTGACACCGGGCGACCGCCGGGTCTTCGGGTTCCGGGGGTTCGGCCTCCTCTACCACCCCGGGACCCGGGGCGCGGCGGTGAAAGTCGACCTCTACGACGGCGACACCCTGGTCGGCTCGTACGAGACGACGACCTGCGGCCCCCATCCGGCCGCCGGAGAGGTGATGGACGCGGTCTGCGGCGACCGGTGACGCGGTCTGCCCCGCTCAGTCCGACGCCCGCACCCATTCGCCGATGCGACGCACCGCTTCGGCGATGTCGGCGGTGGATTCCGAATAGGAGAAGCGGACGAACCGGTGGCCCTGGACGGGATCGAAGTCGATGCCGGGGGTGGCGGCGACGCCGATCTCCTCCAGCCAGCGGGCGGTGAGCTCGCGGCTGTCGTCGGTGAGGTGGGAGACGTCGGCCCAGACGTAGAAGGCGCCGTCCGGTGGGGCGATCCGTTCGATCCCGGCGGCGGCCAGCCCCGAGATGAGCACGTCCCGGCTGCGGGCGTAGCGGGCGACGTTGGCGTCGAGTTCTTCGCCGCAGTCGAAGGCCGCCACCGCGGCGAGCTGGGAGACGGTGGGCGGCGAGATGAACAGGTTCTGGGCGAGCCGTTCGATGGCGCCCATCAGGTCGGCGGGTGCGACCAGCCAGCCGAGGCGCCAGCCCGTCATCGAGTAGTACTTGGAGAAGGACTGGACGACGATCGCCGACGGGCTGAGGGCGGCGGCGGTGGGTGCGGGTCGGGTGTAGGTGATCCCGTGGTAGATCTCGTCGGAGACGAGGCGAATCCCCGCCCGGTCGCAGAACCCGGCGACACGCAGCAGCTCGCCGGGGGTGTGGGTGGCTCCGGTCGGGTTGGACGGGCTGGCGACGACCAGGCCGTCGAGGGGTCCGGCCGCGTCGATCAGGTCGGGGGTGAGCACGTAGCGGGTGTCGGGACCGACCCTGATCCCCACCGGTTCGAGACCCAACGCCTCGATGATGTTGCGATAGGCGGCGTAACCGGGTTCGGTGATGCCGATGCGGTCGCCGACGTCGAAGGCGGCGAGCATCGCCAGCACGAATCCGCCGGACGCCCCGACGGTCACCGCCACCCGGTCGGGGGGGACGTGGAGGCCGTAGGCTTCGTCGTAGTGGCGGGCGATCCGTTCACGGAGACGGTCTACTCCGAGCGCCGAGGTGTATCCGAGCCGGTCTCCCGCGAGCGCGGCCGCCGCCGCCCGGCGTACACCCGACGGTGCGGGGGTCATCGGCTGGCCGACTTCGAGGTGGAGGACGTCTCCACCCGCCGCCTCCCGGGAGGCGGCGGCTTTCATCACTTCCATCACGTAGAAGGGGGCGATGTCGCCCCGACGGGCCGCCTTCATGGGGGCCAGAGGGTACCGCACCCCGCCGACACCACCACACCCCTCGAATTGACAGCGTGAAACGGCGTATTACGCCGTTTCACGCTGTCAAAAGCCTGAGTGGGTCAGGGGGCGGTCACCGTGACCGGCACGGACCCGACGAGACTCCCCGGAGAACCCGCCTTCGACCAGGTCGCTTCGACGGTGAGGACATAGTCACCGGGGGCGACACCCGACGTGTCGACGTACACCCGGGCAACGTCCGTCTCGCCGTCTTCCAGGACCGCGTCGTGGACCAGGCTCGTGTAGCTGCCCTGGGGGTACTCGAGGGCGAGCCCGGCGGCGTCGGTCACCACCACCCGGAAGTCGTCGACCCGGGGGGCGTAGCCCGTGTAGGCGATGTCGACCCATCCGCCCGCACCGGCCACCACCGCCTGGGGATCGAGATCCACCTGGGCGACGTCGGCACCCGAGTACCGCTGGACTCGGATCTTCAGCTTCACCTCGTCCCGCGGTTTCCGCTTCTTGCCGACCATCACCTCCCGGACGGTCTTGCCGTCGACCTCGTAGGTGACCTCCAGCTCGATCTCCGCCTTCTTCGGGGCGTCGTAGGGGACGCTGAGCCGCAGGGACGTGAAGTCCATCTCTCCGTCGGAGAGGGTGTCGTCGGCCATGAGCGACGAATAGGTGCCGGTGTTGGCCGGATAGGAGACGTCGATGCCTTTCGTCTTGGCCGCCACCACCCGGAAGTTGCGGGCTTCCACACCCTCCGCCCGCCAGGTGAGGGCGATCCAGACCGTGTCACCGGCGGTCACCGCCGGAACCTTGTCCGAGACGAGGACCACACCGACGTTCCCATCCTTCCCGTGGTCTCCACCGTCGTCGTCCTCGTCGTCGGCCAGGGCCGGCGTCGCCGCACCCAGCACCAACAGCAATGCCAGAATCCATGCCCCCAGTCCGCGCATTCTCATACCGTCCTTTTCGGCATTTCGGCGCCCGAAACTTGAATCCCAACTCACGCGCAGTACTCCTCGTAGACGCCCCGCACCTGCGCCCGCAGCTCGGGGTCTTCGCCGAGGACCGCCTTGAAGGTCTCGTAGTCGGCGAGTTCGTATCCGGCGGCGACCACCCTCGCCGCCAGCTCGGCTTCGATGTCGGCGACGTCCTCGAAGGTGTACCGCTGCACGTCGCACATCCAACGTCCCTCCACCCGGGCGAGGACCTCCCGGTCCTGGCTGGTCAGCCCCCCACAGGCGGCGACGACCAGCCCGAGGCCGACCACGAGCGCACTGATCCGTTTCATGTCTCTGTCCGTCGGCAGAACCGCCGGAACGTTGAGGGATCAGCCGCCGACGACTCTCCTGCCCCGGCGGAGCACCAGGACCGGCCGCTCCAACACGCCGAGGTCCTCCCGGGGGTCCCGATCGAAGAAGACGGCGTCGGCGGACAAGCCGGGACGGAAACCGGCGTCACGCCCCGTCGCCTGGTAGGCGGCGACGCTCACCGCGGCGACGGCCGCTTCCGGAGACAAGCCCGCCTCCGCCAGTCGGGCCGCCTCCGCCGCGACCCGCCGCGCCGGGACCGCCAGGTCGCTTCCCGCCAGCACCGTCACCCCGAGCCGTTCGGCGACCGGCAGCAGCGACACCGCGTTGGCGAGACCTTCGTCGAGCAGTCGCCGGCCGCTGCCGCCTTCCCGCAGCTCGTCGCGGACCGACTCCATCCGCAGCAGCGTCGGGACCCACATGCCGCCGCGGGCGGCCAGGGACGCCAGGTCGTCTTCGGTGAGGAACAGCCCGTGTTCGATCGAGTCGACACCGGCCGCCACCGCCATCGCCGGCACCTCCCGAGCCATCGTGTGGATAGCGACCCGGGCCCCGGCCCGGTGGGCGACCCTGACGGCGGCGGCCAGCCCTTCGGCCGTGAAGTTGGCCCGGGGTCCCTCCCCCCGCCGCGGCCAGTCCCCGACGATCTTCACCCACCCGCCTCGGCGTGCAGCGGCCCGGGCGACCGCCGCTTCGAGCTCGCCCTCGTCCACCTCCTCGGCGAACCCCGGGTAGTAGCCGCCGGGCGCGGCGATCATCCGCCCGGCCGCCTCGAGGTCGGGTCGCCGGCCGGGTGGCTCGTCGAAGAGGCACAGGACCGCGTCGTCGCCCCATCCTTTGTCGAGGGTGAGGAACACACCGGCCTGGACACAGGCGTAGGCGCGGCGGCGGATGTCGTCGGGGTCGCCCGGATCCAACCTCATCTCCTCGGCGGCGAGGTGGGCGTGGGCGTCGGCGAGCCCGGGGAGCGCCCACAGCTCGTGGGTCTCGTAGGCCTCGTCGACGGGTCCGTCGTCCGGGTCGGTCCAGCGGCCGTCCTCGGCGACGAGGACCACATCGTCGCCTCCCGGCGGGCGGAGGGTCACCAGCGTCCGCATGGGACGGGACGGTAGCCGGGATGGCATTCGGCGGGCGAGCGGGTTGAATGGCCCGATGCGTCGCCTCTCCGCCCTGGCCGCCGTCGTCGCCCTCGTCGTCGCCGCCTGCACGGCGTCGACCACCACCACTACCCGCGCCGCCTCCGCCGCCGGCACCACCCCTACCGCCGAGACGACGGCGGAGACGACCCGCCTCGTCACCTGCGACGAGGCATCGGCCGAGTTCACGCTCCTCTGCGAGGTCTACCAGCTCATCCACGACGAATACGTGAACCCCGTCTCCGACACCGAACTGGTGGAAGCCGCCGTGTCGGCGGTCGCCACCGCCGACCTCGAAGCCGACACGGCCGGAGAACCCATCGTCTGTGCGTTGCCGACACCCGATTTCCGTCCCCTCTGCGACGCGGTCGATGCCGTCGCCGACACCGGCGCCGCCGTCGAGGTCGCCGTACGGGGGATGGTCTCGGACGCCCTCGACCCCTTCTCCGCCTACCTGGATCCGGCGACGCTCACCTTGGAGCGGGAAGAACAGTCCGGCACCGTCCAAGGGATCGGCGCCCTGGTCATCACCGAGGACCGGTCCGATCCGCAGCGCCCACCCTGCGGCATCATGTCGTCGACGTGTCGCCTGGTGATCGTCTCCACCTTGGAGGCCAGTCCGGCCGAGGCAGCCGGGTTGGCTTCGGGCGATGAGATCGTGGCCGTCGACGGGGAACCGATCGACGGGTGGAGTTTCGAGGAGGTGACCAGCCGGGTGCGGGGACCGGCGGGCACGTCGGTGACCCTCACCATCCTGCGTGACGGGTCGACGTTCGACGTGACGATCGTACGGGAGGCGATCGAACTGCCGGTCGTGGACAGCCGTGTCGTCGACGGAACCATCGGATATCTGCGCCTACGGGTGTTCACCGACAACAGCGGCGAGCTCGTCCACGGCGCCCTCGAGGAACTCATCGGCGCCGGCGTCGACGTGGTGGTCTTCGACCTGCGCGGCAACCCCGGCGGGGTGCTCGACGCCGCCGTCGACGTCACGAGCGAGTTCCTCGGCGAAGGTCTCGTCCTCCGCACCGTCTCACCCGAAGGGGAGATCACCTACGAGGTCCGAGGCGAAGGGGTCGCCACCGACCCGAGCCTCCCGGTGGTCGTCGTCGTCGACCGGGGCAGCGCCTCGGCGTCGGAGGTGGTCTCCGGTGCCCTCCAGGAGGCGGGTCGGGCGGTCGTCGTCGGCGAACCCACCTTCGGGAAGAACACGGTGCAGCGCCGCTTCGGGCTCTCCAACGGGGGAGCGTTGAAACTGACGATCGCCCGGTGGGTGACCCCCGGCGGGCACGACTTCGGCGGCGTCGGCATCATCCCCGACGTGGCGGTCGAGATCCCCGGCGATCTCGAACCCGACGAGGTGGCGCGCCGGGCCGTCGAAGCCGCCCGTCAGGCCGGGTTCATCCGGTGAGTCCGGTGGGACAGGCCACACCGGTGCCGCCCAGTCCGCAGTATCCGTCCGGGTTCTTCCCCAGGTACTGCTGGTGGTATTCCTCGGCGTAGTAGAAGGGGCCGGCGGGACGAATCTCGGTAGTGATCCGTCCGTACCCGTGGGCGGAGAGCTCCGCCTGATACCGCTGCCGTGACGTTGCGGCGGCGGCGAGCTGGGCGGCGGTCGTCGTATAGATCACCGACCGGTACTGCGTCCCGACGTCGTTGCCCTGACGCATCCCCTGGGTGGGGTCGTGCCCTTCCCAGAACACACGAAGCAGCTCGGGGTAGGTGACCAGGTCGGGGTGGTAGACGACGAGCACGACTTCGGCGTGGCCGGTGCGGCCGGTGCACACCTCCTCGTAGGTCGGGTTCGGGGTGACACCTCCCGAATACCCGACGGCGGTCGAGTAGACGCCTTCGGTCTGCCAGAACCGGCGCTCCGCCCCCCAGAAGCATCCCATCCCGAAGATGGCCTGCTCCGTCCCTTCCGGGAAGGGAGGGACGATCCGGTTGCCGTTGACGTAGTGGGTCTCGGGCGGGCGGATCGGTTCGTCCCCGGCCGGGCGCACCGCATCGGTGTTCGCTTCCCTGTGCCCGGTCATGGGGGCAATCTACCCCGGCGGCCCGGTTCTGCCCGAGAGGCGTCTCCGTCTCTGTTTCCCCTCCGGCCGGTTCTGCCGGTAGCCTTCTCCCGTCGGCGGAGTCGCCTCTCCGTCGCGCCTGCCGGACCCGGATCGACCATGTTTCGTCGTCGAGTGATCCCGGCGATCGCCGCTTTGACGGTGCTCGCAACCGTCGTCGCCCCCGACGGCGTGATGGCCCGTGCCCAAGACGTGGGACAGGCCGAACAGGAGGTGCGTGAAGCCGAGTCCCGTCTGGAAGGCGCCAAACGGATCGTGTCGGAGAAGGTGGCCGACCGGGACCGGATCGAAGCCGAGCTGTTCGACGCCCTCCAACGGTATGACGCCGCCGTCGCCGCCCTCGCCGCCGCCGACGCCGACCTGGACCGTGTCGCCGAACGCCTCGCCTACGCCGCCGCCGAGACGAGCGCCGTCGAAGCCGACCTGCAAACCCAGGCCGTCGCCGCCTACATGACGGCGGTCGGTGCCCCCGGTTCGCTGCTGTTCGCCGCCCGTGACACCGAAGACGCCATGGTGGTGGGACCCGTCTTGGAACGGACCCAGGAGGAGACCCTCGACCGCCTCGACACGTTGGCGGTGCGCCGCCAAGAGCTCACCCGCCTCCAGGCTCGTTTCGCCGAGCAGCGGGCCAGGGTGGAGGCGCTCCGGCTCCAGGTGGAAGAGGAGGCGAACCGGCTCCAGGAGCTGTTCGCCCAGGCCGACGCCGAGGTGGCGGCCGCCTACGAGCAGGCCCGCGCCGCCGAAGCGGCCTACCGGGCGTCCCTCGACGAACTGGCGGAGGCTCGGGCCCGGGAGGAGCAGCGACGCCGGGAGGAGGCGGAGCGGCGCCGCCAGGAGGCGGAACGGAACAACCGCCGGAACGTCGGGAACCTGAGGCGGGGTGTGGAGGCCTGGCGGCCCCTCGTCGAGGCACATTTCCCCCAACGGCTCGTCGAGGAGGCGCTCCAGGTGATGCAATGCGAGTCGGGAGGCAACCCGAACGCGGTGAATCCGTACTCGGGTGCCTCCGGCCTGTTCCAGTTCCTGCCCTCCACGTGGGCGGTGGCGTCGGTCAGGGCGGGTGTCGGCGACCGGAGCGTCTTCGACGGGGAGGCCAACATCATCGCCGCTGCCTGGCTCGTCGCCTACTACGAAGGTCGGGGCTTCGACTCGTGGCGAGCGTGGAGCTGCAAGCCCTGGGGTTGAGGTCCGCCGACCGTCGGACACGCCTCCTCTGACGCCGGGCCGCAGGCGGGTCCGTGTCGGTGTCTCGGCCCCTCCGAACGCCTACAGTTCCGCCGATGCGCGCCCTCCGTATCGGACCGATCGAGGTTCCGGCCCCCGTGGTGCTCGCCCCGATGGCGGGAGTGACCAACGCGGCGTTCCGGGTTCTCTGCCGGGAGCAGGGTCCTGGACTGTTCGTCGCCGAGATGCTCGGAGCTCGCTCCCTCGTGGACGGCCACGCGATGACCCGACGTCTCGCCTCCTTCGACCCGGGTGAGTCTCCCCGCAGTCTCCAGCTCTACGGTGTGCGGCCACGGGATCTGCGGGAGGCGGTGGCCATGCTGGTCGGCGAAGGGGCCGTCGACCACATCGACCTCAATTTCGGCTGTCCGGTCCCCAAGGTGACCCGCCACGGCGGAGGCGCCGCCCTCCCGTGGCGACTCGACCTGTACCGGGATCTGGTGCGGGCGGCGGTGCGGGCGGCGGGTGAGGTGCCCGTCACGGTCAAGTTCCGGATGGGCATCGACGCCGAACATCTGACGTATCTGGACGCCGGGCGGATCGCCGAGGCCGAAGGTGCCGCCGCCGTCACCCTCCATGCCCGGACCGCCTATCAGCTCTACGGCGGCTCGGCCGACTGGTCGGCGATCGCTCGGCTCCGGGAGGCGGTGACGTCGATTCCCGTGCTGGGCAACGGGGACATCTGGGAGGCCACCGACGCCGTCGCGATGATGGAGGAGACCGGCTGCGACGGTGTCGTGATCGGCCGGGGATGCCTGGGGAGGCCGTGGCTGTTCCGGGACCTGGGCGCCGTCTTCTCGGGTCGTCCCGTGCCGCCGCCGCCGAGCCTCGGGGAGGTCGCCGACATGATGAGCCGCCATGTCGGTCTCCTCGCCGCCCGGTATGGGGAGCGTTACGCCGTCCACACGTTCCGTCGCCACGTCGCCTGGTACCTCCAGGGGTTCGAGGTGGGTCGGGGCCTGCGGAACCGTCTCACCGGCGCCCCGTCGGTGGAGGCACTCGTGGCCGCGATCGCCGAGCTTCCCCGGGATGTGCCGTTCCCGGTCCATGTGCTGCGGACTCCGCGGGGCCACACCCACGGGCCGCGGCCGGTGAGGCTTCCCCACGGGTTCCTGGAGTCCCGTGTCGGCGGACCTCCGGTGGACGCGGCGGCGGTGGCGGCTTCCGGGGGCTGACCCCCTTCCCCGTTTTGACCGCGAGATCGGGCGTTATCTGCCCGTTTCTGCTGTCAAAACGGTGAGGCGGCGACGAGCCTCTTGGGGAGTCTCACGCGACGCACCGTACCGTGGGTGTCGCCGGTCGACGGGGTTCCGTTTCGACCCGGAACCCGATAGGTTCCAGGGTCGATGAGCAGCCGCCACTTCACCCCGGCCTTGTTCGCGTTCCTCCGCGACCTGGCACAACACAACGACCGAGCCTGGTTCCAGGAGAACAAGCAGCGCTACGTCGACGACGTCCAGGAGCCCGCCCTCGCGTTCATCGCCGACTTCGCCGAGCCGCTACGCCGCATCAGCCCCCACTTCCGGGCCGACGCCAGGGTTCAGGGCGGGTCCCTGTTCCGCATCTACCGGGACACCCGCTTCTCGAAGGACAAGACGCCGTTCAAGACCAACACCGGCGTCCATTTCCGTCACGAACGGGCGAAGGACGTCCACGCCCCCGGCTACTACCTGCACCTGGAACCCGGTGGGTGCTATGCGGGTGTGGGCCTGTGGCTGCCGGAGGCGGCGGTCGCCCGCCAGATCCGCCAGGCGATCGTCGACGACCCCGACGGGTGGCGACGCGCCACCCGATCCCGGCCGTTCACCGAGGTGTGGGAACTCGCCGGCGACTCCCTGAGGCGCCCACCCCGGGGGTTCGACCCCGACCATCGGTTCGTCGAGGACCTGAAGCGGAGGTCGTTCATCGCCACCTGCCGCCTCACCCAGCGGGAGGTGACGTCCTCCGGTTTCTCCGACGCGTTGGCCCGCCGGTTCCGGGCCGCTACCCCGTTCATGCGTTTTCTGTGCCGGGCCATCGACGTCGAGTTTTGAACGGCCGCCGGCCCGGGGACGGTCAGGCTTCGAGCCGTCCGAACCACAGGAGCGACCCGCCGGCGGCGACGGCGACGGCCAGGGCGGCGGCGAGGGCGAACCAGTCGGTCACGTCCCGCTCTTCGGTGACGAAGGCGATCTGGGATCCGACCGTGTCGAGCACCGCCCGCAGGTCTCGTTCGCTGGCGGCGGTGAAGAACGCCCCACCCGTCTCTTCGGCGACCTGACGGAGAGACCCCTGGTCGACCGGCACCGGCACCAGACGGTCCTGGACGTACACCGTCCCGGCCGGGGTGCCGAAGGCGATGGTGTAGACGGGCACTCCGATCCGTCGGGCGGCGGCGGCCGCCTCCGCTTCGGAACGTCCCACGGTGGTCTCCCCGTCGGAGAGCACGACCAGCGCCGACGGGGGAAGCACGCCGTTTGCGTCTGCTTCCAGCCGAAGCTGTTCGAGGGCGGTGAAGATCGCCTCCCCGACCGCCGTCCCCTGGCCGAGGCCGAGCCGTTCGACCGCGTCGACGAGGGTCGCCCGGTCGTCGGTCGGGGCGACGACCGGGAGGGCGGTTCCTGCGAAGGCGACCAACCCGATCCTGAGGTTGTCGGGCGCCAGCTCGGCGAATCGGCGGACGGCATCCCGGGCCGCTTCGATCCGTGACGGTGCCACGTCCTTGGCTCCCATCGAGAGCGAGACGTCGACCGCCAGGATCACCGTGGCCCGCTCCTGGGGCACCGGTACGGCCACGACCGGCCGGGCGAAGGCGACCGACGCCGACGCCAGACCGACAACGAGGCCGCCGACGGTGACCAGTCGCCGCCATCCGATCCGCCGGGGGACGACCCGGTCGATCGTCTCGAGGTCGGTGAAGCGGACGACGAATCTCGTCTGACGGGCCCGGAGGACGACCCATCCGACGATCACGGCGGCCGGTACGGCCAGCAGCACCAGCCGTTCCGGTGCGGCGAAGCTCACATCTGCCTCCCGACGGCCCGGGCGGCCCGTCGCCGGTCCACGGCGAAGGACAGCACGTCCCGTAGCCAGTCCCGGCCGGTTCGGAGCCGGAGATGGTGGGCCCCGGAGCGGAGGATCCGCCGCCGCACATCCGAGGTCCGCCGCTTCGCCTCTTCCCGGTAGCGGCCTCCCAGACGGGCCGTGTCGACCGTCCGCCGTCGCCCGGTCTCCGGGTCGGAGAACGTCACGACCCCCATCGCCGGCAGCTCCATCTCCCACGGGTCGACCACTTCGACGGCGACGGTTTCGTGGCGTGCCGCCACCTGCCGGAGGGAACGCTCCCAGGGGCCGGGGTCGAGGAAGTCGGAGACGACGACCACCATGCCTCGACGCCGGGCCAGCCGGGCGACCCGGGCCAGGGCGGCGTCGAGCCGTCCCGAGCCACCGCCGTCCCGGGCGACGGGGCGGGCCAGACGGGAGAGCAGTCCGAGGAAGTGGTCTCGACCCGCCCGGGGCCGGAGCCACCCCACCCGACCGTCCGGCTCCAGCGTCGCCGCCCCCACCCGGTTCCCTCCCCGTTGGGCGAGGAAACCGAACGTGGCGGCGGCTGCGAGCGCCACGTCCTCTTTCGGCCCGGCGGTGCCGAACGCCATCGAGGCGGACCGGTCGACGGCGAGGATCAGCTCCAGTTCACGGTCGGCGACGGTGTCGCGGACGTGGAGGCGGCTGGTGCGGGCGGTGACGTTCCAGTCGATGCGTCGCACGTCGTCTCCGGGTTCGTACACCCGGGCGTCTCCCGGCTCGTACCCGGGTCCGGGTAGCAGACCCCGGTGGTCGCCTTGGAGGAGACCTTCGAGCCGGCGGGTGACGACCAGTTCGAGGCCCCGCAGGTCGGCGGGGAGCCGGACGGTCATACGGGCGGGGCGGGGACGGACGTGAGCAGTTCGACGAGGACGTCGTCCACCGTCACCCCGTCGGCCAGGGCCTCGTAGGAGAGGATGAGGCGGTGGTTGAGCACGTCGTACGCCACGTCGTACACCTCCTGGGCGGTGACCCGGTCACGGCCTCGGAGCAGCGCCATGCCCCGTCCGGCCCGGACGAGGGCGATGGAGGCCCGGGGACTGGCCCCGAAGGAGAGGAGGCCGTCGAGCTGCGGGAGGGCATGTTCGCCGGGCCGTCGGGTCGCCTCGACCAGCCGAAGGGCGTAGTCGACCACCGGTTCGGGCACCTCCACCGTCGAGGCGGCCCGTTGGAGGTCGACGACCATCTGGGCGTCCAGTACCGGGTCGGCGTCGGCGGGGGTGACGTCCATCTTGGTGATGATCTCCCGCTCTTCGCGACGGTCCGGGTAGTCGACGGGCACCCGCATGAGGAACCGGTCACGCTGGGCTTCGGGGAGCGGGTAGACACCTTCGGATTCGATGGGGTTCTGGGTGGCCATCACCAGGAACGGCTCCGGCGCCGGGAAGGTCCGGTCGCCGATCGTCACCTGGTGTTCGGCCATCACTTCGAGGAGGGCGGCCTGCACTTTGGCGGGGGCACGGTTGATCTCGTCGGCGAGGACGAAGTTGGCCAGGATCGGGCCGGGTTCGACGTCGAACTTCTCGGCGGATGCCCGGTAGATCCGCGTCCCGACGATGTCGGAGGGAAGCAGGTCGGGGGTGAACTGGATCCGGCTGAAGGACCCTCCCATCACCCGGGCCAGGGTGGACAGCGTCTTGGTCTTGCCCAGCCCCGGGACCCCCTCCAGGAGGCAGTGCCCACCGGCGAGGAGGGAGACGAGGATCCGGTCGACCATCCGGTCCTGGCCGACGATGACCCGACGGATCTCGCTCCGTGCCCGGCTGAGCAGCGCCGCCGCTTCCCGGTGGCCGTAGTTCACGGGGTCACCTCCAGGCTCTCCGCCAACGCGACGACCGTGTCGACCCCGACGTCGCCGGGTGCGGTGATGGTGACCCGAGTATTCGTCGACTCGTCCCAGGTGAGGCGCAGTTCGGTGCCGTCGTCGGAGAGGCGGCCCTGCGTCCCCCGTACGGTGACCGGTTCGCCGCCGGCGAGGGGCGGGAGCTCGCCGCGTCGGGCTTCGACGACGATGTCGCCGTCCGGCCCGGTGAGGACGAGCCGTTGGCTGATCTCGCCCGGGCTGATCTGCAGCGTGTTGCCGCCGACCTGGTAGCCGTCGGGCGGTTCGGGGACGGAGACGAGACCGTCCACGGTGAACCCGAACTCCCCGTGGTCGAACAGGTCGGGCGGGAGGGGGACTCCGTCTTCGAAGAGCCGCCTCAGGTCGTCGGCGAGCCCGCCGAAGGGTTCGGTGCCGGGGGGAACCCGGCCCGGGTCGGTCAGTTCGGGGGGCGCCGGCGGGATGATCGGTTCGGCCGCCCGGGGGACGGACCGGGCCGTCCCGGCGGGTTCGTCCGTCGACCACGGCGCCGACCAGCCGACGAGGAATCCGGCGGCGAGGACGACGACGGCGCCGACCACCCACGGCCAGCGCCGTCGGTGCGGACCGGCGGCGGGACGTTCGGGTTCGGGCGGCGGAGGAGGCGGAGGCGCCTCGAGGGGCGGCCGGGGCGGCAGGTCACGCCACGACCGTCCGGTCGGCAGTCGGACACCCACGGTTGATCTATCCCGATCCACCGCATCCACGGTAGGCCACGGAGGCTAAAGGGGGTGTCAACGTCGGACGCGGACGACGACCGTCAGGGGTACGGCGGTGAGGACGGCTCCGACGACTGCCAGGAACCCGAATCCGCCCAGGCCCAGCAGGATCCCCGACGCCAACCCGGCGACGGCCCCCGACCCCCAGGTCAGGCCGTCGCCGAACCCTTGCGCCCGCAGCCGCCATTCGCCGGGGAGGTCGTCGACCAGCAGGGCACTGGCCGCCACGAAGCCGAGGTTCCATCCCAGGCCGAGGAGGAACAGCGCCACCACCAGCTGCAGGGTGGCCTCCCCGGGTGCGACCGCGGCGAGGATCCCCGACCCGGCGAGGAGGATCTGACCGACGACGACCACCACGATCCGCCCATAACGGTCGCTCAGCCATCCCGTCAGCGGGGACAGCCCGAACATCCCGAAGGTGTGGGCGGCGATCACCACCCCGACGGTCCCCAGGTCTCCCCCTGCGTCGCGGATGTGGATCGGCGTCATCGTCATGATCAGCACCATGACGAGCTGGCTGACGACGAGGGAGGCGACGGCGACCTTCGCCGCGGGGATCTCCATCACCTGGCGGAGTGCGACCGGTCGACCGCCGTCGTCGACACGTTCTTCGGGTCGGAACGTCAACGGGTCGGGCCGCAGGCCGGTGAAGTCCAGGAGGGCCACCAACCCGAACGTGACGAAGGCGAGGACGTAGGGTCCGGCGAGCCCGGGCAGACCGAGTCCCTCGGCGATCCGCTGGGTCGGTTCGAGGAGCACCGGTCCGAGCACCGAGCCGATCGTGCCTGCCCACACGACGAGGGCGATGGCCGATCCCTGGTACCGGACCGGAGCGACGTCGGCGGCGGCGTAGCGGGAGAGGCGGTCGGCGCTGTTGCCCAGACCGAAGACGACCAGGCCGGCGACGAGGCCGAGGAAGCTGCCCCGTACGGTCGCCCAGGCGGCGAGCAGGGCTCCGACGGCGGCGACGACCTGTCCCAACACCATCCCCGCCCGTCGGCCGTGACGGGCCATGTAGGTGGAGACCGGTGTCGTGCCGAGGGCCATGCCCACCACCACCAGGGCGGCGGGAAGACCGGCGAAGGTGGGGGACCCCAGGAGGTCTTCCGCCACCAGGATGGTGACGGTGATCGCGGCGATGTAGCCGGCCCGGGTGAGCCCAGTTCCGGCGAACAGGACGGCGAGCAGTCGGCGCCGGACTCCGGCTTCGGCGGTGGAGGACCTGGTCACCGTGGGATTGTACGGCAGTGTCCCGCGGGGGCTGGCAGGGTGCGGAGTCGCCCCGACTCGGCCGCCCGGGCTCTGATAGCCTCCGACGACGGGTCCGGTCGGTCGAGGGACGAGGAACGTGGCTGCCCGAACGGTCATGTCCACCGACGAGGTGGCACCGCAGGAACGGTTCGCCTATTGGCGTGAGGCCATCTGCGACGTCTTCGTGCAGCTCGACGCCGAACCCGTCGAGGACTCCCCGTTCGACGGCACCATCGTCACCTCCGCCGTCGACGCCGTCGAAGTCTCCGAAGTGGTCGCCGACCCCCAACTGGTGGTCCGTTCGCCCCGCCAGATCGCCAAGGCACGGGAAGAGTTCTGTCTGATCTCCCTCCAGACCGCCGGGGTGGGCATGGTCTCCCAGGACGGCCGGAGTGTCCGCCTCCAGCCCGGCGACTTCGCCCTCTACGACGCCACCCGGCCGTACACCCTCGACTTCCGGGCCGGTTTCGGGCAGCTCGTCTACCAGTTCCCCCGCGACGCCCTCGTCGACCGCGGGGTCGACCTCACCTTCGCCACCGCCCGCACCCTCCGTGTCGGAGCCGTGGGTGAGGTCGTGGCGGGCTTTCTGCGTTCTGTGCACCGGGCGGGCGAGGAGATCCCGGCCGACGCCGCCCCCAGGGTCGCCGCCCACACCCTCGACCTGATCGCCACCGCCGTCGCCGCCGCCGTCTGCGACCTGCCGGAACCGGATTCCCTCCGCGGGTATCGACGTCAACGGGTGCTCGACTACATCGCCGAGCATCTCACCGAGCACGACCTCTCCGTCGCATCGATCGCCGAAGGGCTCGGTGTGTCGCCACGCACCATCTTCAAACTGTTCGAAGGCGACGAGATGACGATCTCACGTCGCATCCTCGCCGCCCGGCTGGAACGGTGCCGACGTGACCTCGTCGACCCTCTCCTCCGACACCGTTCCATCACCGAGATCGCCTTCCGCAACGGTTTCCGTGACGCCGCCCATTTCTCCAGGGCGTTCAAGCGCGCCTTCGGAACTACGCCCCGCGACTACCGGCGGGGCTCCTGACCTCGGGGATGCACCAAGACGCGGGAATCCGTGCACGCTGGGTCAAGACACCGACGTCCTCGCTCCGTAGCGTCGCCGTACAGCGACCGGAGGAGGAGACACGATGTCCGACATTCCCGCCGCCGGAGTGGTCCGTGCAGCCGCGGTTCAGGCCGAACCCGTCTGGCTCGACGCCGACGCCACGACCGACAAGGTGGCGGCTCTCGTCGAAGAGGCGGCGGCCAACGGGGCGGACCTCGTCGCGTTCCCCGAGACGTTCATCCCCGGATACCCCTGGTGGATCTGGCTGGGGTCGCCCGCATGGGGAATGCAGTTCGTGGCCCGGTACCACGCCAACTCTCCCACCCGGGACGGCGCCCATCTCGACGCGGTACGGAAGGCGGCGGCCGACCACGGCATCCATGTGGTTCTCGGCTATTCGGAACGGGCCGGGGGGAGCCTGTACATGGGCCAGGCCGTCATCGACGGGGACGGGGAGCTGGTGGCCGCCCGCCGCAAACTGAAGCCGACCCATGTGGAACGCACCGTCTTCGGTGAAGGCGACGGCTCGGATCTCCAGGTGCACGACCTGGAGTTCGGCCGGCTCGGCGCGTTGTGCTGCTGGGAGCATCTCCAACCGTTGACGAAGTACGCCATGTATTCGATGGGGGAGCAGATCCACGTGGCGTCGTGGCCGAGCTTCTCGGTGTACCGGGGAGCCGCCTACGCCCTCGGCCCGGAACTCAACATGGCGGCGAGTCAGATGTACGCCGCCGAAGGGCAGGTGTTCGTCGTGGCTCCCTGCGCCATCGTCGGACCGGCCGGCCTCGAGCTGTTCTGCGACACCCCCGACAAGGAGCAGCTCCTCCTCGAAGGGGGCGGCTTCGCCCGCATCTTCGGCCCCGACGGCAGCCCGCTCGGTGATCCGATCCCCGAACAGGAGGAGGGCATCGTCTACGCCGACCTCGACCTCTCCATGATCGCGGTGGCGAAGTCGGCGGCGGATCCGGTGGGTCACTATTCGAGGCCCGACGTGACCCGTCTCCTCCTGAACCGGGCACCGGCGCCACGGGTGGAGACGATGTCGCATTCGATGGTGGACACCGCGACCGCCGCCGACATGGCCGAACCGGCCGCGGCGGTGGAGTCGGTCACCCCCGAAGCCTGACCCGGGGCGGGGAACGTTCAGGTCGCGGTCACGACCCGGCGTCGAGCCGCACCGTCTCCAAGGCGATGTGCATCATGTCGGTGAACGTGCGTTCCCGCTCTTCGGAGCTGGTCGCCTCCCCGGTGCGGACATGGTCGGAGACGGTGAGGATGGCGAGGGCCCGGGCACCCCGTTCCGCCGCCACACCGTACAGGCCCGCCGCCTCCATCTCCACCGCCAGGACCCCCATCTTCTCCATGACGTCGAACATCTCCGGCTGGGGGTTGTAGAACAGGTCGGCGGAATGGACGTTGCCGACCTTCACCTCCACCCCGGCGTCGGCGGCGGCCCTGGCGGCGGCGGTGAGGAGACCGAAGTCGGCGGTGGCGGCGAAGTCGTAGCCGAGGTAGCGGGCCCGGTTCGTCGCCGAGTCGGTGCAGGCCCCGATCGCCAAGATCACGTCCCGCACGTGCACGTCGGGTGACACCGCCCCGCACGACCCCACCCGGATGAGCTGGCGGACCCCGTAGGTGTCGACGAGCTCGGTGGCGTAGATCGACGCCGACGGGATCCCCATGCCCGTCCCCATCACCGACACCGCGGTGCCCTGGTAGGTGCCGGTGAAACCGAGCATGTTGCGGACCGACGTCACCTGGCGGGCCTCGTCCAGGAAGTTCTCGGCGATGAACTTCGCCCGGAGTGGGTCGCCCGGAAGGAGGACGTACTCGGCGAAATCTCCCGGCTCTGCGCTGATGTGAGGCGTGGGCATGGGTCGGACTCCTCGACTGGGATGATCCCCGACGATAGACCGCGGACACCCCGCGTCCCCACCCCGTCAGGGTCGAGCGCAGAGCGACCTCATCTCGGCGGCGGCCACCGCCACCAGGGCGTCGATCACCTGCTCGGCCGCTCCGCCCCGACGCACCCCTGGGGGAAGCTCCACCTGCACACCCCCGAATTCGGGGAGGTTCACCGGGTTGGCCGGATGCACCCCGCGAAGCTCCCGTGGTATCCGGTCGAGGTCGGTCTCGACGGCGAGGCCTCGCCGCTGCAACGCGTCGGCGAGCGCCGAGGCGACCCGACGGTTGCCGCCGCCGAGCAGCACCGTCTCTCCCCATTCGGGACGTCCGTACCCGTGGACGGAGAACACGAGGGAGACGGCGTCGAGGAACGACGCCAACTTCGGGCTGTGTCGAGGCGTGAACTCGGTCGACGGGAGATGCCACCACAGGTCGTCGGGCAGGATCACCCCATAGAACCCTGCGCCCAGCCGGGTCGCCGCCCCTTCGGCGACTTCGACGGAGCCGATCTCGATGCCGCCGTGAAGCGCCATGAAGCCGACGGGTCCGGCGACCACGACCCGTTCCTCCACCCCGGGATGAGCGAGCAGCTCGTCGAGCATCGGACGCACACGCTAGCCGGGACCCGCCTCCGCCGGGCCTTCAGGCACGCCGGTACAGCCGCACCGAGAGGGGGACGAACACCACGAGGAGACCGACGATCCAGGCGCCCGACCCGACCACCGACAGGCCCGGGTCGGAGCCGTTGGCGAGGGCCCGGACCGCGGTCGCCACCACCGAGATCGGCTGGTTGTCGGCGAAGGCTTTCACCCAGGCGGGCATCGCCACCGTCGGGGTGAAGAGGTTGGAGCCGAACATGAGGGGGAACAGCCAGAACATGGACAGCATCCCGACCAGCTCGGCGCTGCGGACCTTGGCGGCGATGGCGGCGTTGATCCACGAGAACGCGTATCCGATGCCGACGGTCAACGCCAAGGCGGCGGCGGCCGACCCGGCAGACGTGAACCGGAAACCGAAGGCATATCCGACGGCGGCGACCAGGCCGACGGCGACGGCGTTGCGGATCGTGTCGGCGACCGTCCTCCCCGCCAGGACCGCCATGCGGCTCATCGGCAACGACCGGAACCGTTTGTCGGCCCCGTACTGCAGGTCGACGGCGAGGGTGTTGCCGGTCTGCAGGGCGCCGGTGATGGCGGTGATCACCAACACTCCCGGAACCAGGTACTGGTCGTAGTCGACGCCGGCCCCGGCCGCGATCACCCCGCCGAAGACCAGTTCGAACAGCACGAGGAAGAACACCCCCATCACGACGGAGAAGCTCAGGTATTCGGGCTGGCGCATCGTGCGGATGAGATCCCGGCGGGCCATCGTCCAGACGTCCAGGAGCGCCCCGCGCACCCCGGAGGGCGGCTCGAAGGGAAGGTCGACGGCGCTCATCGGCGAACCTCCGTGTGGGTGAGGAACACGTCGTCGAGGGTGGGGCGGCGAAGCTGGAAGTCCTCGACCGGGATGCCGGCGTCGGAGAGCCGACGGAGAACGGCGAGGGCTTCGGGCGGCCCGTCGCCGAGCTGGACGGTGAGCATCCGATGGCCGGCGTCCGTCGCCACGTCGGCGCCGTCCCCTGCCAGTTCGGCGGCCCGGGGAAGGTCGGCGGGGTCGCTGACGTGGACGACGAGCACGTCACGTCCCAGGTCCTTTTTCAGCTCCTCCGCCGCCCCCCGTGCCACGACTTCGCCACGGTCGATGATGACGATGTCGTCGGCGAGACGGTCCGCCTCCTCCAGGTACTGGGTGGTGAGCACCACCGCCGCTCCTTCGTCGGCCATCGCCCTGATCTCTCGCCACAGGTCCAGGCGGCTGCGGGGATCGAGGCCGGTGGTCGGCTCGTCGAGGAAGATGGCCGGTGGACGTGCGATGAGGGCGGCGACCACGTCGAGCCGCCGCCGCTGACCACCCGAGTAGGTCGCCACCAACCGGTCGGCGAACCCGCCCAGGTCGAACCGTTCGATGAGCTCGTCGACCCGGGCCCGGCGTTCGGGGGCCGGCAGCTTGTAGAGCCGTGCGAACAGGTCGAGGTTCTCCCGGGCGGTGAGGCGGTCGTCGACGGCGGCGGCCTGGCCGGCCAGTCCGATGACCCGGCGGACCAGCTCGGGCTGGCGCCCGACGTCGAACCCGGCGATGGTGGCCCGACCGGCGTCGGCGCGCCGCAGCGTCGTCAAGATCTCGATCGTCGTCGTCTTGCCGGCGCCGTTGGGACCGAGCAACCCCAGGATGGTTCCCGCTTCGACCTCGAAGTCGAGACCGGCGACGGCGACGACGTCGCCGTACACCTTGCGGAGGCCTTCGACCACGATCACCGGCTGGTTCATAGACCGGGAGCGTCCACGATCCTGGCGTCGTCGTCAAACCGGCGGGGCTTCACCTCCGCCGGAGGCGTATGCTGTCGGTGACAGTGTGGGGCAGCACGCTGGAGAGCACGGGAGGCACCACGACCTTTCATCCACCCGTGGGGTGTGGCCGACGGGATGGGCCGGGAGACTCATCCCGTTCAAGAATGACCGACCCCACGCCGATCCGGACCATGCGGTGATCGCGCTGACGACCTTCGACGGACTCCTGACCTTGGAAAACGGGCTGGCCACGGCGGCCACCCTGTCCCTCGGTGACGACAACACCCTCGAGCTGCAGGCCGGGGGGATCAAGCTGGGACGCTGGGCGGCGTCGGAGTGGACGATCTTCCCCAACGGCACCGGGTATTCGATCCGGGTGGAGGCGGAGACCTTGAGTTTCGTCCCCAACGACCGTGAAGCCTTCCGGACCCGGATGGCCGAGGCGATCGAGAACACCGTCGAGGCGATGGTGGGGACGATCGACACGCCGCTGAACAGCGTGGAGGATCTGGTGGCGGCGGCCACCCCGACGGACACGGGCACGGACACGGTGACCGAGACCGCGACCATCGCCGACCAGATCGTCTCCGAAGCCGACGAGGACGACGAAGACGACGACTCCGGGATCGACCGCCGGCGCCTCGTCGCCGTCGCCCTCGGCGTCGTCGGACTGCTGGCGGTCCTCGTCATGGCGATCGTCGCTCTCGTCTCCGAGCCGTCTCCCGCCCCGGGGCCGGCGGCTGCCCCGCCACCGACCACCGCCGCCGCCCCACCGACGACCGCCGCGCCGGCGGCGACGAGTCTGGCCACCACCACTACCACCCTCCCCCCCGAGACGCCGTCGGTGTTCACGATGTCCCCCAAGGGGTTCGTGGCGACGTGGAACTCGGTGGCGCGGCGGTTCCGGGTGCCGGTGCAGCTTCCCCCCGCCTTCGCCGAGCAGCCCGGCGTCTACGAATTCTCCCCCTACCTGTCCCTCGAGATCGCCGGGTCGGAGACGGTCGAGTTGATTCGGTTCGTGGGAGACCCGGCCGGGGACCCCACGTCCGACCAGATCATGTTGGCGACCCTCGGGGTCACCATCTCGGTCGTGGAGCCCGAACTGGACGCCCCGGGCCGGGCCGACCTCCTCGCCCAGCTCGGCCTGGACATCCGGAACCCGATCCTCCCGGGCCTCCTGTCGACCCTCGAACGGGACGGCGCGACCTACACCCTGGTCTTCGACGACGAAGCCGACGTCCTCGTCTTCGAGGTCCGTCCCACCGGTTGACGCAGACGATGGACCCTCAGGTCCAGTTCATCACCTTCTCCAAGAGGTAGAGGCTGACGTCTTTGGCCCGGTCGAGCTGGTCGCAGAGCTGTTCCCGACCCATCAGCAGATCCACCAGGGAGACGTCGGTCCTCCCCACCACGGTGAGGCGCCGCTCCGGCGCCTCGGTGACGGCCAGGTACGAGTCGATCTCCGACACTTCGATGGGAAGCCCCGGTCCTCCCAGCCCGGCGAGGTCGGTGGCCAGCACCAGCAGGTCCGGCGGGTTCGTCAGCGGAGGCACACCCCAGTTGAAGTAGAGGGCGAGACGGTAGACGTCTTCGGGTTCTTCCCATTCGTCGCCGATCTCTTCGAGCCGGTCCTGGAGGGACAGCAACACACGAGGGTCGACGTCGAGGGCGACGTGCAGGTCGAGGGGGCCGCCGCAGGCCTCTTCGGGATGGAGGTCGATCTCCCAGGACTGTCGGAGCGAGTACGTCTCGACGAAGTGGCGTTCGTCGTGGACGTGGAATCCGTGTTCGACGGCGTGGTCTTTCAGGTCGGTGACGAATCCGGCGATGTCGATGGCCATGTCACGCCCGAGCCTATCCGCTCCCGGCGCCTGTGGGCACCCCGTCGCGGGGCAGGATCCACTCGGCGTGGCCCCACCAGGGTCGAGGAACGGAGGTGAGGTCGGTGTCGGGATCGACCAACAGCCGGGGTTCCCGGCCGTTGAGGGACACCTCGGCGTGGGCCATCACCTCCAGGTCTCCGGGGAGCCGGTCGGAGAACTCCTCTTCGAGGAACCGGGCGAACTGCACCAGCATGTCGGGATGGGACGCCATCTTCCGTGCCTGTCGGGGGGTGAGGTACTGCTCGGGGGCCACCCACCAGGTGGCCTGGGCCTGAGGCGAATACACCTCGAAGACGATGCTCTCCACCTCCTTGTCCCGCAGTTTCATGTGCCAGGCGAACCGGTGACCTTCCTCCGTCCAGCTCGGATCTCCTTCGATGACGAGGTGACGGAGCGGTACGAGCACCTGGACCGCCACCCACAACGCCAACAACCCCATCGCCGCCCCCCGCATCGTCACCGCCGGAACGGCGGTTTCGGTCGGTTCCGGCTCCGCCGGGACTCGGTCCCGTCCGATCTCGGAGACCAGCACCGCCACACCCAGCCCGAAGACGAGGGCCTGGGGGATCCGACCTTCGGCGAACCAGTAGGCGAACAACGTCATCACACCGCCGGAGACCACGATCGACCGGCGCCGGCGGAACGCGGCGAGCAGGCGTTCGGGCCAGTCTTCGGGGAGCAGCAGCGTGGTCGACGCCACCATCATCGCCGGGAAGACCCCGATGGAGAACAGCCGGGCGTTCATCAGGTGGAACACGATGGCGATGCCGAAGGCGGGGAGCCGAGCGACCCGGGTGCCGAGCATGAGCCAGGGGACGAACAGGTCCAAGAGCATCGCTCCCCAGGCGAGGACGATCCCTGCCCCTTCGATCTCGAACACCCATCCGACCAGCGGCGTGTCCGTCCGGGCGTCGAGCCACTGGGTGAGGGGACGCCCCGTCAGCCAGTCGCCGTTGAGCTTGGCGATGCCGCCGAAGACGTAGGGCACCGAGATCTGGAACCGGAGCAGCCACAGAGCCCACCGCCGTATGGGACGGTCCTCCCCGGTCCTCCACGCATCCACCGAGTATCGCCGGTGGGCGGGGATGACCACCAGGAGGATCGAGAACAGGACGATCAGGTACCAGTGGTTGAGGTAGTTGACCTGGTCGATGAGGAAGACGTAGGCGGTGGTGACGGCCAAGATCACCGCCGAGACCCGGTACCACAGCCCGGCTGCCACCCCGAGGGCGGCGACGAACATGAGGGCGAAGACGAACTCCATGCCCCGGCCGGGCAGAGGTCGGACGAAGTCGAACGGCCAGTAGGTGAAATGGAACCCGGGCCCGTAGGAGGTGAGGGCCCAGCCGTTGGTCAGATACCGGGTGGCTTCCCAGGCCATGAGGAGGCCGAAGAGCACTCGGAAAGCCACCACCGCAGAGCCGCGCACCGGCTCGGTCAGCATGGGACGGATCTGTCGAAGACGCTTCATCGGTCCTGTCGCCCAGTCCGCCCGCCCGGCATTCTGCCAGGTCGACACGCCGTCCGAAAGCGGTACCCGGTCAACGCGCCGGATTTCCGGCGCTGCGGATCGCCGCCACCGCCGCCGCCCGGTTGTCGACGGCGAGCACGGCGAAGATGTGCTCCAGGTGCTTCTTCACGGTGGCTTCGGCCATCCCCAGGCGGGCGGCGATCTGACGGTTCGTGCCGCCTTCGGCCAACACGACGGCGACGTCGACCTGGCGAGCGCTCAACCCCATCCGGGCGAGGGCTCTCCGGTCGACCCCGCGGGGTTTGACCAGCACCACATGGGGCGGGATCGGAGACGGCACCACCCAGGCGTCGAAGTCTGCTCCGGCGGCCTCCACCCGAATCGGCCCGGCCCGGGAGGTCAGCTCCCCGGCGTCGTACCCCCCGACGACGGACACCACCGCCGCGGCGAGGGGTTCGGGGAGGGGCTCTCCCGGCTCGAGAGGGAACCCGATCCCCAGGGCCGGTTCGGGACCGTCAGGGACGGAAGGGACGACGACCCCGTCTGCGTCCACCAGCACCACCGCCCAGCCTTCGGCGGTCAGCACCGTCTTCCAGTGCCGAGCCTCCTGGCGAGACTGGATCGCCCGGTGGGCGGCCGCCAGATGGGGGCGGAGGGTGTTCAGCACCAGCCGGTCCCGTTCCGAGAACCCTTCGGGACCTCGACTCAGTCCGAAGCCGGCGACCAGCCCGTCGGGGACGGGCAGGGCGACGGCGAGCTGGGATTCGATCCCCCGCGGCGCGAAGAACGCCCGGTAGGCGGGTGTGTGGCGGAACTCCTCGAACTCGTCGGGGAGGTCGGACCACATCACCGCCCTGGTGTCGCCGGTGCGGAGGAAATGGCCGACCAGCGGGTTGGCGGCGAGCTGG
>Ga0256830_1000364_pt1 | contig 37970 bp, 32 predicted proteins | sample 128326metaG_FD_190537 | JGI IMG/M metagenome (GOLD analysis project Ga0256830, IMG submission 190537) | Hydrothermal vent microbial communities from Lau Basin, Pacific Ocean - 128-326 | ecosystem: Environmental > Aquatic > Marine > Hydrothermal vents | place: Pacific Ocean: Lau Basin | collected...
CACCCAGATTCCGCTCGTTGCGCAGGCACCGGACGCGCGGATCGCTGGCCGCCAGATCGCCGACGATCTCGGGCGTCCGGTCGGTGGAGGCGTTGTCGGAGACGATCAGCTCGAGGTCGTCGAAGCTCTGCGCGAGGACCGACCGCATCGCCTCCTCGAGATAGTTCTCGCCGTTGTAGACCGGGATACCGACCGAAACCCGGGGGGATGAGCTGTGCATCTCTCGCGATCCGTTCCCAACCGCCTGTTCGAGGAGGGTATTCTATATCAAATGATCCTAACAGCTCTGTGCCTTTTGTCATGGACGGCGAGCGTCGATGCGACACCGGCGTGCGCGCGACCGCCGAATGTTGCCCCGCCGCAACTGCCACCTCGCCGCCGCTTCCCGGTCGCCGGCCCTCAGGCGACGACGCCCGCTTCCCGCCAGGCCGCGATCTCTTCCGCCGTGGCCCCGACCAGCTCGCGCAGAAGCTCCTCGGTATGCTGGCCGAGAAGCGGCGGCGGATGGCGATAGTCGGGGGGCGTGACGGTCATCCTGATGGGGTTGGCGATGAGCGGTACGGTGCCTTCGCGGGCGGTGGGATGGGGCATCTCGACGCGCATGCCGCGGGCGCGGACCTGGGGGTCCGCGAACACCCGGGCGATGTCGTTGACCGGTCCGCAGGGCACGCCGAGCGCGGCGAGCCCGTCCACCCAGGCGGCGGTGGTCCTGCGGCGCATCACCGGTTCCATCAGCGCATAGAGCGCGCGCCGGTTCTCCACCCGGGCGCTGTTGGTGGAGAAACGCGGATCCCGCGCCAGCTCGGGAACCTCGGCGAAGCGGCACCAGCGCGCGAACTGGCGATCGTTGCCCACCGCCAGGATGACCCAGCCGTCGGCGCTCTCGAAGGCCTTGTAGGGCACGATGTTGGGATGCTCGTTGCCGAGGCGTCGCGGAACGCGACCGGAAACCAGATAGTTCACCCCCTCGTTCACGAGCCAGGCCACCTGGGTGTCGAGCAGCGCCATGTCGATGTGCTGGCCCTCGCCGGTGGCATCCCGATGCCGCAGCGCCGCCAGGATGGCGACGGCGGCGTACATGCCGCACATCACGTCGGCGATGCCCACCCCGACCTTGAGGGGCTGGCCGTCGGGCTCGCCGGTGATGCTCATAATGCCGCCGTGGCCCTGGGCCAGGAAATCGTAGCCGGCGCGGGCGGCCAGCGGTCCCGTCTGGCCGAAGCCGGTGATCGAGCAGTAGACGAGACCGGGAAACTCGGCGCGGAGGTCCTCGTAGCCGAGACCGTATTTCGCGAGCCCGCCCACCTTGAAATTCTCCACCAGCACGTCGCAGCGGCTGATCAGTCGGCGGGCCAGGCGCTGGCCCTCGGGCCGCGAGATGTCGAGGGCAAGGGAGCGCTTGTTGCGGTTGGCGCAGAGATAGTAGGCGCTCTCGCCGGTCGGCCGTCCGTCGGCGCCGGTCACATAGGGCGGCCCCCAGCGGCGGGTGTCGTCTCCCTGTCCCGGCCGCTCGATCTTGATCACCTCGGCACCGAGGTCCCCTAGCAGCTGGGTGCAGGTGGGCCCCGCCAGGATGCGGGTGAGATCGAAGATCCGGATTCCCGACAGTGCGCCGGTGCCGCTCATCCCCGGCCTCCGCCTGCAGCTTCGCTCCCGGGTGACTAGCGCAGCCGCAGGAGGTGCCACAAGGGCGGCTCGTCGGACCTCACCACATGTCGAGCGGCAGGCCCCGGAAAACCGAGCCGTGGGCGAAGCCCGTCCCCAGGGCCCAGCCGGCGACGGCGGCGAGCATCAGCGGATCGGGGCCCTCCCCGGCGCGGGACCGCAGACCCCGCCAGAGCGCGGTCAGGAAGAAGGCGAACGCGGCGTAGGCGGCGAGCGTCTCCCAGAGCGTGCCGGTGGCGGGCGGCGGCAGGCGCATGAGATAGAGGACGAGGGCAGCCAGTCCCGCGAGGCCGAGGGCGATCTCGCGGCAGGTCGCCGAGTGGCGCCGGCCCGGCAGCGAATCCGCGCCGCGGAGGACGAGATCCCCCTTGCCGGCGACGAGCTCGCCGAACATCGCCACCGCCGCCGCCCAGGCGACAAGATCGAACCCGCGCGGCATGCCCAGCACGGTCGCGCCGGCATCGAGGGCCAGGGCGGCGGAAAGGGCGGTCAGCAGCAGCCGGGCGGGGGAGGGCAGCGGGGGAACCGCGTACCGGGCCGCCTGGCAGAGGGCCACCGACGCCGCCAGCACGGCCATCCCAGGCTGCGGCATGGCGGCGAGCAGGAGCCCCAGGAGCATCACCGGCGCGCCCAGGATCCTGCCGGCCGCCGTGCCGCCACCCGGCGACCGGGGCCCGGCGGCCAGCAGGGCGGCGCCCGAAACGCTCATCACCATGCCGAAGAAGACGAAGCCGAGGGCCAGTGCCTGATCGGAGGCGAGAGGGCCGCGGAAGAAGAACGCGGGCACGAGGACGAACAGGACGACCGGCCAGCTCTGCGCCGGCGCCGCCATCCGTGCCGCGGCGGCCCGCAGACGGCCCCGCCGCGACCCCGCCGCTGTCCTCGCGATCGCACGGCGTACCTCGAACCTTCCACCGCCGGCGAGATCGGCCACCATCCCGGACATCGTCGCGCTCTCCTCGGTCGCTGCGGCTCCGATGCCGCGGGATGGTGGACCAGGAAGGTTAACGAAGGGTTAACCCTGACGGCGGCATCTCACGGCAGCAGCAGGAAGATCTGCATGTTGCCGCGCAGGATGGTGAGCGCGAACACCTTCTTCGCGCGCTGCGCCCGCTCCTCGAACTCGGCCAGCGAGCCGACGGGCTCGCGGTTGACGCCGGTGATGATGTCGCCGGGGCGCAGCCCGACCTGCCAGGCCGGCGAGCCGCGGGCCACGTCGGCCACCAGCACGCCGCGGACGTTGCCGTGGGCGGGGTGATCCTCGGGAATGTCGGTGAGGGTGGCGCCCGCCAGCTGAGGCACCGCCTCGGCCCCCGAAATCACCGTTTCGGCCGGCGCCCCGACCGTCACCTCGACCCGCCTTTCGGCACCGTCGCGGAGGATGGTCAGGGTCACCCTGCGGCCGCGCTCGACGAGGCCGATGCGGTTGCGCAGATCGGTGGAGCTCTTCACCGGCCGACCGTCCACCGCCACCACCACGTCGCCCGGTCGCAGCCCGGCTTCCGCCGCCGGCGAGCCCGGCTCGACGCGGCTGATCACCGCGCCGCTGCGGCCCGGGATGCCCATGGCGTCGGCGATCTCGGGGGTGAGGTCCTGGATCACCACCCCGATGCGGCCGCGGCGCACCTCGCCGTAGCGCAGGAGCTGGTCCATCACCGCGCGGGCCATGTTCACCGGAACCGCGAAGCCGATGCCGACGTTGCCGCCGGCCGGGGCGATGATGGCGGTGTTGATGCCCACGAGCTCGCCCTTGGTGTTGATGAGCGCGCCGCCCGAATTGCCGGGATTGATGGGGGCGTCGGTCTGGATGAAGCTCTCGTAGTTCTCGGCGGCGAGACCGCTGCGGCCGAGCGCGCTCACGATACCCGAGGTCACCGTCTGGCCGAGCCCGAAGGGATTGCCGATGGCGAGCACCACGTCGCCCACCTGCAGGCGATCGGAATCGCCCATGGGCAGGGCGGTCAGCCGTTCGGCGGGGATTCTGAGGAGCGCGATGTCGGTGGCCGGATCACGGCCGACGAGCTCGGCCTTGAAGCGCCGCTTGTCCTTCAGGGTGACGGTGATCTCCTCCGCCCCCTGCACCACGTGATTGTTGGTCAGCACATAGCCCTTGTCGGCATCGACGATGACCCCCGAGCCGGCGCTCAGCACCTCGCGTCGGGGCTCCATGTCGGGCAGGCCGAAGAAACGGCGGAAGAACGGATCGCGCAGGAGGGGATTGGTCTGTACCGGACGCACCGAGCGGACGGCGATGTTGACGACGGCGGGCGTCGCCCGTTCGAGGACCGGAGCCAGGGTGAGCACGCCCCGCTCGCGATCGAGGAGGGAAAGCTGGGCCTCGGCGGCGCTCGCGACGACGGAGACCACGGCGACCAACAGCGTCGCCAGCCATATGCGGTAGCGTGACATCCTCGTTCTCCCGACAATCGATCGACGGGGAGGGCGGAAGACCGCATCCAGGGGCCGCCCGTCCCCGAACCGTGGCGAAAACCTCCGCCTTTCATGTAGGCACGGCAAGCGGTCGCGGAGGGCGTCGTCCGTGCGACAAAAAAGCCGGAGAACCCGCGGGTTCTCCGGCTTTCGGGACGTTCGGCTCAGCTCTTCGCGGCCTCGTCGCCCCGGGTTCCGGATCCGCCGTCGCCCACCGGCGACAGCAGCGCCATCACCCAGCAGGGCGGACAGATCCAGAACAGCCAGGGCGCGACGGCCAGCTGGGCCGCCAGCCAGTTCGGTGGCGGGGCGGCCCCGAGCAGACCGCTCACGCCGCCTTGACCTCGATCCGCTTGACGGGCTTCTGTGCGGCCTCCGGCTTGGGCAGGCGGATGGTCAGCACACCCTTGTCGAAGCTGGCCTCCGCCTTGTCCGGCTCGATCTCGGCCGGCAGCCGGATGGTCCGCTCGAAGCGACCGAAGCGCCGCTCGAGGAGGTAGCGATTCTCCTCCTTCTCCTCGCGCTCGGCCTTCTTCTCGCCGCGGATCGTCAGCATGTCGCCGCGAAGTTCGATGGACACGTCATCGGGATCGACGCCGGGCAGCTCTGCCACCACCTTGTAGGCGTCGTCCGTCTCGACGATGTCCACTTCCGGCAGCAGCTCGCCCGCACCCGCGGTCGGAAACGGGAAGCCCCAGGCGCTCCGACCGCCGAAGAACTCGTCGAACAGCCGATCCACCTCCCGCCGGAAGCTGGCGAAGGGATCGAGCATCTCGTTCCGGTTGGCGGCGGGCTGCCGCGTGCTCCTCGGGATCAGGGTCCGCACATCCACCATGGCTGCACCTCCTTTCCGCATCACGTCGTCCGCTTCACCCCCGAAGGGAGCGTATCGGAACCCGACCGACCTCTCCGGGCGGGCCGTGCCGCCCGGAGCGACGGCCGTCAGGCCGCTTCGGCCTCCTTGCCGCTTTCGCCGCTTTCGCTGTCACCTTCCTCGCGCGCCTCGACCTCGCGGTGCTCGATCGTCCGCGTGGCACCGCGGATCTCGATCCGCCGCGGCCGCAGCGCCTCGGGGACCTCGCGCGCGAGCTCGATGATCAGGAGGCCGTTCTCGAGGCGCGCTTCCTTCACCTTCACGTAGTCGGCGAGCTGGAAGCGCCGCTCGAAGGCACGACCGGCGATGCCGCGATGGAGATAGGTGACGTTCGCCGGCTCCCGGCGCTTGCCGCGCACGGTCAGCAGGTTGGGCTCGGTGACGATCTCCAGATCCTCCGGCCCGAAGCCGGCGACAGCCATGACAATGCGGTAGCTGTCCTCGCCCAGCTTCTCGATGTTGTAGGGCGGATAGGACGCGCCGTTGTCCTCGATCTGCAGGGCAGCATCGAGTGCCTGCCACAGCCGGTCGAAGCCGACCGTCGACCGCAGCAGGGGCGTGAGATCCAGTGTGGCCATAGTTACCCTCCTTCGAGCGATATCCCAGCCATCACGGGTGCGGCCCCTCGATCGGCAGCCGCATTCTTTACATAATACCGAGCCAGCGGGGTTCAAGAGGTGGCACGGGCTCTCCCGCCCACGAGCAGCATGCCGACCGCCGGCAGCAGCGTCATCACGGCCAGCGTGGGCACGGCGCTGCCCGTGTAGAAGGCCGCGAGCAGGCTGCCGATCACCGCCGGAACGAAGGTCTGCAGCACACCCAGTGCCGAGACCACGCCGCCCACCATGCGGCCGTGCGGTTGCAGCGCGAGGGCGGTGCTGTTGGAGACGATCAGGCTGAAGCTGAAGAAGAAGGCGCCGAAGCCCGGCACCAGGAACCAGGCCGAGGACGGCTCGAGAACGGCGACGCCGAGGTTGAGGAGGCCGCTCGCGAAGGCGCCGGCGCTGCCGAGGGTGATCACGCGGGCGAGGGAAAGGAACCGCACGAGACGCGCGTTGACGAGACTACCTGCCGCGGCGCAGGCGGCGGTGAGGGCGAACATGATCGCGAAGCCGCCGGGACCGACCCCGAAGAGGTCCATGTAGATCACCGGCACGTTGGTCAGGTAGACGATCAGTGTGACGAAGGCGAGGATGGTGACGACCGCGAAGCGCCGCGAGCGGCGGTGACCGAGGAGCGCCCGGTAGCCGTCGAGGATGCGTCGCGGATGCAGGGCACCGGCATCGGGGAAGCGGCGGGTCTCCTCGAGCCCGAGCGCCGTCCAGGCGAGCATGGCGAGGCCGTAGAGGGCGAGGAAGGCGAAGATCCAGCGCCAGGAGCCGAGCGCGAGCAGCCCGGCGCCGATCGTGGGCGCCACGATCGGGGCGGTGATGAAGGCGGCCATCACGAAGGACATCACCCGGGCCATCACCGGCCCGTCGAAGAGATCGCGGACCACCGCCCGGCTGAGAATGGGCCCGGTGGCCCCGGCGAGCCCCTGCAGGAGGCGCAGCAGCAGCAGGGTCTCGATGTCCGTCGCCGCGAGGCAGGCGAGGCTCGCCAGCACGAACAGGCCGATGCCCCACAGAAGGACCGGCTTGCGGCCGTAGCGGTCGGAGAGGGGGCCGATGACGATCTGGCCGAGGGCGAAGCCCGTGAAGAAGCTGGTCACGGTGAGCTGGGCCGCAGCGAGGCTGCTGCCGAGCTCCTGCGCCACCGCCGGGATCGCCGGCAGGTTCACGTCGATGGTCATGGCGCCCATGCTCATCAGCGCCGAGACCAGGAAGACGAAGCCCACCGTGGCCTCGCGACCGCCCGACGTCGGCGGCCGCCTGCGGGCGCCCTCCGGCACCGTTCCTCCTCAGAGGCTGTAGTAGAGCTGGAACTCCACCGGATGCGGCGTGCGCTCGACCCGCTCGAGCTCGCGGCGCTTGACCTGGATGTAGGCCTCGACGAGGTCGGGCGGCATGACATCCCCCCGTTCCAGGAACTCGTGGTCGGCCTCGAGGGCGGCCAGCGCCTCACCGAGATCCTGGCAGGCCCGGGGCAGATCCTCGAGCTCCACTGCCCGCAGATCGTAGAGGTTGCGGTCCATGGCGTCGCCCGGCTCGAGCTGGCGCTCGATGCCGTCGAGGCCGGCCATCAGGATGGCGGCGAAGGCCAGATAGGGATTAGCGGTGGGATCGGGGAACCGCACCTCGATGCGCTTGTATTCGGGACGAGCGGCGAAGGGGATGCGGATGGCCGCCGACCGGTTGAAGGCGGCATAGGTGAGCAGCACCGGCTCGTCGAGGCCGGGGCGGAGCCGCCGGTAGCTGTTGGTGGTGGCGTTGGTGAAGGCGTTGAGGGCCCGGGCGTGGGCCAGCACGCCGGCGATGAAGGACAGGCAGAGGGGACTGAGATCGGCGTAGCCCTGACCGGCGAACAGCGGCTTGCCGCCGCGGTGCAGGGAGAGATTGACGTGCAGCCCGGAGCCCGGCTCCTCGACCAGGGGCTTGGCCATGAAGGTGGCGCTCTTGCCGTAGGAGGCCGCCACCTGATGGACCACGTATTTGATCACCTGGAGGCGGTCCGCGGCCCGCAGCAGCGGCGAGGGGCCGCTGCTCAGCTCGCACTGGCAGGTGGCGCGACCGTGGCGGTGCTGGACCCGGCCGAGCCCCAGCGAAGTGAGGATGGTGGCCACCTCGGCACGGATCTCGGCCAGATGATCGGTGGGCGGCATGGCCAGATAGGCGTCGCCCGGGGCCGGGCGATGGCCGGGATTGCCGTCGGCGTAGCTCTGCGAGGCGGCACGGCCGCTCTCGCTGGCCTGCAGACGGTAGCCGCCGGCCATGCCGCCGATCTCGAGACGGACGTCGTCGAACAGGAAGAAGGCGAGCTCCGCCGCCAGCAGCGCCTCGTCGGCGACGCCGAGGTCCGCGAGATGCCGGGCCGCGCGGCGGGCGACGGAACGGGGATCGCGCTCGTAGCCGATGCCGGTGGCGGGATCGGAGCCGTCGCACAACAGCACGAGGGTCGGCTGGGCGGTGAAGGGATCGACGAAGGCGCTCGCGAGATCCGGCTTCAGGAGGAGGTCGGATTCGGAGACGTCCCGCCAGCCGGGCACCGCGGAGCCGTCGATGAACAGGCCGTGCTCGAGCACCGTGGCGTCGACGCTGCCGGCGTCGATGGCGGTGTGCCGGAAGCGGCCGGCGAGATCGGTGAAGCGGAGATCGACGATCTTGAGGCGCTCTTTCTCTATCCGTTCGAGGATCGTCTCGGGATTGCTCATCCTGGCCTGGTCCTTCGCTCACTGGCGCGACGCTGCCGACCGGCCGCCGGCGAGGGACGGAGCTTGCCGCGGCGCCACGGCCCGATCAAGCCTCCGTTAACGATTTGCGGGTAGCATGGCGGGAGGAGGCGGTCGAGCCGCCGCAGGAGATGGTCGACCGATGAACCCCCTCGGTCCCGCCGGGGGCCCGGCTCCCGTCCGGCCGGGCGAGGATCCGTCGCTGCCCGGCCGCAAGGTGACGGCGGCGCCCCCGCGCGCCGGCGGTACCCTGCGTCTCGACCTCAGGCTGGCCGGAACGGCCGGAGAGGATCTCGTGCTCGAGGGTTCGGGGCGGCGGCTGCTGCTCGCCGGCGAGGGCGAGGTCGTGAGCGCCCTGCGCCGGGCGGCGACGGTGGGGCGGAGCCGCCTCGTACTGCTGCTGCCACGGGGCGGCGAGCCCGGAGAGCGGGCGGTGGCGGCGAGACTGGTGGCGCTCGACGGCGAGCCGCTCGATCTCGCGGTGTCGCTGCGGCGCGCCCCGGCCACGGAGACCGCCACGCGCCCGTCGCCGGGGAACCCGGCTGCGGGGGCGGACCGGCCGGAGGCGGCGGCCGACCTCCGGCGTCCCTTCGCGGCGACCGTGCTGGCGACGGGTCGGGCGTCCGGACGGCTGACCGTGGTGCTGGAACCGGTCCCGCGCCCGCCCGCAACCCCCGCCGCACCACCCGCTGCCACGCCTTCCGCCGGCCTGCCTCCCGCCGGCGGGGCTGCGGCGGGCCCATCCGCCGTTCCCGCGCCGACGCCCGTGTTCCCGCCGCCGGAAGGCGCCTCGGCGCCGCCGGCGACCGCATGGACGGCGGCCGGAGCGTCCGCCGGGGAAGGCGCCCGGGCTGCGCCGCCGCCCGCTCGCCCGGCGCCGACCCCGTCCCCGGTGGCGCCGCCGCCCTCGGCCGCGAGAATCCCGGCACCCGGGCCTCTCCCGAACGCACCGGCGGCGGGGGCCACGGCGCCGCCCTCGGCCGCGGTCCCGCCGCCCGCCGCATCCACCGCCGGCGGTGTCGCCGCCGGGACCTTTCCGGCGTCCTCCGGTGCGGGCGGCGCGACGCCGGCGACAGCCGTCGCGCATCCGCCCTCCTCCGTTGCCGCCTCCGGTGCAGCCGGGCCGACGCCCGTGGCGGTGGCGGAGACGGCGGGTTCCTCGCCGACCGGCCCGGGCACTCTCCGATCCGCGCCGCCGGGCACGGAAGTGCTCCCGAGGCTCGAAGCGGGCAGCCGCGTCGATGCGACCGTGATCGGCCGGGATCCCGCCGGGAGGTTGGTACTGCGTCTCGCCGACGGGCCCGCGGCGCCGCTTCTCCAGATCGAGGAGCCCGGTCTCGACGTGCCGCCGGGAAGCCGCCTCACGGTCCGCGTCGATCGGGTGCTGGAAGGCGGCGCGCGGGAGGCCGCGGAACGGGCGCCCGCCGCGGTTCCGGCCACCGGGCCGGCGACCACCGCCACCATCGCCATGACCGATCGGGACGCGGCGCTGCGGCTGTTCGCCTATCTGCTGCGCCGCCCGCCCGCGGAGGCGGGGGACCGCGCCACGGCGGCTCCGACCCGGGCCGAGACCCCCGCGCCCGCGGCTGCGCCCGGCTCCGGCGGCGGCTCGGGTGCGAACGCGGTGGTCTGGCTCACCGGCGGCGAGGCGCCGCGCGCGCTCCGGATCGGCGAGGAGGCGGAGGGGAAAGCCGCCGCGGACGAGGACGGCGGGCGGCGCTGGATCTTCGCCCTCGAGCTCGCCGCCTTCGGCGCCGTCCGGCTCGAACTCTGGTCCCGGGGCGGCAGCCGGCAGCTCGCGGTGCGCAGCGAGCGGCCGCTGTCGGAAGAGGTGCGCCGCCTGATCGCCGACATGTTCGGGGCCGCCCTCGAGATCACCGGCAGCCGGGGCTGGCTGGTGTTCACCGATCTCGTCGCCGTCGGGGCCGCAGGGCACGGCGCGGGTGGCCGGGGTCTGATCGCCTGAGGGTGGCGCCGCCTCAGATGGCCACGGCGTGGCGCTGCGTTCCGGGCTCGAGATAGCGGTCGAAGGCGGCCGCCACGAGGCGCAACAGCGGCCGGTTCTCCGCCGGCACCGAGACCCGTCCGTGCTCGAAGCGGGCGATGCCGAGTTCGACCAGCCGCCGCATCCGTGCGCCGTCGGGCTCGATCGCGGCTCGCGGCACGCCGCGGGCCTCGGCCATGCGGTCGAGGTCCACCTCGCCGAAGCACATGATCTGCTCGATCACCGCCCGGATCGCCCGGTCGGTGGCCCCGAGCGCGAGCCCGCGGGCGATCGGCAGTCGCCCGGCCTGCAGCTCGCGCCGCCAGAGCCGGAGGTCGGCGCTGTTCTGCGCATAGCCCGCCGGCAGCTCGCCGATCGCTGAACAGCCGAAGCCGAGCAGCGCATCGGCGGGGTCGGTGGTGTAGCCCTGGAAATTGCGCCGCAGGCTCCGGTCCCGCAGCGCACGGGCCATCGAATCCTCCGGGCGGGCGAAATGGTCGAGGCCGATCGCCACGTAGCCCGCGCGATCGAAACTCTCGGCGATGGCCTCGAACTGGGCGGCGCGGGCGGCGGCGTCGGGCAGGGCCGTCTCCGGGATCAGGCCCTGGTGGCGCTTGAGCCGTGGCAGATGGGCATAGCCGAAGACGGCTGCGCGGTCCGGCTCGAGGGCCAGGATCTCGGTCGCCGTGCGGCGCACGGTGGCCACGGTCTGGTGGGGCAGGCCGTAGAGCAGATCGACCGAGATGTGCCCGATCCCCGCCGCCCGCAACCGTTCGAACACCGAGGCCACCTGCGCCAGCGGCTGGATCCGGTTGACCGCCGCCTGCACCGTGGGATCGGTGGTCTGGACGCCGAGGCTGGCGCGGTTGACACCGCCCTCGACCAGGGCGGCGATGAGATCCCCGTCCACCATGCGCGGATCGAGCTCGATGGCGATCTCGGCGTCGGGCAGGAACACGAAGCGGCGGCGCAACCGTTGGAGGATCCGCGTCATGCCTTGCGGGCCGACGATCGAGGGGGTGCCGCCGCCGAAATGGAGGTGCACGACCCGCATGGTGGCGGGCAGATGCGAGACCACGAGATCGATCTCGCGCTCGAGCAGCGCGAGATACGCCGCCAGCCGCTCGGCCCGCTGCGTGATGTAGGTGTGGCAGCCGCAGTACCAGCAGAGCTGCCGGCAATAGGGGATGTGGACATAGAGGGAAAGCCGGGCATCCGGCGGCAGCGCTCCGAGCCAGGCGACGTACTCCGCGGCGCCCACCGCCGTCCCGAAATGCGGGGCGGTGGGATAGCTCGTATAGCGCGGCACCCGTTCACCCTCGAACAGGCGGATGTGCTCGGCACGCATGGATCCGGTCCGTTCGTCCAGCCGCGGAGATCGTGATCCGTAAGATGGTCCTTCGCAGGCGGTTCGACATGCGTCAAGCTGCCCCTCTCCGGTACCGCGGCTCGACCGCGGCGAAACCCTCGTCTATTTCCTGCCGGGGCCGAGGGGGACGGCCGCGAGGGAAAGCGACAGCTGATGTGCCCTGGAGGCGACGCATGAGCCGCAAGAAGAGCCGCACGGACCGCCCGACCCATCCCGTGCGCCGACTGCTCACCCCGATCGAGGAGTTCCTGCAGACGGAAGCCCTCGGCGGCGTGGTGCTGATCACCACCGCCGTCATCGCCCTCTTGTGGGCGAATTCCCCCTGGGCGGATGCGTACGAGGCGCTCAGGAAGTTCCCGATCGCCATCACCTTCGGCGACTTCACCCTGGTCGAACCCTTCGCCTACTGGGTCAACGACCTGCTGATGGCGATCTTCTTCTTCCTGGTCGGTCTCGAGATCAAGCGCGAGCTCCTGGTGGGCGAACTCGCGGGATGGAAGAAGGCGGCCCTGCCGGTGGCGGCGGCGGTGGGCGGCATGGTGGTGCCGGCCGGCATCTATCTGGCCTTCACCTTCGGCACCCCGGAGGCGGTGGGCTGGGGGGTGCCGATGGCCACCGACATCGCCTTCGCGGTGGGCGTGCTGGCCCTGCTCGGGGCACGGGTGCCGGTGGCCCTCAAGGTCTTTCTGCTGGCCCTCGCCATCATCGACGATCTGGGTGCCGTGCTGGTGATCGCGCTTTTCTACACGGGCGAACTCAACAGCGGCTATCTGGCGCTGGCGGCGGTCACATGGGTGGTCGCCTTCGCCTACGGCGGCTTCGGCGGCGGCCGCGCGGCGGTGTTCGCGGCCATCGGTCTCGTGCTGTGGTTCTTCACCTTCGAGTCCGGTGTCCATGCGACCGTCGCCGGGGTGGCGCTCGCCTTCACCGTGCCCATCGCCCGCAACGTCGATCGCAGGACCCTGGTCCAGGAACTGGGCATGCGGCCCAGCGGCGGCTTCGAGCAGGTGGAGATCAGCATCGGCCACGCCGCCGACGTGCTGCTCGCGGCCCGCAGCCCGCTGCACCGTTTCGAGCACGCGCTGGCGCCCTATGTGGCCTATCTGATCATGCCCCTGTTCGCGCTGCTCAACGCCGGCATCAGCTTCGGTGGCGAGGGCGGCGGCAGCATGTTCTCGACGGTGATGATCGGCGCCTTCCTCGGCCTCCTGCTGGGCAAGCCCCTGGGCATTCTCGGCGCCAGCTGGCTCGCGCAGGCGACCGGCATCGCCCGGCTGCCCGAGGGGGTACCGCTGACTGCGCTGCTCGGTGTGGGCTTTCTCGCCGGCATCGGCTTCACCATGTCGCTGTTCATCGGCGCGCTGGCCTTCGGCGACGGGCCGGTGCTCGATCAGGCCAAGCTCGGCGTGCTGCTGGCCTCGCTGCTGGCGGCGCTGGCGGGGCTCGCCATCCTCTACCGGGCGCTGCCGGAAAGGGGTGGCGGCACGGGCTGAACGGGCGCGGTCCCGCTCAGGGAACCCGGCTGCGCAGGCGGAACCGGGCCTCGATGGAGCTCACGAGATCGACGTGGTCCTCCATCAGCCGGCTCATCAGGAAGCGCTCGCGCACCGTCCTGCGGGCGGCCGCGCCGAGCCGCCGTCGCAGATCGGGATCCCTGACGAGCTGGACGATACGGGCCGCCGCCTCCTCCACATTGTTGACGAGGAAGCCGTTCACCCCGTCCCGGATCTGGTGGCGGATGCCGCCGACGTTGCCGCCGATCACCGCCGCTCCCTTCCACATCGCCTCCGTCACGGTGAGGCCGAAACCCTCGCGCAGGGATTTCTGCAGCACCACCGCCGCCCGTCGCTGGAGGGCGTTGACCAGCGCCGAGTCCTGGACCGAGAGGATGTGGATGCGGTCGTCGCGGCAGGCGCAGAGGCTCGCGAAGACCTCCTGGCCCTCGGGATCGTCGGTGGCCACATTGCCCACCAGCACCAGAGTGGCGTCGATCTCGCGGCGGGCGATGCGGAAGGCCTCGATGACCCCCTGCGGGTTCTTCCAGCGGTCGAAGCGGGAGATCTGGACGACCAGCGGAAGGTCGGTGGGAATGCCGTAGTTGGCCAGCCGTTCCTCGATCTCCTCCTCGCTCAGCTCCTTGTTGGTGGTGTTGAAGGGATTGATGGCCGGCATGATGAACCGCTGCGGCACCTGCAGGCGCTGGGCGTATTCCGGCAGATGGAGGATCACCGCGTCGTACTGCTCGATGAATCCGCGCAGATACCGCCAGACCTCGCGGTTGGGGGCGGAGAGATCGACGTGGCAGCGCCAGAGCCAGGGGCTCTTGCGGCGATAGTGGCGGATGAGCGGCAGCGGCTGCGGATCGTGGACGACGACGAGATCGTGATCGAAATGCATCCGCACCGCGTTCTCGTAGACCACCTCCTCGTAGACGCTGCGTTTGAGCTCGGTGAAGTTGATCTCGGCGCCCTGCAGGGCGTTGTGGAACTTCTTGGTGATGTTGAAGAAGTCGGGGCGCCCCTGGATCACCCGCCAGCCCGTGTGCACCCCGGCGGCGTTGAACAGCAGGGTCAGGGAGGAGAGGATTTCCGCCACGCCGCCGCCGTAATAGGTGGAGTTCACATGGACGATGTGCAGGTCCCGCAGACGGCGGGTCTTGGCGAGAATCCGCTCCACCGCCTCCTCACCGACGAGCGGCGCATAGTCCTCGAGGGTAACGAGTCGGGTCGGTGCCGGCTCCGGTTCGATGAAACGGGTCATGATCGGCTCGGCTCCCTGGCCGTGGAGCGGATGCGCGGGGACGGTAGCGGAACGGCGGGGCGCCGGGCAAGCGGCGAGGCGCCGGCGCCGCTCAGCGGAAACGGGCGACGGCCGGCCGGCCGGAGGATCCCGCCTCCTCGCGGGCGAGATAGGTGGCCACCCGCAGCGCCGTCGCTTCGGCCTGGGCGACGCAGCAGCCGACGGACAGTCCGTTCAGGAAATTGCCGGTGACGAAGAGGCCCGGCTGGCGCTCGTCGAGGGTGGCGATCCGTTCCACCCGGCCGGCGTGACCGGGCAGGTACTGCGGCAGGCCGCGCGGCCAGCGGCGCACGCGCACCACCTGCGGCTCCCCCTCGGCGCCCAGGAGATCCGCGAGCTCCCTGCGGGCGATCGCCACCAGCTCCGCCTCCGGCAGCCGGGCGAGATCCGGCGCCCGCGCGCCGCCGATGTAGGCCGCGAGCGCCACCGCGCCCTGCGGCGCGCGATGCGGGAACATGCTGGAGCAGAAGAGGATGCCGTTGACGGGACGCCTCTCGCGGCTCGCGGCGAGGCAGCCGACGCCGTCCAGGGGATGGGCCACGCGCCGGCGGGGAAACCCGGTGAACACCACCGCGAGTGGCGGCGCGGGGATGGCCAGGAGGGCGGTGCTCGCCGGCTCGTCCAGCCCTTCCAGGAGGGCGCCCGCCACATGGGGCTGGGTGGCGAGGACCAGGGCCCGCGCGCGGACCGTGCCCCGATCGCCGAGTTCGAGGCGGAACCCCCGGGCCGTGCGGCCGATGCGGCGCACCGCGACCCCGGTGCGCACGGCGTCGCCGAGCTCGGCGGCGAGCGCCCGCGGCAGGCTCGCTACCCCGTCGCGCCAGGAGAAGAGCCGGCGGCCGGGCATCGCCGATCCCGCGCGGCGTCGTGCCATCATCGCCCGGGTCACGGAGCCGTGACGCCGTTCGAGCTCGACGATGCGCGGAAAGGTGGCGGGCATCGACAGCTGGTGGCTGCAGCCGGCGAACAGACCGCCCACCAGCGGATCGATCACTCCCTGCTCGAATTCCGGTCCGAAGCGCCGGCGCCAGAAGGCGGCCACCGTCTCCTCGCCGGCCTCCGGGCTCGCCGGCGGAACCAGGATCTCGGCCAGACTGCGCAACCGGCCCCGCCAGGACAGATACGAACTCACGAAGAGCCCCGCGGGGTGGAGGGGAATGGCCCGCAGCCGCCCGTCCTTCACGAGGTAGCGATGACGCACGGCGGCGGTGAGGCCGCATTCCTCGGAGGCGAGGCCGAGGGCGCGCGAAAGGGCCGGTGCGGCGGGCAGCATGGCGTTCACCGAACTCGGCCCGTGCTCCATGAGAAAGCCGTCGATGCGCTCCGAGATCGCGTTGCCGCCGATGCGCACCTGGCGTTCCAGAACCGTCACCCGATAGCCGTGCCGCCGCAGCAGCCGTGCCGCGGTGAGACCCGAGATGCCGGCACCGACGACGACGACGTCGCTCCGGGCGTCCGCCGTCATCTCGGTCCCGGACGGCGGAACGCCGCCGGCGGCCCGGCATCGCCGAAACGCCGGCGGGCCAGCCGCTCCAGATGCTCGACCCGCACCACCTCCTCGCCGAGCGCGCGGACGTGGTCCTCGGCCCGGCGGCGGACGAAGCGGCGGACGAAGCCGGGGACCCGGGCGAGCCGCCGCTCCGCTTCCGGGCTCCAGACCAGGGTGGGACCACGGTCACGCAGGGGTTCGACCGTCGCCCCGCCCCGCGGCCGGTAACCGCAGAGGAAATCCTCGCCCATGAGCTCGCCCGAGCGGGCGAGCGGGCGCGCCCGGCAGCCGCCGCAGAGGCGGGCGTATTCGCAGGCGCCGCAGCGGCCCTCGAGCTCGGGCTTCCGCAGCCGGTGGAACAGCGGCGCCTCGTTCCAGATGGTGGCGAAATCCCGCTCGCGCAGGGAGCCGGCCGAGAGCTCCATGTAGGGACAGGGTGTGATCTCCCCCGAAGGGGTGATCCGGCAGTAGCGGGTGCCGGCGAGGCAGCCGCCCGCCTCGTAGCCGTCGGCCAGGGTGACCGGCAGCGGCGGATCCGCCTCCATGGCGAGGCGCTTGAAATGCGGCGCGCAGCGTACCCGCACCAGCAGCTCGGGTTCGTCGCGGGCGGCCGCCACGGCACGGGCCAGCACCCGGTCGTAGGTCTCGACCGAGATGTTGGTGACCTTCTGGCCGCGGCCGGTGCAGACGAGGAAGAAGAGGTTGAGGACCGCCGCCCCCACCTCCCGGGCGAAGGCGATCATCGAATCCAGCTCGCCCGCGTTGTCGTCGGTGACCGAAAAGTGGAGCTGGAAGGTGAGGCCGGCGCGCCGGCAGGCCTCGATGCCGGCCAGGGTGCGGGCGAAGGCACCGGGCAGGCCGCGGAAGGCGTCGTGGTGCTCGGGGTCCAGCGAGTCGAGACTGATGCCGACCGCCGCCACCCCGGCCTTCCTAAGGGCCGCCACCCGCCGCTCGGTGAGCAGCAGGCCGTTGGTGCCCACCACCACCATCAGGCCGAGCGCCGCCGCATGGGCGGCGATCTCGAGAAGATCGGCACGCAGCAGCGGTTCGCCGCCGGTGAGCACGATCATCGTCTCGTCGCTCAAGGCGGCGATCTGGTCGAGGAGATCCTTCACCTCTCCGGTGGACAGCTCCGCCGGATCGCCGGCCCGGCGCAGGCCGGCATCGAGATAGCAGTGCGCACATTCGAGGTTGCAGCGCCGGGTGAGGTTGAGGGCAACGAGGAACGGCGGATCGGCGACGGCCGTCATCGCCCGCTCACGAATCTTCGGGCGCGGGGTGGCCGCCCTCCCGCATCACCCGCTGCATGAGCTCGCGCGATTCGGCGATGCTCTCCTCGAGAAGCGCGAGATCGACCTCCGCGAGCTCGCGGTCGCGGGCCATCAGCTCGGTGCGCCGGCGCAGGCTCTCCCGCACCATCCCGGGCACCCGCGCGAGGCGGGCGAGGGCCGCCGCCTGCCAGTGCAGGGCCGGTGCGGTCTCGGTGTCGAGGAAGGGGCGGACATGCTCGACGGCGACCGTGTCGGCGCCCTCGCGGCGGGCCCGCTTCTCCGCCCGCAGGCGGATGCTGGCGCCGATCGCCGGGTCCCCCATCCGGTCCAGGAGGGCGGACGCCTCGGGCGACCAGGGCATCGCCTGCTGCTGCGCGTCCCGCCCGCCGAAATGGGGACAGAAGCGGGTCGTCGCCTCGTCGATCAGGGAGGCGGTGACCACCGTATGGCCGCGTTCCTGGGCGAGGCGCAGAATGGCGAGGCGCACCATGCCACGGGCGGTTTCGGGCACCCTGGCGAGTCGATCCTCCGCCTCGCGGGTCCAGCTCACGGTCTTGCCCGCGAGGATGTCGAGGGGCGGCGTGAAGCGCGCCTCGCCGATCCACAGATGGCAGGGAGCGGCGAGCAGCAGGTTCTCGGTGGTGCCGCCGATGTCCAGTTCGGGATCGGCGTGGATGCCGGTCTTGCCGAGCAGCACGAGGCTCGCCCCCACCTCCTCGAGATAGGCCGCGATCACCCGGTGGGGCTTGCCGTCGAGCAGCCGGGTTTCGATCGTCCCATCCCGCGCCGCCGCCAGCTCCCGCGCGACGTCGAGGTGCGACTGGTAGATGCGGGCGATGCCGGCGTCGATGATCTGCTCGTGGAGCGCCTCCTGCTCCTTGAAGCGGAAGATCTCGCCCGCCTCCTCGCTGAGGCTGGCGGCGATGCGGTTGAAGGCGACATAGTGGAAATAGGGGTCGTAGGCGGCCACCGCATGGACCGGCGCGTCCAGCCGGCGCCCGAGATCGAGGGCGGTCAGCAGGGCGCCGAAGGAGCGCGTGGAGCCGTCGAGGGCGACGACCAGCGGTCCGTCGCCGAGAGGCCGGTCCGGATCGCGGATCACCAGCACGTCGATCGGGCTGCGTCGCACCACCCGCCAGCAGACGGTGCCGACCGTGGTGCCGGGCACCGCTCCGAGACCCAGCGCGCCCATCGCCAGCAGGTCGAAGGCGCCGCTCGCCGCCGCCTCCGACAGTCGGCGGTAATTCTTGCCCTCGGGGCTCAGGCGCCGGAAGGGCACCGCCGCCGCCTCGCACAGCCTGGCCGCATCGTCGTGGTAGCTGTCGCTGATGATGCCGAGACCGCGGGTGATGAGATCGTCGTGCACCACCCGCTGTCGTTCCAGCTCGTCCTCGTGGCGGTAGCGCTCCGGCAGTCCCCCTTCCATCTGGCGGAAGCGCCGGTCGTGCAGCTTGGCGGCGTAGGCGTGGATGCCGGTCACCGTCCCGCCCGCCGAGGCGGCGAGCCGCACCGCCTCGGCGAGAGCGCGATTGGCGTGATCGGAAGCGTCGAGCGCTACCAGGATGCGCCGCAGGGAAACCGGCGCCGTGGCCGCGGTCTCGCTCGCGGGCGGGGTCAGGGGTCGTGTCTGCATGGCCATGCCTCGAAGATCCTCCCGAATGCTCGCCGAGGGTCACGCCCTGCCGTCGTCCGTCGGCCGCACGCAGCGGAAGCCGAAGAACTCGGCGACGGTATCCGGATAGTCGAAGAGCCGCTCGTAGACCTTGGCCATGTGCGGCAGCCCCTGGAAATGCCCACCGCGCAGGAAGGCCCGGAAGTCGTCGTCGCCGATCTCGGTCGGGGTCGGGCAGATGCCGCTGCGGCAGGCCCCGCCGCCGACGAACATGTCCGCGACCCATTCGGAAACGTTGCCCGCCATGTCGTAGACCCCGTAGGGGCTCACGTCGGCGGGATGGCTGCCGACCGGGGCCGGCAGCTCGCCCTCGAGATAGGCGAATTCCGGTGCGAAGCGGTCGCCCCAGGGATAGAGACGGCCGTCGGTTCCGCGCGCCGCCTTCTCCCACTCCCGTTCGGTGGGCAAACGCTTGCCCTGCCAGCGGCAGTAGGCCTCGGCGTCGTCCCAGCTCACTCCGGTCACCGGCTGGTCCGGGCGGTTGAAATCCGGATCGTCGGCGAACATCGGCGGACGGTGCCCGGTGGCCCGCACGAAGGCCATGTATTCGGCGTTGGTGACCTCGAAGCGGTCGATCCAGAAGCCGTCGACGTCGACCACCGTCGGCCCCGGCATGGCGGTGGGCGAGGGGCCGCCGAGCGGGACCGGCCCGGGCGGCACGTAGACCATCCCGCCCGGTCCTGCGGAGGAGCCGCTGGTGCCGGCCGCCAGCAGGAGGAGCAGGGCGAATCGGAGCGGCCGCCCGGTCATCGCAGGAGCCAATAGCCGAACAGCAGCAGCACCACGGCGGCGTTGACGGCGGCGCCGGCGAGCACGAACCCGTCGAACAGGTTCGGCCGGCGCCGCGCGGTCGAACGGTGCATCGGCGGCCTCAGTACGAGAAGGAGGCCTCGACGGTACCGCCGGCCGGCACCTCCACCTCGATCTCCTTGTCGCCGAGGCGACCGTGCCAGACCTTGAGCACGTATTTTCCGGGCGGCACGTTGTCGATGGTGAAGTTGCCGTTGTCGTCGACGATGGCGAAATAGGGGTTCTTGGCGACGAACACCCAGCTGTGCATGAAGTTGTGCACGTCGCATTCCACCTTCATCGCCACGCCCTTCCGGAGCCGGATCTTCTTGGTGACCACGTTGCCCTGCTCGGACTGGCTGACGTTGATCACCGTCCGCCGCGCCCGGCCGATGATCTCGTAGGTGTGGATGTTGTGGGTGACGGGGTCCGAGTTGATCATGGCGAGCTTGCCGCCGTTGGCCATCGCCTGCAGATAGGGCACGAAGGCGCAGGCCTTCTGGTCGATCTCGGCGGTCTTGAGCGCCTCGGGGAAGGGTTTGCCCTCCTTGACCTTCTCGAGATAGACGACGGCGTCGAGGAGTGCGTCGCCGTTGATCCGCACCCAGGGCACCGGGCGTTCGCCCTCGCCGCAGACGCTCTGGTCCTTGGTGATCAGGAAGGGTTCGACTTCCGGCTGGGCGTCGCCGGCCAGCACGCGGCCGGTGATGGTGCCCCCGTTGGTGACCTCGATCTCCTTGTACTTCTTGGCCATCGCCGGCGATCCCTGTGCGATACCCAGAAGGCCGACCAGGCCTGCCGTCAACAGCAGTTTCTTCATCGCGGGTTTCCCTCCTCTAGCTCTGCAGCGGTGAGCCCGCCGCACCGCGTCGCTCCCCCGGTTCCGTATCCGGCCGGAACAGTTCCTCCGCCAGCTCGACGGCCGCCCGGCAGCGTTCGGGCTCGACGCCCGGCGCCAGGTCCTCCAGCAGGCAGCGACCGGCACCCGCCGCGTCGCTGCCGCGCAGCAGCCGACCGAGTCGGCGACGGTAGTAGCCTTCGAAGGCGACTGCCCGGCGGGCCAGTTCCGGCACCATCCGCGGTCCCTCGCAGGCGAGAAGGGCCTCGGCCGCCGCCAGTCGCACGGCGGGCTCCCGGTCGTCGAGCGCCGCCTCGCAGGCGGCACGGTGCGCCCCGAGCCGGCCGAGACCGCGAAGCGCCTCGGCCCGCACGAAGGGGTCCTCGTCCTCGAGGGCTGCGGCGAGCGCGTCGCCGGCGGCCAGGTTCCGGGCCTCGCCCAGCGCGCGCACGACGGCGAGACGGCTGTCGCGGTCGGTGACGAAGCGGGCCGCCAGCAGCGCCTCGCCGGCGGTTTCCGGCAGCCGTCCGTCGCGGGCCGCCATGCGCGCCAGGGAGTCGGCGGCGGCGCCGGCGAGTTCGCGATCGCGGTCCAGCAGCAGGCGGGCGAGGGCCAGGGCGATGTCGTCCCCGGAAAGATCTGCCACCAGACGGGCGGCCAGCCGCGGTACGTCCTCCTCGGCCGCGATCTCGGGCTCCGGGGAGACCCGCCGCTTGCGGGGCAGCCGATGGGCGAGGGCCAGGAATTCGAGATCCTCCTCGGTGAGCTCGACGCTCTCCTCCTCCGCCTCCCGCGGCTCGGGCGCCGGCGGGGGACCGCCGAGGATGGCCTCGAGGGTGGAGACGGGATAGCCGCCTTCCTCCTCCTGCGGCGGCGTCTGCGCCTTCTCCTTCGGCCCGTCCGCGTCGGCGTCCGCCTCCCCGTCCGTCGCCGTGGCGTGTGGGCGCCGCGCCTCCTCCCCTTCTTCTGCCGCCTGCCCGGCGGCCGCGGGCTCCGGATCCGGGTCCTCGGGCTCGCGGGCGAGTGTGCCCAGGAGCACCGTCCTGGCCTCCTCCGCGTTGGCGTCCTCGCCGCCGGCGAGGCCGGCCAGGAGCGAGAGCACGGTGATCCGCACCGCACGACGCGGATCGTGGACATGGGGCGCGAGCAGCGGCACCGGCGCCGCATCCAGCCGGGCGAGGCATTCGGCGGCGGTGCAGCGCAGCGGATCGGGACGTGCGGTGTCGGCGAGCTGCTCGGCGAGATCCCGGCGGGCGATCTCGGGGGCGCGCGCGGCGAGGGCTTCGGCCGCCTTGGCCGCGACCGCCCCGTCCGGACCGCGCAGCTTGACCCGCAGCCGGCGCACGAGACGCGGGACGGTGAGGCGGGGAGCCTGGGCCAGCAGTTCGAGCACGGCACCCTGCACCTCGCCGCTCGGATCGTCGAGCAGCGCATCGAGATGTTCGCCGTGGAAGTGGCCGCAGCGACGCAGCGCCTCGGTGCGCAGCCGCGGTTCGGGGTCGCGTAGGAGCGCGGCCAGCGCCGGATCGCGGGGGTCTCGTTCGGCGAGGGCGGCGAGCGCCACCAGTCGCACTTCGGGGTCCCGGTCGCGCAGCCCTTCGAGGAGCAGTGGCCGTGCCTCTTCCTGCCCGGAAACGGCGGCCGCCCGCATCACCCGCCGGCGCAGGCGGGGATCGGGATCGCGGGCGAGCTGCCGCAGTGCCGCGATGCCGGCGGCGCCCAGCCGGGCCAGCGCCCGGGTCGCGGGCTCGGACAGGTCCTGCCCCTCCTCGTCCCGCATGGCGGCAAGGATGTCCTCGGCCGCCGCCTCGACGCCCATCCGGGCGAGGGCCTCGATCGCGCGGGCCTGCACGTCCAGCCAGTCGTCCCAGCCTTCGAGGAGGAAGCCCTCCTCGTCCCACACCACGCCGGCTTCGCGGCTGCGCACGAGAGCGCGCAGCAGGGGCACGGCCGGCTCGTGGCGCAGCCTCGCGAGACCGTCGATGGCCGCCAGCTTGACGGCCCCGCAGGGATCCTCGGCGAGGCTCTCGAGCAGGGCGTCGCCGAGCTCCGGACCGGCGAGGAGAGCCAGCGCCTCCGCCGCATCGCTGCGCACGTCCTCGTCGGGATCGCGGAGGGCCTCGGCGAGGGCGCGTACCGCCCTTCGGTCGGCGATCCGCCCGAGGGCCTGGGCCGCCCAGCAGCGCCGCAGCTCGTCCTCGCCGCCGAGCAGGCGACACAGCGCATCGACGACGGCCTCGCGGACCGTCTCGGCTGCCGCATTCGACGATATCTTCGGGGTACTCTCGATCACGGGCCCGGACCTGCCTTCGTTGCCGTTCACGCGAACGGCCCGCCACCCGGCCGGGGCCGGATGGCGGGCCCGCCCCTCAGGCGATGTCGCGCGGTGCGAAGCTCATCGATCGGAAGCTGTTCTTGTAGGGCGATGCGCCGACTTTCTTGATGCGGCCGACACCGATCTTGTAGTTGTAGTTGCCGCTGATCCAGTCGACCACGCGCCCCTCGAGGGCGTTCGCCGGCTGCTGGGTGTGCAGGAAGTCCATGTAGAGGACGCCCTTCTTGATGGCCGGCGTGACGATCGCCACTGCGGTGACCGCCGCCTTCGACAGCTCGATGTAGCCGTTCTTCATCAGGCCGCTGAAGCGGTAGTCGTCGGCATAGACGCCGAGCAGGGTCTCCTTCACGCTCGGGATCCGATCCGAGTAGAGCATCACGTAGTCGCCGCTCTCGATGCCGCGGGCGGCGGCATCCTCGGGATGGATCTCCACCCAGTTCTCCGGCCAGCGTTGGACCACGTAGGGGCGACGGCGATCGTCGAACCCGGACTGCCAGCGCTCGTTGATTCGCCCCGAGGTGATCCACAGTTCGTCACCCTTGGGCTTCATCCACTCCCAGTAGTCGGAAAAGAGCGACCAGGGCGCCTTCTGCAGGTTGCACTTGCCGGTCTGGCTGTTGAAGCGCATCAACTTCTTGTTGAACACGTTGGCCCCGGCCGGGCCGGTCTCGGGCAGCTCGCGGGTGGTGTCGTGCAGCCGCTTGGTGCCGACGAGCGTGCCGTCGTCGCGCATGAACACCGGGCCCTGGATGCCGTCGGTACCGAACTCGGCCAGCTTCTGGTGCAGGGTCTTGCCCTCGCGCTGGGCCGCCACCTTGATCATGAAGAAGTCCTTGCGCGAACCGCGCGAGAAGCGGGCTGCCTCCTCCGCGACCTCGTTGGTGTCCCTCCAGTCGAAGCCGTCGAAGCCCATGCGCTTGGCGAGCTGTGCGACGATCCACCAGTCGGGCTTCGCCACGCCGGGCGGATCGTAGAACCGATTGTAGAGGCGCAGGCGACGCTCGCCGTTGGCGCGCATGAACGTGTCCTCGCCCCAGGTCGCCGCCGGGAAGACGATGTCGGCGTAGCGGTTGCCGATGGGATCGACGAGGTAGATGTCCTGGTTGATCACCACCATGCCGCCGGAATCCGCCCGCGCCTTCAGGGTGTCGATGATCTCCTGCTTGTCGAAGGAGCGGATCTGGTGGGGATTGGCCACGACGAGCTCGTCGAAGCGCTTGGCGATCGCCTGGGAACCGGCCATCGACTGGATCCAGGTGCAGCCGATGGCATGGGCGAAGCGGGTGTGCCCGGCCAGCAGCCAGGTGTCGGTGTCCAGCGCGCGGCGCCGGCGGCCGGGAACCTTCATCGGCGACTTGTTGCGCGGATACTTGCCACCCCGCAGGCCGCCCCGCTGGTGTCCACCGGCACGGGCCACCACCTGTCCGGGCCTTCCGCCCGCGCCGCAGATGATGCCCAGCGCCGCCAGCGCATTGGTGTTACCGGTGTTGTTCGACCAGTAGCCACCCTTCTCGATCATCAGCGAGGTCTTGGGGCGCGTGCCGTCCGGCCGCGGCTTGGCCATCCATTCGGCGGCGGTGCGGATCTTCTGGGGATCGATCTGGGCGATGGCCGCTGCCTTCTCCACCTCGAACTCGGGCTGCGCCAGCAGCCACTTCTTCCAGTCCTCGAAGCCGTCGGTCTGGAACAGGCCCCAGGTGGTCCGCCATTGCCAGGGGGTGTTGCGGGTGCCCTGGCCGAAACCGGAGTTGGATTCCCATTTGTTGTTGACGAACTTGGCGATCCACTCCTTGTCCTGCCAGTCGTTCTCCACGATCACCCGGGCGATGGCCATCATCACCACGAGGTCGGTGCCCGGGGTGACGTCGATCCACATGCCGCCGTTCTTCTCGGCATAGGCGACGCCCGCGGTCCGCCGCGGCAGCAGGAAGATGGTCTTCTGACCGCGCTGGATGCCGGGCATGATCCACTGGGTGAACAGGATGGTCTTGGTCTCGTAGGGATCGGTGCCGCAGATGAACAGCGTCTCGGCGTCCCGCCAGTCCTCGTACGAGGGGCCGAAGTTGTCGAACCCGGCATCCCGGAAACCCGGCGTCGAGGTGACGTCGGACGGGGTGTCGTGGAAGGTGAAGTTGGCGGTGTTGATGTGCCGCAGCGCGAACTTGGTGATGGCGTAGGTGTTCTCGATGAACTGGTAGGAGTACATCTTGACGCCATACGCCAGCGGGCCGTGCTTCTCGATGACGTAGCGGCCCACCTCGGCGGCGATGTCGAGGGCGAAATCCCAGGACACCGGCATCAGGGTACCGTACATGCGCAGGAGCGGCGTCTTCAGACGGTCGCGGGTGGGAGTCTGCGGGTTGTAGCACTTCTGGGCGATGCAGCCGCCCCGCAGGCTCGAATCCCCGTTGAGGTTGACCGACTTGATGTCCTTGTCGGGGATGATCACCACATGGTGCGGCTGGCCGTTGTGCAGCACGATGTTGTGCTGGTTGGGCGCCACCCAGGGACCCAGCGGATCCACCGGGAAGTCGACGCCGAAGGCGTTCTCCTCCTTGCTCGGCCCACCCGATCCGGCGATCACCGGCCAGCGGTAGACCTTGTACCCACAGGCGACGACACAGTAGTCGCAGACCGTGTCGATGACTTCCGCACCCTTGGGAGGCAGGGGGACCTTGCTCTCGGGAATGTAGTAGGGCGTTGCCATGCCGGCGTCCTCCTAGCCTTTGAGATTGTCGTAGCGGCCGAAGATCAGCCCGAAGATGCCGACCGCGTAGATCTCGTCGCCTTCGAGCTCCAGCAGCACCTGGGGCAGGCTCTGGTAGGCCTGGCCGGAGATCAGGATGCCGTGACGGGTGAGGTCGTAGGTCGACAGATGCAGCGGGCAGGGCCCCAGGGATTTGGTGGCACCCCTGTAGGTCTCCTGCAGCGGGCCGCCCTGATGGGTGCAGGTATAGTTGAAGGCGACGACGTCGCGGTCGGGGCCGATGCCGCCGCCGGCGGGCACGCCGAGCTTGACCAGCATCGATTCCGCATAGGCCCCTTCGTCGGGATAGGTGAAGTCGACCGGCACGTCGACCTCGAGCTCGCTGAGCCTGGCGATGAACTTCCGCTCAAACACCGCCACCCGCGCCGGCGCTTTCTGGGCCAGCGCCGTGCCGGCGTTCAGCACCACCATGGTGGTGAAGGTGGTGGCTCCCGAGGTCAGCAGGAAATGACGGCGGGACATGGCGCAGGGAGCGTGTTCGCCGCCGGCCGTGCCGCGCTCCAGGTCCAGTCCGGGGTTTCGATAGACGGTTGTCATGACCGGTTCCTCGCTCATTCGGTGATCGCCGGCAGGGGCGCGTAATCGGGCAGCTTCGGAGGAGTGATCCGGATTTCCTCGCCGCTCAGCGATTCGAGGAACGCCACCAGATCCTCCACCTCCTCGTCGCTCAGCCCGAGCGGCTTGATGAGTTCGCTCTTGGTCTCCATGAACTCGTTCTCGCCGCCGCCGGCGTTGTAGAACTCGACCACCTCCTGGAGATCCCAGAGCGCGCCGTTGTGCATGTAGGGGGCGGTGTAGAGGGTGTAGCGCAGCGGTGCGGTGCGGAACTTGCCCTTGTCCTTCGGATTCTTGGTCCGGTAGTAGAGACCCGCATCGTCCTTGATCGAGCGGTACATCTCCTCCGTCACGCCCTTGGCGTACTGTTCGTAGCGGAAGGTGACCTGGGCGAGCCCGTCCTCCTCCCAGCGCTCCGCCGGGGGCACGCCGATGTTGTAGTACTTCTGGTCGGTCAGCAGCGCCCCGTTGTGGCACTGGATGCAGCCGGCCTTGCCCTGGAACAGCTCCAGCCCGCGCACCTGCTGTTCGGTGAGCGCGTTCTTGTTGCCCCGCATGTACTGGTCGAAGGGCGTGTCGTTGTGGATCAGCGTCCGCTCGAAGGCGGCGATCGCCCGCCAGGCGTTGCCGATGGTCGGCCACGGATCACCGAAGATCTCGCGGAACAGGCGACGGTATTCGGGGATGAAGGCGAGGCGCGCTTCCATCATGTCGCTCTCGCCGTTGCCGGCCACCGCGCCCTTGGCCGCGCTCGCCGCCTGCGCCTCCAGCGACTTCGAGGCGCCGGCCCAGAACAGCTTGCCGAGATAGGCGGCGTTCACCACCGTCTGGCTGTTCCGCCAGTGGACGGTTCCCGGATAGCCGCGTGAGAAGTCGTCGGAGAACGCCCAGCCCTGCGCAGCCTCGTGACAGCTCGAGCAGGCGATCGAGGCATCGCCGCCGAGGCGGGGGTCGAAGAACAGCATCTTGCCCAGTTCGACCTTCTCCGGTGTCTGCGGATTGTCGGCCGGGATGGGCGGAGGGCCGAGCGCCGCCAGGGGCGGGAAGTCCTCGCCCGCGAGGGCCGGCGGCTCGGGCTGCAGCAGGGCGATGAGGGCCGCCGCCGAGAGAAGGAAGGTGGTCTTGCGCGTGATCATCGCTCGGCTCCTAGTTCGGGGTGTTCCGCCAGTCCTCGATCGCCTCGTATTCGGTCGGGATCGGCTCGCTCCACACGAACTCCGGTCCGTCGAGCGGGTCCCCGGAAAGCGCCATCAGGAAGGCCACGAGATCGATCTGCTCCTGGGTGGAAAGTCCGAGGGGCCGGATGGCGGGATCCTTGTTGGGATCGGTGCCGCCGCCGGCGTTGTAGAAGGCGACCACTTCCTCGAGCGTCTTGAACACGCCGTTGTGCATGTAGGGCGCCGTGTACTTGAGCTCGCGCAGACTCGGCGTCATGAACTTGCCGATGTCGGAGCCGTCGGCCTTGTGGGTCTGCACGTGGGCGCCGACGTCGCGGCGGATGTTCATGTAGTTCTCGACGCCCATGAACTTCGCGTAGGCCACGTAGGTGACGTGCCGCAGGGGATTGCGGAAGACGTCGAGATTCTCCGGCACTCCCAGATTGTGCGCCTGCTGGTCGGTGAACAGCGGGCCGCTGTGGCACTGGGCGCAGCCCGCCTTGCCCTTGAACAGCTCGAAACCGCGCTTCGCCGAATCCGACATCCGGCCGGTGTCGAAGGGCGCGTTCCGCGAGGTCAGGGTCTTGAGATACTCGGGGATCGCCTTGCGGGCGCCGCCGTTGCTGGGCTCGCCCAGCCCGGCCTTTTCGAACATCTCGACGTAGACCGGATCCTGCTTGAGGCGCTCCTGCATCAACCTCATGTCCATGTTCATGAAGTAGCTTTCCGTGATCATCTCACGGGTGACGTCGTTGAGGTTGGTGCCGATGCGGCCGTCGTGGAACCAGATCCGCTTGTAGGCGGTATTGATCAGCGTCGGCGTGTTGCGGAAGCCGTCCGAGCCCGGATAGGCGGGCGAGAGGGGGAGATTGTTGGCGTAACCGTACTGCGGCTGGTGACAGCTCGCGCAGCTCAGCGCCGCGTCCCCGGAAAGGCGCTTGTCGAAGAACAAGCGCTTGCCGAGCTCGGCGCGGGCCGCGTTCACCTCCAGCGGCTCGAGAGGGCCGAATTCCTGGGCGGCCACGGCGGTCGCCCCCACCGCCATGCTCGCGACCAGTGCCAGCGCGAAACTTCGCGGCAGGTTGACGGGGCGCCTTGCTTTCATAGGACAAGCCTCCTTCGATATCGTTCCGGGCTGCGCCGGCCCGGAGCGCTCCGTGCTCGTTCAGACGGCTGACGGGCGAACTGCAGCCCGAAACCGGCTGCGATGCCTTGATACAGGTCAACGCCGGTGGTCGGCGGGCGGTTTTCGGCGTGCGGGATCAGCGGTCGCGATCGTCGAAACGACGCCGTTGCGCGCGCACGCCGGCAAGGAAGAGGAGGCCGGCCAGCAGCCCGGCGAGACCGCTCGTGCCATAGAGACGGATCGGGTCCTCCTCCGGCTCCAGCAGCAGCCAGTACCAGCCGGTCAGGGTGTGGCGACTGCCCTGCTGGCCGTCCCAGCCGTCCCAGTTGGCGAAGGCCACCGGGATGTAGCGCCCCGCCTCGAAACGGATGTCGCGCCCGTCCGCGGTCTCCAGAGGCCGGCGGAAGACGACCCGCCACTGCCCGTCCGACCATTCGCCGCGGACCCGCAGCGCGCTGCTGTCGTCGCGCGGGCTCGGCGGACCGTCGGGGCCGCGGGCATCGAGGATCAGCCCCTCCTCCGGCGCCGGCGGTTCGATGGAGGGGGCGCGCCAGTACCAGATGTTGACCGGGTTCTTGGGGTCGCCGTGGCGGAACCAGGGCTTTTCGCTGGTGGTCGGGATGGTGGTCGGGAATTGCACGGCCACCGCGTCACGAGTGGGTTCCACCCCGTCCCGACGATACTGCTTCTCGAGCGGGTCGCCGGGCACCGAGTAGGTGCGGTCGTCGACATCGAGGCGCATTGCCATCGCCTCGGCATTGAACAGCACCCGCACCGTCACCCGGTCGTTGAGGGAGTGGAAGAGACGCGGTTCCTTGATGACGTTGGGCAGCAGCGCGAAGGTGACGGCCGGCGCCTCCTCCCAGGCGGGATCGTCCGGATCCTCGGGCAGCGGGCCGTCGATGCGCAGCCCGCGCACCACCGTCTCGCCGGCGCTCAGCGGCACCGCCTTGTCGCGCAGGGTCATCACGTAGTTGGCGATGTCCCAGCGCTGCCGCTCGCTCATCTCCGTCGTGTGCTCGGGCATCGGCGTGCCGCGGATGCCCGTGCTGATGCGCTGGAACACGTCCTCGGCGTCCTTGGTCCAGCGCCAGGTCGAGGGGCGGGTCAGATTGCGCGGCCAGATGCGGTCGCCCCAGTCGTCCTTGAGCTTCTTGCCGGAGGTGACGTTGCCGCGGCCTTCCGCGCCGTGGCACTGCACGCAGGCCTTCTCGAACAGCTCGCGGCCGCGGGCCAGGGAAGCGGCGTCGGGCTCGACCCGCTCACCGAGTTCGATGGGCGCGAGACCGAGATCCTCCGGCGTGTCCTCCTCCCACTCGCCGAACTCCTTGATGAGCCGCACGAGCGCGTCGATCTCGGGTTCCTTGAGGCGCTTGCCCCATCCCGGCATGGCGGTCCCCGGCAGGCCCTCGCGGATCGTCTTCTTGAGATCCTCGTCGTAGGGGAACTCGGAATCGGCGTGGGTGGTCTTGTACTTGAAGACGCCGAGGGTGAAGTCGCGCGGCTTGGGGTAGAGGAACTCGGCCACCGGCCCCTGACCGTCGCCCTCCCGGCCGTGGCACTGGGCGCAGTAGGTGAGATAGAGCTCTTCGGCCCGCTCCCGGCTCACCTCGCCGGCGGCCGCCTCGCCCGACGGTACCGGATCCGGCTGCGGCGTTTCCTCCACCGCCCCGGTCTCGGCCAGCTCCCAGGAACGGGGTTCGAAACCGGTGTAGTCGTAGAGGAACAGGATCGCCTTCCAGACCTCTTCCTCGTCGAGCATCTCCTCCCAGACGGGCATCGCCGACAGCCAGGGGGCGCCTTCCCGCGGCAGCCCGGGGCCGCCCGTGGTGATCCGCCAGAAGACGTAGGATTCCTGGAGCTGGGCGATGGTGCCGACGTCCCGGAAGTTGGCCGGCTGCGGGTTGAAGCCGTAGGCGAAGACGCCGTCGCCGTCGAGATCGTCGCCGTGACAGTAAAGGCAGTTCTTGTAGTAGATCTCGGCCCCCTCGGCGACCAGGGCACGGTAGCCCTCGCTGCCCTTGGGGTTGTCCTCGCGCAGCGGATTCCGGAGTTCCACGAGATTGAAGGTCTTGTCGTAGATGCGGATGGTGGTGGGCGGTGCCGGGTGCACCGAACGCAGTTCCACCGGCGCCTCGAAGCTCGGCTTGGCCCAGGAGTAGGCCAGCGAGGCGCTGCCCCCGACCACGAGCAGCAGGGCCAGGAGACGCAGCCAGCGCAGGCGCGGATGCCCCAGCAGCAGGCGGAAGGGTTCGACGAGCCGCTCGTAGGTGACGTCGTCGAAGGTGGCCACCATCAGCACGCCGATGACCGTGAAGACCATGAACTGCAACAGCAGCGAGCGCGGCATCGGCGGCTGGAGGCCGTAGGCGAAAAAGGCGTACAGGGCGAGAATGACCACCACCACCCAGAGCAGGGGATGGGTAACGACGCGTCTCACGGCTTGGGCTCCCCGCCGTCGAGGCCAGCCAGGTAGTCGAGCAGGATCTCCAGTTCGCTGGCACGCATCTGTTCACCGAAGTCACCCGGCATCAGCCCGGGCTCGTAGCCCGGCGCGACCTCGGCGTCGGGATCGAGGATGGCGCGGCGCAGTGCCTCGCGGTCGAGCCGGGCGCCGATGCCCGCGAGCGGCGGTCCGAGATCGGCACCCGAACCGTCGAGATCGTGACAGGCGGCGCAGCCGTAGCGGTCGATCACCTCCTCGGGAGTCGTGGCCGGTGCCTCCTCCTCCCCATCGGCGCCGGCCTCGGCCGCCGCCGTCGTCCCGGCGGCGGGCAGGGGAACGGTGATCTCGACCCCCGCCCGATCCTGGAGAAAGGCGATCAGGGCGTCGATCTCCGCCGGCGTCAGCGAGATGGGTGGGACGTCCACCCTGGGCATCGGGCTCTCGCGATCCTGCGTCCCCTTCTTGCCGAAGCCGGGCACCACGTAGACCGAGGGCTCGAGCATCGATTCCCGCAGATAGACCTCGAACGCCTCCGCCTCCTCGAGCCCCTTGGCGGCTCCGGTGTAGCGGGGATCCTCGATCCGGCTGCGCAGCTCCTCGGCGAGATCCATGGCCAGCATGTCGGGGGCGCGGCCCAGCTTGTTGTGGCACAGGGTGCAGGTGCCCTTGCCCGAGAACAGCCGTTCGCCCCAGGCGATCTGGCCGGCGCGATCGAGACTGCCGAGCTCGATCTCCTCCTCGGCCGGCGGGTTGGACTGCACCTGCGGCAGGATGTTGGCGAAAAGGGTGTAGGCCAGGAGCACCGCCAGGCTGAACAGGGTGACGCGCAGGAAGGTCATCGGCCGCCCTCCGCAGCCGGCGCCTGCTGGCGGGTGTCACCCACCTGGCTGAGCCAGAAGATGAACACGATCACCGCCATGAAGACGAGGGTGATCACGGTGATGAAATTGCCCGCCTCGCCGATGGTCGGGATGTAGGCGTCGGGAGAGCGGTCCTTCATGATGGTGTAGACGTGCCAGTAGGTGCGGACCGAGCTGCGGATGTAGCCCATCAGCGCCATCAGCCAGGTGAAGGCCACCGGCAGCACGAACAGGGCGTACTGCGAACGTGTCGACATCCGTCCCCACGCCACCGGCCGGGTGACCGCGCCCCGGTACATGAAGGCCTCGATCACCAGGGCGAAGACGATCACCGCCAGGGTGGAGAGCACCTGCGGCACCGAGGCGCCGACCTTGTAGACGGTGGGCGTGACATAGCCGTAGATGCCGGCACCGACGATGTTGAGCGTCGCCGCCAGATAGAGAGCGGCGATCACGCAGTTCCCGATCCAGGCCCAGGGCACGGTGGGGGTGCGGCTCGCGCGCCGGAACAGCTGGAAGGAAAGGAAGGTGGCGAGCAGCATCATGTTCACGGCGGTGTTCTTGGCCGGCATGATGCCGAGGGGACCGAGGAGGGGATGGTTGGTGCCGCCGATGGCCAGCACCTCCTGCGGCGTGAGAATCAGGGTGTGCGGGGTCACCCAGACGAGGAATCCGGCCACCAGCACGGCGGCGATGTACTTGACCCAGGGCACGAACCGGCGTCCGCCCTCGGTGCGCATCAGGCCGCACCACAGATAGTAGTTGGCGGCCAGCAAGATGGAGCCGATCAGCACCGCCTGGATGATGAACAGCCAGGCCAGGACGCCGCCCATGGCGGTGATCCCCATCTGCTGGCTGTAGGCGTAGATCTCGGCCATCAGCCAGTAGCCGGCGAAGGGCAGGGGCAGGAAGCCGAGGATGGCGATGAAGTTGGCGGTGTAGCCCATCCAGTCGTAATGGGCCCGTTCCTCGGCGGTGCGGGCGGCGAGGAACCGGTAGGCGGCGTAGGCGCCGACGATGGCCCCGCCGTAGGCGATGTTGGCGAGGAAGCGGTGGAGGTTGAGCGGGTTCCAGAGCGGGCCCTGCATCGCCGCCCACACCGACCCCAGGGGAGTCCCCGCCTCGTCGACGCCGGAAGGCGCCATCATGAAGGTGGCCCAGGCGTTGGCGACGAACATCAGCGTGGTGCCCACGGCGTTGAGCAGCACGCCGATCGACAGGTGGATCCATTTGCGGTCGCCGTAGCGCAGGGCGTTCCAGGTGTAGAAATAGACGTAGAGCAGCAGGCTCTCGAGGATGAACAGGAGGGCGTAGATGAGGACCTGGCCGTCGAATACCCGGAGCAGATAGCCCATCAGCACCGGATAGAAGAGGAACAGGGCGAGGGCCAGGGCGCCGCCGGTGAGGGCGGTGAAGGCATAGGCCGCCATCGAGATCTTCATGAACTCGTGGGCCATGCGATCGTAGCGCTCGTCCCGGGTCAGCACCCCGGTGAGCTCGATCGCCACCACGAACATCGGCACGGCGAGCACGAAGGCGGCCAGAAAGAGGTGCATCTGGGCCAGCGCCCACACCACCGGCCGACCGGTCATGCCGGCGATGCGAGGATAGTCGGCGGCGGTGGGGGAGGGTGCCGGGGCACCCGGATCTTCCGCCGCGAGGCCGAAATGAGGCAGGACGACGGCGAGACCGACGGCCGCCAGTCCGCAGAGGAGGAGCCGCCACTTCATGACAGTGGCATCAGGTTCCAGCCGACCGGCAGGCCTTGCGCCGTCATGACGAGCCAGTCGACAGCATAGAAGAACACCGCCCAGCCCGCGAAGGCGAGCAGGAACACCAGGGCCCGGGCCGCCATCCGTCACTCCCCTCAGCCTTCCATACCGGCCGGTACCCCGTGCCGGTAGATCAGGAACCACCAGAAGAAGACCAGCACGGCCGCCAGCGTCGCGGCGAAGATCCACGGGCCGATCCGTGCCGGCCGGCGGGGGTCGGTCATGACGCGTTCCTCCCCTCCGGTGGTCCGCCGACCGCGCTCACGAACAGCGCTCGGCGATCGCCTGCCGGAGCCGGTCGAGATAGGCCGTCTCGGGTTCCTCCGGTCGCGGGGGCACGAGGTAGAGCAGCCTGGCGGCGATCGCGTAGCCGCGGGTGGGCTCCTCGCCGGCCGGCCGGCGCTCGCGCAGTACGCGGGCCACCCGCTCCAGGGTCTCTTCGCGCGTCTCGCAGTAGCGCGGCAGGGTCACCCGGTCGGCATACCATTCGGCGGCCGCGAACAGTCCCCGCAGCAACAGGAACACGGTCAGCAGAACGACGACGACGCGCAAACCCGACATCTCGCGGCAACTCGCTGGCCTCCCGGATTTCCTCGCCGACACGGCCGGTCGTGGTCGGCCCAGCGACAATGTGGGTCGCCTCCCACCCCTTCCTTGACTTGGGTCAATCGTCGGAGCGGGGGGAACGGGCTAGCGGTGCGCGGATGCGCGGGTTTGCGCGATCAGAACCGGGAACTGGCTGGGGCGGCAGGATTCGAACCTGCGAATGCTGGAACCAAAATCCAGTGCCTTACCACTTGGCGACGCCCCATCATGCGAGCGGAAAATACGGAGCCGGGACGCGGCTTTCAACCGCCGGTCCGGCGCACGACGACCGGCGTGCCGGGGGCCAGTCCGAGCTCGCGGGCGGCGTGGCCGCGATTGACCGCGATTTCCACGAGACCGGCACTGTTCGCGTACCAGAAGGCGGTGCCGCCGGGCACCGCCTCGAAGGTGCGGGCACGGGCGATCCGCCGTCCGCCGATCTCCAGCACGGTGGCCGCCGCCACGCGCTCGGCGCGCAGACCGGTCATCGCGTTGCCGTAGCCGTCGACGTAGACGACCGCCGCCCAGTCGTCGGGCCAGTCGGCGAACCGCGTGGGCTCGACGGGGCGGAGGTCCCGGCGCTCGCCACGGGCGAGACGGGCGGCCACCGGCGCGAACAGGTCGCGGCCGTGGAAACTCGCCGACAGCTCCGGCGGACACCAGTCGATGGCGAAACAGCGTAGGCGCTCCGCGCGCCGCATCACGAGCTCGAACAGACCGTTGTCGGGGCCCACGAACCAGCGGCCGTCGGCCTCGAGGGCGAGGGGCAGCCGTTCGCCACCGACGCCGGGGTCGACGACGGCGAGGCAGACATCGCCGGGTGCGAAGCGGGTGGCCAGCGCCGCCAGCAGATAGGCCGACGGCCGCGGGGCGAAGGCGGGGGCGTCGGCCATCAGACGGATGCGGGGCACTTCCGGTGCGTGGCGGGCGAGCACCGCCTCCATCTCCCCGAGATAGGGGCCGCCGTGGCCGAAGTCGGTGAACATCAGGATCACGGCCTGCTCTCCACCGTCCCGTGGACGATCCACCAGCCGGGCCGGTCGGCGGCGAGGGCTTCGGCCGCCGCCGCGGCGGCGGCGGGGCGCGCGAACAGCCCCCAGCAGGTGGCGCCGCTGCCCGACATGCGGGCCACCAGGCAGTCGGGCGCGCCGCGGATGCGGGTCAGCACGTCGGCGATCACCGGCTGCAGCTCGCAGGCCGCCGCTTCGAGATCGTTGCGGCCGCGTTCCAGCCAGGCGGCGAACAGGGGAAGGGTGGCGGCGGCGGGCAGCGGCGGCCGGCCCCGTTCGCCGGTACGGCCGCGCAGGGCCTCGAACACCGTCGCCGTGGGCAGCTCGACCCCGGGATTGACCAGCAGCAGCGGCAGATCGGGGAGGTTGCGCACGGGATCGATGCGCTCGCCGCGGCCCCGCATCCGGGCGGTCCTGCCGTAGAGGCAGACCGGCACGTCGGCGCCCAGCGACGCCGCCAGCTCGAGGAGCTGCACGAGGTCCAGCTCGAGCCCCCAGAGCCGGCGGAGACCGCGCAGGGTGGCGGCCGCGTCCGCCGAGCCGCCGCCGAGGCCGGCGGCGGGCGGCAGGTTCTTCTCCAGCACGATGCGGGCGCCGCGCGCGGTCCCCGTCCAGGCCGCCAGATCGCGGGCCGCCCGCAGTACCAGATTGGCCTCGCCGTGGGGCACCGTGGCGGCGAACGGTCCCCGGAGCTCGAGTTCGAATTCGGCGGCCGGGGCGAAGGTCAGACGGTCGGCGACCGGGCCGAACACGACGAGACTGTCGAGCTCGTGATAGCCGTCCTCGCACCGGCCGAGCACATGGAGGTCGAGATTGACCTTGGCGGCGGCACGTTCCTCGACGACGGGCTCAGCCACGGCGGGGCCCGGTCTCCCCGAGGCCGGAGCGGAGCTTGCGTCGGATCTCTCCCACGAGGTCGTCCTCGGGTTCGAGGGTCAGTGCGCGCCGCCACTGGAAGCGGGCTTCGCGGGTCCGCCCGACCCGCCAGTAGGCGTCGCCCAGATGGTCGTTGATCACGGGATCACCCGGCTCCAGCTCGACGGCGCGTTCGAGGTATTCGACCGCCTTCTCGTAGTCGCCCAGGCGGTAGTAGGCCCAGCCCAGGCTGTCGACGATGAAGCCGTCGTTGGGGCGCAGCTCCACCGCCCGGTGCAGCATCTCCTTGGCGCGCTCCAGATTGATCCCCTGGTCGACCCAGCTGTAGCCCAGATAGTTGAGGACGAAGGGCTGATCCGGCTGCAGTTCGAGGGCGCGGAGAAAGGCCTTCTCGGCCTCCGGCCAGCGGTCGGTGCGCTCCAGGGTGATGCCGTGCACGTAGAACAGCCGCCAATGGCGCGGCGCCACGTCGCGGAGGCGCGAGATGGCCTCGCGATAGGCCTTCTCGGCGCGGGCGTAGTCCTCGTCGCGGCGGAACAGATCGCCCAGCGTGACCAGCGCTTCGATCCGCGTCGGATCCTCGTCCGCCATGCGGCGTAGCAGCCGCACCGCCTCCTCCCTGCGGCCGGCCTCCACCAGCGCGTCGGCTTCGAGCAGCCGGCCCCGCCAGGCCCAGGGCGAGCCGGGCGTGAGTCGCGCCAGCGCCGCGAGGGCGAGCCGAGGCTGGTCGCGACCGAGCGCCAGCCGGGCGACGAGAAACCAGGCCTCGTCCAGCTCCGGACGGATGAAGGTGGCGAGACGGGCGAGGACCAGGCTGCGCTCGCCGATGTTCTGGTCCTGCAGCGCCTGGGCGAGCCCGAGCAGCACGTCGGCCATGCCGCCGGCCGGATCCTCGAAGGGCGGCCACACCGCCTCGCCGGCGGCGAGGCGGGCCTCGAGGGCGGCCAGCAGGGGATTGTCGAGCGAGCCCGCGCGCTGGTCGCGCAGCAGCGTCCGCGCCTCCTCGGCGCGGTCCGCCCGCTGCAGGGCGAAGGCCAGGGCCTGGACCATCCGGGTGGGCGCCGTCTCGCCGGGCCGGACGTATTCGCGCAGCAGCGTGATCGCGTCTTCGAGCCGCCCGTCGAGGATCAGCATCATGCCGCGGTGGTAGGCGTTCAGTCGCGGCAACCCCTCGCTCCGGTCCTCCTCGGCCAGGAGATCGAGCGCCGCGTGCGCGCCCTCGTCGGCGTAGGTGGCCCAGCCGAGCAGTATCGGCCGTGCCATGCCGAGAACACCGCGGCGGCCGAGCCGGTCGAGCCGGTCGCGGACCTCGCGCCAGCTGCCGCGGCGCAGCGCCTCGATGGCGAGTACCATGTGCACTTCGGGCAGTCGCGGGCTCAGCTGCGCGAGCTCGCCGGCCGACCGCAACGCATCCTCGAAGGCGCCGGTCTCGATTTCGAGGACGAACACCCGGCGGCGGAGTTCGAGATCGTCGGGCTGGTCGGCGAGGGCCCGCCGGTAGAGCTCGAGGGCGGTGACGAAATCGCCTTTGCGGAGCGCGAAGCGTCCCGCGAGATAGGCGCCCGCGGGGCCCGGATCCTCCACCCGGATCGGGGGGGCGGTTCTGGCGTCGGTGTAGGGATCGTAGAGGGGGGATGCGCCGCTGCAACCAGCGAGGCCCAGCCCGCCGATCAGAAGGCTGCTGCGAATGGCGGCGAGAACCGGCGGCAGGCGCCGAAACCGAGAGGCCATCGGCAAAGTCCATGGCTGGTGGGCGGGCGAGGGGTCGTCACCACCCCTTGACGGCATCGGGGGGACACCCCAAAGAAAGCCCGCCGCGGGGACAGGCCCGCGGCCGGCGGTTCCTGTCGTACCCCGATTCGTGGAGCGCATCCTATGTTGAAAACGTCCAAGAGCAAGAACGATCCATCGGCGCGCGGGCCAGCGCAGCAGCTGAAGACTTTCGAGGGCAAGAAGGTCAAGCCTACGCTCTA
>Ga0256830_1000365_pt1 | contig 37919 bp, 25 predicted proteins | sample 128326metaG_FD_190537 | JGI IMG/M metagenome (GOLD analysis project Ga0256830, IMG submission 190537) | Hydrothermal vent microbial communities from Lau Basin, Pacific Ocean - 128-326 | ecosystem: Environmental > Aquatic > Marine > Hydrothermal vents | place: Pacific Ocean: Lau Basin | collected...
GGCTTTCGATTAGCCGCTTTTGCAGTCGTGCCCCCCCATCCGCCGACGGCCATCCGCTCCAAATCCGCTCAATCCGTTCCCCCATCCGCTGACAGCCATCCGCTCTAAATCCGCTCAATCCGTTCCCGAATCCGCTGACAGCTATCCGCTGACAGCCATCCGCTCCGGCCCCGGTGGGGAACACGAAGGACACCAAGAGCTCAAAGGACACAAAGCGGTACGAAAACCCGGCTTTCGATTAGCCGCTTTTGCAGTCGTGCCCCCCCATCCGCCGACGGCCATCCGCTCCAAATCCGCTCAATCCGTTCCCCCATCCGCTGACAGCCATCCGCTCTAAATCCGCTCAATCCGTTCCCCCATCCGCTGACAGCTATCCGCTGACAGCCATCCGCTCCAACTTAGAGGTCGGAGCGGCGGGGGGAGCCGTAGGTGCGGACGGTGTGCCCCTGGCGACGGAGGGCCGCCAGGTCGGCCCGGATGGTGCGGGGGGAGACCTCCAAAGCGCCGGCCAGATCGGCAACGGTGGGGAGCCCACCGGCTGCCTCCGCCTCGGCCAGCAGGCGCAGGAGACGATGCCGGCGCAACGCCACCCTCCCCCCCTGCTCCGCCACGGCCTCGTCCGCCTCGCCCGCGTCCACCGTCCAGACAACGGCGACTTTCTCCTCGGGGGGAACCCGGCGTCGGACCGGCGCGTCGGATCGAGGCAGGTAGACGAGCAACTGCCCCGGCGGCGGCTGGCAGGCCATCGCCTCAGCAATGGCCCGGTGAAGACGGAGGCCGGTGCGATAGGTCTCCCGCCAAGCCGGATCGCCAATGCGCTCGGCCCGCTGGGCGATGATCTCGGCCGCCTCCTCCAGGGCCACCCGGGCTGCCGCCCAGTGGTGCGTTCCTGTGGCTATGCGAAAACAGTTGTAGTAAACCTCCGGACACCGCTCCGCCCCCGACCACGCCGCCCGCACCCTCGCCATCACCTCCTCGCTGTGCCGCCACGCCGCCGCCCCCTCCCCCAACGCCAGCTCCGCCAACGCCAAATAGGAAAGGACGATGACCGCATCGTCCACCTCCCCCAGCCGGCGGTGCAGCCGATAGGCCACCTCCAGGTGCGCCCGCGCCTCTTGCGGATCCCCTTGCAACAACGCCACCTCCCCCAACACGCTCCGGGTGTGCGCCTCCCAGAAACCATCCCGAACCTCCTGGAAGATCGCCAATGCCCTCTGCAGGTGATCCCGGGCGGTCTCCAGGTCGTCCCGCTGGATGGCGACGTAGGCCAGGCGGACCCGGACGACCGCCCGACGCCGTTTCTGGCCGCTCTGCTCCGCCAGGTGGAGGGCCTGACGCAGATAGGGTTCGGCCGCTTCCACGTCGCCCAGGTCAATGTAGCCCAGCCCCACGGCCGCGAGGGTGTAGCTGATCAGCCGCTGGTCCCTCGTCGCCTTCGCCAGCGCCAAGCTGCGCCGGCAGTACTCCAAGCTCAGGAAGAGATCGCCTTCGTACTGGGCCACGTGGGCCAGCCCCATCAGGCACTCGATCTGGCCCTTCAGGTCCCCTACCACCTCCAGGATGGGCAGGGCTTCCTGGAGGTAGCCCCGAGCCCGGAGGCAGTCGGTGTAGAGCAAGTTGCGGCCGAGCTGGCTGAGCAACCGAGCCCGAGCCCGGTCGTTCCCTAGCCGACGGTAGATCTCCAGTGCGGCCTGGGCATCTTCGTTGGCCGCCTCGTAGCGTCCCTGGAGACGGTGCCACTCGCTCCGCAGGTGGAGGGCTCGGGCCAGCCGGGCCTCATCGGTGAGGAGGCGGGCCAGCCGGACCATCTCCTCCAAATCCCGCCCTTGGGCCTCCCGGTCGCCGACCCAGCCCAGGAGCTCGGCCCGGTCGCTCAGCACCCCGTAGCGGAGCGGGCGATCCTCGGGGCGGGTCAGCAGCGCCAGGAGCCGGTCGTAGCAGGCCAGCGCCGTCTCGTGGGCGAAGACCCGGCGGGCCTGCTCGGCGGCGCGGGTCAGGTAGCGGACGGCCAATTCCCGCTCCCCGGCGGCAGCGAAGTGGTGGGCCAGCGCCTCGAAGTGGTCGGGGAAGAGGCGTTCCATCGCCAAGGCCACCCGACGGTGCAGGCGACGCCGCTCCTGCGGAGGGAGTCGGTGGTAGGCCGCCTGCCGTACCCGGTCGTGGCTGAAGCGGTAGCCGCGCTCCGTCTCCACCAGGAGCCCTAAGCGGAGCAGTTCGTCGCTGGCCACCAGGTAGGGGTCGAGGGGGGACGGGTCGGACCCGGAGTCGGGGAAGGTGCAGACCTGGGCCAGCAGGTCGAAGTCCACCTCGGTGCCGATGGTGGCGGCTGCGGCCAGGAGCGCCTCGGCGTGAGGGGAGAGGCCGGCCAGACGATGGCCGATGATGGTCTCGCCCCGATGGGAGGCGGGCAAAAGCGCCTCTCCCTCCCGCCAGCGCCAGGTCCCATGCCGGGTCGGCCGCAGGACCCCCTCATCGCGCCACGCCTTCAAGGTCTCCACCAGGTAGAGGGGAACCCCCTCGCTCTCCCGCGTCAGGTGATCTCTCAGCGTGGGGCAGTCCCGGCCCAGGAGACAGCGAACCAGGTAGCCGATGGCCTTGGCATCCAACCGGCCCAGCCGGTATCGAGGGAGCGGCCCGGCCCGATCCAGCGCCTGAAGCGCATTCCAGACGGAGGGATGGGTCCGCAGTTCGGCGCTGCGACTGGTGAGCAGCCAGAGCGCCCGGCTCTCGCCCAGGCGGGCGCTCAGGGGAGGCAACAGCGCCAGGGTCTCGGCATCGGCCCACTGGAGGTCCTCCAGCACCCAGAGGTGGGGGGCGATGCGGGTCAGGCCGAGGAAGAGGGCGACGAGGGCCTGTTGGAGGCGCTCCTGGGCCTGGCGCGGGGGGAGGTGGGGGAGGGATGGGAGATCGGGCAGGAGGCGACCGATGGCGGGGAAGAGCAGCGTCGCCGCCTGCAGGTGCTCCGGCTCCACCAGGCGGGCCAACTGCCGGATGCGCAGGGGGGTCAGGGCCGGGGTCAGGAGGGCCAGCGTCAGGGCGTAGGGGCTCTGGCCCGCCTCCTTCGCGTGGGCCAGGAGGACCTGGACGTTGCGCCACCGGGCCCCGGCCACCACCTCCTCGGCCAGGCGGCTCTTGCCGATGCCCGGCTCTCCCTCCACCAAAACGACGCCCCCCCGTCCGGTGATGGCCGCCTCCAAGTGACCCAGCAGCGCAGCCCGCTCGGCGTCGCGGCCCACCAGCGGGGGGGCGTCCAGGTCTACGGGAGCGTAAGCCGCCGGAGGGGGCAGGTAGACCTCCGGCACCGCCTCCGCCGAAGGGGAGGGTGACCGACGGCGCAGGGCCTGGTAGAGGGCCTGGGTCTCCGGGGCGGGGGCCACCCCCACCTCCTCCTGGAGGACCTGCCGGCAGCGGTGGTACTGGGCGATCGCCTCGGCGTCCCGGCCCAGGAGGTGGTAGAGGCGCATCAGCTCCCGGTGGGCCGCCTCGTACAGTGGTTCGGCGGCGACGAGGCGTCGGGCGACGGCCAGGGCGCTCTCGTAGTCGCCCGCCTGCTTGTGCAGGTCCAGCAGGCGGCCCAAGGACTGCAGGTAGAGGTCGCGCAGCCGCTCCCGCTCCAGGAGCACCCAATCGTGGTAGAGGCCCTCCAGGAAGGGGCCGTCGTAGAGTTCGACGGCTGCGGCCAGGGCGCGGGGATCAGGGGGTCGGCGGGTGACGGCCTGCTCGAAGATTTCCACGTCGAGCCAGGCGGGGAGATCGGCGTTGAACCAGAGCCGCTCCGCGTCGGCCATCACCTGGTCGCCGAGGACCCGGCGGACGCGCCAGAGGGTGTCGGAGAGGCGGCGGAGCGCCTTCTCCTCGGGTAGATCGGGCCAGAGGAGGCCAGCCAGGACAGGCCGGGGATGGGCGCGGCGGCGAAAGGTGAGGAGGTAGGCCAGCAGATCGCGGGCCTTCCGGGTGGGCAGGAGGAGAGGCTGCCCCTCGTGCTCGATTCGCAGGCCACCGAAGGTGTAGAAGCGCAACATCGTTGGGGATGGAGAACCCCGGCGGGGCGGAGACCCGAGCGGCACACCTTGCCGATAGTATAGCACAGATTTTCTTGGGGGACAATCACCCATCGCCCGGCCCAGCCCGGACGCGGCGGGCTCTTGCCTTGCCCCCTGCTTTGCGGTACAATCTGACCATCGGGTTCGTCCGTAGTCCTCACCCCGGAGGCTGCCGATGAGCTATCCCGCTCGAACCGTTGACGATACCTACCACGCTTGCCATCCTGAACTCCCTCTAGAGCCGGGTGATCCTCGCTACGTTCCTCTGACCCCGGTCCGTGGCGGATTCGACCTTTCCATCGTCGTGGCCCAGTGCATCCGGCGCACCCGCCCTCCCGCCTTTCACCGTCAGTTGGTCACAGGTCATCGGGGATCCGGCAAGTCCACAGAGCTCAAACATCTCCAAGCACGCCTACGGGAGGCCGGATACTTCGCAGTTTACCTGGACGTCGAGGCCGTTTTAGACCTGGGTGACATCACCTACCTGGACGTGTTGGTAGCCATCGCCCGCGCTCTGAACGATGCCATCCGCGCCGAGAAGATACGCCTCTCCCGTAGGCTACTGGAGGACCTGGACCGCTGGTTTGCCGAAACGGTGCTGACGGAGGAGCAGCGACGGGATGTCACCGGTAGCCTCAAGGCAGAGTTCGGTGTCGGGCCCAAGGTGCCTCTCCTGACTCGAATGCTGGTCGCGATCACCGGCCAATTTCAGAGCGGCAGTTCCCGCCGCGTGGAGATCCGCCGCACCCTCGAGCGAGAGCTGAGCGTCTTCCTCCAGCGCCTCAACGACCTGATTAGCGACGCTCGCACCCGGTTGGCACGCAAGGGCTGGAAGGACCTGGTCATCATCGTGGACGGGTTGGAGAAGATGCATTACGCTGTGCTGCCCGACGGTCAGAGCACCCATTCGGCTTTCTTCGTTGCCCACGCTGAACAATTGAAGTCTCCCTGCTGTCACATCGTTTACACCGTTCCCATCTCCCTCGTCTTCAACGTCAACCTGGGAGACGCCTTCCCCGATCCTACCGTTGTCATCCCGATGGTCAAGCTAACCGAGGAGGATGGCTTCACGCCCTATGAGGAAGGACGGCAGGCCCTTTTCGAGATGATACGTCGGCGAGTGGACGTGGAAGCGGTCTTTGAGGACCCCGACACGATTTGGCAGTTGATCGAAGCCAGCGGTGGTTCCGTGCGTGATCTGATGCGCCTCGTCCGCCTGGCCTGCTATGGGGCTACGGAGCGCATCACGCCGGCCCACGTGAAACAAGCCATTCGCTCCCTGATCCTGGAGTACGACCGATTGCTGAAGGAGGAGTATCTGGACCGGCTGCGGCAAGTGGCCGAGCAGCGCTATCTGCCTCAGGATGAACTTTCAGCCCAGCTCTTGCACCATCGCTTGGTGCTGGAGTACGTCAACGACGAGCGGTGGGCCGACCTCCATCCGGCGGTACGACGCAGTCCTCGCCTGCGGAGAATCGCGAGGGGATGACGGTGTTGGGACAAGCCGAGGCTCTGGCGGAAACCACCGGCGTAGAAATTGCCGACCTAGACCGACTGGTTCACGCCCTTCATCTAGCACGCGGGTTCGCTCTCTTCTTTGCCCGCTGCAACGTGCCCCCTTTCCGACGGTGGCTGGTTAAAGCGCTGGACCGGAGGATCGAGCGCCCCATCGTCGAAGTGGACCTGCCCGCCGAGGGGGACCCCCTGCTCCCGATCGCCCGGGAGGCCGAAAAAGCACCTGACGATGCTATTCTCTTCATCTACGGATTGGAGCGGATGCTCCCTTCCTATGATCCCGACCGTTGTCAGGCGACGTTGAACCGTCTCAACTGGCGTCGGACGGCCTATCGTCGGCTGGGACGGCCTCTCGTCTTTTGGTTACCGGAGTACGCGCTGATCCAGGTAGCCCAGGGAGCTCCCGACTTCTTCGACTGGAACAGTGGCATCTTCGAGTTCAGCGTGTCGGAGGCAGTGCGCCCTGTGCTGCTCAGTAAAAGCGTGGACCTGGAGGAGGGTGGGCTATCTCGGCTCGATACGTCGCAGAAGCGTGAGCGCATCGCCTTGCTGGAGGCGCTGTGGGAGGAGTATGGGGAAGAGGGAGAAGTCGAGCAACAGACCCGGCTGCGCGTTGCCCGTGAGCTAGGGGAGCTCTACGTCCATCTAGGCGCGTATGAGGAGGCACGCCGCTGGCTGGAGGAGGGGGCGCACATCGCCGAGAGAATGGGCAGCCAGCGGGACCTGGTTGCTCTCCTCCATCAGATGGCCGGCATCCTCGCCCAGCAGGGCGACCTGGAGGGGGCGATGGGCCTCTACCGGGAGGCGCTGGAAATCTTCGAACGCCTGGGGGACCAACGGGGCCGGAGCGCCACCCTCCACGAGATGGCCGGTATCCTCGCCCGGCGGGGCGACCTGGAGGGGGCGATGGGCCTCTACCGGGAGGCGCTGGAAATCTTCGAACGCCTGGGGGACCAACAGGGGCTGGCCACCACCCTCCACGAGATGGCTTACATCCTGCGGGTGCGGGGCGACCTGGAGGAGGCGATGCGCCTCTACCAGGAGGCGCTGGAAATCTTCGAACGCCTGGGCGACCAACGGGGCCGGAGCGCCACCCTCCAAGCGATGGCCGGCATCCTCGCCCAGCAGGGCGACCTGGAGGGGGCGATGCGCCTCTACCGGGAGGTGCTGGAAATCTTCGAACGCCTGGGCGACCAACAGGGGCTGGCCGCCACCCTCCAAGCGATGGCCGGCATCCTCGCCCAGCAGGGCGACCTGGAGGGAGCGATGCGCCTCTACCGGGAGGCGCTGGAAATCTTCGAACGCCTGGGCGACCAACGGGGCCGGAGCGCCACCCTCCAAGCGATGGCCGGCATCCTCGCCCAGCAGGGCGACCTGGAGGGGGCGATGCGCCTCTACCGGGAGGTGCTGGAAATCTTCGAACGCCTGGGCGACCAACAGGGGCTGGCCGCCACCCTCCAAGCGATGGCCGGCATCCTCGCCCAGCAGGGCGACCTGGAGGGAGCGATGCGCCTCTACCGGGAGGCGCTGGAGACTCTAGAGCGCCTGGGCGACCAACGGGGCCGGAGCGCCACCCTCCAAGCGATGGCCGGCATCCTCGCCCAGCAGGGCGACCTGGAGGGAGCGATGCGCCTCTACCGGGAGGCGCTGGAGACCCTGGAGCACCTGAGGGACCAACAGGATCTGGCCGCCACCCTCCACGAACTGGGCCGCCTCGCCCAGGCCACCGGCGACTACACCCAGGCCCGCCGTTTCTACCAAGAAAGTGCCGAGATCGCCCAGCGCCTGGGCGACCAACAGGGGCTGGCCCGAACCCTCCACCAGATGGCTACCCTCGCCCAGGCCACCGGCGACTATGCCCAGGCCCGCCGCCTCTACCAAGAAAGCGCCGAGATCGCCCAGCGCCTGGGCGACCAACGGGGGCTGGCCGCCACCCTCCACCAAATGGCTACCCTCGCCCAGGCCACCGGCGACTACGCCCAAGCCCGCCGCCTCTACCAAGAAAGCCAACAGATCTTCGAGCGCCTGGGCGACATCGTCGGCCTCAGCTTCACCCTCTACAACCTCTCCACCTTGGCGGAGGCCGAGGGAAATCTGGATGAAGCCATCGCCCTGATGGAAAGGGTGATCGCCATTGACCGGCAGGTTGGCTACCCTGACCTGAAGAGCGACACCCAACGGCTGGAGGCCCTGCGACGACGGCGCGAGGAGGCTGTGAGGAAGGTATTGGGGGAATGATCGGTGGGCGAGGGGGGAGGAGGCACCGAGGGCCGAGGCACTGAGGGGCGAGGGGCGAGGGGCAAGCGGCCTAGCGGCCGGCGGCCTAGCAGCGGACTGAGGACCGTGGACTGAGGACCGAGGACTATGGACCGAGGACTGAGGACTATGGACCGTGGACCGAGGACTGAGGACCAAGTAACCACCGGCGGCGATGTCGCCGACAGCATCATCATCACCGGCGATCACAACGTCGTCCAAGTCGTCCACCAAGCCCGAGACGAGGCCGCCCGCCGGGGGCACGACCTGCGCCGGATGCTCCGCGTCCTGGTCCTCCTGGCCGCCCCCGTCGTCGGCGCCGAGCCCGGCGACCCCCCTCCGCCCCGCCTGAACCTGCCGGGCGAGTGGCGCCGGCTGGCGGAGGCCGTCCGCCAGAGCCAGGCCCCCATCGCCCTCATCCGGCTGATGCCCCCCACCCTGGAGGCCCTCCGCTTCGCCCTCAGCCCCCGCGCCCTGGAACAGGAGCTGGCCCCCCACATCCTCCACTTCGCCGGCCACGGGGGCCCCGACTACCTCCTCTTCGAGGACCCCTGGGGCCGCGCCGACCGGGTCCCCACGGAAGCGCTGCTCGCCCTGGGCCGAGACCTGCCCGCCCCCCTGGCCCTGGCCGTCTTCAACGGCTGCCGGACCGCCGATGGGGCCGACGCCGCCGCCCGGGCCGCGGTGGAGGGAGGGCTGGCCCGTGCCGCCCTGGGCCACCAGGAGCGGGTGGCCGACGAGGAGGCCATCCGCTTCGCCGCCCGCCTCTACGCCGAGCTGGCTCGGGGGGGCTACCCCCTGGAGGAGGCGCTGGAACGGGCCTGCGCCGACCTGGGCCTCCGGGGGCCGGCGACCGGCAGGGAAGGGCCGGAGGAGGGCCCCGTCGTCGTCGCCGGCCGCCCCTACCGCCCCCCACGCCTCTTCGGGGATCCCACCCTCCGGCTGGGGCCGCTGCCGCCGGGGGAGCCGCTGGTGGAGGACGCCCGCCCGCCCGGCACCCTCCCCTCCAACCCGACCCCCTTCTTCGGGCGGGGGGAGGAGCTGGTGAGCCTGGCCCGGGCCCTGGCCGACGACGACTGGCGGGTGATCCTCCTCACCGGCATCGCCGGCATCGGCAAGACGGCGCTGGCGGTGGAGGCGGCCCACCGCAACGGCTGGCGCTTCGGCGGCGGCGTCACCTGGGCCGACGCCCCCCAGCGCCCGGAGGCGGCCGCCGGCCTGACCGCCGACGACCTCCTGAGCCGGCTGGCGGCGGACCTCAGGCTGCCAGGGCAGCCGGGGGAGCGGCCCGCCGACCGCCTCCTGGCCCACTGCGCCGCCCGCCCCACGCTGCTGCTGCTGGACAACCTGGAGGCCTGGGCCCAGGCACGACCGGATCAGCTCGAGGTGCTGGCCGACTTCCTGCGCCGCCTGCCCGCCCCCTCCCACGCCTTGGTCACGCTGCGCCCGCCGTCGGCGCGGCTGGAGGCGCTGCCGAACGCCTGGTCGCTGCCGCTGGTGGAGGGGCTGGATTCGGACGCGGCCCGCGCCCTGGTCCGGCACGTGGCCCGGGTGAAGGACACGGCGGCGTTGCGGGAGGGGGCCGAGGCCCTTCGGTGGGCGGGGGCGCTGGCGGACCGGCTCCACGGCCACCCCAAGATGCTGGAGCTGGCGGTGGCCCAGGCGAAGCGGCGGGGGGTGAAGCGGCTGCTGCGGGAGCTGGAGACGCTGCGGGGGGAGCCGGAGCGGTGGCTGGCGACGATGGTGGGCTGGTCGGTGGAGCTGCTGGGGGAGGCGGGGCGGCGGGTGCTGCCCTATCTGCTCCTCTTCCCGGCCGGCTCCTGCCGGGGGGAGGCGATGGAGGCGGCGGTGGGGGGGGAGGCGGTGGCGGGGCTGGACGAGCTGCACGACGCGGGGCTGGTCTTCTACGACGATGGAAGCGACCGCTACCGCTGGCACGGCTCGGTGGTGGACTACGTGGCGGGGCCCGGCGCTCCGGCCTTAGCGGAGGAGGAGGTGGCCGCCGCGCGGGTGCGGCTGTTGGCTCATTACGGCGGGTGGATAGAAGAGGTGGGCTGGGAGAACTACCGGGCCATCGCCACCGAGCAGGAGAACCTCTGGCCGCTGCTGGAGTGGGCGCGAGCCGCAGCCGAGGGAGGGGATGAGCGGGTATGCCACCCTTACGGAGAGCTGGCCTGGCGGCTGAACCAGTACTTCATCGTGCGGGGATATTGGTCCGAGGGCATCCGCCACCTAGAGGCCGCCCTGGGCATCGCGCGGGCGGTGGGGGATCGAGCGCGAGAGGCCGGCCTTGTCCACCACCTGGCGGTGATGTACCAGGCCACCGGCGACTACGCCCAGGCCCGCCGCCTCTACCAAGAAAGCCGCCGGATCAAAGAGCGCCTGGGCGACCAACAGGGGCTGGCCGCCACCCTCCACGAACTGGGCCGCCTCGCCCAGGCCACCGGCGACTACGCCCAGGCCCGCCGCCTCTACCAAGAAAGCCGTCGAATCCTAGAGCGCCTGGGCGACCAACAGGGGCTGGCCGCCACCCTCCACGAACTGGGCCGCCTCGCCCAGGCCACCGGCGACTACGCCCAGGCCTACCGCCTCTACCAAGAAAGCGCCGAGATCGAGAGGCAACTAGGCAACCAGAGGGGGCTGGCCGCCACTCTCCACAAACTGGGCTGCCTCGCCCAGGCCACCGGCGACTACGCCCAGGCCCGCCGCCTCTACCAAGAAAGCCGACAGATCTTCGAGCGCCTGGGCGACCAACAGGGGCTGGCCGCCACCCTCCACGAACTGGGCCGCCTCGCCCAGGACACCGGCGACTACGCCCAGGCCCGCCGCCTCTACCAAGAAAGCCGTCGAATCCTAGAGCGCCTGGGCGACCAACAGGGGCTGGCCGCCACCCTCCACGAACTGGGCCGCCTCGCCCAGGCCACCGGCGACTACGCCCAGGCCCGCCGCCTCTACCAAGAAAGCCGACAGATCAAAGAGCGCCTGGGCGACCAACTCGGCTGGGGGCAAACCACCTTTATGCTGGGGTGGCTGCTCTGGAAAGAGATGGGTGATGCTCCCCAAGCCATCGCCCTTTGGGAACAGGTGCTCTCCGTCTTCGAGCGCTACGACGTTGAGGAGATTATGGAACGTCGGGGCTTTCCGGTCCGTGAGGCACTGGAACAGGCAAAGGCCGGGCGCACAGCCGAAGAGTGGCTGGCCCAGGTGGAGCGGGAGATGGGGGATCGAGGAACGGGACAACGAATGGGGAACGAATAAACGAATGATGTATCGCACCGGCCTGGAAGAGCCGGTGCTGGGAGGTTGGGCGGCCCCCCGGCGCATCTCCCAGCCCCGCCGGTTCCACGGCGGGGCATCGCACCGGCCTGGAAGAGCCGGTGCTGGGAGGCTGGGCGGCCCCCCGGCGCACCTCCCAGCCCCGCCGGTTCACGGCGGGGCATCGCACCGGCCTGGAAGAGCCGGTGCTGGGAGGCTGGGCAGCCCCCCGGCGCATCTCCCAGCCCCGCCGGTTCCACGGCGGGGCATCGCACCGGCCTGGAAGAGCCGGTGCTGGGAGGCTGGGCGGCCCCCCGGCGCACCTCCCAGCCCCGCCTGTTCACGGCGGGGCATCGCACCGGCCTGGAAGAGCCGGTGCTGGGAGGTTGGGCGGCCCCCCGGCGCCCCCCAGCCCCGCCGGTTCACGGCGGGGCATCGCACCGGCTGGAAGAGCCGGTGCTGGGAGGTTGGGCGGCCCCCCGGCGCCCCCCAGCCCCGCCGGTTCCACGGCGGGGCATCGCACCGGCCTGGAAGAGCCGGTGCTGGGAGGCTGGGCGGCCCCCCGGCGCATCTCCCAGCCCCGCCGGTTCCACGGCGGGGCATCGCACCGGCCTGGAAGAGCCGGTGCTGGGAGGCCGGGCGGCCCCCCGACAGACCGAGGACCGACGACTGAGGACTGAGGACTAAGGACTGAGGACTAAGGACTGAGGACTAAGGACTGAAGACTATCAATGCCCGAACTCCCCGAAGTCGAAACCATCGCCCGCCAGCTCCGCCCCCCCCTCCTCGGGCGCACCTTCGTCCGCTTCTGGACCGACGCGCCGGCCCTCGTCACCCGCCCCTCCCCGGCCGAGATGGCGGCGCGGCTCCCCGGCCGGCGGATCGCGGCCCTCACCCGGCGGGGCAAGTACCTCCTCCTCCCCCTCGACCGGGAGGGCGCGCCGGCCGATACCCTCATCCTCCACCTAGGGATGACCGGCCAGCTCACCGTCGCGCCGGCCGACGCGCCGGCCGACCGCCACCTCCACGCCCGCTTCGACCTGGACGACGGCCGCCAGCTCCGCTTCCGCGACGTGCGCAAGTTCGGGCGCATCGCCCTGGTGGACGACCCGGCCTCGGTGGTGGGCCACCTGGGGCCGGAGCCCCTGGACGACGCCTTCACGCCGGCCGACTTCCGCCGACGGATCCGACGCCGGCGGGGCCGCCTCAAGCCCCTCCTCCTCGACCAGCGCTTCCTCGCCGGCGTGGGCAACCTCTACGCCGACGAAGCCCTCTTCCTGGCCGGCCTGGACCCCCGCCGCCCTGCCTCCTCGCTGACCGACGAGGAGATCGCCCGGCTCTACCACAGCCTGCGCCACGTGCTGCGCCGGGGGATCGAGAACGAGGGGGCCAGCCTCAGCGACTACCGCAAGCCCGACGGGAGCCCGGGCCGGGTCCAGGAGAGCCTCCAGGTCTACGGGCGGGCCGGCGCCCCCTGCCCCCGCTGCGGCACCCCCATCCAACGCCTCCGCCTGGCCGGGCGCAGCGCCCACTTCTGCCCGCGATGTCAGGGGTAGACGACCGCCGACGACCGACCGCGGACCGCCGACCGGGGGAGGCACCGAGGTCTGGGGGATAAGGCACTGAGGAGCGGCATAGCGGCTGGCGGCCCGGCGGGAGGAGGCACCGAGAGCCGAGGCACTGAGGGGCGAGGGGCGAAGGGCAAGCGGCATAGCGGCTGGCGGCTTAGCGGCGGACTGAGGACCGTGGACTGTGGACTGCGGACTGTGGACTGAGGACTGCGGAAATCTAATACAACTCTAATACCCCGCTAACGCTCATCTTATGCGACCCGATTAGAATGAAACCGGATTGTTGCGGTCGAACCCCTAGGGTTCAACCGTCTGAGCAGCCGTGGGGACGGTGGTCCCACGGGTCCTAAGTCAGGAGGCGAACGATGACCACCTTCCCCCGTTGTGCCAATTGCGGCATCCCCATCCGCTGGGAGCCGACCCTCGTCCAGGGACGCCCCTACTGCTGTCCCGGCTGTGCCCAGGGCGGGCCGTGCAGTTGCGACTACAGTCGGCTGCCCCGGCGGGGAGAGGAGGCCGCCCTGGTTCAGATGAGCACGCTTTCAACCAAAACCCTGTGGCCTGATGAGCATGGTCAGGAGAGGAGCGGATAGATATGAGCAAGATCGTGGGAATTGACCTGGGAACGACCAACTCCGTCGTCGCCGTGATGGAAGGCGGCGAGCCCACCGTCATCCCCACCGCCGAGGGGGGGCGGCTCTGCCCCTCCGTGGTCGCCTTCACCAAGGGCGGTGAGCGGCTGGTGGGGCAGCCGGCCAAGCGCCAGGCCATCGTCAACGCCGAGAACACCATCTACTCCATCAAGCGGCTGATGGGCCGGCGCTACGACGACGCCGAAACCCAGCGGACCCGGGAGATGGTCCCCTACGAGATCGTGCGCGGACCCCAGGATGACGCCCGGGTGCGCATCCCGGTGACCAACCGCGTCTACACCCCCCAGGAGATCTCGGCGATGATCCTGCAGAAGCTGAAGCAGGACGCCGAGGCCTACCTGGGCGAGCCCGTCACCAAGGCGGTGATCACCGTGCCCGCCTACTTCAACGACAGCCAGCGCCAGGCGACGAAGGACGCCGGTCAGATCGCCGGGCTGGAGGTCGTCCGCATCATCAACGAGCCGACGGCCGCAGCCCTGGCCTACGGCCTGGACAAGAAGACCAACGAGACGATCCTGGTCTTCGACCTGGGCGGCGGCACCTTCGACGTCAGCATCCTGGAGGTCGGCGAGGGCGTCATCGAGGTCAAGGCCACCAACGGCGACACCCACCTGGGCGGCGACGACTGGGATCAGCGGATCATTGACTGGATGGTGGAGGAGTTCAAGAAGGACCAGGGCATTGACCTGAGCCAGGACCGCCAGGCGATGCAGCGGCTCAAGGAGGCGGCGGAGAAGGCGAAGATCGAGCTCTCGACGCTGAAGGAGACGGAGATCAACCTGCCCTTCATCACCGCCGACGCCAGCGGTCCCAAGCACCTCCAGATGCGGCTGACGCGGGCCAAGTTCGAGCAGATGACCGAGGACCTGGTGGAGCGCTGCCGCGTCCCCTTCGAGCGGGCCCTGGCCGACGCCAAGCTGACGGCCCGCGACATTGACGAGGTGATCCTGGTCGGCGGCGCGACCCGGATGCCGATGATCCAGGACCTGGTCCGGGAGCTGACCGGCGGCAAGGAGCCCCACAAGGGCGTGAACCCCGATGAGGTCGTCGCCGTCGGCGCAGCCATCCAGGCCGGCGTCCTGGCCGGCGAGGTGCGCGACGTCCTCCTGCTGGACGTGACGCCGCTGAGCCTGGGCGTGGAGACCCTGGGCGGGGTGATGACCGTCCTCATCCCCCGCAACACCACCATCCCGGTGAGCAAGAGCGAGATCTTCTCCACCGCCGAGGACGGGCAGACGGCCGTGGACATCAAGGTCTACCAGGGCGAGCGCCCGATGGCCGCCGACAACGTGCTGCTGGGCCAGTTCCGGCTGGACGGCATCCCGCCCGCGCCTCGGGGCGTGCCTCAGATCGAGGTCACCTTCGACATTGACGCCAACGGCATCCTGAAGGTCTCCGCCCAGGACAAGGCGACGGGCAAGCAGCAGCAGATCACCATCACCGCCACCACCAACCTGAGCAAGGAGGAGATCGAGCGGCTGGTGCGGGAGGCCAAGATGCACGAGGCGGAGGACCGGCGGCGCAAGGAGCTGGTCGAGGCCCGCAACACGGCGGACCAGGTGATCTACCAGACGGAGAAGGCGCTGCGGGAGCTGGGCGACCAGGTGCCCGCCTCCGACCGGAGCACCATCGAGGCCAAGATCGCCGAGCTGAAGAAGGTGATGGAGGGCGAGGACACCGCCACCATCCGGCGGCTGACCGAGGAGCTGCAGCAGGCCAGCTACGCGCTGGGGCAGCAGCTCTACGCCCGGCAGGCCCAGGCCGCCGGTCCCGGCGCGACCGGCCCGGGTGCCGGCGCCGGCCCGACCCCCGGCAGCGGTGAGGAGGACGTGGTCGAGGGCGAGTTCCGCGAGGCGTAAGGGCGATGGCATAGGGACGCGCAAGGCAGGGGGGTGGCGTCACGGGCCACCCCCCTTTCAAGCGTGGGCACGGCCCAACAATCCGGCAAACCCCTTTGTGCCCTTCGTGCTCTTCGTGTTCTTCGTGCCTTTCGTGCCCTTTGCGCCCTTCACACCCTTTGTGTTCTTCGTGCTCTTGGTGTCCTTCGTGTGTCGTGTGAACGTCCCAGAGACGGCGGAATCAGAACGGTGGAGTGAAGGATGACGAACCAGAACGGACGAAAGCGCATTCGCATCCCGGTACGAACGGTGGACCCCGACGAAGAGCGGCGGGCCGCCGAACAGACGATGGAGGTGCCGGCCGCCCTCCCGGCCGAGGAGCCGGAGCCCCTCGGCGGGCCGGCGGCGGAGGTCGAGGAGCCCCGAGCCGAGGCCCCCACCGCCCCGCCGGAGGCCCAGGGGGAAGGCGAGGCCCCCTGCCCCGAACCGGCCCCGGAGGCCGCCTCCGAAGCGGTGGAGGCATTGGAGGCGGAACTGGCCTCCTGGAAGGACCGGGCGCTCCGGCTCCAGGCCGAGATGGAGAACTACCGCAAGCGGATGGACCGCCGGGCGGAGGACCGGATCCGCCAGGAGCGGAAGCGGCTGCTGCGCACCTTCCTCACGGTGGCCGACAACCTGGAGCGGGCCCTGGCCCAGGGCGACCCCAACGATCCCCTCTATGAGGGCGTCGCCCTCACCCACCGGGAGCTGATGCGGCTCCTGGAGCAGGAGGGGGTGAAGCCCATCGAGGCGGTGGGTGCCCCCTTCGACCCGGCCCACCACGAGGCGGTGGCGACGACCGACAGCCGCAGCGAACCGATGGTAGTCGTGCAAGAGGTGGAGAAGGGCTACCTGCTGGACGACGAACTGCTGCGACCGGCCAAGGTGATCGTGGGCGGAGGGAACACGTAGGAAAGCAGGAACCCGGTCGGCGCAGGACGGAGACGGAACGGCGATGGAGTACAAGGACTACTACAAAATCCTGGGCGTCCCTCGGAACGCCACCGAGAAGGAGATCAAACGGGCCTTCCGCCGCCTGGCCCGCAAATACCACCCGGACGTGAACCCCGGCGACCCCGAGGCGGAGGCCCGCTTCAAGGAGATCAACGAAGCCTACGAAGTGCTCAGCGACCCGGAGAAGCGGGCCAAGTACGACCAGTTGGGGGCGGACTGGCAGCGCTGGCAGCGGATGGGCGGTCGCCCCGAGGACTTCGACTGGAGCCGCTGGACGAGCGCGGCGGGGCCGGGTGGCCAGCGCGTCTACGTCCGCTACGGGACGCCGGAGGACCTGGAGGACCTCTTCGGCGGGTCCAGCCCCTTCTCCGACTTCTTCGCCCAGATCTTCGGTGGGATGGGGGCCGGTCGGGGCTTCGAGTTCCGCCCCCGCCCCCAGCGGGGCCGGGACCTGGAGCACGAGGTGGAGATCACCCTGGAGGAGGCCTACCGGGGCACCACCCGCCTGCTGACCAAGGACGGACGGCGGCTGGAGGTCAAGATTCCGCCGGGGGTCAAGACCGGCTCCAAGGTGCGCATCGCGGGGGAAGGCGAGGCGGGCGTCGCCGGCGGCCAGGCCGGCGACCTCTACCTGCGCATCAAGGTCCTGCCCCACCCCCGCTTCGAGCGCCGGGGCGACGACCTCTACACCGAGGTCCCGGTGGACCTCTACACCGCCATCCTGGGCGGTGAGGTGCGGGTTCCCACCCTGAACGGCAGCGTCATCCTGACCATCCCGCCGGAGACCCAGAACGGGCGCATCTTCCGGCTGCGGGGCAAGGGGATGCCCCGGCTGAACCGTCCCCACGAACGCGGGGACCTCTACGCCACCGTCCAGGTGCGCCTGCCCCAGGGGCTGAGCCCCCGGGAGCGGGAGCTCTTCGAGGAATTGGCCCGGTTGAGGAAATAACCGTTCACCCTCTCGCAGGTTAGGCGCGTTTCCGACGCGAAACCGTGCTTCCAAGAGCCCATCGGGGCTGAAAGCGCCCTCGATCGGTGACCTGCGGGAGGGTAAGCTCGAGGAAATAACGAAAGCGCTGAGGCGCACAGTCGTGCGCTCGCTATGCGAAGGAGGTCGAGGATGAGTAATCAGCGAGGGGCCGGTTTCATCTTAAAGGCGATCGGCTGGCTGGTCCTGTTGGCCGTCATCACCTCGGTCAGTTGTCTTGGGAGCGCCGTGCTGGCCCCCAAGGTGAGTGAGTGGATCTACGGAACGGAAGTGGCGGTGGCTCCGGCCGTGGAGCAGCCCCCCACCCCCCAACCCACCACCGTCGCTCCCCCGGAGCAACCTTCGACGCCCAACGAACCGTCGGCCCTGCCGGCCGACGCCGACGCGGAGGAGCGGCTCATCGCCCAGGTCTACCGCCAGGTCAGCCCCTCCGTCGTCTACATCCAGGTGATCAAGCAGGTAGGGATCGAGATCCCCGGCATGCCCGGCATAGAGGCCGGCGTCGGCTCCGGCTTCGTCTGGGACCGAGAGGGCCACATCGTCACCAACTACCACGTCGTCCAGGAGGCCGATGTGGTTGAGGTGACCTTCCTGGACGGCACCCAGGCCCTGGCCGACGTGGTGGGCACCGACCCCCACTCCGACCTGGCCGTCGTCCAGGTGCGGGACGTGCCCCAGGAGGTCCTCAAGCCGGTGACGCCGGGGGATTCCGATCAACTCTTCGTCGGGCAGCGGGCCCTGGCCATCGGCAGCCCCTTCGCCCAGCAGTGGACGCTGACCGTCGGCGTCATCAGCGCCCTGGGCCGCACCATCCGCTCGGGCACCAGCCGCTTCTCCATCCCGGAGGTGATCCAGACGGACGCCGCCATCAACCCCGGTAACTCCGGCGGCCCGCTCCTGGACGACAGCGGTCGGGTGATCGGCGTCAACACGATGATCCTCTCAGGGGCCCGCTCCTCGTCGGGGGTCGGCTTCGCCGTGCCCATCAACATCGTCAAACGGGTCGTCCCCGCCCTCATCGAGAAGGGCGAGTACGTCTACCCCTGGCTGGGCATCGCCGGCGTCACGCTGAACCGGGACCTGGCCGAGGCGATGGACCTGGACCCCAACCAGCGCGGGGCGATGGTCACCCAGGTCGAGCGGGGCGGGCCGGCCGACAAGGCGGGCCTGCGGGGGGCCGACCGGACGGTGGAGATCTTCGGCCAGGAGGTGGAGGTGGGCGGTGACGTGATCATCGCCATAGACGACCGGCCCGTCAAGGGGATGGACGATCTCATCGTCTACCTGGTCAAGGAGACCGAGCCGGGCCAGAAGGTCGTCCTGACGGTGCTGCGGGACGGCAAGGAGATGGAGATCCCCGTGACCCTGGGCGAGCGACCAAAGGCGGAGGAGATGCCGGGACGATGACGGAGGAGCGCGAAGGCTGGATCAGCGTAGAGGTCGCGGCCCGCCGGGTCGGACTGACGCCGGCCACCGTGCGCCGCTACGCCCGGCGGGGCCTGATCGTGTTGCGTCCGGGACCAGGACGTCGGATGGGGCTGCGGGAGGAGGACCTGCCCCTGCTGCGCCGCATCCGACGGCTGACCGAGCTGGGGCTCAACCTGGCCGGCGTGGAGGTGGCCCTGCACCTCCACCGGCAGGTCTGCGACATGCAGCGGCGGCTGGCCGCGCTGGAGACGGAGATGCTGAGGATGGAAGCCGAGATGGACGCCCACATCCAGCGCCTCTACCGTCGGCTCGCCTCCCGGTGAGCGGACGGCGGGTTGCCTGAAAGCCGGGGATGAGGTAGAATCTCTGCGCTTCGTCGGACAAAGCACTCACCAGCGAGGAGGACACGATGGCCGAAGAACGGACCGCCGATCTGGACCTCAAGGCGAAGGTCGAGGAAGCCCTCTGGTACTACGAGCCCCTGCGCCAGAGCCTGAGTCCGGTCAGCGTCGAGGTGGACGACGGCGTCGTCGTGCTGCGCGGCGTCGTCCCCACCCGCATCATCAAGTTCCACACCCTGAAGCTGGCCCGTTCCATCCCCGGCGTCCGAGAGGTGCGGGACGAACTGCTGACCGACTCGGACCTGGAGGTTGCCGTGGGGATGGCCTTGGCCCGGGATGGGCGGACGAAGGACCTGCTGGGCCACGTCTCGGCCAACGCCACCTACGGCACCGTGGTCCTCACCGGCTACGTCGAGTCCGAGGAGGACAAGGCGCTGGTGGAGACCATCGCCCGCCAGGTGCCGGGGGTGCGCCGGATCGTCAACCGCCTCCACGTCGAGCCCCAACTGGTCGAGCTCTCCGAGACGATCCCGACGCCGGCGTAGGCGATGACGCCTCGGGCCGGAGCGAGGGGGGGGAGGATCTAGAGAGCACGAAGAGCACAAAGGGCACAAAGAGCACAAAGAAAGGCCGATCATCTGGTGGTGCCCTAGAGCAGCGATCTCCGAAGGTCAGCGGAGGCGCGACGCACTTCAGAAGTGCGTCGCGCCTTCTTCGTTGGGATGTAGTTGACCGTTGGCGCGAGGTTTGTTATACTTGCCCTCACCTGACCATCGAATCGCAACCATTCCGGCCCTGGGGTGTTCCTACCAGCAGACGTGGGATGGGAACCCTCCCGGGCCTCCGTCGGTTCAGGAGGCTGATGGTGAGTCAGGCCGACGAGATCGCGGAACTCGTGGCCCGGGCCAAAGAGGACCCGGAGGCCTTTGGCCGCCTCTACGAGATCTACGTCAACCGGATCTACAACTACATCTACTACCGGGTGGGCAACCATCACGACGCCGAGGACCTGACCGCCCGGACCTTCTACCGGGCCCTGGCCCACATCGGCAGCTACACCGAGCAGGGTATCCCCTTCTCCGCCTGGCTCTACCGGATCGCCCACAACCTGGTGGCCAACTGGCACCGCGACCGTAGCCGGCGGCAGGAGGTCCCCCTGGAGACCATCGCCTTCTGGAGCGCCGAGCGGGATGCCCCAGAGCACCTCATCGAGGCCGAGGAGGAGCGCCGCTGGCTGCTCGACGTGATCCACCGGCTCCCTCCTGAGCGGCAACAGCTCCTGATCCTGAAGTTCGTGGAGCGGCTCTCCAACAAGGAGATCGGGGAGATCATGGGGCGCAGCGAAGGGGCGATCAAATCTCTCTACCACCGCACCCTGTTGGCGCTGCGCGAGGAGATGGAAAAACGCAAGCAGGAGGAGGAAGAGCCGTGATCCGCATCGTCACCGACAGCACCTGCGACCTGCCGGAAGCGGAGGTCGCTCGCCACCGGATCCACGTCGTTCCCATCATCATCGCCTTTGGGACGGAGAGCTACCGGGAGGGGGTGACCATAGACCCGCCCACCTTCTACCGGCGCATCGAGGAGGAGGGGGTGCTGCCCACCACCTCCCAGCCCTCGCCGGGGGACTTCGCCGAAGCCTACCGGGCCCTGGCCGCCGAGGGCGCCGACACGATCCTCTCCCTCCACGTCACGGGGAAACTGAGCGGGACCTGCCGCTCGGCGGAGATGGCGGCGGAGATGGTGAAGGACCTGGTCCGGGTCCACGTCTTCGACAGCCTGGCCGGCTCGGCGGCCCTGGGCTACATGGCCCTGGAGGCGGCTCGGATGGCCGAGAAAGGAGCCGACGCGGCGACCATCCTGAGCCGGCTGGAGGCCATCCGTCGGCGGGTCCACTTCCTCCTGACGCTCCAGGACCTCCGCTTCGCCCAGATGAGCGGTCGGGTGGGACGCCTCCAGGGGGCGCTGGCCTCCCTGCTCAACGTGAAGCCCATCATCTACCTGGAGGATGGGCTGCTGGACGTGGCGGAGCGGGTACGCACCCGGAAGCGGGCCGTGGATCGGATGATCGAGATGATGAAGGAGCGGGTGGGCACCTCTCTCCCCGTCCGGCTGGCCGTCGTCCACGCCGAGGCCCCGGAGGAAGCCCAGATGCTGCTGGAGCGGGCGCTGCAGACCTTCAACGCCCAGGAGAGCTTCCTGGAGGACTTGGCCATCAGCCTGGCCGTCCACTTCGGGCCGGGAACGCTGGGGCTGATCGCCTATTCGATCTAGGTCGGGTGGTCAGGTGGTCAGGTGGTCGGATGGTCAAGCTGACCGCTCTCCGGGCGCTGGACCGGAGGATCGGAAGGAAGTCGTAGAGGAGAGACGAGGCGAAGCGATGAAGAAGATGAAAGGCCAAGAGAACCTAGAGCGTTGGATGGAAGAGCTACTGGCGGAGATGCTGACTCCGGTGGAGCCGTCGCCGCGCTTCGTGCAGGCCCTGGGGCAGGACCTGGTGCGCCGGGCAGCACGGCAGCCGGTGCGGTTTGTGGAACGGTATCGGCGGATGATCGTCGTCGGGCTGGCCGCCTTGGGATCGGCCCTTTCCCTGGCCGGCCTGTTGCTCTTCTACCTGTTGCGAGGGCGAGCTCGGAAACCCGCCCTTCAAGCCTGAGACTGCCAAGGAAGGAAAAGGAGGCATCATGCAGAAGTTCGGTCGCATCGTGGGATGGGGGCACTACGCGCCGCCTCGGGTCCTGACCAACTACGACCTGGAGAAGATGGTCGAGACCTCCAACGAGTGGATCGTCACCCGGACGGGGATCCGGGAGCGACACATCGCCGGCGAGGGCGAGACGACGGCCACGATGTCCATCGCGGCGGCCCGGCAGGCGCTGGAGCGGGCCGGGATGACGGCGGACGAGCTGGACCTGATCATCGTCGCCACCTCCTCGCCCGACTACATCCTGCCCCCCGTCTCCAGCATGATCCAGGACCGGTTGGGGGCCCGGCGGGCCGGCGCCTTCTCCCTGGTGGCCGGCTGCACCGGCTTCGTCTACGCCCTGGTGACGGCCCAGCAGTACATCGCCACCGGGGCCTACCGCAACATCCTGGTCATCGGCGCGGAGCTGATCAGCCGCTTCCTGGACTGGGAAGACCGCGCTACCTGCGTGCTCTTCGGCGATGCGGCCGGTGCCGTCGTCGTCCAGGCCGACGACGAGCCGACGGGCGTCCTCTCCTTCGCCCTGGGCTCCGATGGGTCCTTGGCCCACGCCCTCATCGTCCCCGGCGTGGGCTCCGCCACCCTGCTGACCGAGGAGGTGATCCGGCGCAAGGACCACACCATCAAGATGGACGGGAAGGCGGTCTTCAGGTTCGCCACCCGGGTCCTGGCCGAGTCCACCGTGGAGGTGGTCTCGGCGGCCGGCCTGACGCTGGAGGAGATCGACCTGATCATCCCCCACCAGGCCAACCTGCGCATCATCCAGTCGGCGGCCCGCCAGCTAGGGGTGCCGATGGAGAAGTTCTTCGTCAACCTGGACCGCTACGGGAACACCTCGGCGGCTTCTATTCCGGTGGCCCTCTCCGAGGCGCTGGAGCAAGGGCGGGCCAAGGAGGGGGATACGGTGGTGATGGTGGGCTTCGGCGGGGGGCTGACCTGGGCGGCGGCGGTGGTCCAGTTGGGGACGATGCCTCAGCGGCGGCAGGCCCACGGGCTCCCGCTCCCCTTCTCGATCTCCATCCCCCGGCCCTCGCTGCCCATCTCCGTCTCCCTGCCCGTGTCGCCGGGCCGGATGGGGGCGCGGGTGCGGAACGCGGCCGACGCCGTTTCCTCCAAAGCGACGGCGCTCCTGCTCCCCTTCTTCTCCCGCTCAGAACGGAGAGAGGATAAGTGACAAGCTATCGGTCGGAGCCTGCTTCCTGATCAGGGAACTCCCGAGCCAGGAAATCCCGCACGGTGAGAATTGGAATACCAGCGTACTCACCCAAAGCCAGAAGGTGGCGATCGCCGGAGACCACGTAGGCAGCCCCCACCGCAACCGCGCAGTGGAGAAAGATGTCATCGTCAGGATCGGCGGCCACCACGGGGTCTCCCTCTGGTACCTGTACCTCGAACATAGAAGCGAGACTCATCGCATAGGCCACCAGATCCGAGGGCGCCAATCCCAGTTGACTGAGGCGAGGCTGGAGCCGGTCATAGTCTAGCACTTCAGCCAGTTCAGCCAACATTGAGGGGGCCATACACAACTCCACCTGACCCTCCTCTGCCAAGCGCAGTAGGTTCCAGCACATTCCTCGCCACAGCAGCCCAGAGACCCATATGTTGGTATCAATCACAAGGCGCACGTTCACACCGCCCGTCGTTGACGTCGCACTTCGTGGACGATCTCGCTGATCTCATCCAGAGAGAGCGGTTCTCCCTCTGGGGCCTGGGCAACGATCTCCGTCACCGGCGGCGGAGTGATGCGCTTCAGGTGCAAAGTGTCGCCTTCGACCCAGACAACAAAGCGGTCGGCAGGGCGAAAGTGCGCTGCGATCGTCTCCGGCAGTTCCAGCGTGCGTTGAGAGGTCAACTCGGCGATCTCAATCATCTCTCCCTCCCCACTGATAAGGGCTCCCTAGCCATAGTGTACTATACTGGCCTCCAACCGTCAACAGATTCCAGCAGGATGACCACCCGTTAACGTTGTGGCAGGCCGTTCACGAACGAGGCACGAATCCAACGAATAGCAGGCCATTTCATTCGTGCATTCGTGAGGGATTCGTGGACGGTCCATCGTCTCCCCTACAAGCGGTGATCAAGGACTCTCCCCAAAAACCGCCTGGACCTCCTCGGGGCGGTAGAGCTCCAGCATCGCCTCCCACCAGGTGAGCCCCTGGGTCTTGCGAAACTCCCACCAGCGGATGTCCTCCCAGTAGTAACGCCAGCGGAAGATGGCCGGCACCCGCTCCCAGCCATAGTCGGCCGCCAACGTGGTGAAGTCCACGTAGTAGCCCGTCGGGATGGGAACCTTGAGCCGCCCCCCCTCCCGCTCGGCCAGCCCCCCCTCGAAGCGGGCCTTCAGGTCCCAGGGGGCCTCCCGCAAGGGCCGGCCCATACTCCCGTCCTGCCGGGCCGTCCTCAAGTAGACCCGCCAGTAGGTGCGATAGCCGATCTCCTCCCGCACCACCTCCACCAACGGGGGCTCCTGGTCATAGAACCCCTGGCTGAAGGAGAAGGCCCGGCCCGCTTTGTGCCAGTCGTAGGGGGATTGGCCGGGCAGGGGGGGCGCTCCCAGACGCCGGATGGAATCCCCCAGCACCCCCAGGTAGTCTATCCCCGTCTCCTCCAGAACCCGCCGCCGCAGGGCGTTGAAAGAGTCGTCCACCCGGTCGGAGAGGAACTCCCGGTCGTCTCCCCCGTTGACGTCGGGCAGCCCCACCAGTGTGTAAGGGGGGCCATCGGAGGGCAGGGGGCGCACCTTCTCCAGGTAGAGGGGGGGCGAGGCCTCCGGAACGATGGACCGGGCCAGGGCGATGGTCTCCGGCGAGAGCGGATGGGCCGTCCAGGTGGGCGGTCCGATCCGATCCTGCCCGCTGAAGGCCGGCCGGGCGATCCCCCAGCCGCTGATGCTGGCCACGATCAGGTGGGAAGCCCCGCCGCGCTCGTAGGTGTAAACCAGCGTCTGGCCGTCGGGGCCCCAGGCCGGGGTGCTCCCCTGGCCGAAGAGCTGGGTGCGGGCCTCGTCGTAGCCCCCGAAGCCGGCGTCCAGGCTATCCCAGTCGAAGGTGTTGATGTAGATGGTCGCATCGCTGTCCCGCCCGATGGTGAAGGCCAACTGGGTTCCATCGGGAGACCAGGCCGGGTTGTCCTCGTCCAGGTCCGGCGTGTTGGTCAGGTTGACCACCGCCTCCTCCCGCGCCTGGTCCAGGGGGTAGAGGTAGATCTCCTTGTTGCCATCCCGGTAGGAGACGAAGGCGATGTGCCGGCCGTCGGGGGACCAGGCCGGCGCGAAGTCCGGCGCAGGGTCGTAGGTCAGCCGGATCGGTTCCTCGCCGAACTCCGTCATAATGTAGATGTCCAGGTTGCCGTCCCGATAGGCCTCGTAGGCGATGAACTTGCCGTCGGGTGACCAGGTGGGATGGGCCTCGTAGTCGGGGGAGCGGGTGAGCCGGATGAGGGCCAGGCTCTGCAGGTCCATCCGGTAGATGTCCCAGTTGTTCCCCCGGCGGGAGGCGAAGGCCAGCGTCTGCCCGTCGGGCGACCAAGCCGGGTCCACGTCCTCGGCGGGATGATAGGTGAGGCGCACCGGCTTCCGATCCCCCAGGTTGACGGCGTAGATGTCGGCGTTCCCCTCCCGGCGCAGGGAGAAGGCGATGGCCCCACCGCCGCCGAAAGGGGTGGGCGTGGGCGTGAGCGCGAGGGCGGCGAGCCGGTCTGCATCGGCCGGGGAGAGCACGGGCGTGGCCGGGGGAAGGGTGACCTGACCGGCCGAGGTCGCCGTCGGGGTGGCGGTGGGTGCGGACCGGGCCTGGCTCAGGCCGGCCACCTGAATCCCCAGGAGGCCCAGGTTGGTGAGGGCCAGCAGCAAGAGGAGGAGGGCGGTCGTCGGGCGGAGGAGGATGGGTTGGCTCAGCCGTTGGCGGTGGCGGCGCACCCCCTCGGCGATCCGACGGCGCAGCCGGCGCTGCCCCGCCACCAGGGCAGCGAGGCGATCCCCGGCCCAGCGCCAGGGGCGCAGGACCAGGTCACGGAGGGCGCGGCCCAACCGGCGCAGGAGACGCAGCGGTAGGCCGAGCAGAGCGCCTCCCAACCGGTGCAAGAGGCGCAGCGGGAGACCGAGCAGAGCGCGGCCCCGACGGGCCAGGCCCCCCACGGCGGCGATGCCCCAGCGCAGCGGTGCGGTCAGGAACCGGCCTATGCGTTTCACCTGAGAGGGAGGATCGTCGAGCATCGCCGTCACTATACCACGCTTCGCCCGACTGTCAAGGGGCAAGGGGCAGGGGGCAAGGGGCAAGGAGCAAGGGGCAGGGGGCAAGGGACAAGGGACAGTGGACTGCGGACCACCTGACCACCCGACCAAGCGACCCCCCGACCAAGGACTGCGGACTGCGGACTGCGGACTGCGGACTACTTATACCGCTCCCCCAGCGCCACCAGCGCCCGGTAGTAGCCCTCGATGCTGGGGATGTAGTGGCGCTCGTGGCGGCTGTGGGGACCGATGCCCGACTGCCCCCAGACGACGGCCTGTCCTCCCGGCGCGAAGCGCCCGCTGGTGCCGGCCAGCTTCCGCCCGATGACCGGCGGCTCCCCCGTCACCTCCTGCACGGCGGCCTTCAAGTTCGCCAGGTGGGGGTTCTCCGGGTCGCAGGCCACCCCCGCTTCCATCACCTGCACCTCCAGCTCCAGCCCGGCCCCTTTGCAGTAGTCGGCGATGCGGGCCATCACCCCCTCCAGGTCGTCCTCGGGGATGGGCCGGATCTCCACACCCAGGTAGCCCACGTCGGCGGTGATGTTGTAGACGCCCGGCAGCCCCACGTTGATGAAGGGGAAACGGTAGGCGGTCTGCCAGCCATCGGAGGCCGAGATGGTCATCTGGGCCTCGATGAGGCTGGCGATGGCCCCCCGGGCGGCGGTCAGCACCGCCGCCATGTCGGGCAGCCGCCCTCCCAGCCCCGTGTGCTGGCGCTCCCCCCGGGCGACGACGGAGAAGCGGACGACGCCCCGGTTGGCGACGTGGATCGCCCCCATCCGCTCGTCCCCGCGCTCGCCCGTCCGCTCGCCGACGATCATCAGCTCCGGCGCGTAGCCCCACTCCCGCTCTAACTCGGCCAGGACGTGGGGAGTGCCGTAGGGCTCGCCCTCGCCGTTCTCCTCGTTGCCCACCAGCAGCAGGTTGATGGCCGGCTTCGGCCCCGGCCGGCGCATCATCTCTTTCATCCAGACCAGGTAGGTGGCGACGACGGTCTTCATGTCGGCGCTCCCCCGCCCCCAGAGGTAGTCGCCGTGGATCGTCGGCTCGAACTGCCCATCGTCGGGCTCCGGGGGCACGACGTCGAAGTGGCCGGCCAACATCACCGGCGCCCTGGCCCGACCGGGGAACCAGGCGAGCACCGCCGGGTAGGCCCCCCGGTCGAAGAAGCGGACCTCCAACCCGGCCCGGCGCAGGTAGCGGACGATGAAGCGGGCCGCCCGGAAGACCTCCTCGATCCGCTCCTGGGGGCAGTTGGTCACCGAGGGGATGCGGATCAGCTCCTGGGCCAGGGCCACGATCTCGCTCACCCGGTCTGGGTAGCCGACGGCCACCACGGCCGGCGTCGGCTCCACCTCGAAGGGGACGACGGCGACGGGGCTCTGCCGGGCCTCCTCCCGCAGCCCGTGGAGCAATCCCCGCAGCTTGGGCGCTTCGTCCCCCAGCCGCAGGTAGTCCTCGACGATCTGGGCCACCTCCCGCCGGACCTGCTCCTCCCGCTCGACGGCCAGCGCCTTGAGCACCTCCCAGGGGACGATGAGGGAGCCATCGGGGGCCTGCTCCCCCTTCCCCACCATCGCCCGGACCCGCTCGCGGAGCCGCTGGGCTGTGTTCGGGCCCCCCTGGGCCATCGCCTGGAGGGGGGCCAACGACTCCCAGCGTCCCAGAGCTTCGGCCAGGGGGCGGACCTGCTCCAGCGTCCAGCGGAGGAAGTCGCGCATAGCGATGGGCCGCCCGGTGAAGGGGTCCTCGATCTCCGCCCGCAGCCCGTCCCGGGCCGCGATCTCCTCGTTGCGCCGGACGCGGGCGATGTCGCGGGCGTTGTAGACGAAGGAGCGGGCGAAGGTGGGGTCGGCGTAGGTCTGGATGAGGAGCAGTTCCTTTAGCGCCAGGTTGGCGATGTCCAGGGCCAGATCGTGCCCCCCCTCGTCCGTCCGCACCTCGACGCGGCCCATAGGCAGGTCAATGCGGGCCAGCAGGTTCTCCACCTCGATCTCCCGGGCCACGTCCTCGATGCCCGTCCGCTCGTCCAGGCTGTAGATCCCCTTCTGGTAGAGGGCGTGGAGTTGCTCACTGGTGGCCTGGATGAGGCGGGCCACCGGCTCAACGTCGGAGCGGGCCCGGGTTGGGGTCCAGTTGTTGTTGCCGAAGCGGACACCCCGCCGCACCAGGTCGTAGGAGATGCGGATGTAGTCGGCGTGGCTGCGGTAGAGGTCGGGCACGTCCAGGTCGGGCGGGTTAGGGAAGGTCAGGATGCGGTTGGAGTCGTACTCCGTCAGCAGGACGGCGGGCTCCCCCTGGATGAGGGCCGGACGCATCGGGGTGCTGGCGGTGGTGGCGATGAAGAGGGCGGCGAAGGGGCGCAGCAGCCGGGCCCCCCGGATGTAGACGCGGTTCTTGTAGCTGTCCAGGTGGCCGTTGCCCCGCTCGTCGGGGGGCAGGTGGAGGAAGTCCCAGCTCAGCAGCGCCTCGGGCAGAGAGACGTTGGCGTGGAGGCCGGCGGTGGCCAACTGCTCGCCGAAGAGGGCGACGCACCGCTCCAGGTAGCGCCGCTTGGCCAGGCTCCAGCCACCGGGGATGCTCTCCGGCCCCACCTGGACCGGGTAGAGGATGTTGCCGTGGAAGATGTAGAAGCGCTCTCCGAAGGAGAGGCCAACCCGGGCCAACACGTTCAGCAGCGCCCCTTCCAACAGCCGGGCTTCGTAGACGGCCCCCTCGGGCGAGTAGTAGGGCCGGGTGGCCCACTCCGTCATCCAGTGGTAGACCTCCCGCTGGTTCCGGTCGGCCAGCCAGTCGGGGATGTAGTGGTCCCGCAGGTAGTCAATGAAGCTCTGACGCTCCGGCCCATAGCCGACCTGGAGCACAGGGCGGAGGTCGGCGTCGAGGATGTTCCACTCCACTTCCAGCCCGCAGGTGCCGCTCTCGAAGCGGGACTGGAGCGACGCCTCGCGGGCGAGCTGATACTTCTCGGCGAATCGGGTGATCTCGTTCATAGCGACCTAGAGTTAGCGAATGGCAGCTTAGCGAATGGCAGCTTAGCGGATAGCGGCCTAGCGGGCAAGGGCTTGGAGGCCCTCCAGGAGCCGCTGGGCTGCGGCTTGGGTCCGCTCCGGCGGCAGGGCGTAGGAGAAGCGGATCCAGCGGGCTCCGTGGCGGGAGAAGTAGACGCCGGGGACGATGGCCAGACCGTGCTCTTCGGCCAGGTACTGCCCCAGCACCGCCGAGTCCTCCATGCCGGCCTTCTCCAGCCAGGGGGCCACGTTGATGAAGGCGTAGTAGCCCTTGCCCAGGATGGCGGTGAGGCCGTGCTCCTGGAAGAAGCGGCGCAGAACGGCCCGGCTGGCGTTGGTCGGCTCGACGATGGTCGCCGCCGCCCGATCGAAGCCCATCTCGTAGGCCGCGATGGCCACCGCCTGGCTGTAGAAGCTGGGGATGACACCGTGGGAGGCCCGGCTCTGGATGAACCGGATCACCCGCTCCGGAGCCACCAGGTGGGCGTTGCGGATGTTGGAAGCCCCCAGCGACTTGGTGATCCCGTCCAGGATGATCAAGTGCTCCCGCTCCTCCGGCTCGAAGGCGAGCAGGAAGCGGTTGAGATCCATCGGCTCCTCGTCGGTCACCCGGTGGTAGATCCAGTCGTAGAGGACGAAGGGGATGCCCAGCCGCAGAGCGGCCTTGCCCAGGGCGACCTGCTGTTCGAGGGAGAGGGTGTGGCCGGTGGGGTTATCGGGCGAGGTGACGATGAGGGCGGCCACCTTGCGCCCGTGGCGTTCGGCCACCTCCACGCAGGCGGCGATCCCCTCCTCGGTGTAGGCCCAGCCCTCTTCCTCGCGGCCGGGGGCCAGCATCACGTTGGCCCCGACGCCGTAGGGTCCCCAGTTGTAGCTGATCCAGGGGACGCGAGAGACGACGATGACGTCGCCGATCCGCCCGTGGCCCAGGAAGAGCATCGCCTGGTAGACCTTCTCCAGGGCATCGCGCCCCCCCTGGGCGGCGATGATGTTGGCCGGCCCCCAGCCCGTCGCCGAATCGAGCTGCCAGTAGTGCTCGACCACGGCCTGACGGAAGAGGTCGCAGCCGTAGGGCATATCGTAGCCGGTGCCGTGCTCCCGCTGGAGCTGGTGCGCCCGGTCCAGCACCTCCGGCGGCACGCCCGGCAGGCTGGCCCCGCCATCCCCCTGGGAGGCGTCGTAGACGGGACGGTCGGGATAGCGCTCCCGGAAGGTGGCCAGCGACTTCTTGATGAGGAACATCTTGGAAGGGGGGATAGGCATCATCGCCGCCGGGTAGCCGTTCACCGGCACCAGGGCCTGGGGAGGGACGACGAACTCAGGGGTATCGGGGGATGGGGTCTGGGTGGACATCGTTTGCCTCCTGTGTGCACTGCTCTGGACATAGAAAAAGCCCCCGGACGGGCGGGTCCGGGGGCGATCTTCCGTCGGAAAAGGGCTGCGCTCAGAGCCGATGAACAGCGTGAGCCGGACCCGCCGGGTGGGGGTCAAGGGTGGTATTGGTACGAGTGCGGGTGTTCAGGCTCACGATACGAAAAAGGCTCATCGGTCCATCCTCACAAGGTGGCTGATAGAGCGAGAGGAGTGTAACACAAAAGGGCGAGAACGTCAAGGACAGGGGAACCGGTGATTACCCATATCTTTGGAGATAGGGAGACAAGCCGTCCACGAATGGGGCACGAATACACGAATTAAGGGCCGCCTCATTCGTGCATTTGTGAGAAACTCGTGGACGGCCTGCTACGGACCACTCTCTCGCTCACTTGTGGGTAATCACCGCCAGGGGAACCTCCACGGAGGATCACCGGATTGGATGGAACTCGTAGCGGTGAGCATCCCCATCGTACAGCCCCCAGCCCGGCTCCCCGTAGCGCCCCATCACCTCGCCGGGATTGACCAGGTAGCCCTCGCCAACCTGCTCCCGGTGCTGCCGGTGGTCGTGACCATAGCAGACCAGATCGAACTGACCTGACTGGGCGATGCGCCGTGCCGGCTCCGGATAGTGGATCAGCGCCACCCGCCGCCCGCCGAGAGTTAGCTCAGCGTAGATGCCGTGGAGGGTGACGTGGGGGAATTGGCCCGCCACCGTATGGAGCAAGCGGCCATCCCCATCGTTGTTGCCGAAGACGACGTGGATGGGGCCGGAGAAGCTCTCGGCCATCTGGGCCAGCACGAAGGGAGCGCAGAGGTCACCACAGTGCAGCAGCACCTCGGCCCCCCGCTCCTGGACCTGGCGCAGCGCCACCTCCAGGTTCCAGATGTTGTCGTGACTGTCGGAGAAAATGGCAATCTTCGTCATCCTGCTTCCTCCTTCTTTGTGAGCAGATGTCGTAGCGACCCGCACAAGCCTTTCCCGCTGAATTATACCGCATCCTCGCGGAATCAGCGCATCCTCACCTGGGGACCGTCATCTGAACCGTCAGAAGCGGTGATGGGAAAATCGCCCGCCCTGCTTCCTTGACATCCCCCCCCTTTTCCCGTATACTCAGCCGCTTGGAGCGAGCCTGGGGCTCCCCCACCCGAGCATCCCCTTGCCCAGGCCCCTGAAATCCCACGGAAGGAGGCTTGACGATGAACCTTTCCTCGCAACGACTAGGGCTGGTCGTCGCCCTGACGACCGCGATGATCGCGCTGGTGGCCCTGCTCTCCACCGCTCCCCACCTTCCCGCCCACGCCCAAGGGCAGACCACCCCTCCCGACCCGCAGGCCAAGACCTCGCCGGCCGGCAGCGCCTCGCTACACAACCCTACCTTCGACAACCACGACTGGTACGAGTTCAACCGCCGCTACCAGAGCGCCTATCCGGCCGGCTCTTGGCTGCCTGACGACGACAACAACTTGAACGACGACATCCCGGAGAGCAGCCGCCAGGACTGGCGGCTCTGGTTCCAGAACGGGACCGACATCGTAGAGACCGACCCCGAGCAGGTCTACGCCCACTCCATCGAAGGGGTCCAGATCCGTCCCTACGGAGGGGGACACCAACTGGCCGGCCTCTACCAGGTGATCTACAACACGACCCCCTGCTTGGTCTACCAGTTCCAGATGTACGGCCAGTCCCGGCCCGAGGGGGGGGACACCTGGGCCGTCCTCCAGGTGGGGATTGACCAGGTGGGCTGGCACCCCGACTCCACCAACGACCCGGCGGTCCACGCCTTTCCCAGCACCACCGTTTGGGGGCCCTCCCACGACTACAAGTGGACCTACGGCCCGCTGACGGTGACGGCCGAGGCATTGAACACCCAGATCACCGTCTTCACCTACGCCGACTCGCCGGGCGGACGCTCCCACCGCATCCTCTGGGACACAGGCTCCTTCCAGGACGTGACGCCGGCGATGATCCATGACCCGGACAACCTGCCCTCACCCGGCGGGATCAGCAACCTGAGCGTGACGCCCGGCAGCACGACGGCCCAGGTGACCTGGACAACGGCCGAGGCTGCCCTGGGCCAGGTCTACTACCGCAAGCTCCCCACCCCCGGCAGCCCACCGACGGGCACCGTTATCTTCCAGGTTTACCTTCCCCTGGTCGCCCGCTCCGGCGGGGTCACCTGGCAGGCGACGCCGCTGAACAAGACGCCCACGACCTCCCACTCGGAGACGATCACCGGCTTGGAGCCGGACAGCACCTACGCCTACATCGTCGTCTCCCGGGGCCTCTCCGGCGGGCAGTGCGTCACCTGGGTGTCGAGCGAGCAGCAGTTCACCACCACCCCGTAGGCGGGAACGCCGTCAAGAGCGTCTCCTCCCCACCTAAAGGCTACCGGCCGGCGACGACCACCGATGGCAGCGTGACCTGGTCGCCGGCCGGTTCCCCATCCACCTGCACCGGCCAGCGTTCCAGCGTGGCCAGCCAGTAGACCCCCGTCGTCAGCCGGTACTCCCCCGGCGGTGCGTCGGCCGGCAGCGCCAGCCGGTGGCGCTGGACGAGGATGTCCCCCACCCGCCACTGCTCCACGGGCACGCCCAGCCCATCACCGACGAGGACGGGCGCTCCTCCCGGCCCCACCAGGTGCAGCATCACCGAGAGGGGGCGATCCGGCAGCCCCTCCACCCGCCACCAGGTCGTCACCTCCACCGTCTGCCCCGGCGCGATGGAGCGGGCGTCCACGCCCCCGTAGCCCAGGAAGGCTAGGTCCCCCACCCGGACGGACGCTTCGGGCCGGGAGCGAGGAGGGGGCACGGGGCCGGCAGGCTGCTCGTAGACGGCGAAGGGAGGGAGTTGGGTCGGGCGGCGCTGTTCGTAGCTCAGCCGGGCATCCGCCAGCCGCGCCTCGATGAAGGCATCCTCCATCCGGGCCGTCTCCCGGTAGAGGGCGTACCAGCCCGGCTCCTCCCCGCCCGTGGGATAGAGCCAGCCCTGGGTGCAGTCGAAATAGGCCATCCGCAGGTCGTCCCGTCCAAAGCCCTCGGCGGCCGCCGGGGGCGGAAGGGGGGCTACCGGGGCAGTGCACTGGGCCAGCCAGGTGGGCGCCGGCTCCGGCGGGAGGACCCGATAGACGAAGAGGGCGTAGCCGGGACGGGCCACTGGCTCCCGGTGGCGGAACCAGTCGTAGGTGTCGGGCTCGGCCACCATCACCCCTTGCAGCGTCGTCGCCCCCAGGACGTAGGTGCCGGGAGCCGGGTTGAAGCGCCGGGGGAGGACGGGAGGGCCGCCGGGGGCGGGCGGGATCGGTTCGTAGGCGATGCCGTAGAGGGCCGGGTCGGCGTAGGTGTAGTAGCTCAAGCGCACCGGCCCCTCCCCGGTCTCATCCAGGTAGGCCCGCAGCGCCTTGAAGGACTGTCCCCAGTCCAGGTTGGAGTCCACCAGGTAGCAGTACCCCCCCGCCGGACCGCCGGCCAGCTCGTTGAAGAAAGCCAGGTAGTGGGGCGCGATGCGCAGGGTGCCGAAGAGATACCAGGCGAGCAGGACGAGAAACGTGATGCGTGGCGCGTGAGGCGTGAGGCGCGAGGTGGGTGGTCGGGTGGTCGCCTGGTCACTTGGTCGGGTGGTCGCTTGGTCATCTGGTCGGGTGGTCGCTCGGTCGGGTGGTCGCTTGGCCCCTGCCCCTTGCTTGCCCCTTGCCCCTTGCCCCTTGTCACTTGGTCGGGTGGTCGGGTGGTCATCTGGTCGGGTGGTCGGGTGGTCATCTGGTCGGGTGGTCGGGTGGTCATCTGGTCGGGTGGTCAGGTGGTCGGCGGTCCGCGGTCGGCGATCCGCAGCAAGGCGGGCGACGAAGACATCGAGGAAGGGGAGCAAGACCAGGAGGAAGCGGTAGCCGATGGCGATGGTGCTGAAGAGGGTGACCAGGCCGTAGGCGACCGGGTAGGCCCAGAGGGGGAGCTCCTCCCGCCAGCGCGACGGCCCCGCCCCCAGGAAGACCACCACCGCGCCGAGGAGAAGGAGCAGGAGGGGAAGCGGCGTCTTCAGGAGGAAGGCCAGGGGGTAGTAGTACCACCAGCCGGTGGCCCGGATCTCCCCCATCAGGAAGGCGGTGTGGCCCTGGCGGGCGTGACGCTGCACCCCCAGCCAGGTCTCCCACTGGGTGGCGAAGGGGAGGGGCCAGGGGGGCGCACCGGGCCGCTCCAGAGGGCGCCACTCGAAGCGGTAGAGCCCCCACAGCACCAGCAGGGCCAGCCCCACCAGGACGACTGCCTCCCCCAGCGCCCGCCCGATCCCCCGCCGCCGAGCCCCCAGGAGGGCGTGGAGGGGAACCAGGACGAGGAGGGCGAAGAAGCCCGACGACTTGGCGCTCAGGGTCAGCCCCAGGGCCAGGCCGGCCGCCAAGAGGGCGCTCCCGGAGGGCCGCTGCAGGTGCCGGAAGACCAGGTAGGCGCCGGCGAAGCCGAAGACGGCCAGCCCCAGGTCGGTGGTGGCCAGGGTGGCGTGGGCGAGGAGGTTGGGATCGAAGGCGAAGAGGGCCAGGGCGAACAGGCCGGCCCGACGACCAAAACGCTCGGCGGCCCAGCGGAAGACAAGGGCCGCGCCCAGAAGGGCCAGGAGCAGGATGGGGAGCCGGGCGGCGAAGGTGGCCGCCTCCAGGCCCTGCCCCAGGCCGGAGACGAAGGCCGGGGCGAAGCGGGCCAGGTCCGCCTCCGCCCATCCCGGCAGCGCCGTCACGTCGGGGCCGGGCTGCAGGAGGAGCGGCAGCGCCGTCAGCACGAAGAGGAGGGGAGGGTGAGCGGCCGCCGGGATCAGCCGCAGGTCCCCCGTCCGCAGGTAGGCGTAGCCCGGCCCCAGGAAGGCCGGTTCGTCGGCCGTCAGGGAGAGACGGGGGATCGCCATCACCCCCTGGGCGAAGAAGATCAGGAGGAGCAGGATCGCCCCGGCGCGGGAGCGGGCGGGTCGGGTCAGGGGGCTCCTCCTCACGTCAGCGCCCTCCCCCCACCGTCGTCAGGACCATCCGGTCCGCCTCCGAGCCGTCGGCCATCCGCACCGGCCACCGTTCCATCGTGTCCAGCCAGTAGGCGCCGGCCACCACGGCGTACCGGTCGGCCACCGCCCCCTCGGGGAGGGGGAGCCGATGGCGCTGGACGATGATGTCGCTGGGCCGCCACGCCCCGACGGGCACGCCCAGCCCATCCCCCACGGCAACCGGCCTGCCGTCCGGTCCCAGCAGGTGGGCCATCAGCGAGAGAGGGCGGGCCGGTACGTCTTCCACCCGCCAGAAGGTCCAGAGGGTCACCACCCGCCCCGTCGTAAGCTCCGTTCGGTCCAGCCGGTAGCCCAGGAAGGCCAGCGGCCCCTCGATCCGCCCCGCCTCCCAGCCCTCGAAGTCGGGCAGCCCGCCGGCCTCGACGCGGAAGAGGGCGTAGGCCGGCGAACCGTCGGGGTGCCGGGCCTGCAACTCCGGCGTGGCCCCCGGCGGCGGCGGCGCGTCCGGGGGCAACAGGTAGTCGCCGGGCCGCCTCCGGCCGTCGTCGGCCGGATAGACCCAGCTCTGCCCGCAGTCGAAGGGGATCAGCCGCAGGTCGGTGCGCCCGAAGCCGGCCCACACCGCCTCCGGCGGGAGCAAGGGCGCAGGCGCGGCGCAGAGGGCCACCCAGGCCGGCGGCTCTCGGGGCGGTACCCTGTAGAGGAAGAGGGCGTACCCCAGCCGGGCCAGCGGCTCGTGGCTGCGGAACCAGGCGTAGGTGTTCACGTCGGGGGTGTAGACGCCTTGGAGGACCGTCGCGCCGATGGCGTAGAAGCCGGGGGCCGGATCGAAAGGGGCGAAGGGGACGGCGCGGGGGTCCGGCGGCAGGAAGTCGGCCGCCACGCCGTAGACCTGGGGGCGGGCCGGGCTGAAGTGGGCGTAGTAGACCCGCTCCACCCCCGTCGCCCGCATCCAGTCGCGCAGCTGCCCCAGGTTCTGGCCCCAGTCCAGGTTGGAGTCCACCAGGTAGCGGTAGCCCCCCGCCGGGCCGCCGGCCAGTTCGTTGAAGAAGGCCAGGTAATGGGGCGCAACGCGCCAGGTGCCGAAGAGATACCAGGCAAGCAGGACGAGAAACGTGATGCGTGGCGCGTGAGGCGTGAGGCGCGAGGTGGGTGGTCGGGTGGTCGCTTGGTCATCTGGTCGGGCGGTCGCTCGGTCGGGTGGTCGCTTGGCCCCTGCCCCCTGCCCCTTGCCCCTTGCCCCTTGCCCCTTGCCACTTGCCACTTGCCCCTTGCCACTTGCCACTTGCCCCTTGCCACTTGGTCGGGCGGTCAGATGGTCGGCGGTCGGCGGTCGGCCGTCGGCGGTAGGCCGTCGGCGGTCCGCAGCAAGGCGGGCAACGAAGATGTAGAGGAAGGGAAGCAGGGGGAGCAGGTGCCGGTAGCCGATGTCCACGCTGCTGAAGAGGGCCGAGAGGGCGTAGAGGGCTGGGAAGAGGGTGAGGGGCGAGTTGCGAATGGCGGATTGCAGATTGCAGATTGCAGATTGCAATTTGCAATTCGCAATTCGCAATTTACAGATTGCGGCGAAGGCGAGGAGGAGCAGCATCGGCAGGGGGGTTTTGAGGGCGAAGGCGACGGGGAAGTAGTACCACCAGCCCCGCTCGCCGTTTTGCCCCATCAGGAAGGCCGGGTGGCCCAGCCGGTAGTGCTCCTGGAGGGAGCGGTAGATGGCCAGGTGGGTGGCCGCCGGGATGGGGAAGGGGATGCCGGGCAGAGAGGCGACCTGAAAGCCGTAGACAGCCCAGAGGGTCAGGCCGGCCAGGAGGAGCGCGACGAGGGCCGCCCCCAACCGCCGGAGGGGGGAATGGACCTGGGGAAGCAGAAGGAGCAGCAGCCCCACCGTCGGCACCAGGAGCAGGGCAGAGACCTTGGAGGCCAGGGCCATCCCCAGGGCAACGCCCACGGCCGGCAACCGTCTTGGCGAGGGCCGACGTCGGTAACGATCCAGCAGGTAAAGGGTTAAAACAATGAAAAGGGTCACCGCCATATCGGTGGTGATGAGGGAGCCGTGGGCGATGAGGTTGGGGTCGAAGGCGAGGAGGGCCAGGGCAAGGAGACCGCCCCACATTCCATAGCGGTCTGCAGCCCAGCGGAAGACCAGCGCGGCCAGGAGCATCGTCAGCAGGATGATGGGCAACCGGCCGGCCAGGGCCAGGCGGGCGGGATGAGGATACCGCCAGACCACCGCGTCGGTCACCGCCGAGAGGCTGGCGATCTCCCAGCCCTCCACCGTGCGGGGATCGGGCAGGTCCGACTGCAACAGCAGAGGTGCAGCGGCCATTACGTTAGCGAGGGGAGGGTGAATGTGGACCGGCTGCAAGCGCCAATCCCCCGTGCGCAGGGTGGTGTAGCCCACCGCCAGGTGGGGTCCTTCGTCGAAGGTGATGGACGCCGTCCAAGCGTGCCCCATCGCCTGGGCGAAGAGGGCCAGCAACAGCGAAATGGCTAGAAATCCCTTCTTGGTGCTCAAACCCTCCCTCGCTTGCGTGAGAAATCTCCTTCCCTCCCGCAGATTCCTCGTGACCTGGGGGAGGGTGACAACGGGGAGATTATAACACGCCCTTTCTCGGCAGCCAACCGCTCCAGATTATTGTCAAATCCCCGATTTTGATGTATACTAGGGCCGGTTTTGTGATCCAACCCGTCGTTCTCCCGTCTGTTCATTCCTCCTCCCGACAACAAGAAAACAGAGCTT
>Ga0256830_1000366_pt1 | contig 37787 bp, 38 predicted proteins | sample 128326metaG_FD_190537 | JGI IMG/M metagenome (GOLD analysis project Ga0256830, IMG submission 190537) | Hydrothermal vent microbial communities from Lau Basin, Pacific Ocean - 128-326 | ecosystem: Environmental > Aquatic > Marine > Hydrothermal vents | place: Pacific Ocean: Lau Basin | collected...
CTCGCCACTGGCAACTCGCCCCTGTTTTCCGCTGTCATTCCCGCGCAGGCGGGAATCCATGGCGCTGGCTGTCACATCCTGGATTCCGGCTCTCGGCTTCGCCTCGGCCGGAATGACGTCGCAGCGCGGCGGCGTATATCCTCAGGGCCGAGGCCCGGCAGGACGGACCACGGCGTAGCAAGCTGCGCGGCATGGATTCGCCAGCAATGACAAAAAGGCTTTTCCCCGTGTGCCCCGTGTTCCCCGTGGTTGACTGTTGTGAGTCGAATTCTCCCAGACACCGCGTTTTGCTAACATTGGGCCTCTCCGTTTCAGGCCTGCCCATGCGACGCCAGGATTTCCACTTTCACCTGCCCCCCGAATTGATCGCCCAGCAGCCCGCCGCCGAGCGCGCGGCGAGCCGCATGCTGGTGGTGGATCCCCTTGCCGACAGCTTCCACGACGCCGGTTTCGCCGACTTTCCCGCCGAACTCGAGGCGGGCGACGTGCTGGTGATGAACGACACGCGGGTGATCCCGGCGCGGCTGTTCGGCCGCAAGGCCACCGGCGGCAAAGTGGAGGTGCTGGTGGAGCGCGTCACCGGCGCACACACCGTGCTGGCCCACGTGCGCGCGAGCAAGTCGCCGCCGCCGGGCAGTCGGCTCACGCTGGAAGGGGACATCGCCGCCGAGGTCACCGGCCGCGAGGGGGATCTCTTCGCCCTGCGCTTCGAGGGTGGGGAAAAGGTGACGGATCTGCTGGAGCGCGCCGGGCACATGCCCCTGCCGCCCTATATCACGCGCGCGGACGCCGCCGAGGACCGCCGGCGCTACCAGACTGTGTATGCGCGCCGCGCCGGCGCCGTGGCGGCGCCCACCGCGGGCCTGCACTTCGACGAGCATATCCTCGCCAGCCTGCGGGAGAAGGGCGTGGAACTGGTCTGGGTGACCTTGCACGTGGGCGCGGGCACCTTCCAGCCGGTGCGCGTGGACGACATCCGCGAGCATGTCATGCACAGCGAGTGGCTGGAGGTGGACGCGGCGGCCTGCGCCACGGTCAACGCCGCGCGCGCGGCCGGGCGGCGCGTCGTCGCGGTGGGCACCACCAGCGTGCGTTGCCTGGAGAGCGCCGCGCTCGACGGTAAATTGCAGCCCTTCCGGGGCGAGACCGACATCTTCATCTATCCCGGTTACCGTTTTTCCATGGTCGATGCCCTGCTGACCAATTTCCATCTGCCCGAGTCCACCCTGCTCATGCTGGTGTGCGCCATGGGCGGGCAGGCGCGCATGCTGGCGGCCTACCGGCACGCCGTGGCCCAGCGCTACCGCTTTTTCAGCTATGGTGACGCCATGTTCATCCGTAACGTGGCCGGGGAAGCGCGCGCATGAAATTCGAGCTGCTGGGGCAGGACGGCCACGCGCGCCGCGGGCGCCTGAATTTCGCCCGTGGCGTGGTGGACACGCCGGCCTTCATGCCCGTGGGGACCTACGGCACGGTCAAGGCGCTCACGCCGGAGGAGGTGGCCGCGAGCGGCGCGCAGATCCTGCTGGGCAACACCTTCCACCTCATGTTGCGTCCCGGCACGGAAATCATCCGCGCCCACGGCGATCTGCACGACTTCATGCACTGGCCGGGGCCCATCCTCACCGACTCGGGCGGCTTCCAGGTATGGAGCCTCGGGCAGCGGCGCAGCGGTCGCGGCGCGCGCCTGGCGAAGATCAGCGAGGAGGGGGTGCGCTTCCAGTCGCCGGTGGACGGTCGCCGGGTATTCATGGGGCCCGAGGAGTCCATGCAGGTGCAGCACGAGCTGGGCGCGGACATCGTCATGATCTTCGACGAGTGCACGCCGTACCCGGCCAGCGAGGCCGCGGCACGCGCCTCCATGGAACTCTCCCTGCGCTGGGCGGCCCGCTCCCACGCGGCCCACCACCGCCTGCAGGGGGAGGATCCCGCCGCCCTGTTCGGCATCGTGCAGGGGGGGATGTACCCGGCACTGCGGGCGGAGTCCCTGGCGGGCCTGGTGGAGCTGGGCTTCGACGGCTATGCCATCGGCGGCCTGTCGGTGGGCGAGCCCAAGGGGGAGATGCTGGCGGTGCTCGACGCCCTCGGCCCGCAAATGCCGGCGGAGGCGCCGCGCTACCTCATGGGGGTGGGCACGCCCGAGGACATGGTGGAGGCGGTGCGCCGCGGCGTGGACATGTTCGACTGCGTGCTGCCCACGCGCAACGCCCGCAACGGCCACCTGTTCACGCGCCACGGCGCGGTGCGTATCCGTCACCGGCGTTACGCCGAGGACACGCGGCCGGTGGATCCGGACTGCGACTGCTATACCTGCCGCAACTACAGCCGCGCCTACCTGCGCCACCTGGACCGCAGCGGCGAGATCCTCGGCCCGCGCCTCAACACCATCCACAACCTCCACTACTACCAGCAGATCATGGCCGAGATGCGCGCGGCCATCGCCGCCGGCGGGCTGGCGGACTGGGTGCGGGACTTCTACGCGCTGCGCCAGACGCGGGAATAGACAGGTGCCGCCGCCGCAACCTGTGTCATAATACGGCGCCTCACACCACGACATAACCAAGTACAGTACAAGGGTATTTACACATGGATTTCTTCATCCCCACCGCGCTGGCGGAAGCCCCCGCCGCGGCTCCCCAGCAGGGCGATCCGGGCTCCTTCTTCCTGCTCATGATCGGCATGTTCGTCATCTTCTACTTCCTGCTGATCCGTCCCCAGCAGAAGCGCGCCAAGCAGCACCGCGCCATGGTGGAGGCCCTCGGCAAGGGGGATGAAATCATCACCAGCGGTGGCCTGCTGGGCCGCATCACCGAGGTCGGCGAACAGTACATCACCGTGGAGCTGGCCGAGGGCGTGCAGGTGCGCATGCAGCGCAACGCCATCGCCACGGTACTGCCCAAGGGTTCCCTCAAGGCAGCAGAAAAAGAATAGGCAACACTGAAGACTTTCCCGGCGCCCCTGCCCGCGCGGGGCGGGCCGGGCCTGGCAGGGACAGGACATGTTGAACCAGTATCCGCTTTGGAAGTATCTCTTCATTCTCGTCATCGTATTGCTGGGCGGGCTCTATGCCCTGCCCAACTACTACGGTACCGACCCGGCGATCCAGATCGCGCCCCGCCGCCAGGCCGAGGTCAGCGCGGCCTTCGAACAGCAGGTACGCGGCCTGCTTGAGAGCGCCGGCCTGCAGGCGAAGGCGGTGGAAGGTGACGGGGACGGGTTGCTGCTGCGTTTCGACGATGTCGAACACCAGTTGCAGGCGGCGGAGTTGCTCGACGGCAAGCTCAGGGAAAACTACACCGTGGCGGTCAACCTCGCCTCCGCCTCGCCGGCCTGGCTGGAGGCCCTGGGCGCGCGGCCCATGTATCTCGGCCTCGACCTGCGCGGCGGCCTGCATTTCCTGCTGGAGGTGGATACCTCGGCGGTCATCGAGCAGACCTACCAGGGCTTTCGCCAGGACGCCCGGGAGCTAATCAAGTCGAAGAAGCTGGGCCGACCCCGTATTCGCGTGGAGGGCGGCAAACTGGTGGTGCGTTACAAGCCCGACGAGATCGGCCTGCGCGACGAGGCCCTCGATACGCTCAAGTCCGGCATTCGCGAACTCGCTTTCGAGACCCGCGACACGCCGGAGGCCCTGACCATCGTCGGCACGGTGCGCGAGAAGGCCCTGCGCGACATCCAGCTCCTCGCCGTGCAGCAAAACATCGCCACCCTGCGCAACCGCGCCAACGAGCTGGGCGTCGCCGAGCCGGTGATCCAGCAGCAGGGCGAGAACCGCATCGTCGTGCAACTGCCGGGCATCCAGGACAGCGCCAAGGCCAAGCGCATCCTCGGCGCCACCGCGACGGTGGAATTCCATCTCGAAGACGTGGAGCACAGCCTCGCCGAGGCAAAGAAGGGTCGCGTGCCCTTCGGCTCGCGGATCTACTACGACCGCGAGGGTGTCCAGGCCTACCTGCTGAAGAAGCGCGTCGTCACCACCGGTGAACACATCACCAACGCCACTGCGGGCTTCGACAGCCAGTCCGGTTCCCCGGCGGTATTCATCAACCTCGATGCCGCCGGCGGCAATGCCATGAAGCGCACCACCAAGGCCAACCTCAAGAAGCCCATGGCGACGGTCTTCATCGAGTACAAGCCGCAGGGCAAGGGTCCCGACGGCAAGCCGCTGCCGCCCAAGAAGGTGGAATACGTCATCAATAGCGCTATCATCCAGGGTGTCTTCAGCCGCCGCTTCCAGATCACCGGGCTGGAGTCCAGCGCCGAGGCCAGCGAACTGGCCCTGCTGTTGCGCGCCGGTGCGCTGGCGGCGCCCATCCAGTTCGTCGAGGAGCGCACCATCGGCCCGAGCCTCGGCCAGGAGAGCATCGACCAGGGCACCCGCTCGGTGGTGGTGGGCATGATCCTGGTGTTGATCTTCATGGCCATCTGGTACCGGGGCTTCGGCCTGGTGGCCGACGTGGCGCTGGTTACGAACCTGGTGCTGATCATGGCGGTGCTGTCCATCATGCAGGCGACCCTGACTCTGCCGGGCATCGCCGGCATCGTGCTCACCGTGGGCATGGCGGTGGACGCCAACGTGCTGATCTTCGAGCGCATCCGCGAGGAACTGCGCAACGGCAACACGCCGCAGGCGAGTATCCACGCCGGCTACGCCAAGGCGCTGGAGACCATCGCCGACGCCAACATCACCACCCTGATCGCCGCCATCGTGCTCTATACCTTCGGCACCGGCCCCATCAAGGGCTTCGCGGTGACCCTCTCGGTGGGTATCGTCACCTCCATGTTCACCGCCATCATGGGAACGCGCGCCATCGTCAACCTTGTGGTGGGCGGGCGCAAGATCCGCCAACTGTCGATTTAGCCAGGAACCTCGAGCCATGCAGATCTTCAAGAAGGCAACAAACTTTGATTTTATCGGCAAGCGCAAACTGGCGGTTGTCTTTTCGGCGCTGCTGATCATTGCCTCCATCGCCTCGCTGGCCACCCGAGGTCTGAATCTCGGCCTCGACTTTACCGGTGGTACCCTGCTCGAAGTCCAGTACCCCTCGGCCGTTGATCTGGGCGAGGTGCGCCGGCTGCTCGCAGCCAACGGCTTCGGCGATGCCACGGTGCAGCACTTCGGCACCTCCGAGGAGATCCTGGTGCGCATCGCGCCGCGTGAAGGTGTCTCCGGCGAGGAAGTCAGCGACCGGATCCTGGCCCTGCTCGTGGAACAGAGCGACGGCGAGGCCAGAATGCGCCGGCAGGAGTTCGTGGGTCCGCAGATCGGCGATGAGTTGCGTGATGACGGCGGTATCGCCATGCTCATCGCGCTGGCCCTGATCCTGCTCTATGTCGTCATCCGCTTCGAGTACCGCCTCGCCCTGGGCGCGGTGGCGGCCCTGATCCACGACGTCGTCATCACCATGGGTTTCTTTTCCTTCTTCCAGTGGAGTTTCGATCTCACCGTGCTGGCGGCGGTGCTGGCGGTGATTGGTTACTCGCTCAACGATACCATCGTCGTCTTCGACCGTATCCGCGAGAATTTTCGCAAGCTGCGCAAGCTGGGGCCCTACGAGGTGGTCAATACGTCCCTCAACCAGACCCTGTCGCGCACCATCATGACCTCGCTCACCACCCTGCTGGTGCTGCTGGCCATGTTTTTCCTTGGCGGCGAGATCATCCATTATTTCTCCTTGGCCCTCATCGTCGGCGTCCTCATCGGCACCTATTCCTCCATCTACGTGGCCAGTACCGCCGCGCTGGCGCTGGGGATCACCCGCGCCAACCTCATGCCGGTACAGAAGGAAGGCGCCGACCAGGGCGCGGTGGAATAGACACAGGGAAGGCCCGGCCGACGCCCCGGACGCGCGAGGGCGTCTTCCACGCCTCGGTCACCCCCGCGCCGCATCTCTCCGTCCCGTGAACGGCGTCACTAAAGTCGCCGTCCGTGGCGGCCGTTATAGATAAGGAATAATCGAATATCCACAGGGAGGGCGACAGCGGGTGTTTCCCGCGGGGGAGGCCCGCGCGCCGCGTCAGTGGGAATGGATCTGCTCTTGCTTACCGTACCGCCCCAGCACGGGGCACCCAACCCGGCCGTCATTACCGATCCGCGTCGCCTGCGCCAGTGGCTGGACGGGCTTCCCGTGGAAGCGGCGGCCGAGACGGTGCCCCGGCTCAACGAGGCCCTGGTACAGCTCAATGAACTGGCGCTCGGCGATGCACAGCGTCTCAAGTTGCTGGAGCAGTACTATCCGCTCCTCGATACCATCCTGTTCAGCTGTGACGACATGGGCCTCGATGCCATGGGCCTGGACGCAGCCGCGCGCCGCCGGCTGGTGGACGAGATCCTCGCCCTGTTCCAGAACCTGGCCAACGGCTACAAGATCGTCGTCAGTGGGCGTTTCGACCGGGGCGCGCAGGCGGGTCGTGACGGCCACCTCCTGCTGGCGGCCTGCCGGGCCATGGAGGTGCTCTCCCTGAGCCTGCTGTATGCCTGCCGTGCCCGTGTCCCGCCGCCGCCCCTGACCTTCCTGGAGATCAACCAGCTCTACGCCCTCGGCGAGGCCCACGGCGCGCTGGCCGCCGGCGTGCGCACCGGCGGGGGCGAGCGCTGCCTGGGCAGCCTGTTTCGCCACTACGCCCTGTTTGCCATCTCCCAGCAGCGCGACTGGGAGGGCATGGACCTGCTGCACCTGTACAGCTTCCTGGAGCGCTTCACCGGGGCCTGCGAGATCCACCCGGAGAACTCCCACGAGGCGGTGGAGGGGGGATGGCGCATCGATCTCGGCGAGGATCAGGCGCCGGTGCCGGGGGACTGGCACAGTACGCCCGCGGGACGCCCCAGCCGGCGCCTGCTGGACGTGTGGCCCGTGGTCAACGCCCTCGGCAGCTGGCTGGCCAGTCAGGACGACACGGAAACCTTTACCCGCGAGGCCGAGATGGCCTTCGTGCATCGCCTCGCCGAGCAGCTCAGCGAGCCCGCCATCGCCGCGCGGAGCCGGCCATGAAGCCGCGGGTGGAGATCGTCGTCGCCGATGCCGCCGGACGCTACACGCCGGCGCGCATCGCAGCCGTCCTGGGGGAAGGGGGACAACGCGCCGGGGGCGACTCCGGCTATGCCGGCCGGCCGGTGACGGAGCTGGTCACCGACGGCGAGGATTTCATCAAGCTGCGCACCGAGTACCGCCTGCCCGAACGTGACGCGCGGCTGTTCATCGACGGGGCGGCGCAACGCGAGGCGGCGGTGGGCGTGCACTCGCCCGACAGGTGCTGGTTTCTCATCCACGGCGACGAAGGGGAGACGCCGCTCATCGGCAATATCATGCCCCGCCTGCAAGCGCTGGATCAGCTTGCCGGCGAGATGGCGGGCGACCGCCTGGTGGAGCACCTGTGTACCGTGGTGGCCATGTACCTGCGCGTGGCGCGGGAACATGAGCTGGGGCTGGATCTCAGCCTGTCGAACTTCGCCCTCGAGGAAGACGGCACCCTGCGTTACCTCGACGACCAGTTCTACCCCGTGGCGGAACTGGCCGCCCTGCCGGAGTTTCTTGCCGCGCTGCTGCGCGCCCAGCCCTGGCTGGACGCGCGCCTCGCCGGCCTGCTGGGCCGCGGCGTGCGCGAGGCCCTGCTGGCCCGGGAGGACGACCGCCACGTCGTCACCGTGGTGGCGGAGACCCTGCGCGGCGCCTTCCTTGCCGAGGCGCTGCGCGAGGCGCGCACGGCCATGGTGGAGGCCCTGCTGGGCGACGAGGGCTTTTCCTGGCAGCCTCGCGCCACCGCGCCGGTGATGGCACTCCTGGCCGACGTCCATGCCAATGCGCCGGCGCTGGAGGCGAGCCTGGACTACCTCGCCGGGCGCGGCATCGAGCATGGCCTGGTGCTGGGCGACGTGGTGGGTTACGGCCCGCACCCGGCACAATGCATCGAGATGCTGCGCATGCAGGACGCCTTTTCCTTCATACGCGGTAACCACGATCATGCCGTGGCCACCGGGCACCTGGTGGCGGGCGCCACCTCGCTCGCAGGCTGGACCATCAACTGGACCATGGAGATCCTGGATGCGGCGGCGCGCCGCTGGCTGGCCGAGCTGCCGCCCTATCTCCAGCAGGACGACTGGCTGGCCGTGCACGGCTCACCGCGTGATCGCAGTTTCTTCAACGCCTACGTCTACCAGATGACTTTCAGCGAAAACCTCGACGAACTGGCCACGCGCGGACTGCGCCTGTGCTTCCATGGCCACACCCACATCCAGAAGATCTACTACCGCGCGCGGGGCGTGGACGGCGAAACCACCCGGGCCGACGGCATCCTCGGGAGCGCGGCGCAGGCGCTCATCTGTCCCGGTTCCATCGGCCAGCCCCGCGGCGGCGAGGCGGGCGCGGAGCTGGCGATCCTGAACCTGGAGACCCTGGAGATGGAATTCCATCGCCTGGCGTACGACCTCGACACCACCGTGCGCGACATGCAGCGAGCCGGCTTTCCCGAGGCCCTCGCCGTGCGCCTGCGCCAGGGCCAGTAAGGGGGCGCATGGCCCCCGGCGAGAGGCAGGGAAACAGTGTGATCCCCTGTTTCCCGATGATCGGGAATTCGCAACGCGTATTCAGGAGGGACAGTGCGCCGCCATGTCGGGCAGGGCGCCGCGCAGGCCGGACCAGCCCATGCCGAGGTTGGCCTTCTTGCCGGTGATCAATACCGCCAGCGCATTGGGCTTGCCCGGGATCACCGACATGAAGTGGTTGGTCTTGGGCGTGCTCATGTGGATCTCCATCATGCTGTTGCTGACTTCCTCGCCACGTGTCTGCGACAGGCGCTTCTCCACGTTCGAGATCCCCTTGCCGCGGAACATGTCCACCGCCGCGGCGGCCACGGCGTCGAGGTAGCTCTGGGTGAAGTAGGGAACATTGTGGTGCACGCCGAGCAACAGCCCGGTGTTGAGATCGACGACGCCGGCGGCGAGGGCATCGTCTACCTCATCGACCACGGTCTTGCAGATTTCATTGATGCTGGACATTGACTTCTCTCCTTAAAGTGGCTTGCAGATAACGAACTGGTGGGTGCCAACCATCCGGATTTCTCGAAACCGTTTCAGGTCTCGATTACCAGTGCGCCGATCTCCTCGGCGGTCTTGCGCGCGTGGGCAAGCGGCATGCCCAGGTTGGCTTCCGCGCGCGTAAAAACGGTCAGCAGCAGGCTGTCGCCCGCATGCATGATGAAGATGTTGCCGGCGTCGCTCTCCACCATGACATTGCGTGGCGTGCCGTCGTTGGTCTCGCGCATGAGATTGTCGGCCAGCGCCAGCAGGGCGCTGCTCATGGCGGCGAAGCGGTGGCGATCCAGCTCGGGCCTGAGGCGATCCGCCCAGGCGATGCCATCGGCACCACTGACCATGGCGCCGACGATGTCGCCACAGTCCTCGATGAGTTCGTCGAGCATGTTGTTGAGCCCGGCCTGGATGACCCGCGAGATCTCCGGGTCGTGTTCGGCACTGTCGTGCGAGACCTTGTCGATAACCTGTGAAAGCTGATCCATGTCTATTCCCCTGGTATGTCCTGATAGTCGAGTACGGCGAGCAGGGCGCCGATGAGAATACGAATGTCTTCCGGCTCGCGACCGTCGATCTCGATGACGGGATAGATCTGTCCCCGTTCCAGCAGGCGGTTCTGGAAGTCTTCCAGACGCGCGTGATCATTGATGCCGCGGCGCGTGATGCCGATGACCACGCCGGTCTCCTCGATGAAATCGGCAAAGGCGTCGAGATAGAAGTCCATCTGTGCCACCGGGTCCGGGTGGTCGTTGTTGATCAGCAGGACGAGGCCCAGTCCGCCGCGCGTGAGGATCTCCCACATGAACTGGAAGCGTTCCTGGCCGGGCGTGCCGTAGAGGTGGATACGCTGCTCGTCGAGCTGGATATAGCTGTAGTCCATCGCCACGGTGGTCGTCGCCTTGAGCTGGCGCTCGGCGCCGGTACATACCACGTCGGTACTCACCGGCGGCGCGTCGCTGATGGCGGCAATGGCGGAGGTCTTGCCCGCGCCCACCGGTCCGGTGAAGATGATCTTGTCGGTCTCGAGCTGCATCATGGTTCTGTCAATCTATACCAAGGCGTTTTGCCAGCTTATGTAACAGGTTGCGGCGGTTCTCGTCCGGGCGGCCGCGCTTTTTCACGGCTGGTTTCGCGGTACCCTTGTCCACCAGTCCCAGTGCGGCGACGGCGTTGTAGAAGGCGGCCACCACGTCGAAGGGGATGTGGGTCTCGGCGGCGAGGGCCCTGAGGCTGGTGGCGCGTCGCGCGAGGATGGCGGCGAGCTTGAAATAGGCCTGCTTGAAGCCGCGCCGCGGGAAATTGGGCCAGGCCCTGAGGCGGATGGCCGCCTCCGGTGAATGCCCCGGCAGGAGCGAGCCACGCGAACAACGGATGGCCGCTTCCCACAACAGGCTGTCGAGGGGCACGATATGGTGTCCGCCGGGGTGGCTGGCGAGGCCGTCGCAATGCAGGTCCACCACTGTCAGCGTGGAGAGGGGCTCCGCCAGCAGGGCGTCGATTTGCGCCGGCTCGCCGCGCGTGACCACGGTGCGACTGGCGCCGTTGATGAATATCGAAGTACCGTGGCCGTTGCTGATCTGCGCGCAGCTCTGTTGTTGCTTGCATTGCAACAGGCGGTAGAAGACCGAGTCATACAGGGGATGTTCACATTCCGCCGCGCGGCTCGCGTCGGGGCCTGTCTCACTGTCCTTCTCCGAGGCGGTGGTGGGCGCCGCCGTCGCCTCGGCGGGCTTCAGGTAGCGGCTGATGCGCAGCAGGACCTGGTGCAACTCGGCCACGCGTACGGGTTTGGCGATATAGATGATGTTCCTGCCGGTGACCGTTTCATCGGCCATGACCAGCTTCACCTGCCGGCCGTCGAGGCCGCGCAGTGCCTCGCGGCCGGCCTCACTGTCGCCGTCGAGGATGACGAGGTGGGTGTCCGGCGCGGGGGTATCGAGGACGCGGCACTCCAGGCCCTCGTCCCCGAGCATGGAAATGGCAACCTTGAGCACCCTGAGTTCCGTCTCGTGCAAACCCAGGGGCAGGATCGAAAAACGTGACAGCCCCACGGCGTAACCTTCCTTCCTGGATGTGGACAGGTAGTACCAAAGTATTACGGCCCGCAGGGACAAAGCTTTAACGGGGAAAGGCAGAATTTCATCACAAAATGATTTCCTGGCGCGTTACCAGGAAATTGGCCCCCGCCCGGCGCCGCCGGCAGGCATGAAAAAGGCGCGCCGGGTTTCCCCGGCGCGCCTGTGGCGGGATACGGCGCAGGTTCTCAGAACAGGCTGTCGTTGATCCACAGGTGGGTGGCGATACTGGCGACGTAGCCGAGGGCGATCACCGGGGTCCACCTGAGGTGGCCGAAGAAGGTGTACTTGCCCCGCGCCTGGCCCATGAGCGCCACCCCGGCGGCGGAGCCGATGGAGAGCAGGGAACCGCCGACGCCGGCGGTGAGCGTCACCAGCAGCCACTGGCCCGTGGACATGTCCGGGTTCATGGTGAGCACGGCGAACATTACCGGGATGTTGTCCACGATGGCCGACAGCACGCCCACCGCCACGTTGGCGTTGGTGGCGCCCCATTCGGCGTACATCACCGTGGAGGCCATTTCCAGGTAGCCGAGAAAACCCAGGCCGCCGACACAGGCCACCACGCCGTAGAAGAACAACAGGGTGTCCCACTCGGCGCGCGCCACGGGCTCGAAGATGTCGAAGGCCACCGGGCTGCCCATCTGTCCGTTGTTGGTGGCGTTGTCGGGCCTCAGGTGGTCCCGGTGGGCGGTCTTCTTGAGGTAGAAGCCGAACACCTGCAGGTAGCCCAGCCCCGTGAGCATGCCGATCACCGGCGGCAGGTGCAGGAAGTTGTGGAAAGATACCGCCGTGGCGATGGTGGCGAGAAACAGCAGCATGATGCGCCGCGCGCCGCGCCGCATGACCACCGTCTCGTCGGCGGTGGTGGGATGCGCATTGGGGACGGCGAAGTGCATGATGGCTGCCGGCACCAGGAAGTTGACCAGCGCGGGAACAAACAGTACGAGGAAGCCCCAGAAGTCGATGATGCCCTTCTGCCAGACCATCAGGGTGGTGATGTCGCCAAACGGCGAGAAGGCGCCGCCGGCATTGGCGGCAACCACGATATTGATGGCGGCCAGCGTGACGAAACGCGGATTGTCGCCGCCCACCGCCAGTACCACGGCGCACATCAGCAGGGCGGTGGTGAGATTGTCCGCCACCGGCGAGATGAAGAAGGCCAGGAAACCGGTGATCCAGAACAGGGAACGAAAGCCGAAGCCGGAGCTGATGAGTTTCGCGCGCAGGGCCTCGAACACGCGCCGCTCTTCCATGGTATTGATATAGGTCATGGCCACCAGCAGGAAGAGCATCAGCTCGGCGTATTCCAGCAGATTGTGGCGAATGGCCTCCTCCGGCAGCTCCGGCGGCAGGCCCTGCACGTGGTAGGTCCAGGCGATGGCGCCCCAGATGATGCCGGCGGCGATGATCACCGGCTTGGACTTGCGCAGGTGGGTGAACTCCTCGGCCATGACCAGCACGTAGGCGAGGACGAAGATCGCAAGGGCGAAGAAGCCTGTCCCCGTGGAAGTGAGATCCAGCGGTTCACTGATGTCGCCGGGGGTACTGACCGCGGCCAGCAGGTTCGGCGAGAAGGCGAGCAATAGCAGGCCGAGGCCGGCGAGGGCGAACGCGGAGTGTCGATGCACGGTGTCTTTCCTTTTTCTTGTCGGGATCAGGCCCGTGATCTTAGAAGATCAGGTTCATCATCACCATCATCACGATGAGGAACAGCACCGTCATGATCCCGCCGGCCCGGATGAAGTCCGGCACGCGGTAGCCGCCCGGCCCCATGATCAGGGCATTGACCTGGTGGGTGGGGATGAGGAAGGAATTGGAAGTGGCGATGGCCACCGTGAGGGCGAACAGCGCGGGGCTGGCGCCCACGCCAAGGGCGATGTTGATGGCCAGCGGCACCAGCAGCACGGTGGCGCCGACATTGGACATCACCAGGGTGAAGAAGGTGGCCAGCGCCGCGATGGCGAGCTGGATCACCCATATCGGCGCATCGCCCACCACCGACAGCACCTGGTCGGCGATCCACTTCGCGGTGCCGGTGGTCTCCACCGCCAGGCCCAGGGGGATCAGGGAGGCGAGCAGGAATACGGTCTTCCAGCTCACCGCGTCGTAGGCTTCCTCGATGGTCAGTACCCGAGACAGCACCATGCCCACGGCGCCGGTGAGCAGCGCGGCGGAAAGGCGCATGTCGGAGAAGATCAGCACCAGCGCCACGGCGAAGAAGCCCAGCGCCCACCAGATCTTCTCGGGGCGCAGCTTTTCCTCGTGGGGATACTCGGTGGTGACGACGACGAAGTTGCGATCCTTCTCCAGCCTCTCCAGCACGTTCCAGGGCGTGTGCACGATGAGGGTATCGCCGGCCTCGAAGGGAATGCCGCGGATGTTGTCGCCCTCGCGCAGGGTCTTGCCGTCGCGGTGCAGGCCGACCATGGACAGGCCGTAGGTCTTGCGCATCCAGATGTCGATGGCGCTCTTGCCGATGAGCTTGGAGCCGGGGGGGATGACGATCTCGGCGATCCCGGCCTTGGCGGCGGAGAGGGAATCGGCGAAGGTGCGCAGTTCCTCGCGCTTGCGCAGGCCGTACTTCTCAACGAAGGCATCGAGATCATCGGGATCGGCGACGATGCCCAGCACCATGCCGGCCTCGAATTTCGTGTCACGCGCCACGGTGCCCGGTCCCATGCGTGGTTCCTCGCCGCCCCGTTTGGTGGCGATGACGCGGACGCGATTGGCCCGTTCGGTGGCCAGCAGTTCCTCGCCGATGAGCGGACTGTCGTCGGGTACCACGATTTCGTGCATGGCGTACTTCACGCCATAGACGTCCTGGAAGTAGGCCATGGGATCGGTCCCCACGGTGCCGGACTCTTCACGCGTGGCGGGCAGCACGAAGCGCCCGGCAATGACGAAATAAATGATACCGGTGGCAATCATGGCGAGGCCGATGGGCGTCACCGAGAACAGCCCCCAGGTCTCCATCTGCTGATCCGGCGGCAGCGTCTGGTTGGAGGTGCGAATGAGATCGTTGAGCAGGATCAGCGGGCTGGAACCCACCATGGTCATGGTACCGCCGAGGATGGCGCAAAATCCCATGGGCATGAGCAGACGCGACATGGGCAGGCCCGAGCGCGCGGAGATGCGCGAGACCACAGGCAGGAAGAGAGCGGCGGCGCCGACGTTCTGCATGAAGGACGAGATCACTCCCACGGTGGCGGAGATGATGGGAATGATGCGTCCCTCGGTGGTGCCGCCCACCTTGAGGATGAAACCGGCCACCTTGGTCATCAGCCCGGTCTTGTCCAGGCCGGCGCCGATGATCATCACCGCGACGATGGACATCACCGCGTTGGAGGCGAAGCCGTCGAACAGGTGTTCCACGTCCACCAGACCGCCATCGAGGCCCATCCACGGGTAGAGGATGCTGGTGAGCCCCAGCAGCACCATGATGGATACCGCGGCGACGTCCACCTCGACGATCTCGAAGGCGAACAGGTAGATGGTGAGGAGGAGAATCACGCTGACCCAGCCGATTTCGATGGTCGGCGCCACCGAGGCGAGCCACAGTCCGAGCAGGCTGAATATGGCGGCGGCCACCAGCTGGCGCAGGGAGAGTCGGGAAGCGGGGGCGTTGACTTTGGCTTCATCGGCCAGGGCGGTCATGGGGCGTACTCCGGGTCAGGCTGTTTATTCCGTGGTGGAAATTGGCGAGCCCGTGGCGCGTGGCCCAGGCTCGCGCATGCGTGCAAATTGGCCGGCAATACTAAAGGCCGCATGGCGCACGCGCAAATGAATAATTGATTTTGAATATTCCTGAAAGGAATATAGCCTGCTGCCGAGGAAAGTCGGTTTCAGGCGGCGAGGCGCGCCGTGGTTCGCCGGGGTGGGCGCGGCGAGGGCGGCCTATTGCTGGAACTTCTTGATTTCGTCGAAGGGATCGCTGTCCAGCCTGCGGTTGGGCAGGATGCGGCACACGTTGCTGCGCCTTTCATGGCACTGGGGATCGGCGGCGTCTTCTTCCACGCTGCGAATGGTGGTCCAGGCCCACACCGCGGCGATGGTCCACAGGCTGGCGCCGAGGGCGACGGTGGTCCAGCTGGTGTAGGGGAGTTCGGCGGGGCCGCCGAGGAAGCCATAGATGAGGCCGGTGATGCCCGCCAGCCAGAAGACGCCGATGGGGGCGGCGCAGCAGCCCGCGCAGCCATAGCGGCACACCGCCATGGGTGGTACCAGTAACGAAAGGATACCCCGTTTCATAGTCTGCTCCCTCTCCGTGGTGTCTGCCGATCCCTGGCGGGAAATTCGTCAGCGTCCCGCGCGGGCGGGACAATACACCTTCGCCGCGCGGGGATGATGTCTCCTTGTTATCACGAAAATGCGGCGGGGGTCAAACGCGGGCGGGCGGGGCTTGCCCCGGCGGCTCAGGCCACGTCCGCGGTGCGGGCCCGACGTTCCCGGCGCGCCTCGCGCTCGAGCAGGAAACTGACCACGTCGCGGGAGCGGCGGCAGCCCACCGGCACCACCGGGGCGCGCGTGGCGGGCGGCGGCGCGCCGGCCGCGTCGGGGGGCGGGGCCTCGATGGAGAGGATGGTGAGGGTGCCGGGGGTGGAGGTCCAGGCGAAGCGGGTGGCGAAGTCGGCCAGGCCTTCCAGGGCGTCCCGCATGCGGAGTTCCAGGGCCTTATCGGCGATTTTACGACTGGCACACGACATGGCCCCACCTCGACGTTGTTCTGTATGGGGTTGTCGGACGCCGCCGGGGTTTCTTGAGGCGTACCCTCAGGCCGGCTTCAGATCCGGGGGCAGGGCGGGCTGGAGCGTCTGCAGCAGGGGCTTGAAGAGCTTGGGGTTGGCGGCGACGATGTGGCCGCTGTCCATGTAGCTGTGTCCGCCGCTGAAATCGCTCACCAGGCCGCCGGCCTCCTCGATGAGCAGCACCCCGGCGGCGATGTCCCAGGGACTGAGGCCGAATTCCCAGAAGCCGTCGAGGCGTCCCGCGGCCACGTAGGCCAGATCCAGCGAGGCGGCGCCGGCGCGGCGCACGCCGGCGGTCTGCGGGATGACGCGCTTGAGCATGTCCATGTAGGGATCCAGATAGCGCATGTCGGCGTAGGGGAAGCCGGTGCCGAGCAGGCTGTCCTCCATGCGGTGGCGCGTGCTCACCCGGATGCGGCGGCCGTTGAGCTGGGCGCCGGCGCCGCGGCTGGCGGTAAACAGCTCGTCGCGCACCGGATCGTAGACCACCGCCTGGTCCAGGCGGCCCTTGTGGCGCAGGGCGATGGAGACGGCGAACTGGGGGAAGCCGAAGAGGAAATTGGTGGTGCCGTCCAGGGGATCGATGATCCACTGGTAGTCGTCGCCCTCCCGGGCGCCGCTTTCCTCGGCGAGGATGGCGTGGTCGGGGTAGGCCTTGCGCAGCACCGCGATGATCTCGTCCTCGGCGCGGCGGTCCACCTCGCTGACGAAGGAATTGCGCGACTTGGTGGTCACCGTCAGGGTGTCGAGCCGGTCCATGGCGCGCACGATGATGTCGCCGGCATTACGCGCCGCGCGCACGGCGATGTTTAACATGGGATGCACGTGTCTTATCCTTCCTCAGCCTGTGTCAAAGAGCGCGCCCGGTCGCGGCGGGGCCGGACGGACAATCGGGCGCGTATTCTAACAGGCCGTGACGAAAAATCGCCTCGCATCGCGGCCGGCGGGCGGGGCAGGGGAGAAAAACTTGGAACTGGACAATATTCGCGTGGTGCTGGTCAACACCAGCCACCCCGGCAACATCGGCGGCGTGGCGCGCGCCATGATGAACATGTGCCTCGAGCGCCTCTATCTCGTGGCGCCCCAGCGGTTTCCCAGCGGCAAGGCCACGGCGCGGGCCTCGGGGGCGGTGGGCGTGCTGGAGCGCGCCGTGGTGGTGGACAGCCTCGCCGAGGCGGTGGCTGACTGTTCGCTGGTGTTGGGGGCGAGCGCGCGCGAGCGCTCCATCGACTGGCCCAGCGTGGATCCGCGCCAGTGCGCCCGCCAGGTGGACGCGCTCGCGCCCGGCGAGCAGGTGGCGCTGGTCTTCGGCAACGAGACCGCCGGACTCAGCAACGCCGAGCTGGCCCACTGCCACTACCTGCTGCATATCCCCGCCAACCCGCGCTACAGCTCCCTCAACCTGGCCGCCGCGGTGCAGGTGGTGGCCTACGAACTGTACCTGCGACACATCGCCGGCCCGGCGGCGCCGGACGGCGGGGACGCGGGGGAGGTGGTGCCGCGGATGGTGCCGGACAAGGGCTGGGCCAGCATGGCCGACATGGAAGGCTTCTACGCCCACCTCACGGAGGCCCTTACCGAGCTGGAATTCTACGACCCGGATAACCCCCGCCAGCTCATGCATCGCCTGCGCCGCCTGTTCAACCGCGCGCGCCTGGAACGCATGGAGGTCAACATCCTGCGCGGCATCCTCACCGCCGCCCAGAAGGCCGCCCGGCGCGCCCGGGACGGAAGTTGACACCCACGGTCAACAATTATCTAATAGCGCGCCTCATCGCCGCTGCGGCGCCACCCACTGTTGCGACACCGGATCATGTTCAACCGACTGAGAGAAGACATCCAGTGCGTCTTTGAACGCGATCCCGCCGCGCGCAACGTCTTCGAGGTGCTCACCGCCTATCCCGGCATCCACGCGGTAATGATGCACCGCGTGGCCCATCGTCTGTGGCACTGGCGCCTGAAGTGGCTGGCGCGCATGCTCTCGACCCTGGCGCGCTGGCTCACCGGCATCGAGATCCACCCCGGCGCCACCATCGGGCGGCGCTTCTTCATCGACCACGGCATGGGCGTGGTCATCGGCGAGACCGCCGAGATCGGCGACGACTGCACCCTCTACCACGGCGTGACCCTCGGCGGCACCTCCTGGGACAAGGGCAAGCGCCACCCGACGCTGGAGAACGACGTGGTGGTGGGTGCCGGGGCCAAGGTCCTCGGCCCCATCACCCTCGGCGCGGGCTGCCGGGTGGGCTCCAATGCCGTGGTGGTCAACGACGTGCCGGCGGGGGCCACGGCGGTGGGGATCCCGGCCCACGTGGCCTCCCGGCGTCCGGATGCGGACAGGCGGCGGGCGGCCTTCGCGCGCAAGATCGGTTTCGACGCCTACGGCGCCACCCGGGACATGCCCGATCCGGTGGCCAATGCCATCGGCAAGCTGCTCGACCACGTGCACGCCATCGACGCCCAGATGGAAGTGACCTTCTGCGCCCTGAAGAAAATGGGCATCGAGCTCCCGGAGATCCACCTGCCGTCCCTGGAAGGAACGGATATTTGTAATGAAATCAATGAGAAAGAAAAAAACAGGGCAGCGGAGGGCGATGCCGGCGGCGTCACGGACGGCGAGGACGAGGCGGCGGCGAAAGATGAACCCAATAATTGACTAAAATACTGTGATTTGCTAACGTGGCAATACTTGATAAATAAGCTCAGGCTTGATAGTTTTACAGTATTCAAAGTTTCTAAATTACTAATATTTGGGTGACACTATGAGACTCACGACCAAAGGACGTTACGCGGTCACCGCCATGCTGGATCTGGCCCTGCATTACGATGAAGGTCCCATCACGCTGGCCGATATTTCCCATCGCCAGGGGATTTCCCTGTCGTACCTGGAGCAGTTGTTCTCCAAGCTGCGCAAGAACGGCCTGGTGGACAGCACCCGCGGCCCCGGTGGCGGTTACCGCCTGAGCCGCAGCGCCGACGAGATCGACGTCGCCGAGGTCATCACGGCGGTGGACGAGAAGGTCGACGCCACCCGCTGCGGCGGACTGGGCAACTGCCAGGACGACGAGCGTTGCCTGACCCATGAGCTGTGGACCGATCTCAGCGACCAGATCTACTCCTTCCTCAAGGGGATCTCCCTGGGGGCCCTGGTGGCCCGGGAAGGGGTGCGGGAAGTTGCGCTACGTCAGGAACAGGGCAATCAGGGCGGTTCCGGCATTGATGCCGTGGCCATGCGGAAGGATAATTTCGTTTGATCGCCTGTCCGCCGGTTCCCGCGAACCGGCGTGCAGGTCCGATGTTCAAGTGGAGAATGTGTGAATGAAGACCCCGGTCTACTTTGATTATTCAGCCACGACGCCGGTCGATCCGCGCGTCGCCGAGCTGATGTGTTCCTATCTGACGCTGGATGGGGACTTTGGCAACCCGGCGTCACGTTCCCATCCCTACGGCTGGGCGGCGGAAAAGGCGGTGGAAAATGCCCGCGCCGAGGTCGCCAGGCTGGTCAACGCCGATCCCCGCGAGATCATCTGGACCTCCGGCGCCACCGAGTCCGACAATCTGGCCATCAAGGGCGCGGCGCACTTCTACCAGAAGAAGGGTCGCCACATCATCACCTGCAAGACTGAGCACAAGGCGGTACTGGATACCTGCCGCCAGCTCGAGCGCGAGGGCTTCGACGTCACCTACCTCGACCCCGAGGAGAATGGCCTCATCGACCTCGGCAAGCTCGAGGCCGCCATGCGCGACGACACCATTCTCGTCTCCATCATGCACGTCAACAACGAGATCGGCGTCATCCAGGACATCAGCGCCATCGGCGAGCTGACGCGCGGCCGCGGCATCATCTTCCACGTCGATGCCGCGCAGAGCGCCGGCAAGGTGCCCATCGACCTGGCCGAGATGAAGGTGGACCTGATGTCCTTCTCGGCGCACAAGGTCTACGGTCCCAAGGGCATCGGCGCCCTGTACGTGCGCCGCAAGCCGCGCGTGCGCCTCGAGGCGCAGATGCACGGCGGCGGCCACGAGCGCGGCATGCGCTCCGGCACCCTGCCGACCCACCAGATCGTCGGCATGGGCGAGGCCTTCCGCATCGCGCGCGAGGAAATGGCCGCCGACAACGAGCGCATTCGCATGTTGCGCGATCGTTTCCTGGAAAAACTCGGCGACATCGAGGAGACCTATCTCAATGGCGACGCCGAGCAGCGCGTGCCGCACAACATCAACATCAGTTTCAACTTCGTCGAAGGCGAGTCGCTGATCATGGCGCTCAAGGACCTGGCGGTGTCGTCCGGTTCGGCATGCACCTCGGCCAGCCTCGAGCCTTCCTACGTGCTGCGCGCCATCGGCCGCAACGACGAGCTGGCGCACAGCTCGATCCGCTTCAGCTTTGGACGCTTCACCACGGAAGAAGAAGTGGATTACGCGGCGGAGCAGATCCGCAAGAACATCGACAAGCTGCGTGAACTGTCTCCGCTGTGGGAAATGTACAAGGAAGGTATCGATCTGAACAGCATCAAGTGGGCGGCGCACTGAGCGCCCCGGCTGCCGCGGCAGCATAACCGAACAAAACTGCGAGAAGGTGAGCAATCATGGCATACAGTGACAAGGTAATCGACCACTACGAGAATCCGCGTAATGTCGGCACCATGGACAAGGACGACGCCGGCGTCGGTACCGGCATGGTCGGCGCCCCCGCCTGCGGTGACGTCATGCGCCTGCAGATCAAGGTCGGCGAGAACGGTGTCATCGAGGATGCCAAGTTCAAGACCTACGGTTGCGGTTCCGCCATTGCCTCCAGTTCCCTGTTGACCGAGTGGGTCAAGGGCAAGACCCTCGACGAGGCGCTGGAGATCAAGAATACCCAGATCGCCGAGGAGCTGGAACTGCCGCCGGTGAAGATCCATTGCTCGGTGCTGGCCGAGGACGCCATCAAGGCGGCCATCGAGGACTACCAGAAGAAACAGGGCAACAAGGACGAGGCCAAATCGGCCTGACACCGGAGCGGCGAAACCCATGGCGATTTCACTCACCGACAATGCCGCCGAGCGCGTGCGGGACTTCCTTGCCAATCGCGGCAAGGGCATCGGCCTGCGCCTGGGTGTGCGCACCAGCGGTTGTTCCGGCATGGCCTACGTGCTGGAGTTCGCTGACGAGATCGCGCCCGAAGACGAGGTCTTCGAAAGCAACGGTGTGAAGATCATCGTCGATCCCAAGAGCCTCATCTATCTCGACGGCACGGAACTCGACTACGGCAAGGAAGGCCTCAACGAGGGGTTCAAGTTCAACAACCCCAACGTCAAGGACGAGTGCGGCTGCGGCGAAAGCTTCACCGTCTGAGCGCGCGCAGCAACGGCTTCCTTGCAGGATGGGGTCTGAACTCTCGCGCAATTTCTTCGAACTGTTCGATCTGCCGGTGGCTTTCCGCATCGACCGGCGCGATCTCGCCGAGCGCTACCGTATCCTGCAGGGCCTGACGCACCCGGATCGCTTCGCCAGTGCCGGCGACCAGGAGCGTCGCCTCGCGGTGCAGAAGGCGGCGCAGGTCAACGAGGCCTACCAGGTCCTCCGCCATCCCCTGTCGCGCGCGCGCTACCTGCTGGAGTTGCAGGGCGTGGAGTTCGACGACCAGCGCGACACCGCCGTGGACCCGGAATTCCTCATGGAGCAGATGGAACTGCGGGAGGCGCTGGCGGCGATCCCGGCTGCCGCCGAGCCCCTGCAGGAGTACAATGCGCTCGTCGCCCGCCTCGACGACAGCATGCGCGAGCTCGAAGAGCGCGTCGCCGAGTTGCTGGAGCAGGACACCGACAGCGCGCGGGCCGAGGCCAGGTCGCTGGTGCTGAAGATGCAGTTCATGGACAAGCTGCAACAGGAAGCCCGGGCCCTCGAAGAAGCCCTGCTTGATACGCACTAGATTCGCTCATATTTTCAGGACATCATGGCATTACTTCAGATCAGCGAGCCGGGGCAGTCCACTGCACCCCATCAACACCGCCTTGCCGCGGGAATCGATCTCGGCACCACCAATTCCCTCGTCGCCAGCGTGCGCAGCGGGGTGGCCGAGGCCCTGCCCGACGAAAACGGCGAGGTCCTGCTGCCCTCGGTGGTGCGCTACCTGCCAGACGGCGTGGTGGTGGGCGCCGCGGCGCGTGACGCGGCCAGCGAGGATCCGCACAACACCCTCGTCTCGGTAAAGCGTTTCATGGGCCGCGGCCTCGACGACATCCAGCAGCGCTACCCCGATGCGCCCTACCGTTTTCGCGCCGGCGAGTCGGCGGTGCCGCGCATGGAGACCGCCGCCGGCGAGGTCAGCGCGGTGGAGGTCTCCGCCGAGATCCTGCGCGTCTTGCGCGCGCGCGCCGAGAAGACCCTCGGCGGCGAGCTGGAAGGCGTGGTGATCACCGTGCCGGCCTATTTCGACGATGCCCAGCGCCAGGCCACCAAGGACGCCGCCACGCTGGCCGGCCTCAAGGTGCTGCGCCTGCTCAACGAACCCACCGCCGCGGCGGTGGCCTACGGCCTCGACCAGCGCGCCGAGGGCACGGTGGCCATCTATGATTTCGGCGGCGGCACTTTCGATATTTCCATCCTGCACCTCAACAAGGGGGTCTTCGAGGTGGTGGCCACCGCCGGTGACACGGCCCTCGGCGGCGACGACTTCGACCAGCGCCTCGCCGACTGGCTGCGCGAGCAGGCCGGCACCGGCGCGGAGGGCCACCACGGCCAGCGCCGCGAGGCCCTCGACGAGGCGCGCCGCGCCAAGGAAGCGCTGACCACGCAGGACAGCGTCGCGGTGCGCGTACCGCGCGAGGACTGCAGTGTCTGGGAAGGCAGTCTCACGCGCGAGACCTTCGAGCAACTGGCCGCGCCGCTGGTGGAGCGCACCCTGGTTTCCTGCCGCCGCGCCCTGCGCGACGCGGGCCTGGAGCGCGAGGACATCGACGCCGTGGTCATGGTGGGCGGTTCCACGCGCGTGCCGCTGGTGCGCGCGAAGGTGGGCGAGTTCTTCGGCCGCGATCCCATGGTGGACATCGATCCCGATCGCGTGGTGGCCGTGGGCGCCGCCCTGCAGGCCGACGTGCTGGTGGGCAACAAGTCCGGCGACGAGTTGCTGCTGCTCGACGTCATCCCCCTGTCCCTCGGGCTGGAAACCATGGGCGGCCTGGTGGAGAAGATCATCCCGCGCAACACCACCATTCCCGTGGCACGCGCCCAGGACTTCACCACCTTCAAGGACGGCCAGACCGCCATGAGCATTCACGTGGTGCAGGGCGAGCGCGAACTGGTGCAGGACTGCCGCTCGCTGGCGCGTTTTTCCCTGCGCGACATTCCGCCCATGGTGGCGGGCGCGGCGCGCATCCGCGTGACCTTCCAGGTGGACGCCGACGGCCTGCTGTCGGTGACCGCGCGCGAGGAGACCACCGGCGCGCAGGCGAGTATCGCGGTCAAGCCTTCCTATGGCCTGTCCGACGACGAGGTGGCGCAGATGCTGTCGGACTCCATGGCCCATGCCAGCGAGGACGTGGCGGCGCGCAAGCTGCGCGAACAACAGGTGGAGGCCGAGCGCGTGCTGGAAGCCCTGGAAGCGGCGCTGGCGGCCGACGGCGAGGCCCTGCTCGACGAGGCGGAACGCGCCGCCATCGATGCCGCGGCGGCGCAACTGCGCGCGGCCATGGCGGGCGAGGATGATCGCGCCATCAAGCAGGCCATCGACGCCCTCAACGCGGCGACCACCGAATTTGCCGCACGGCGCATGGACAACAGCATCAGGGCGGCCCTTGCCGGCCACCGCGTGGACGAGTTCAACTGAATCACTCAACCGGATCCATCGAGACGCCGCCGCGGCGGCGCGTATGAAACGAGTACTGCGACCCCATGACGAAAATCATTTTCCTGCCCCATGAAGAACTGTGCCCCGAGGGCGCGGTGGTGGAGACCGAGCCCGGCGTCACCATCTGCGACGCGGCGCTGGCCAACGGCATCGAGATCGAACATGCCTGTGAGAAATCCTGCGCCTGTACCACCTGTCACGTCTATGTGCGCGAGGGCCTGGAGACCCTCAACGAGATCGAGGAATGCGAGGACGACCTGCTGGACAAGGCCTGGGGCCTGGAGCCGGACTCGCGCCTCAGTTGCCAGGCGGTGGTGGGCGAGGAGGATCTCGTCGTGGAGTTGCCGAAGTACACCATCAACATGGTGTCCGAGAATCACTGAACGGAAGGGGAGGGTGCAACCGTGAAATGGACCGACAGCCTGGATATCGCCATTGCCCTGGACGAGGCCCATCCCGACGTGGACCCCCAGTATGTGCGCTTTACCGATCTGCGCGAGTGGGTGCTGGCGCTCGACGAGTTCGACGACGATCCCGATCGCTCCAGCGAGCGCATCCTCGAGGCCATCCAGATGGCCTGGATCGAGGAAAAGGACTGAGTTCACGTTCCGGAATCCACTACGGTCACAGACCTCAGATGCTTGCCGGGGTGGCGTTGACGGACCGTCAGCCGCAGGGAAGCGGCTGTCGAGCGTACAGGGACGTATGTACCGCGTGTCCGTCAACGCCACCCCGGCGAGCGACAGGCAGATGATGTGGTCCCCCTGCTCTCAGGTGAGCGGGGATTCGGAACAGGTATCCGGGGGGATATCCTGCCCTTCACCCCGCCCCGTTCGCCGTGCTCGCGGGTGTCATCCGCCCCTCGTTCCGGCCCCCGAAACCCCGCCGGGCGGCCGCATCCGTTGCTACAAGCTGCTGAAAAGGTTAAAATTTAAGCGTTTTTCCCGTCGCACCCGCGTCATCACGCGGGTGCGTGTTATTTTGACTCCCCAACGAGGTACACCATGGCCATCGAGCGCACCCTTTCCATCATCAAGCCCGACGCAGTGGCGAAGAACGTCATCGGCGAGATCATCGCGCGCTTCGAGAAGGCGGGCCTGCGGGTCGTCGCCGCGCGCATGCTGCATCTCACCGCCGAGCAGGCCGGCGAATTCTATGCCGTGCACCGCGAGCGTCCCTTCTTCGATGAACTGGTGGCCTACATGACCTCGGGTCCCATCCTCGCCCAGGTGCTGGAAGGGGAGAATGCCATTGCCCGTAACCGCGAGGTCATGGGCGCGACCAACCCGAAGGAGGCCGCCCCCGGCACCATTCGCGCCGATTTCGCCGAGGACATCACCGAGAACGCCGTGCACGGTTCCGATGCCGCCGAGACCGCGGCCACCGAGATCGCCTTCTTCTTCAAGGAATCGGAGATCTGCCCGCGCACGCGGTGATCGCCATGGCCGCCGTCATGCCCACGCCAGCGCGCCGGAACCTTCTCGATCTCGACGAGACCGGTCTGCGCGCCTTCTTCGCCGAACTGGGCGAGAAACCGTTTCGCGCCACCCAGGTGCTGAAGTGGATCCACCAGCAGGGCGTGGACGACTTCGAGGCCATGACCAACCTCGGCAAGGGCCTGCGCGCGCGGCTGGCCGAGGTCGCCGAGATCCGCGCCCCCGAGGTGGAGGCCGCGCACCACTCCGCCGACGGCACCATCAAGTGGTTGCTGCGCCTCGATTCCGGCAACGCCATCGAGATGGTCTACATTCCCGAAGCCGATCGCGCCACCCTGTGCGTTTCTTCCCAGGTGGGTTGCGCGCTGGATTGCAGTTTCTGCTCCACCGCGCAGCAGGGTTTCAATCGAAACCTGACCACCGCCGAGATCATCGGCCAGATCTGGCGCGCCAACCGCGAACTGGGCGTGGTCCCCGCGGCGGAGCGGCGCATCAGCAACATCGTCCTCATGGGCATGGGGGAACCGCTGTTGAACTTCGACAACGTGGTGCGCGCCATCGGCCTGATGCTGGACGACAATGCCTATGGCCTGTCGAAGCGGCGCGTGACCCTGAGCACCTCGGGCGTCGTCCCGGCGCTGGATCGCCTGCGCGAGGTGGCCGACGTGGCACTGGCGGTGTCGCTGCACGCCCCCGACGACGAACTGCGCAACGAGCTGGTGCCGCTCAACCGCAAGTATCCCATTGCCGAGCTGCTTGCCGCCTGCCGTCGCTACGTCGATGCCCAGTCGCACCGCGCCACCATTACCTTCGAGTACGTCATGCTCGATGGCATCAATGACAGCCCGGCCCACGCCCGCGCGCTGCTCCGGCTGCTGCGCGGACTGCCGTCCAAGGTCAACCTGATCCCCTTCAACCCCTTTCCCGAGACGCGCTACCGCTGTTCACCGCCGTCGCGCATGGCGGCCTTCCAGCAGATCCTCATCGACGGCGGCATCATCACCATCACGCGGCGCACGCGCGGCGAGGACATCGATGCCGCCTGCGGGCAGCTGGCGGGGGCGGTCAACGATCGCACCCGGCGCCGCCTGCGGCGGGCACAGACATCCGTGCCGCTATCGGGTATGGTAGAGGAGCAACAGCAGGAGTCGTAGATGAAAAAGTACGTCCCCCTGGTTTTCACGTTCCTTCTTCTGAGTGTCCCGGCGCTGCTCGGCGGCTGCGCCACCGTGGACGAGCCCCAGGCCCGCGACATCCGCAAGGCCTCGGAACTCAACGCCGAGCTGGGCAAGCAGTACATGGTGCAGGGGCGCATGGAGGTGGCGCTGTTCAAGCTGGAGAAGGCCCTGCGCCAGAACCCGGACAACGGCAACGCCCACCACTACATCGCCGAGTTCTATCGCCGCGTCAACAAGCCCGACAAGGCCCGCGAGCACTATGTCCGCGCCATGGAACTCTTGCCGCAGGACGTCTCCCTGATGAACAACTACGGCGTGTTCCTTTGCTCGCAGAAGGAATACGACCGCGCCAATGCCCTCTTCACGCGGGTGCTCCAGGATCCGGTCTATATACGCAAGGACCAGGTGCACGAGAACATGGGCCTGTGCGCCATGCAGGCGGGCAGGATCGGCCTGGCGCAGGAACACCTTGAGGCCGCCCTGCGCATGAACCACCGGCTTGCCAAGGCGCGTCTCGCCATGGCCCAGTTGCGCTACGACCGGGGTCACTACGAGGCCGCCTATAGCGAGTACCGGAAGTTTCTCGAGTCCGGCCAGCACAATGCCGCCAGCCTGTGGCTGGGCGCCCTGCTGGAGCGCCAGCGCGGTAACCGGGACGCGGCCCGGGCCTATGCGGTGAAGCTCAAGGTCAGGTTCCCCGATTCCAGGGAAGCCGCGACCCTGCGGCGGCTGGAGGCGCAGGGACGTTTCTGAGCATGAACGAGCGCGACGACGCTGCGATACCCGGGGATCGTGACCACCGCGAGGCGGCGGAGCAGGGTGTCGCCGCGGCGGGTCGGCGTCTGCGCGAGGCCCGCGAGGCCCGCGGCCTCGGCGTCGAGGAGGTGGGGATCCGTCTGCACCTCGATGCACGCCTCATTGCCGCCCTCGAAGAGGGTGACGAAGACCGCCTGCCCGCCATGACCTATGTCACCGGCTATGTGCGGGCCTATGCCCGCCTGCTGAATCTCGATGAAAACGAACTCGCCCGCCTCGCCGGCTCCAGTGTCGCGCCGCGCGATGAGCTGTTGCCGGAGAACGTGGACCTGGGTTCGCCGCGCCGCCCGCGGGCGCTGGTGTCGGGCCTGGCGCTGGCCTTGATGCTGGTCCTCGCCGCCGTGGCCCTGTGGTGGTGGCTGGACGCGCCGTCCCGCCTGCCGTCGGCAGAAGCGGTGGCCGAAGCCCCGCCGGCGCCCGGGCCGGCGGTGGGGACGCCTGCGCCCGCTTCCCCGGTGTCCCAGGCCCCGGCGGCGACACCCGCCCCGCCGCCGCCCGCCCAGCCGGCGACCACGGAGGTCCCACCCGCCGTCACCGTGCCGCTGACGTTCCAGTTCAGCGAGGATTCCTGGCTGGAGGTGCGCGACGCCAGCGGCGCCGTTCTGGCCTATGCCATGATGGAAGCCGGCACGGACCTCAGCCTGGAGGGCACGCCGCCCTTCGAAGTGCTTCTGGGTTATGCGCCAGGGGTGGCGATAACCTATAATGGCCAGCCATTTGATACCGCGCCCTACCTTCGGGGCGACGTGGCGCGCCTGCGTATCGGTGCCGCCACGCCCTGAGGTGGGCGACAACGAGACAGGAAACGACAGGTTGGCAGTGATCCAGGCAATTCGCGGCATGAACGACCTCGGTCCCGAGGACAGTCCGCGCTGGCAGTTCGTCGAGAGCGAGTACCGCGCCCTGATGGCGGCCTACGGTTACCGCGAGATCCGCCTGCCCATCGTCGAGAAGACCGAGCTGTTCAAGCGTTCCATCGGCGAGGTCACCGACATCGTCGAGAAGGAGATGTACACCTTTGAGGATCGCAATGGCGACAGCCTGAGCCTGCGTCCCGAGGGCACCGCCGGCTGCGTGCGGGCCGCCCTGCAGCATGGCTGGATCCACAACCAGGTGCAGCGCCTGTGGTACGGCGGGCCCATGTTCCGCCACGAACGTCCGCAAAAGGGCCGCTATCGCCAGTTCCACCAGCTCGGCGTGGAGGTCTTCGGCCTCGCCGGTCCGGATATCGACGCCGAGCTGATCTTCATGACCGCGCGACTGTGGCGGCAACTGGGGATCGCCCACAAGGTACGCCTGGAGATCAACTCACTCGGTAGCGCCGAGGCGCGCCGCGCCTACCGCGACACGCTGGTGGCCTATCTGCAGGAACACGAGGCGGCGCTGGATGCCGACAGCAGGCGGCGCCTGCATACCAATCCCCTGCGGGTGCTGGATTCCAAGAACCCGGCCATGCAGGATATCGTCGCCGGTGCGCCGAGCCTGCTCGACGCCCTCGACGCGGAGTCGCGGCAGAGTTTCGACAGCCTGCGCCGTCTGCTCGATGCCGCGGGTATCGACTACAGCGTCAACCCGCGGCTGGTACGGGGGCTGGACTATTATTCGCGCACGGTGTTCGAGTGGGTCACCGAGGAACTGGGCGCGCAGGGTACGGTCTGCGCCGGCGGGCGCTACGATGCCCTGGTGGAACAACTGGGCGGCAGGCCGGTTCCGGCCATCGGCTTCGCCCTGGGGATCGAGCGCCTGGTGGAGCTGCTCGACGAGGATCGACTGCCACTGGCCCGTTACCGGCCACATGCCTACCTGGTGCTGGCCGGCGAGCAGGCAGCGGCGCACGGACTACGGCTCGCCGAGCAGCTGCGTGACGCGCTGCCGCAACTGCGCCTGCTGACCCATTGCGGCGGCGGCAGTTTCAAGAGCCAGATGAAGAAGGCCGATCGCAGTGGCGCGCAGCTGGCGCTCATCCTTGGCGAAGAGGAGATGGCCAGGGATGCCATCGGCATCAAGTACCTGCGTGAAGACCGGCCGCAGGAAACCGTGCCCCAGGCGCAACTGAACGATATCCTGTTGCCGGTCTGCGCCTCGGCCTGACGGCAACCCAAACGCTTGACAAGAGATACAGGACGGAGCAGCACGTGGATCAGAACCTGACCGAAGAAGAACAGATCGAGGCCCTGAAAAGGTGGTGGAAGACCAATGGCCGCGCGGTGATCATCGGCATATTGCTGGGCGTGGCCGCGGTCGGTGGCTACCGTTACTGGGACTATACCACCACGCAAAAGGCGCTGGCGGCCTCGGATATCTATGTGAACCTGCAGGAGGCGCTGACCAGCGGCAAGAAGGAAACCGTGCTCGGTGCCGGTGAACGCCTGCTGCGCGAATATCCCGGCACGAGCTACGCCGGTTTCGCCGCCCTGGCCATGGCGAAGGTGCGGGTGGACGAGGACAGGCTGGATGCCGCCGCCGAGCACCTGCGCTGGGCGCTGGACAATGCCCGCTCCGATGTCTTCGCGCATGTCGCGCGCACCCGGCTGGCGCGCGTGTTGCTCGCCCAGGGCAAGGCCGAGGCGGTCCTGACGCTCATCGCCGATCTGCCCGACAACGGTTTTGCCGCCGACTACCAGGATATCCGCGGTGACGCCCTGCTGGCCCTGCAGCGCCCCGAGGAAGCGCGCGAGGCCTGGAACATCGCCCTGCTGGGCGCCACCGATGCACGCCAGCGCCAGTTCATCCAGATCAAGCTCGAGCATCTGCCGGCACCGGCGGAAGCCGCGCCGGCCGAGGACGCGGCGCCGGAGGCGACACCGGCGGAAGCCGCCCCCGCGCCGGCGGCCCGGCCGGAGCCGGCATCATGAGGCCGCTGCTCGCGAGCCTCCTGCTGGCCTTCCTGCTCGGCGCCTGCGCCAGTTCACCCTCGCCGGTGAAGCCGCCCCTCGCGCTCACCCCGCTCAGCGAGGCCGTGCCGGTGGAGGAACGCTGGCAGTTGCAGGTGGGCGAGGGCGTGGCCGAACTCTATCTGCGCCTGCGCCCGGTGATCCGTGGCGAACAGGGTTTTGCCATCGATCACCGTGGCTACCTGGTGGCCTTCGATACCCGCAACGGTGAACAGCGCTGGGAGCGCAGCCTCGATGCCGAGGTCGCCGGTGCGTTGAATCTCAGCGAAGGCCTGTTGCTGCTCGGTACCAGCAGCGGACGCGTGCTGGCCCTCGATCCCGCCGATGGCAAGCTGAAATGGGAAGCGCAGGTCTCCAGCGAGGTGCTGGCCCTGCCGGTGTCGGATCGCGGCATCGTCGTGGCGCGTACCGTGGATGGTCGCCTGTTCGCCCTTTCCACCACCGATGGCGCGCAGCGCTGGGTCTATGATCGCAGCGTGCCGGTGCTGACCCTGCGCGGCACGAGTACCCCGGTGATCAAGGACGGGATCGTGGTGGTGGGGCTCGACAGCGGCAAGCTGGCGGCGCTGACCCTGGAAGAAGGTACCGTGCTGTGGGAGACCACCGTGGCCGTGCCGAGTGGTCGCTCCGAGCTGGATCGCATCGTCGATATCGATGCCGATCCGGTGGTGGTGGGCGAGCTGGTCTACGTGGCCACCTACCAGGGGCGCGTGGCCTGTGTCGATCTCGCTTCCGGGCGCCTGCTGTGGGTGCGTGACATGTCGGTACACAGTGGCATTGCCGTGGATCCCTACCGCGTCTTCGTCAGCGATGCCGAGGGACGCGTATGGGCGCTGGACCGCTACAACGGCGCGGTACTGTGGAAACAGGAATCGCTGTTGCGCCGCGCGCTCACCGGGCCGACGCTGGTCAGCGGGCACCTCGTGGTGGGTGATTTCAACGGCTTCGTGCACTGGCTCAGGCGCGACAGTGGCCAGATGGTGGCGCGCGCCCGCGTCGGTGAAGGCGACGCCGCCAGCCGCGCCGGGGAAGAACGCGTGGAAGGCGGAGGCAAGGAGGCCCTGACCCCCTACAGCCGCGAGCGCAACATCCTCGTCGCGCCGGTGGCCGCCGGAGAGGATCTGTTCGTCTACGATCGCCGCGGTATCCTCTCGGTGTTTCGCCTGGCGCAGAAATAGCTCACCGTCCCCCGGCATGGCCATGCTGGCCGCGGTGATGGAACGTATCTCATGAAACCGGTTCTCGCACTCGTCGGCCGACCCAACGTCGGCAAGTCCACCCTGTTCAACCGTCTCACGCGCAGCCGTGACGCGCTGGTGGCCGATCTGCCCGGCCTCACCCGTGATCGCAAGTACGGCGACGGCCGCCTCGGCAAGCGCGATTACCTGGTCATCGATACCGGTGGCCTGAGCGGCGAGGAGACGGGCATCGACGACGTCATGGCCACCCAGTCGTGGCAGGCGGTGGAAGAAGCCGACGAGGTGCTGTTTCTCGTCGATGCCCGTGACGGCCTGAGCCCGGAGGACGAGAACATCGCCCGCCGCCTGCGTGCCACCGGCAAGCCCGTGCACCTGGTGGTCAACAAGATCGACGGTGTCGATGCCGACATGGTGACCGCCGAGTTCCACGCCCTCGGCCTCGGCGAGGTCCATCCCGTCTCCGCCGCCCATGGGCGCGGCGTGCGCAGCATGATGGATACCATCCTCGCCGGCCTGCCGGAGAGTGCGGCGGAGCCCGGCGAGGAAGAAGCGCGGGGGATCCGCGTGGCCATCGTCGGACGACCCAACGTGGGCAAGTCCACGCTGGTCAACCGCATCATGGGCGAGGAACGCGTGGTGACCTACGATCTGCCCGGCACCACACGCGACAGTATCTACATTCCTTTCGAGCGTGACGGTGTGGACTACACGCTCATCGATACCGCCGGCGTGCGGCGGCGCGCGAAGGTGCGCGAGGCGGTGGAGAAATTCAGCGTCATCAAGACCCTGCAGGCCATTGACGACGCCAACGTGGTGGTCATGGTGCTCGATGCCCGCCAGGGCATCGGCGAACAGGACGCCACCCTGCTGGGTTACATCCTCGAAAAGGGTCGCGCGCTGGTGATAGCCGTCAACAAGTGGGACGGACTGGAACGCGAGCTGCGCGAACGTATCCGTGACGAACTGGATCGCAAGCTGCCCTTCGTGGACTTTGCCACCATCCATTTCATCTCTGCACTGCACGGGACTGGCGTGGGGGACCTGTTCGACTCCATCCAGACCGCCTACCGTTGTGCCATGGCACACTTCGACACCCCGCGCCTCACGCGCCTGCTCGAAGACCTGGTCTCCGCCCACCCGCCGCCGCTGGTGCGCGGGCGACGCATCAAGCTGCGTTACGCCCATCAGGGTGGTCGCAACCCGCCGCGCATCGTCATCCACGGCAACCAGACCGAACGCGTGCCGGACAGTTACCGCCGCTACCTGGTCAACGGCTTCCGCAAGCACCTGCGCCTGAAGGGCACGCCGGTGCGCATCGAGTTTCGTACGGGGGAGAATCCCTACAAGGGACGGCGCAACAAGCTCACCAAACGCCAGCAGGAAAAGCGCGAACGCCTCAAGCGTTTCGTCAGGCGCAGGAAATAGCTTCTGCGTCGGCCCATCTCACCGCAAGGGACACGAGAAGGAGCCACACTTACCGCAAAGGACGCAAAGCTGCGCAAGGGGGGCAACGAAGTCTTCTGCTTTGCGGTAAGAGGTTTTTTAATGTCCTCGCACCTCGCACCTCGCACCTCGCACCTCGCACCTCACTACGGTGCGGGTGCGACGTTGACGAGGCGTTCCTGTAGTTCCCTCAGTTCCGTCGGGCGGAAGTCCGGGTGTCGGGCGATGAGCGTGTCCAGCTCGCGGCGGGCGTCGTGCAGGCGACCGGCGTCAACGAGCCGCTGGATTTCTTCGAGCCAGGCCTGTGGCGAGCCGGTATAGGCCGGCGGGGTGGTGGTGCGCCTGGCCGGATCGGCATCTTCGGGCGCGCGGCGCGCCAGTTCCGGGGCTGCCATGCGCGACTTGGCGGGCAGGGAAAGCCCCGCCGGTTCTTCTTCCGCGGGCGCTTCCGCAAGGGCGACGATGGATGGCGTGGCGCGCGCTTGCTGCACTTCCTGGGCGCCACCGCCATCGGGCGCGGGGCGCGGCGCGCTGGCAACGACGATCTCGGCGGTTTCCACCGGCTGGAATTCCAGGTACAGCAGGACACCGGTCACGAGCAGGATACTCGCGGCCAGCGAAGTGGGCAGCAGCCATTCCCGCTTGCGGCGTTGCCGGCCGCGGGGACCGGCGCGCACTTCACGTCGCGCCGCGGCGAGGATGGCCTCGTCGAGGTGGGCCGGCGGCTGTTCGCCGTGCCCCCGGCCGTAGAAACCGGCCAGTGCCTCTTCGCCGGGCAGCAGATCCACGGGGTGTCGATTTTCGCGTTTCTCTTTCATGACAGTCTACTCATGCCCTGGCGCAGCTTGGCCACCGCGTAACGCAGGCGGCTCTTGGCCGTTTCACGATTCACCCCGGTGGCCTCGGCGATCTCGTCGAGGCTCATGCCGGCCTGTTCGCGCATCAGGAAGGCCTCCCGCTGAGCCTCCGGTAACTCGTCCACCAGGCGCTCGAGCTGCTCCAGGGTCTTTTCATTATGGGCCTGTCGCTCGGGTTCGCGCCCGTCGTCGGCAGGCAGGCTGTCCATGTCGGGCGGTTCCTGGTCGTAGGATGCCGGCAGCCCCTTGCTGCTGCGGCGGTAGAAATCGATGAGGCGGTTGTGCGCGATGTGGTAGAGGTAGGTGGTGAACTTGGCCTGCACCGTGTAGCGCTCGCGGGCCTGGATGATTTTCATCCACACGTCCTGGAACAGCTCCTCGCAGGTGGCGGCGTTGCCGCACTGGCGGCGCAGGTAGCGAAACAGGGGGCCCTTGTGACGCAGGTAGAGGATCTCGAAGGCCGCGGCGTCGCCGTCGCGGTACTTGAGCATCAGTTGTTCATCGCTGCACGAGGCATCCATGGTCCCGCAAGCGTACTGGATCCCCGGATGCTTGAAAAGGGCCGCGCCCCCGCCGCCCCGGGCGGCGGGCGTCCCGCCACCGGTCGGTGGCACGATCCTCGCGGCGGTTTCCATCCGTGGTGTGGCGGGCCTAACGGCCAGCGTGCTGTTGGCCACCATCCAGCGCCTGTGCGAGTTTGACCAGGCCAAGGAATTCGCCACGATAGCCGAAGCGATCCGCGCCGCGCGCCTCCCGGGCGAGCCGATGGGCCTCGGCATAGCCGAAGTCACCGAGGTAGCGGCCGCCGCGCAGCAGCTGGCCGAAGGCGGCCACCGCGGCGGAGAAGCGAAAGCGCGCGCTGCTCGCGGCGAGATCCGGCTGGATATCCGCGAGCTTCAGCGCGCGGGTGAGCAGCCGGCTCTCCCCGCCGTCGGGCTGCTTGTAGCGCAGCTTGAGGAAGGCGATCTCGCCGCTGGTGGGTGTGGCGGGCTCGGCCTCCCCCTGCCGGTAGCGCAGGGGATCGACGGCGGGCCTGCCCTGGCCGACGAGGCGCAGTTCATACAGGGCGGTGACCGTGTGACCGGCGCCGATCTCGCCCGCATCCACGCGATCGTTGTTGAAGTCCTCGCGTGCCAGCACGCGGTTCTCGTAGCCGATGAGGCGGTACTCGGCGACCACCTCGGGGTTGAATTCGATCTGGATCTTCACGTCTTTGGCGATGACCAGCAGGGTAGAGGCCATCTCTTCCACCAGCACCTTCTGCGCCTCGCGAATGCTGTCGATGTAGGCGTAGTTGCCGTCGCCGTGGTCGGCCAGTTGTTCCATGAGGCGGTCGTTGTAGTTGCCGCTGCCGAAACCCAGCGTGGTGAGCGTGATGCCCTGCTTGCGCTGCGCTTCGATGAGATCCACCAGTGCCTCGTGGTTGACGGTGCCGACGTTGAAGTCGCCGTCGGTGGCGAGCAGCACGCGATTGATGCCGCCCTCGATGAAGCCCTGTCGCGCCATGCTGTAGGCCAGGCGGATACCGGCGGCGCCGTTGGTGGAGCCGCCGGCCTCGAGGCCGTCCAGCGCCGCCATGATGCGCGCCTTCTCCCTGCCCGAGGTGGGTTCCAGTACCACGCCCGAGGCACCCGCATAGACCACCAGCGAGATGCGGTCCTGTTCGCGCATCTGTGTCACCAGCATGCGCAGCGCGGCCTTGAGCAGGGCCAGCTTGTCCGGCGACTGCATGGAACCGGAGACATCGACGAGAAACACGAGGTTGGCGGGCGGCAGCGCGGTGCGGGCCTGCTCGAAGCCCTTGAGCCCCACGTGCAGCAGGTAGCGATCCGCGTTCCAGGGGCTGGGGGCGATCTCGGTGGTGATGCTGAAGGGCGTGTCGGGATCGGCGGGTGCCGGGTAGTCGTAGTCGAAGTAATTGATCAGTTCCTCGACGCGAATGGCGTCCTGGCGCGGCAGGCTGCCGGCGGCGAGGAAGCGACGCATGTTGGCGTAGCTGCCGGTGTCCACGTCCACGCTGAAGGTGGAGACCGGGTGTTCACGCACCAGCCTGAGGGGGTTGTCGTCGATGGGCGCGTAGTTTTCCCGGTCCACCACCGGCGGCGGGGTGAAGGGCTCGGCCCGTGCCGCGATGCCGGGCGCCCTGCCGCCGGACAAGGCGGGGCTGAGCAGCCGGGCGCGGTTCTCGGCGGGCGCCCGGGCAAGCTCTTCCTGTGCGATGGGCGGCGCACCGGCCTGGTCGGCCTGGCGGCCATGCAGGTTGCAGGCGGTGAGGGCGCCGAGGGTGAGGAAAACGAGGGCAAAAACTGTTACAACAACGCGCAGCGGGCGGGCTCGGGCGGTCATGGCGATGTCTCCGGGTTGGTGGTTTTGCGGTGGCGACGGGCCACATTTGCGTACCGTGGGGATGAAAACGCCCCATGCGATGAGGGGGGTTAAGCGGGTGAGTACATTTCGTTGCATGACGCGGCGCGGTTTCCTGGCGCGGGGCGCGGGACTGGGACTGGGTCTGGGACTGGGTCTGGGACTGGGTTTGGGAATGGCAGCGGGGCGGGCCCGCGCCGCCTGCGCCGGACGCGATCCCGGGCCGCTGGGGCCCCCGGACGCCCACGGCCTGCGCCTGCCGGCGGGGGCGCGCTCGCGCATCGTGGCGCGCAGCGGCGAGCCCCCCGTGGCCGGCGGTACCTGGCGCTGGCATGCCGCCCCCGACGGCGGGGCGGTGTTTCCCGCCCCCCGTGGCGGCTGGTTGTATGTCTCCAACAGCGAGATGCCCGATGGCGCGGGGGGCGTGGGCGTCCTGCGCTTCGATGCCGCCGGACGGGTGGTGGACGCCTGGCCCGTGCTCACCGGCACGCGGCGCAACTGTGCCGGCGGCGCCACCCCCTGGGGCACCTGGCTCTCCTGCGAGGAGGTGGACGACGGCCTGGTGTGGGAGTGCGATCCCTTCCGGCGCGCCACCGGGCCCGGCGCGGGCGATCCCTTTCCCCGGCCCCTGCCGCAGCTGGGGCGTTTCGCCCACGAGGCGGCGGCGGTGGATCCCGTCAACGGCCACGTCTATCTCACCGAGGACAAGCGTGACGGCCTGCTCTACCGCTTCGTGCCGGACGGGCCCCTGCGCACCGCCGCGGGGCTGAACGAGCACGGGACGCTGGAGGCCTTCGTGGCCATCCCGGGCATGGGCGGGCGCGGCCAGTGGGCCCCCGTTCCGGATCCCGGCGCCCTCACCGGACCCTTGCGTCACCAGTTGCGCCAGGCGAGGCGCTTCGGAGGCGGGGAGGGGATCGACTGGCAACACGGCCGCGTGGTCTTCGTCACCAAGTTCGACGAGCAGGTGTGGGACTACGACACCCGCGAACAGCGCCTCGTGCCGCGCTATCGGGGGCGCCCCGGCCTGCCCCTGCGCCAGCCCGACAACCTGCTGGCGCTGGACGACGGGCGCGTGCTGGTGGCCGAGGACGGTGACGATCTGCAGATCGTCCTGCTGGGGCCGGACGGCGCGGCCTGCCCGCTGGTGCAGCTGGTGGGTCATGCCGGCTCGGAACTCACCGGCCCGGCGCTGACCCCCAACGGCCGGCGACTCTACTTCAGCTCCCAGCGGGGTCGCGACAACGATCCCCACGGTGGGGTGACCTTCGAGGTCATTCTGCCACGGGCGGCGTGGGGGCCCCTTTTACCGGTGGCGCGCTGAGGAACAGCCCCGGATCCACGCGGGTGTTGTTGAGGCTCACGCTCCAGTGCAGGTGCGGGCCGGTGACGCGGCCGGTCTTGCCCACCCGGCCCAGCACCGCGCCGCGCGCCAGCCGCTGGCCCGGTTTCACGTCGATGCGATTCATGTGGCAGAACATGGATACCAGGCCGTTGCCGTGGTCGAGAAACACCGTGTTGCCGTTGAAGAAGTAATTTCCCGTGGTGAGCACCACGCCCGGCGCCGGCGCGCGGATGGGCGTGCCTTCGGGCGCGGCAATGTCCAGCCCGCTATGGGGCTTGCGCGGCTTGCCGTTGAAGAAACGGCGCAGGCCGAAAGGGCTGCTGTAGCGGCCGTCCACGGGGGGGATGAAGCGCAGGCTGGGGGGCGGCGCCGGGCTGAAGGTGGCGAAGCTCCTGCCGATGATCTTCTTCTCGCGCCAGATACGTTCCAGATCCTTCTGTGTCGGCTCCACCATGCGCCGGTTCCTGATGGTGAGGCGCTGCTCGGCATACTGCATGGGCCGCACCCGGAAGCTCACTCGTCGCACGCGCCCGTCCACGGTCACGTCCAGGTGGTGCTCGCCCGTCTTCGCCG
>Ga0256830_1000367_pt1 | contig 37697 bp, 37 predicted proteins | sample 128326metaG_FD_190537 | JGI IMG/M metagenome (GOLD analysis project Ga0256830, IMG submission 190537) | Hydrothermal vent microbial communities from Lau Basin, Pacific Ocean - 128-326 | ecosystem: Environmental > Aquatic > Marine > Hydrothermal vents | place: Pacific Ocean: Lau Basin | collected...
CAGTACAGTGGATTTAATGAATAATTGCCTGATTTCAATCGCCATGACAAATCAAATCGTCCGGTTTGAGTAGTTGTAACTCAGTTCTATTTTTTCAATCGCCACTTCGTTCTTCGTTGAATTAAACGGATCAACCTCCCATTTAATAGGATAAGCGTTGGCAAAAGACCAAGCGCGCACCGGGGTTTTGTTTTCATTCATCAAATAAACTTCGATGGGCATGGGAAGAATTTGCGTCATAAAATCCCCCTCCAACACGGCCTTACACCAAACAACCAGCGGTGAAGTCAATTGAGCAATGCCGCGCTTGAGTACCATGTTCGGATGTTTCACGGGCTTGGGCAATTTATGAATATAGCGGTTTTCTCCGCCCTCCACGACGGACTCGGTTTCTATTTCAGAGCCGATCCCGCTTACCTCCTGAAAAGAAGTATCCGACAAACCCAAGGTCGCAGAAAAAACAACCTTGAAATAAAAGGCGGGCAAGGGATAAGGATCAGAAGAGAACATCAGCCATTCCTCAAAACGGACAGGCCTGCGGTGAAAAAGACAAGAACAAACATCCCGCCCTTTCCACCGCACCTTCGCTCAAAAAACAAACACCTCAGGCGTTTGCGATGGTCACGCCTTCATGCACGATTTCGATCGATTCGATGGCGACTTCATTGCCATCCGATTTCAAATCCGTGCCGGTAATCTTCGTCGGCCAGGCATTGGCGAGTGTCCAGGTCATCGTGGTGCCGCCCGCTTCATCCAAGAGGATAATGGTCACCGGGATGCGCTTAATCGTGTTCATTTTGATTTGATTAAACCAATCCCAGAATTTATTGTCGGACTTGAAGACGCCTTTTTTCATCGTCACATTGCCGGACTTTTGAATGCCCGGCATTTTAATCGTTGAAAATTGAGGACTGTCGCCGTGACGGTATTCAATCGGCTGCGACTCAATATCGAGGCCGGAGACCTCTTGAAACGACATCACTTCCGTATCCCATTTCACCTGAAAATGGAACTTGGGCATCGGCCATACGGTGGTTGACTGCGCGGACCCATCATCTGCCATGATAAACCTCCATTCAATAAATATTTACGATTTTAAAACCTTAAATTTTATCCCCGAAACAAGTATCAACACATCCCCTTTCGCTTTACGATTTCTGCATCTGCTGCTGGAATGTGATCTCGATAAACTCGGCCGGACGGGAAATCGCAACCAGCACGGTAATACGCAAGATGCCTTCCAGAATATCCTCCGGCGTCATCGTTTCACCCAGGCCGACATGCACGCTAAAGGCATCGTCCGGGCTGGCGCCCGCCAAACCGCCGCGTTTCCAAATACCGGTTAAAAAGTTGCGGATCATGCCTTTCATGGTCGTCCAGGTGCTGGAGACATTGGGTTCAAAAACATAGGCTTTGCTCGCCAGACGAATCGACTCTTCCAGCATAATCATAGTGCGGCGCACATTCACATATCGCCAGTCCAGACTATTGCCGTCCAAAGTCCGCGCCCCCCAAACCAGAGTCCCCTCTCCGATAAACGCACGGATCGCGTTAATCGATTTGCCTTGTGTGGTGACGTTGAGGTCTTCCTGCTCGTCATGGGTAATGTTGACTGTTGGAGAAACAACGGCAGCCAGACTCACATTGGCCGGTGCCTTCCAAACCCCTTTCAAATTATCAACCATCGTGAAAACGCCCGCCATCGCGGCACTGGGCGGAAGCAGGTTGAGCGCCTCCTTGATTTCAGACAATATTTTTCCAAAAAGCGGCGACATGGCAATCAGGCTTTTATTGAGCAGGCGTTTGTTTGAAGCGGCTTCTTCGGGCTCTAAGTCGGCGAAGTCATTGCCAATATTGTTGACCGCTTCGACCTGCTGAATGATCTTGCCCTTTTCCGCTTTTTGAGCGGGCGTGTCTGTATCTTCCACCGTAGGCGGGGTCTCGGGAATCCCCAGTTCCGTTCGGAGCAGGGCCTGGAGTTGATCTTTGTTGGCCACATTGGCGCTACTTAGATCTTTGTCTTGTGTGATTGTCGTATTCACCCAGGGATAATATGCGGCCGCATAGTCGAGATAATTGATGCCCAAAGCACCGCGGAAGGTTTCAATCATATCCCCCGCAGGATCCTGCCGATCCCGGAATCCGTCCCAAACATCCAGGATGGCCACGCGGTTTTTCATTTTTCCGCCACAGTGGGCCAAGGCCGTTTGCTGCACGGCAATACAATCCGGCTGTTTTAAAAGCACGGCATCCGGCATCACCACCATCGTAGGTTCCTGCTCTTTCACCAGCAGGTTAATGCCTTTCTGGAGTTTATCCGGTGCAACATTGTCCTTATAGCTCCCGACCGAGACGATATAACACGGGCCGCCGCCGTTTTGGAAAAAGAGCAACATGCTGTAAAAAAGCAGGTATTTTCCCGTCTCCTGTGTCAGCGCATAATCCTTGCCGCCGAAAGAAAAGGCCGGCTCGTCTGTTGCGTCCGCCGCCGCTTCTTCGACCTTAAAAGTCGGGCTGGGACCAAAACCGTAATAGTCGTAAAATTCGGCCATCGACGTAATCCGCCAAGGTTTATTCAATAGTGACTTTCCTTTATTATCCGCCCGTTCGGTATAACCGATAAAAGCAGGAACCGCCGTCGCAACCTCTACGACAGAATTCGGAAAAGCACTCTTTTCAACGATGTAAACACCGGGGGTTTTCATCTGTCCCATATTTTCTCCCTCTCCATAGTTAACAATTCACATATATTTCAGATATGACCGACTCTTTCCCATTGATTATTTCCGTATTGATCTGATCCGCAGATGCGACCGGCAAACGTTTGATGATGACTTTGCCGTTGCCCGCACTTTTCTCCCTGAGCTGAAAACGCCGTTGTACATTTTCCCGCAGCCCAATCGGGCGTGTTGATCGATAAATTAAAGCCCTCTTGCGCCCGGGCAATGTTGTTATTCCACCCGATTCAAAAGCTGTTTCGTTATTGAGATCCGAGATATAGGTTTCTTTTTCCGCTAAGCTTCCCAGCAGATAGTATTTCCAATAGGTTTTTCTGACAGCGAATTTGATCGTGTAGCGTTTCGCGCCGTCTTCAAAAAAAGCAGGAGACATCTCAATATGGACAACACACACCGGTTTCACCCGCCGGTCTTTTTTATTCAAAATATCGACCAGCGGGGGCGATGCGATGGCTTTAAAATCGGCCTCCGAAACAGTATCCGAGGTGTGCAAACGAAAAACATGCTCCCCCTCCGTCCGGGCCTTGCGACTGTCAAAATAAAGCAGGGTGTCGTCTTTATAGGCCGGGGCTTCCGTATAATTCTTAAACAAAGGGTCTTTAGAAAAAATCTTGTATTGAAACGATAAAGGCACCTCAAGGTCGTTCACATAATGTTCCAATGCCTCAATCTGCGCATCATCGTAAAATACACCGATGCCATTTGCGGTATTGCGCGTCAGCAGGCCGATTCTTTGAAGGAGGGAGGCCGAACTTTGCGTCGGCACAAATGCGAGATTCAAACAAAGGGCCTCGTCAAAAAAAAGATGGTGCACCGCAAGATGAAATAGTGGCTGATAAGATCCCATTTATGACTCATTCGCCGAAGTTTGCGGTTGTTTGAAACTGGGAACCCGGGTTTTAATGTCGCCCGAATCAAAGGTCACCATGCGTATTTTGTATAAAATCGAAGGCAGGTATTTTCCACTCAGAACCCCCCACAAGGTGCTCAAATCCTTGATATCAAGGTTTTCGATATCCAAAACAAGGCGATCGATTTCAGGGTTCAGATCGGGTGAATTTCGGTGGTCAAACAGAGGCCGCCGTTGAAAAAAACCGATGGCATTTGAAATAAATTTCAAGGCTTCGGAATATTGATTAAAGTGCGCCGCCACCATGACGTACAGATTCAAAAAAACAGGCGGATACCCTTCAACAATGTGTTCCGATCCCGCCACCGTGCCATTGTTGATCCGACCCGGAACGGCGTCCTTTTCAATATTGACGAGGAATAAAAGCAGCTTGTTATTGACCTGAGGCCCCACATTGCCGTCCTGCTCCAAAATATTGGAAAGCACGACGACATCCTCCCCTAAATCAAATTTATTTTTTAAAAACTGATTAAGTTGTGCGGCAATGTGATTTAAAGCAGAGTCGACCATACTGGATCACGCAATCCCGGCACGCTCAAGCAGACAATAAGCGGCTCCCCCCTCAGCAAACGAGATCATAAGTTACCCGCTCAATTCTACATTGTCAAGCGGACTATACTAAAAATGCACTTTATTATCGGGCATTCGATATTTTAAAATCGCAGACTTATGAGGATAACACAGCCGCTTTTCCGGAACAGCCTATAATTTTTCAAGAATTACAAAAAAATAAGAAGAAAAACTCCGTTACGGAGCGGGAAAAATTTAAAGGCGAAGAGACCGAAAAGCTTCATAAAATTCCTGAATTTTTCCGCCATAGATTGCCGCCTGGCCCGGGCCGTTGTAGCGTTTTGCAAAAGCCGTAAAATCCTGTTTTTTCAGGGCCTCGACCATCGCGTTATCCATAAAATCGAAGAGACCGAAAATATGATAGCGGATATCACGGCTGAAAAAAGCAACCATGTCCTGAACGGTGGCGTAACCGATTTTTTTGTAGTTAAAGCCCATGATCTGCGGCGCACCCATGCTCATGGATTTTAACGCGGCGCTGTCATCCAGCTTTCGCGCAAAATTAAGCACACGCCATTCTTTTTTCTGATTGCCGTGAAAGTCTTCCCAGGGCCCGTTCTTTTTTTTGCGAAAGCGGTGCCCTTTCCAGCGGGCGGAAGGACTGAATTTGAAATGGGTATTAAAAACATCGGCATTGTTTTTGCCCCAATATTTCCAAAACTGATGATTTTCGAAACGGATAACGGGTCGCCCGTCGGCACCAAACCCCTCCCCACCGCTCTCGACAAACAAAACCGCGACAGCACAACCCACTTCAATGCCCATCGTTTGACTTAAAACCGAAAGCAGGTTGCCGTAGCGGTTCCAAACCTCTGCGATGCGCTTCTGCCGCGCCAAAGCCCGTAAATCAATCGGATCTCCCGGAAGCGGCAAGGCCTGAAAGGCCGGTTTTTGCCAATAAAAATCCCCTTCCGGAGATTTTTTAATTTCACGCACATACCTGCCTGAAACAAAAGCCGAACCGGCTTGGTATGAAATTTTGAGCCAACCGCCCTGTTTTTCAAGTATCTCAACCTGCGCCCCGCGCGGCAGACGCCCCAGAATTTTTCCGGAGCGATCCGGCTGATCACGCATGTTCAAACTAGATGCCGTTATTTCTCCTCGCATTCGCTTCCTCTTTCTTTAAGGTCGGAGATACTTAAAATAGCTCATCACCGGGCTGATGTCCTCTTCCGCAAACAGACGGAAGCAATCATTGAACCACTTTACATAACGATCTGCGTGCTCGGCGCTATTGATCGGATATTGTCGCATCTTCCAGCGATTTTTATCACTTGCGTTATAATAAACACCACCGGCATTGTAGGCACAGGCAACCTTGGGGGGATCGAAGTGGGTCACACGCCACTGCCGGGCAATATAGGCAACTCCCGCCCGGACGGCATTGTTCGGCTCCAATAACCAGTTCCGGTCAATGCTATCATCCCCAAGGGCATCGCGTGCCGTGGAAATCAAGGTTTGCATCAAGCCTGGAGACACTTTATTCGGGGTGCGCTCGTCCGAAATATATCCCGGTTCTTCCCGCACAGCGGAAGGATCACCGCCGGATTCCGTGCAGATGGTCGCAACAATCAGTTCGACCGGGACCCCGATGCTTGCGGACCATTCCGTAATGTCATCCCCGAAACGCTCCCATATTCTTCGTACCGTCACGGGTTTCCCCCCCGTGTCCTCGGGCCTTTTCTTTCCCGCAATCAGGATGCCTTCGGAGGAAAGTTTCCAGCTCACGCTATCACGGAATCCATGCGGTTTTTTCAAATCCTCTAAGACAGTCAAAACCTTGTCAGATGCTGAATCAAGGGTGGACGATTCAAAGAGGACGGCCCACGTTCTCGGCCCCACAATGCCGTCCGGCACAAGTTGATGCGTCTTCTGGAAGCGCATGACCGCCGCCTTGGTCACCGCACCGTAGAGTCCGTCCGGAACGAGTGCGGGACTCTGCCCCATCTCCCGCAAGCGATGCTGCACGGCAAGGATATCGTCTCCGCGCATTAAGGGAAAACCGTACTTTAAACCGCGTGTAAAAGACATGATCCTTCTCTAATTTTATAGGGTAAAAAGTGTTACGAACATCCGGTGACCGTTCCTTTTGCCGCGTTCACATCCAGCCGCAGACGTTCATAATTCGGTGCATACTTCGTCCCCGATGTCCCGGGTTCGTTGTTTTTTAAGGACTGAAGGATGCGATTGAGATCCACGCACAATTTTTGCGGATTGCTTTGGCGCAAGAGTTCGGAGCGAAGCAGTGTATAGGCTCCGCTGTTCAAAAAATAAATTCCGCCGAGATGTCCCGGCTCGATCCGGAGAAACGCTTGCGCCGTATTCACAAGCTTCTCCGTCAGTTGCCGGGCCGCCGCACCTTTCTTCGTATCCTGCAAAAGCCGAATCGACTCCAGCAGGTTTTCATAGGTTTGTGCACGATTGAGATTAAGATCCTTCATTTGCCAGTCGCGGGTTTGTGCAATGCCGGTCTCCAGATGCGTGACTGCGCAAGCATAGTGCTTCGCAGGGTCAACGCCTTTTTTCGAGAGACGAAAACAGGCGTCCCCCTTGATAAGATGAAGTTGATTGCAGCCCTTGTCCGAGGATTCGCAAGAGATGTCCGTTGCGGCAAGCGCGGCATAATCCTGTTTTTCAAAATCAGCCTTCGCTGTTTTTAATCCTTTTAAAGCGGGGTTGCAGGCCGCAAACAAGAACGGCACGCACAAGAGGCCGATGAAGATGCGTTGTCGTTTGTTCTGTGCGCTCATGTGTCGATCTCCTCGCGAACCTTTTGGAAAATCGCTTTTACCGGTTCTCCTTTTTGCTGCAAACCCTGGAACACGGTGAAGACCGCGTCCAAATCGGCTTTCGCCTCCGGGTTGCCATGAATTTTATCGATGTCGGCCATAAAATTTTCATAGCCGCCTGCTTCCGCAAGCAGTTCGGGCGCGATTTCGTTTTTCAGTTCAAGATCCACTGCTGCGCGCCGAAATTCTTCCAAACCGGCTTCAAATGCCTCGATCGATTCAAAGCGATCTTTGTATTGTTCCCAAAGTGCTGTTTTATCAGCGAAGCCCAAAAATTTCTCGACGGCCGCACCGATAAAAGGACGGTCGTTGTCTTCGAGTTCGGGCATGAATGCGTTTTTGAAAATCGGACTCTGGAGAAAGAGTGTAAATCCCGTATTGGCATCGACAATTTTAAGCGGCGTGTCTGCCGGGGAAAACGGGGCGTGTAAAATCCGTGATTTCCATTTTTGATAAGCGACCCCCGCCAAAGCCGTGCCCACGCTCACAACCCCGGCAATAATCGCCACGGGGGGAATGGACCCGCCGAGCACACCGGCAAAAGAGAGGCCGGCCTTTTGCACAATATTTTTAACGGGATTGTCTTTTCGAAAGTCATCAAAGACATCCTTCGCCTTTTGCACGGCCTGAACCGCATTGCCTAATTTTGAAAGATCCTTGGCCGAGCTCAAACCTTGCTCGAGCTTGCCCACGACGCCGGAATATTTTTTCTTCAAATCCTCCGGCAGCAAGCCAACGGCCAACTTTGTCATCGTGATGCCTTTTTCAATTTTTTTGACAAGTGTCCCGGCTTGATCAGAGAGCGCCGCGTCACGGTCTTGCTGATACCCTTTGATCTGGTTGCGTTGTGCTTCATCCGTGCCTTTTGCACTGGACCGCGCACCAAAATAGAATCCGATCACCGTGCCCAAGACCGTCGTCAATGTTTCCGGAAATCCCGTTCCGATAAAGGTGCCGATGACAACAAAATAAATCGAAATCGTGACTATAATCAGCGCCAGTACAGATCGAACCGTACCTGAAGGAAGCCCCGCCGGGCTTTCAAAAAAAAGCGACATGTGCTTTTCTTTTTGACAGCCGTCAAAAAATTTATTTTGCAGCCGGTACATGTACCAGAGAAAACCGCCGATCACGAGGACGACAAAAATCGTCGATGCAATGGCCAAAAGCGTGTTGTTTGTTGATTTAGAAACCGTCCCTTGTGCGTGCGCGACTGTTAGCAGAAGCACCAAAGAAATCCAAACGCTTCCGAAAATCGCCATTAGCTGCCGCAAGCCTTTTTTTTCGATCATTCTCTTTTTCATGGGATATCCTAGGTTTAAATCATAAGATGAATCAGGCAAGAATGCATAGCCATGTGGACTCATGCTGCCGTAGTGAGCAAAACCACAATGGAATACGCCTAAATTATTTGGGATTGCTTAAAAATTCTTCTGAAAAAGATTTCTTTATACAATTTTCTAGAAAAAATGGCAATAGACATATTGCCTGTTTTTTAGACCGCACAGGGCGAAGCACTTGCGTTTCTGACTTCATATAAATATTCCCGAGCGAACGCTAACGAAGGCCAGAAAAGCCAGGATCAAAAATGAACACTCATTCGAGCAATAATGCCAGAAATTGGGTAACGGTTGGCTTTCTGTTTCATGCAGAAAAAGATCGAATTGGGATTTTGCGATATCGACACCGGCATTGATGGTTTGTTTTTGGATGGACTGATTTTTTGTGTTGTCATTTTGACTCATCCTTGCTAAATTCGGGCTTAAAGGCCTCTTCGACTGTCCGAGTTGAAAATGAAAAGTTGGTGTGCCGCCGCACCCGGGTTAACGGTCTTAAACATCGCTTAAACCTTCGCTCAATCGAGCTGACACACCAAGTGATCTCATCTTGATGATGAGGGGCTTTAGTTTATAAGATTTCATCATTTGAATCATACAAGCGCTCAAGCCGACCGCCACACAAAAAAACAGGGAATCCATCTTCAAGACGTTATCGTAACGACGTCATCAGATCGTATGGGGCATGGGGGAGCGAAAAGAACATACTCATCGAGAAACAAGAAAGGAAGAAGATGAAACTATGAAAAAGATCAAGATTGCCATTGTCGGAGTTGGAAACTGTGCCAGCTCCCTGATACAAGGAATACAGTATTGCCAAGATAAAGGCTCGGAGGAATCAATCGGACTGATGCATTGGGAAATCGGCGGCTACAAACCGGGTGATATCGAGATCGTTGCGGCCTTCGATGTTGACAAGCGCAAAGTCGGGCTTGATGTGCACGAGGCGATTTTTTCCGCCCCGAACTGTACAGCCGTTTTCTGTCCCAACCTTCCAAAAGCGGGTGTCACCGTTCACATGGGCAAGATGCTTGACGGGGTTGCATCACACATGAAGAACTATGACCCAAAACGGACCTTTGTGGTGTCCGATGCCGCAGAAGCAAGCGGAGAAGAAATTGTGAAGATACTCAAGGAAACAGGCACTGACATCCTGTTGAACTATCTCCCCGTCGGTTCTGAAAAAGCCAGCCGCTTTTATGCCGATCTCGCACTGAAAGCCGATGTGGCCTTTGTGAATAATATTCCGGTATTTATTGCCAGCGATCCACTCTGGGCAAAACGTTTTAAAGAAAAAAATCTTCCTATTATCGGCGATGACATCAAGGCGCAATTGGGCGCAACAATTACGCATCGCACCCTGTGCGACCTCTTCAAAAAACGTGGGGTCAAGTTGGAGAGAACCTATCAACTCAATACAGGCGGCAATACCGATTTTTTGAATATGCTGGATCATGAACGCCTCGCATCCAAGAAAGAGTCCAAAACGGAAGCCGTGCAAGCGGTGACGGCCAAGCGACTTGAAAGTGACAATATCCATGTCGGCCCAAGTGACTATGTTCCGTGGCAAAACGACAACAAGGTCTGCTTCATCCGAATGGAAGGAAAACTCTTTGGCGATGTGCCGATGAATATCGAACTGCGTCTTTCCGTCGAAGACTCACCCAATTCGGCGGGTGTGGCGATTGATGCCATCCGATGTGCAAAACTTGCACTTGATCGCAAAAAGGGCGGTATTTTAACGGCCCCTTCCGCCTATTTCTGCAAACACCCACCCAAACAATTCACCGACGACGAAGCGCATAAAATGACTGAGGCGTTTATCGCAGGGAATTAAGCCGATGCAGTGTTTGATCTTAATCTTTACCGCTTGGCAAAAGGAATAAACGATGTGTGCAGTTAGAACGATGGATGAGCACTTTTCAAAAATAGCTTCAAATTACAGACAGGTACGTACAACAGATATGGAACCAATCTCCTTCATTGTCGAAAACTTGAGGAAGCTGACCGAACCCAAGATTGCAGACATTGGGTGCGGTACGGGACGTTATGACTTGCTGCTCTTTCAGCAGATCAATAACCTCCATTTAACCTGCATCGATATGAACAAAGAGATGCTTGAAAATCTCTCGGACTACCTGAAAAGCCAGGGGATCAGCAATTTCAAGACGATTAAAGCAGATGCAGATGATATTCCACTGGAAGACAATTCAATGGACTGCATTTTAACCTTTAATGCCATACATCATTTTGACTTTGTGAAGTTTATAGGAAAATATGCCAAAGTGCTTAAAGAAGAAGGCACAATTTTCATCTATACACGATTAAGGAGTCAAAATAATAGGAACATCTGGGGGCAATATTTTCCGTTATTTTCTGAAAAAGAAAATCGTTTGTACGAACTAGATGAAATGGAACAGTGGATTCAATCGGACAATTCACTGCGTTTGGAAGTTGCCAAGGTCTTTAGATATAAACGGGAGGCCGCTCTGGAACAGCTTGTCGAGAAAGTAAAGGCAAGACACTATTCCACATTCTCTCTCTATCAAAAAGATGAGCTGGACAAAGCATTAAAAACATTTCAAAAAAACGTGAAGGAGCGGTTTCAGAATACGAATCAGATTGAATGGTTTGACGAGAACATCTTGTTGGTTTTGAAACCAAAATAGCGCGAAGATTTAAGGACTTCACTAAGGCGTGTCGACATTCAACTGGGAGGCCGTTTTTTTGAAAAATTTTTGGTCCTGACAAGGCGGTTTTTCTGCGCAATGCAAGACATTGAAATGAAAAACCCACGCCGTCAGGGCGAAAAAGAGCCGAAAAAACGCCTTGCATGTTGAATGTCGACACGCCCTAATCATCGGATGTTTTACGCCTCAGGGATATGGCCGAAAAAATACCAGTAAGACAGCGCCCTTCAATAGTCGCTTTTCACATTAAATATTGAAATATTCCAAAAAAGGACATGCCGTATTTGTTTTTATATTCACTATTAAAAACTTTTGTCAAGCCCCGCGGCAGGACCAGCGGGTTCAAATACCGCATTCGTGGCATTTGAACCCGCATTTGCATCATAAATCCATTGGGAGGAAGTGCCCCCGGGGTGAGTCGAACACCCGGCACGCGGTTTAGGAAACCACTGCTCTATCCGCCTGAGCTACGGGGGCGGTTACTCACGCACTAAGACTCATCGTCATGGCGCAGTTTGGCTAATATGGTGTAGTCTTCGAGTGTTGAGGTATCACCGATGCTTTCACGACCTGCGGCAATGTCCCGAAGCAGTCTGCGCATGATTTTTCCACTGCGGGTTTTGGGAAGGTTGTCGGTAAAACGGATTTGATCGGGACGCGCAATCGCCCCGATTTCTTTCACAACATGCGTTTTCAATGTTTTTTTAAAGGCTTCACTCGGTTTTTGCCCCGATTCTAAAGTCACAAAGGCGCAAATCGAGGTGCCTTTCACTTCATCCGGTGCGCCGACGACAGCGGCCTCCGCAACTTTCCCATGCGAAACAAGCGCCGATTCGACCTCCATTGTGCCCAAGCGGTGACCGGAAATATTCATGACGTCATCCACACGGCCCATGATCCAAAAATAGCCGTCTTTGTCTTTGCGTGCACCGTCTCCGGAAAAATAAACCCCCGGAATATCCGACCAGTAGGTTTCTTTGTAGCGTTTCGGGTTTCGCCAGACGGTGCGCAACATGGATGGCCAGGGGCGTTTAATAACAAGATAACCGCCGACGTCGGCAGGCACGGATTTCCCCGCTTTGTTGACAACATCGGCCGAAATCCCGGGAAAGGGCAGGGTCGCAGAACCGGGTTTTGTCGGGATGGCACCCGGAAGCGGCGAAAGCATAATGGCCCCGGTCTCCGTCTGCCACCAGGTGTCCACGATCGGACAGCGGCCGCCGCCGATAACTTTGTGATACCACATCCAGGCCTCAGGGTTAATGGGTTCACCCACTGTCCCTAAAAGACGAAGACTGGAGAGATCGTATTTTTGGGGCCATTTCTTGCCTAACTTGCTTAATGCGCGAATGGCGGTCGGCGCGGTATAAAAAATATTCACGCGGTATTTTTCAACGATTTCCCAAAAACGGCCCGGGTCGGGATAAGTGGGGACCCCCTCATACATGAGTGAAGTCGCACCGTTTGAAAGAATCCCGTAGACAATATAGGAATGTCCGGTCACCCAACCGATATCCGCGGTACACCAGTAGGTATCTTCGTCTTTTAAATCAAAGATCCATTTCGAAGTCACGGTGACGCTCAAGAGATAACCGCCTGTGGTATGCACGACCCCTTTCGGTTTTCCGGTGGTTCCGCTGGTGTATAAAATAAAAAGCGGGTGTTCGGCATGGAGCGCCGTCGCTTTGCAATCCGCAGAAGCCGTCTTCATGAGATCGTCCCACCAAAAATCGCGCCCGGACTCCATTTTCACCGCATTGCCCGTGCGTTTGACCACGACCATGGTTTCAACACTCGGCGCATCTTTGAGGGCTTCATCCACTTTATCTTTCAGGGTAATGACGCCCCCTTTGCGATGTCCGCCGTCGGCGGTGACCACCAACTTTGCTTCCGCATCGTTGATGCGGTCCCGCAGTGCCGCCGAAGAAAAGCCGCCAAAAATAATCGAGTGGGTCGCACCGATACGTGCGCAGGACAACATCGCAATCGCAAGCTCCGGCACCATCGGCATGTAAAGCGCCACGCGGTCTCCTTTTTTGACACCTTTACTTTTGAGCACATTCGCAAACTTCGACACTTCACGATGCAGGTCTTGATAGGTCAGCGTGCGTGAATCACCCGGCTCTCCCTCCCAAATAATCGCCGCTTTGTTTTTTCTCGGCCCCTGTAAATGCCGGTCAAGGCAATTATAGGACACATTCGTCGTGCCGCCCACAAACCATTTTGCAAAAGGCGGCTTCCAATCCAAGACCTTTTTCCAGGGTTTAAACCAATGCAGTTCGGATTTCGCCAGTTCCCCCCAAAAACCTTCCGGATCTTTTTCAGCGCGCTTGTACAAGCGGTTATATGCGGCACGGCTTTTCACATGCGCGTGTTTGCTGAAATCAGCGGCTGCTTTGAACAAACGATTTTCATGCAAGACGGACGTGATCTCTTTTTCGGCTTCTTTGGGCATGCCATTCTCCTTATCGTGATAACTTCACCGTGATAACTTTGGTATACCGGATCGTATGGATATGCGTGCAATCGATTCTATGAAAGGGGCACGAAGTTGTCAACGGAGAAAACAGCTTTGATGCCTGAAGGCGTTGAACCTAGAAACCGGATTTTAAATGGGAAAAGTTCTCGTTGACCTATACGGCCAAAGTGGGCTATACATAATGATTACCACTCCACATTTCCCGAACGAAAGGCATTAGCCATGTCCGAGACATCGATAAAAGCATCTATGATTGATCGTGATATCGCTTCAGTTCAGGAAGCAAACAAAATATTTTATGACGCATTTGAAACCCTGGACATCCAAAAAATGGATAACCTTTGGCTCCAGGATGATTATGTCAAATGTGTTCATCCCGGATGGGAAATTTGCCGCGGCTGGCCGGATGTGCGCGACAGTTGGGTGCTTATCTTTAACCACACCCATGAAATTAAGTTTTCAGTCTGCCTGCTTGACGTCACCGTCAAAGCAGATCTGGCCTGGACGGTTTGCAATGAAACCATTGCCACAAAAGACAATGGAAAATGGCTTGAAGGCCGCGTGCTTTCCACAAATGTCTTTGAACGCCGACAAGGCGCCTGGTTGCTGGTTCATCATCACGGATCCCCTGTTTTGGCCACAGCAAGCCAAGAAGAGGAGACCGACGAACCGGTTACGTAATCGGGTTGGCGTAAGGCTTGGCACGTATTCAAGAAATTGTATTTCTCGTCTTTAGCCAGTTAGCGGTCGGCGGTGCCTTTTTGATGTCCCTCCCCTCCCTCGAAACCGTCGGTATCGCATTTTACCGCACAAACGGGATTGTATTCTTACTGACCGTCATCTTGGGCATCCTGCTTTTCCCCATTGCGTGGTCAGAATGGTCACGGCTTTTTCTCGAACCCGGCTTGGCCGGAGCCATGCTTTTCTTTTTTGCCGCCTTCATCCTGATCTTATTTGTCTACAATCTGAGACTCTGGTTTCGCCATCCGCACCATAGCCGTCCGCTGCTCCTTGTCGCCACAGGCTTGGGCGCCATCGCCATCCTGATCAGCGCAATGTATTACCTGCCGGAAGACTCAGGCACGGCACGCATGCTTTCGCTTTCAATCTACTTCCTTATTTCGGCGCTGCTTCTAGGGGCCGGAGTACTGGCCATGTTACTGGGCCACAGCTACCTCACCCGGCCCGGGTTGTCGATTGTCCCGCTCAAACATCTTGTCAATATTTTCATGATCCTTGTTTTTGTCGAAGCCGCAGTGGCCCTGCTCAGCACGCTCTTGTTCTCACCCACGGAACGACTGGTGAATGCCCTGCTTTTAAGAAATTTTGAAGGACTCTATCTTTGGATTCGATTACTCATCGGCATGGTCGGCCCGCTCATCCTGGCCCCGATGATCGTATTCACCGTAAGAGACCGGGCCACAATGTCCGCCACGGGTCTGCTTTATGTCGCCATGATGATGGTCATCATCGGCGAAATTTGCTCACGGTTTTTTCTGCTCGTTGACGCCAATTTTTTATAATTTCAGCTCAGGGATGGAGGAATAATGGAAATCAAAACCTTTGAAAAAATGAAAACCTTTTCCCCGGAAAAGATGAAAAAAACAAACCTTTTCAACACCGACCGCATGTTTTGCGATCTTTATTGTTTCGAAGCGGATCAACGCCAGAAGGTCCATGCGCACGACGGTGAAGACAAAATCTACACCGTGCTTGAAGGCGAAGGGCGCTTTCAAGTGGGAGAAGCAATCGAAACCGTCTCCGCCGGGTCATCCGTTCTTGCCCCGGCAGGGCAGCCGCACGGCGTCACCAATACCTCAGGAAAACGCTTGGTCGTACTCGTCTTCATGGCACCGAAACCGCACCACGGCTGAAATCGTCTTCCGTTTAAAAAGCACCGAAAGCAGGTTGCCTTTCGATGGGTGATTCAATATAATCCACCGAAAAAAACTGGAGAACCTCATGATGATCGATCAGAAAACTTTGGAATCGCAGCGAATCCTGCTTCGGCACGACGAACCCTTCACCACACTTGAAGACTACCTGAAGATCGGCGGCTTCGAAGGGCTAAAAAAAGCGATGGACATGACACCGGCGCAAATTATCGATGTCATTAAAAAATCTTTTTTACGCGGCCGGGGCGGTGCGGGATTTCCCGCCGGGATCAAATGGGACGGCGTCCGGAACAATCAGTGCGGCGCACATGGTCTCGAACCCCAACGCTACTTGGTCTGCAACTTTTCCGAAGGCGAACCCGGCACCTACAAAGACCGCTTTCTGATTAATAAAAATCCCTATGCCTTGATTGAAGGTATGGTCATCGCCTCCTACGCCATCGGCACCGTCAACGCCATTATCTGCATCAAGGAAATCTACAAACGGGAAATCGACATTCTCAAGCGCGCCATTCAGGAATGCCGCCTGGCCGGATTCCTCGGAGACAATGTGCTCGGCAAAGGCCTTGATTTTCCAATCGAAATCGCCCTGGGCCCCGATTCTTATCTTTTGGGGGAAGATCGCGCACAACTGGAAGTCATCGAAGGCAAACCGCCCTGGCCGCGCGCAAAAGGCATCATTCCCGTTTTTGTCGGACTGCATGATCAGCCGACCGTCGTCAATAATGCCGAAACCCTCTCCACCGTACCTTATATCATGAAAAACGGGCCGGAATGGTTTAAATCCATCGGCACCGCAGATTCGCCCGGCACAATGATCTTCACCCTCACCGGCGATGTCAAAACCCCCGGCATGTACGAGTTGCCCCTGGGCACGCCGCTTTCCACATTGATTAATGTCTACGGCGGCGGGCCGTTAATGGGACGGCATATTCAAGCCGTCTTCTCAGGGCCGACCAATGCCGTCATCCCGGCCGATAAAATCGACACCGCCCTGGACTACGGCTCCATGCGAAAGATCCCCTCGGGTCTCGGCTCCGGCGGTTATACCGTATTGGACAATACAGCGTGCGTACTGACGATGGGCATGCTTTTCTCCCGCTTTCTCGCACTGGAGTCCTGCGGTCAATGCACCTCCTGTAAAACCGGCACGGGACGCATTACCAAAAACCTCGAACTGCTGGAAGCCGGACAGGGCACCGAAGAAACGGTGCTCGCGATTTTGGAGGACTGCCAGCACATCAAAGGCTCCGGACACTGTTATCTCTGTACCGAAGAAGGCATCGAAATCGGAAGCATTTTTTATAATTTCCCTGAAGTCATCGTCGAGCACCTAGAATATGGCTGTCTCAAGGACCGAAAACTCGTGATGCCCAAAATCAAAAATTACGACGAAGCGACGCACACCTTCACCTTCGATCACCATTATTACGAAAATTGCGAAGCCCTCGGAAAATATATTAACTATCCGGGCATATGACCCTTTGTCGTTCCTCCGTCCCGTTTTTAAAAACGGGACGGAGGAAGTCCCCTCATGCACCGTAACCCCCTGCTTTCCCTGCTTCGGACTTATCAAAACAAATACCCGGAAGAAACAGAAACCGTTCAGTCCTTCACCCGCTTCATTCAGGAACATACAAACTGCTTCGACCGCACGCTCTCCAAGGGACACATCACCGGATCGGCCTGGCTTATTCATCCTGATCACCCAAAAGTGCTGCTTACCCATCATCGGAAACTCAATAAATGGCTGCAACTCGGCGGACATGCCGACGGTCAAAGCGATGTATTATCGGTCGCCCTGCGCGAAGCCCGTGAAGAATCCGGACTCAATCACATCATCCCCCTTTTAAGCGATATTTTTGACATCGACATCCACCGCATCCCGGAAAATCGCCGGGAGGCCGCCCATCATCATTATGACATCCGCTTTGTCTTGCAGGCCGTGGGATCTGAAAAGGTCCGGATCAGTGAAGAATCCCATGATCTATCCTGGGTGCTCATCCCTTCCCTTCATGAAATCACTCAGGAAAAATCCATATTAAGAATGCGGCAAAAATGGCACGCACTCAATTTAAAGTAATGCATGAAAAAACAAGATGATGTGGGCAGAGAACCGAAAATTTAACGAAGGGCTTTTTTGGCCGAAGGAATTTTTAATTCCTTCATTTTTTTTCGAAGTGTGTTACGGTGCATGCCCAGCAATTGCGAAGCCTGGACCTGGTTGCCGCCAGTCTCTTGCAAAGCCAGCTTAATCAAAGGCTTTTCCACTTCCTGAATCAAGAGATCGTATAGATTATTTCCATCGGAGGCTTTGATTTTTTTGACAAAACCCGCCAGGCGCTTTTCAAGCAACTCGGCAAAGTTGGGTTCTCCCATGCGATCTGATTTTCGCCGGTTCCGGCGCTGGGGTGCGCCCTTGAGCGCCAGTTGCTCGGATGCGGCATCAATTTGAGGCATCGTCCTTTCCAGCAAGGCCGTTGAAGAAAGGATCGCATAAAACAGCGTGCCTTCGTTTCTTAAGGTTTCCAAAGTCCGCATCGCTCGATCCCAGCCGTTTTCAACATCAATGACAACGACAGACTCCGGACAGTCTACAATTTTAGAAAGGGCTTCCTCCGTTTCGAGTGGAGTGATACGCGTCCCGTTATGATTCAGTTTTTCTTGGAAATCGCTCAGAAAGACGGGGTCATGATGGACTAAAAAAATATCGCGTGTCATGCATTGCTCCGGGAGAGACGGTAGGGGAATTAGGTGAACTGTCTACCATATCTCCCGGAAATTTGTCAACGAAAAATAAGCTGCCCTTCTTCAAAATCCACAGTAATTTCATCTCCGGCCTGCACACTGCCGTCAATCAGTTTAAGAGACAAGGGGTTCAGTAAATCCCTTTGAATCACGCGTTTTAAGGGACGTGCGCCATAGACCGGATCATAGCCTTCCCGCGCAAGGTGGTTTTGTGCCTCCGGCGTCAAACTCAGCCGGATCTGCTTCTCACTTAAACGCTGTTTCAATAAGCCAATCTGGATTTCAACGATTTTTTCCAGTTGCGCCATCTGGAGCGGATGATAAATAACAATGTCATCCACACGATTCAGAAATTCGGGTTTAAAATGCGCCCGGAGCGCCTGCAAGACCACATCCCGCATCTCTTTTTCATTTTCCGCCAAGTCCTGAATTTCCTGGCTGCCGATATTCGAGGTCATCATGAGCACGGTATTTTTAAAATCAATGGTGCGGCCCTTCGAGTCGGTCAGACGTCCGTCATCCAAAACTTGCAGCAGAATATTAAACACCTCCGGGTGGGCCTTTTCGATTTCGTCAAAAAGAATGACGGCATACGGTCTTCTTCGAACCGCTTCGGTCAACTGCCCGCCTTCTTCATGCCCGACGTAACCGGGCGGCGCGCCCACCAAACGGGAAACGCTGTGTTTTTCCATGTATTCCGACATGTCAATGCGGATCATGGCTTGTTCATCGTCAAAAAGAAATTCCGCCAAAGCCCGCGCCGTCTCCGTCTTTCCAACACCGGTCGGACCCAATAAAATAAAAGAACCCAAGGGGCGATCCGGATCGGCGATGCCCGCGCGCGCCCGGCGAATGGCATCCGAAACAGCCTTAATCGCCTCATCCTGCCCCACAACCCGCTGATGAAGCCGTGTTTCCATGTGCAGGAGTTTTTCAATCTCCCCTTCAACCATGCGTGTCACCGGAATGCCCGTCCATTTCGAGACAATCTCCGCAATATCCTCCTCACCGACCTCTTCTTTCAGCATGGAGGCTTCGGATTGTAATGCGCGCAGGCGTTCATTTTCCTCCGAAAGTCTTTTATCCAGCATGGGAGCCTTGCCGTAACGCAACTCCGCAGCACGGCCCAGATCCCCCTGCTGTTCGGCCTGTTCGGCCTCTTGACGTGTCGCATCAATCTCTTCCTTTAAGGCCCGAATCTTTTGAATCACCTCTTTTTCAGACTTCCACTGTTTGGACAATGCTTCGGAGGCCTTTTTCAAATCGACCAGCTTTTCTTCAATCTCTCTCAAACGCGCCTGAGAAGCCTCATCCTTTTCTTTTTTGACCGCTTCACGCTCAATTTCAAGCTGCCGGATTTTGCGCTCCGCTTCATCCAATTCTGTCGGCATCGAATCGATCTCCATGCGCAGACGGGAGGCGGCCTCGTCAATCAAATCAATGGCTTTGTCCGGTAAAAACCGATCCGTAATATAACGATGAGACAAGACGGCCGCCGCCACGATGGCCGAATCCTGAATGCGAACACCGTGATGCACTTCGTAGCGTTCTTTCAAACCGCGCAAGATAGAGATGCTCTGATCCACATTCGGCTCGTCCACCATAATCGCTTGAAAACGCCGCGCAAGCGCCGGATCTTTTTCAATATGCTTTCGATATTCATCGACCGTGGTTGCACCGACGGTGCGCAATTCTCCGCGCGCCAAGGCCGGTTTAAGCAGGTTGGAGGCATCTATCGCACCTTCGGCCGCACCCGTGCCCACCAAGGTATGTAATTCATCAATAAAAAGAATGATCGCACCTTCGGCCGCCACAACCTCTTTAATGACGGCCTTCAAACGATCTTCAAATTCCCCGCGAAATTTCGCCCCGGCAATCAAGGCCCCCATGTCCAGCGAGTGCACCCGTTTGTTTTTCAAACCCTCCGGCACGTCACCCGAAACAATGCGCTGCGCCAATCCTTCCGCGATGGCCGTCTTACCCACCCCGGCTTCTCCGATTAAGACCGGATTATTTTTTGTGCGACGGGAAAGCACTTGAATCACACGGCGTATTTCCTCATCCCGACCAATCACGGGATCCAATTTGCCTTTTTGTACCAGATCATTCAAATTTCGTGAATAACGCGCCAAGGCTTCATACTTATCTTCCGGATTTTGATCCGTCACACGACTTCCGCCTCGAATCTCTTTCAGAGCAGACAGAACCTTTTTGCGATCAAGTCCTTCGCTGCGCAATAATGACGCCGTCTCGTTTTTTAAATCCAATAACACAAGGAAAAGATGCTCCGTGCTGATATAATCGTCTTTTAAATCAGCGGCTTCTCTTTCAGCCTTCTGAATCGATCCCGCAAGCTGCGGACTGACCTGAAGACCGCCGGATACCCCCGCCCCGGAAACCGTCGGTCGTTTTTTCAAGCGTTCGATGAGCTTCGACCGCAATCCTTCCAAAGGCACACCTGTTTTTTTAATAATCGAAGGCACGACGCCACCTTGTTGATCCAGCAAAGCCAAAACAAGATGGGCCTCGTCCACCTGCGGGTGGTGATAGGATTGTGCATTTTTCTGCGCATCCGCCAAAGCCTCTTGCGCCATGAGCGTAAATCGGTCTGCCTGCATGAGAACACCTCCTTTTCTAATCGTCTATGGTTTATATAATCCCGTTTCACGGCACTTTCAAGTCAGAAAAAATCGGCACATCGAGCAAGCTCTAAGTAAGTTTGAGATGAATTGACAGAATTTCCATGCAATGATATCTTCCCTAATGAGGAGATTTTATGCGTATTTTTGGGGTTTTCGGCCTTCTTTTTTTCCTGATTGCACTTCCTTCTCAGACCCGTTCAGCAGAGATTTACCAATATATCGATGCCGAAGGCACCATCCATTTTACGAATGTCCCAACCGATTCACGCTTTAAACGCATGGATCAGGGGGACTCACCAACCGTTGTCCCTGATCGGATCGACCGTGAAGCCCTCGACATCCTGATTCATGAAGCCTCAAAAATCCAAAAACTTTCCCCCGCCTTAACGATGGCCGTCATTCGCACCGAATCTAATTTTAATCCGCGTGCCCTCTCTGTTTCAGGCGCGCAAGGCTTGATGCAACTGATGCCCGGAACGGCTGAAGACTTAAAGCTGGGCGACCCTTTTGATCCGGAAGAAAACATTCACGGCGGCACACGCTACTTGCGTTATCTCTTGGACCGTTTTGATCAAAACCTCACGCTCGCGCTCGCCGCCTATCACGCCGGCCCCGGAACGGTTTCAAGACACGGTGGCGTTCCGCCCATCGAACAGACAAAACGCTACATCAAAAAAGTCCTTCGCTTTTATAATCACTATTTAAGCAAAGCAGAAAAGAAAAAAAGATCGGAGTCCTCGCAACCAACCTTCGGGCCTGAGCTCGCGCAGAACATCCTGACGCAATCAAACGCAAAGCCCCCTTTACGATAAAACTTTAAATCCAGGCAACGACGGAATAAGACAAGGTTTGCCTAAAGCGGCCCGGCGATCCGGGGGAAATCAAATGCAAAATACTCGGACACGTCCGCGCATGTCAACGCGGAATGTTCAGGATTCGGCCCGCCGCTTTCCACTTCGGGAAAATCTTCACGGAAATGCGCTCCCAGGCTCTCACGGCGGGCCAATGCAGAGGTAATCAAGGCCGCCGAGGCCCACAACATATTCCCCGTCTCCAAGGCAAGCCGGGACAAGGGAGGATTTTTGAGTACATCCGACCAGGGCCGACAGGCGGAAATTGCGCTTCGCATCGACTGATCACTGCGAATAATGCCCACCTTTTTCCACATCACGGCCTTGATCCCATCTTGAATCCGGTGGTAAGCCTCCGGCCACTGCACGGCGGTTTGTGCCGTCCACGAAACCGGGATCCGCATCGCCACATCAACACGGATCGGGGCTTCCGATGCAAACCTTTCCAACACATCTCCCACGCGCGCACCGAAAACAAGTCCTTCCAATAAAGAATTACTTGCAAGCCGGTTTGCGCCATGCACCCCCGTCGAAGCCACTTCTCCGACGGCATATAAACCCGGCACATTTGTAAGACCGCAAAGATCGGTTTTAACGCCCCCCATCATGTAGTGCGCACTCGGAGCAACCGGAATCTGCTGATCGACCATGTCGAGTCCGTAATGCAGACAAGTGGCATAAATCATGGGAAACCGCTCGCGGACAAAATGCGGATCCAAGTGGGTGACATCCAGAAAAACATGGTCGTCCCCCGTCTCGCGCATCTCATTGAGTATCGCACGCGAAACCTGGTCGCGGGGCGCAAGTTCCGCATCCGGGTGGTAGCGATCCATGAAGCGTTTTCCCTCGGCATTTCTGAGCCGTCCCCCTTCACCGCGAATCGCCTCGGAAAGCAAAAAAGAAGGCACGCCGGGCAGGGCAAGCGCCGTGGGGTGAAACTGAAAAAACTCAATGTCTTCAAGCACCGCGCCCGCTTTCAAGGCCATGGCAATGCCGTCCCCCGTCGCCACCGTCGGATTGGTCGTACGCTGATAAATTTGCCCGATGCCGCCCGTCGCCAAAATAACGGCCTTGGCAAAAAAGCGGCACAAAGTGCCTTTTGCCTCATCCAAAGCCAAGGCCCCACAACAATAAGAGGCCTTTTTTTCGGACGCGGACATCAGAAGGTCGATCGAAAAATGGCCGTTCAGTGTCTCAATATTTTCCTTGGAAGCGATCGCACGATGCAGGGTTTTGACGATTTCATTGCCGGTGGCATCTCCCCGGGCGCGTAAAATCCGGTTTTGACTGTGTGCGCCTTCCCGCGCCAACACAAAGCGATCTCCCGCCTTGTCAAAGGCCACGCCCCAATCCAGCAATTCCTGAATCCGGCGCGGGCCTTCCGAGACCATCACGCGTACGGCTTCAGGCCTGCAAAGTCCTTTTCCGGCAATGAGCGTATCTTGGAAATGGGATTCGACTTCGTCCGCTGTTTCATCCAGCGCCGCAGCAATGCCGCCCTGTGCAAACCGGGAGCTGGATTCGCCTTTCAGCCCCTTATTCAGAATCGTCACGCGGCCAAAGCGGCTCGCGCCGATCGCGGCGCGCAGCCCCGCAATGCCGCCTCCGATAATCAAAAAATCCGTTTTGAAATCGGCGATCCGCATGGGCCGATCCTACTTGGAAGGCGTTAAAATGCCAAAGGGGGAATCGCCGCGAATTTCGGACAATTTAGGATCATCCCGGTCCACCCAGGAAAAGACAACTTTTCCCCTTTTTTCAATGGCTTCCGTGTATGAAGGGATTGTCCAGCGACCCTGCCAACGCAGGGTCGTTTGTGAGACCTTTTCCTTAATTTCGACACGATCGATCACAAAAGAAAGTTTGGCTTGCGTGAACCGTTTAAAATCACGGGCGACACGATCTCGCACCAAGGGAAGCAATTTCGAATCCGCATCCAATTTTTCAAAAAAGGCCGTTTCATCCCGCTTTTCATAAGCCTCCGACAAATGCTTCAGACTTTTTTGAATCTCACCCACTTGCGTCATAACGGGAGACGCTTTTTTCGGATCAGATGCGCAAGCGGAAAGAAACAGAAAAACGAAAAGAAAAACACCCCGTCGTAGAGGAAGGCCGGTATTTTTTCGTTTTTGATTTGTTGGAGAAAACACGGGGGAATTATAGGGGAAAGAGAGAAAGAGGGTCAAGACAAGATCCGAGCCCAAAATCAATCGCTGATTTTGGGCCGAGCTGAGCGTTTGGGGACAACTATCGTGATGCTAAAAGAAACAGGTCAAATATGTCCTGTTCAGAAAATGCTCAAACCGGAAAAAACACAAAAGGATAAGTCACGACAATCGTGCCGCTGAAGAGTTTGGGAAACTTCCACATTTTGATGCGGCGGGCGAGGGCTTTTTCCAGGCTTGCATGATCCATCGTACTGGTTGTGATGCGCGCATCCACGACTTTTCCGTTTGGGTCAATGGAAAACTCAACGGTCACCGTGCCCTTTAAGGTCGGGTTGGAACGCAGTTCTTTATTATACAAATAAACCAGGCCGCCCTTGTATTTATCGACGATGCGGGCAATGGCATCATAATCAATCTTGGCATTGCCGGAATTGCGGCCCTTGACCTGAAGCCCGATCCCGCTGCCCAAGCCGTGTCCGCTGCCGTCCGCACCGCCGGACGAAGACGTAATCTGCGTCACGGTCACCGCCTCGCGCTTGGCCAGTTGAACCCCTTCCCCTTTTTCGAGACTGCCGATGGAAGCAATTTTTTTATTCACAAGCTTGCTTTTTTGCGGACGGCTCATGCTGCGCAGCACTTTTCGGTCTTTCTTTTTCATCGGAGCCGCCGAGACGACTTGCACCTGTGAAAGCGCCGCTTCAAGCCGATTGTCTTCCATAATTTCGTTTAAAGCACCAAAGACATCATCATCCGAAAAAGATGCGAGCAACCCGCTTTCTTGTACAATCTTACGGTTTAGCTCGGCGGAAGACGGCGGGGCGACCTCTTTTTCCACTACTTTTTTCTTCGGAGCGACTTTCTTTTCAGCCTTGGCTGCTGGTTTTTTTTTGGGTTTGGCCTTGACTTCTTTTTTCAGTTCTTTTTTGAGGAGAGGTGGTGCTGCAGGCGGCGGTGGGATCTCGGTTTTAGACGGCTCCAGAATGAGTTTCGCGACCCGGTCGGAGAGATGATTCACATCCAACTGTTTTAAGGGCGGCAAGCGGACTGTGCTAAGCGCAACCCCCAACACAAGGTAAAAAATCATCGAATACTTCAGCGTTTTTCGAAAAAGGACGTTTTCTTGATCGACAGGATAAGCCATCACTTACGCTCCTTAACCTACATCCAAAATCGTAATACCTAAAACCATCAAGTCCCTTGTTCCTTTTGCATCACTCCCAACGCAATATTCGGATACGCAGCTCGGGCGGCGGTACTCATAATCTTTTTTAAGAGGCGAAAGGGAATTTTTTTATCCCCCATCACCGTAATCTTGCCCGTGAATTTGACGGAAGCATTTAATTGCGCCAACTCTTTTGTGCGTTCCGCCAAACGAACAAGCTCTTTTTTCACCGGCGGCAAAATAAGAGCGTTTTCTTTCAGGGCCTCCGCCACAGCCATCACGCGACGGCCTTCGACCAAGATATCTTTTTCTGTCACCATGAGCGTAACCGTCGATTCCGGCATCGTTTTGGAAGTGGATGCGGGCAGGCTGAGCTGATCGGTAGCAGGCAGCGCAATGCCGTCGTCCCCCGCATGCACCAGCAAAAAGAGCAACAAAATCGTGAAGATATCCATAAGGCTGATGAGCGTCAGCGATACCACGGCATTTTTCCCGGATTTTCTCCGGCGACGTCCGTAACGACTCATAAGACTTTCACCTCCCCGATGGAGATATCGGGAAAAAGCAGCTCACCTGCTTTTTCCCGACAGGCATCCATTACGGCAATTAAGGCTTCATAAGGAATCTCCGGCTCACTCAACAAGATGAGCGCACTTTCTTTCGGATGCCGTGCCTTCACTTTCACCAGCAAGTCGGACAAGCCTTCCAGTTCATAAAGCGACTGTTTCCTTGGAAATTGCACGCGGTCGATGCCTGTGCCCAAGACGGTCAGGCCTTGTTTGCGAAGCGTGACCACCAGCCGGAAAGGATCTTTGGCCGGTTTCGAAGCTGCGGCCTCATTCTGCGATGCGGGGAGTTTCATCTCCAGAACGGCCAAGCGGGAAAACACAATGCCGCTGAGCAAAAAGGGAATCAAGACCACCATTAAATTCATAAAGGGCGTAATATTCAGTTCCGTGGGGCCAAATCCACCGCGCCGCCGCATTCGCCTACTTGGCATGACCCATGCCCTCTGCGGCCTCGCCCCGGCCGAGCCGCCATTTGTTATCCGCTTCGGCTTCAACGGTGCCGTTGCGCATCGGACTGTTTGCTGAAACGCCTTGCAGCACCTTGCCCGAAAAATTCAGCAACTTGAGCGCATATTCATCCAGACGGTCGATCGAACGATTGGTCCAGGCCTGTAAAAAAGTATAAATCAACATCAGGGGAATCGCGACAACCAAACCGAAGGCCGTCGTATTCATCGCCAGCGAAATGCCCTTGGCCAATAAAGCCGCTTTCTGTGCCGGATCTGCGGCACCGACGGCGGTAAAGGCGTCAATCAAACCCATGATCGTGCCCAGCAAACCGACCAGGGTCGCTACATTGGCCAGATTCGGCAAATAATGTAAACGGGCCTCCAGACGCGGCATCACTTCCATCACCGCCTCGTCCGTCATGCCTTGAATTTCCTCGCGCGAGCGCGCGGCCTTCATCCCCTGAATGCCGGTATTCACAACATGATGCAGCGGCTTATTAAAACGCGGACCGGAGCAGGCCTTCAGGGCCTCGTCGTATTGATTGGCCGCCAAGGAAGGGGAAAGTTTACGCCACAGCGCCGCCGCATCCACACGCGAGCGCATTAAAATGAGGGTGCGCTCGGCGATGATGGCGGTCCCGATGGCCAAAATAAACATGAGGGGGTACATGAAGACCCCGCCGGATTGAAAAAATCGAATGATACCTTCTACATTACTCATTGTTTTTCGCCTCCTTTTGCGCTTCGGGGATACTTCCCCACTGACGCTGGAACCGGCCAAAATCAACCGGTGCCGCAATCTCCTCTCTAAAACTGCGTTCAAACGGAATCTCCCGTTCCTCCGCGGCGGCCCCGTCTCTCCAGGGCACCACATAAACCACGTGCGGTTTTTCAACCGTGCCCTGAATTTCCATGCCGCCCATTAATAAACGCTCCACACCGGGTTCATCGTCTTTTGGGGGTAATTCAGACGCTTCTTCGGCAAACGCCATTGGGATAAAACCGACAAATAGGATCAATAAGACCGTCATGCTTCGTTTCATGGTTGCCCCTCTTTTGCCTTAATCCGCTTCTCAAGGGCCGCGATCCAGATGCCGATTTCCTCATCCGGGCCCGCCTTGAGGCGCATGTGTTTGCGATAATGACGAATCGCTTTTGCGGGCTCATTCAGATAAAGGTCGTAGAGCACGGCCAAGTTAAAATAAGCATCCTGAAAATCCGGGTCGACGGCAATCGCCCGCAGATAAGCGGCCTCCGCATCTTTAAAGCGGCCCTGCTCCCGCAAAACAATCCCCAAATTATAATAGGCCTCCGCATAACCCCCGCCAGGACTGCGCTCCGCGATAGAAATCGCCTGACGGTAAGCATGCACGGCCTCTTCAAGCCGTCCGAGCCGTTTATAAGCCACACCCAGATTCAAGTAAAAGACCGAGACACCGGGATAATCATCCCGGAGCGTCTCAAACAAAGTTTTTGCCTTTTGCGTCTTATCCTGCTCCAAGAACCGAATCCCTTTTTGAAACTGATGCATCACGGCATCCAAACGCGGATCTTTGGGCAAATCTCGTGCAGATATTTCGGGCGCCGGTATTTCTGACCGCGGCGTTTCCGCCTGAGTCCTCTCTTTTTTATCAGCGGCTTCCCCTTTATCAGCGGCTTCCCCGCGCTGCGCTTTAGGGGCTTGAATCTGCTTTTGCACCGCATCCGTCTGTTGCGGCAGCCGTTTGCTTTTCACACAGGCACTCATGCCCCATGCCATGAACAAGAGCAGTATCAGACTTGATTTTTGTAAAAAATACCGCATCCTTATGTCCCTATTTTCTCCCAGCCAAACGCTTGTCGCCTCCATCCGCAGAAAACATCTGCGGCAGCGCAGCCGAATCGAGATTGGAAACAATGCGTTCGCCGCGTTCTTTTCTGCGATAAAGGGATGGACGCAGTACGGCCAAACGATTAAAACTTTTTTTGATCCACTGATTGTAAAGCCCGACCGACTGCCGGGCACGCCGCACATTACTTTCATAGGCCTTGACGGCCTTCTCTTCAAAAGGATAGGCCCGCTCTTCCAGTTGAAAGGCGTATTCTTCCCGTTGCTCCGCATTCAGGTTTTCGGGCCGTTCGGCGTCCAGGATGGCGGATTGAAAATGCTCAAAGGTTTCACCCAAACGGAAGGCCGAAACCGTCACCACATCCACATGACCCGTCTGAACGGCCTGTGTATAAAGATTCACTACATTTTTTAAAGCCCGGGTTTTCTTTTTAAAGTTTTTGGCAAAAGGCATTTTCAGCCGAATGGCCTTAAAATCGCGAAAAGCATGCTCCGCTTGCGCAAAACGCGCTCGGGCCGCAAAAAGCGTTTCGGGCCCGCGATCGATCACCGCTTGGTAAAGCTTGGCTGCAGCCTTCGGCCGACCCTGTTCTTCGCGCGCCCCGGCCATTTTAAAAAGGGCTTCGGGCGCATCCGTATGTTTGGGGAAACGCCGGATAAAGGTCAAAAAAGTGGAGATGACCTTCTCCCAGCTTTCTTCCTTTTCATAATGCAGAGCGGCATTCCAGAGCAGTTTTTGCGCCTGCGCTGCATCTTTTACGGACTTGGCCGCCGCTGCAAAAACCGCCGCCGCCTGAAGCCGTTCGCCAAGCTGTTCATAAAGCAGCCCCGCATGCACATAAGATTTTTCAGCAAGCGGCGATTGGGTATAGGCCTGTGAAAGTTTACGGTAAACGCGAATGGCTTCCCGCAGCCGTTCCAGCTTTTCGTAAATCAAAGCCGCTTCAAAAAGTGCCGCGGGCGCGAGTTCATTTTTGGGCACCTCGCGCACCACCGACTGAAAAAGATGCGCGGCTTCCTCAAGTTCTCCTTTTTCCCGCGCGATTTCGGCTTCTTTGTATATCGCGGTCGCCATTAAGTCCGAAAAGGATTCCCGGTCTTTTTTATTGTCCTTGGCAAGATGCGTAAGGGCTTCTCCGTAGGCAAGCCGCGCCTTTTTAAAATCACCAGCCTTCATGTAACTGTGGGCCGAAAGTTTGCGCGCCGCCGGAACATTTTTGTGCTTCGGATAGCGTGTCAGAAAATCGCCCAAAATCGAGGCCGACTCCGTATAAACCGTTTTTGCAAAAAAGAATTCGGCAAGCTTGAAGAGTACAAGCGGCGCCTGAGCATCTTTTGGAAAATCCCGGGCAAAGCGTAAGGAAATCGCGGCAAAACGTTTTTCGCCCTCTTCCGTCTTCACTTTTTCATAGGCCACTACTGCGGCATAGGCGGCTTTGCGATCGGGCTCTTGTGCTTCATCACCGTAAGCTGCCGCCTCAAAGGCCTCAGCCGCTTCGGCATAAGCCTCTAAGGACATGAGGGTTTCGCCTAAAAGAAACCGTATTTCCGCACGCGCCTTGCTTTCGGGAAATTCGGACAAAAACCGGCGATACCAGGCCGCAGTGCTTCGGTAGTCGCTTTCCTCCTTGCTCTTTTGCGCCTGAGCGTGGGATGCGAGCGCCAAACGATGCAGCTCTGCTTTGATCAGTTGCCGCGGACGCGCCCGATCGTCCTCATTATTCGTTTTAAACCAGGCACTGTCCGAGGCGTAGTCCTGAACGAGACGGATACGCGCAGCGTCCGCTTCTACGCTACGCCCTTGTTTTTCAAGGGCTTCAATGACATAAGACGCAAAAAAAGGCGCCATCGGATCCAGGGGATGCGCGGCAATAAAGGCCTGATAGGTTTCGATGCCGCGTTCCGCCGCGCCTTCAACCATGTAGTGATTGCCCATCATCAAATAAAGGTCTTTTTCATAAAGACGCGGGCCGATGCGCTGAAAATGCCGGGTAAGCGCCGCCGGGCCGCCGAGGCGCCGGAAGGCGGTGCTCACATAAGTTAAAGCCTCCCAGACCAGGGATCCCTCTTCCGGCTCAAACTCCTGCATTTCTGCGGTTTTCTGATCCACAACTTGTAAAAACCGTTCAACGGCTTCGGAATAACGTTTCAAATTAAAATAAGTCCAGCCCAATTTGTAGAGAGCCTTGTCCTGAAAAAAGGGATCTTCCCAGGAAGCGGCATCCGCGTATGCGGCACCGGCCTTTTCAAATTCATGTTTGTCAAAATAATATTCGCCAAGCCGAAACGATGCCTCCAAACGGTGCGGACTCTTGGGGTATTCTTTCACAAGCCATTCCAAAAGCGGCAAGGCCTGATCTCTTTCGCCCATTTCGTCGTAAGCGCGGGAAAGGGCATAGAGCACTTGATCGTTTTCCCGGTAATCGTGGTGATCCCGTAACAGCACGGTGTAGGTTTCAACGGCCTGCTGATAGTCCACCACGGGCGGCGGACCGACCGGATCAATTTCATAGGCTTCCATCTCACTTAAAAAACGGGCATGCGCCTCCTTCATATAAAGATCCCCCAAACGCTTCAGTGCAGGGGCGCGCACCGGGCTTGACGCATCGGAATAGCGTTCCAAAAAAGATTGATAGCCTCTGAGGGCCTCCCCTTTTTTTGAGAGCACGGCGACGTCGCGAAGTATCTTGACTTCTTCCTTTAGAGCTATTTTTCGTTCTTCCAGGCTTTCTTCCGACAACAGTGTGGGCTTGACGATTTTCTCTCCGCCTCCGCATCCTGCGATGAAAAGCAGACACAACAAAACTGGCCTTGCGCTTAAACAGGATGGCATGTACTTTTTCATGGTTGCGTCGCTTCCGCTTTGATGTCGAAGATTTGAATCCGGCTCAATTCCGCTGTGGCAGCAAAATCCATCAAACGCTTCAGACGCCGCTCGGAGGCCGTCAGCAGTTTTGCTTTGAGCGCAGGCAGGGTCGCCACCTGCAAACGCCGTGTCTTCTCGCGTTTTTCGGCCAGCTGGGCTTGCGCCGCCGCAATACGCGCACGAAAACCATCGATTTCACGAGACAGCGTCGGCACCGAAAGCACCAACTGTGCATGAGCGGCCGCCATACGGGATAAATCCGCATTCGCGCGGCGCAAGTCCTCTTGACGATCATCCGCCCGGCCCGGCAGCTCCGTCCGTATTTTCCAGTGTAGTTCCCCTTCAACGATCCGAAACCAGCGTGTCACTTTTTCCCAATCCTGTTTCAATGCCGCAATTTCGGCACGCTGCGCCATATCGGCTTGTTCGCCTTCAAGACCTTGCATTTCAAGCGTAATTGCAGCACGACGTGCGCGTGAACCGGACAATGTGCCCAAAACGGCGGCCTCCTCCGGCGAAGCCAGCGCGCTCAGGGCCTCTTCACTGATTGCCCTTTGGATCCGCGCATTTAAAGCATCGCTTTTTTTTCGGAGCACCGCCACGGGATCTAGCGCCAGGGAACGATCAACCTTGGGCTCAAAGTCACGGAAGACCGCTTCACGATGATCCACCATAACCTCAAAAACCGCCATATCCCGTAACTTTTGATCTAAAAAGAAACTAAGCTTTGAAAGCTCGGCATATTGTTCGACCCAGTAGCGCACCGCATCATCTTCTTTCAGCAAAGCCGTCAGCAGACCGGCTTGCGTTGTATCGTCATGATAAGATTCAAGCAATGCCTTGAGTTGCTCAGGATCGCTTAAGGCGGACTCAAATTCACGCAGCCGCTTTTCTTCTTCGGCGTATAAATCAATGGCTTCGGCATATCGATCCAGCGCGGTCTGATACACCTTTAGGCGATTGTAAGCGTGCCCCACGGCGGTGAGGGCCTCCAGTGCGTAAGGATGTTCGGGATAAAACGTGATCAAATCTTCAAAAATCAAAATCGCTTTAAAATAGTGTTTTTCCTTAAATTCGGCCCAGGCCCTTGCAAAGAGGGCATCCGGAAAAAACCGACTCTCTTGCGGGATCTGCAACAGGACACTGCGCGCCTGCGCATAACGGCCTGCTTCAATCAGAAATTGGCCCCATATCAGGCGGCTTTTTTCTTGAAACGATTTTAAAAGCGCATTTTCACCGCTGTCATACCGGCTGACGGCACCAAAATGATCCAGGGTTTTTGGCATATCCTCAAGCAAAAAATACGATTGCGCCAAACTTAATTGCGCATAGGGAAAATACAGACTTTCCGGGGCAATACGTTTGAATTGCACCACGGCTTCTTTGATGTTTCCCAGGGCATATCGGCTCATGCCCGCAAGATAAACCGCTTCGTCCATTTGCGGAAAATCCTGTGCCGCATCAAGTAGACGAAATGTTTCAAGTGCCGTCTCATAGAGGCCGCGCTCGTATTGCATGCGCGCAACAATCAACAACAAATCATTGCGGGCCTGACCGGGCGGAAAAACATCAACCAATTCGTTAAAAACCCGCGTCGCCGGACGATCCATGGCCCAGGCCAGGTAAAGACTGCCCAAGAGCAAACGACTTTTGTTTAGCATTTCCGCGTTATGCGGCACTTTGACGGTATCCTCCAGCAAGCGCAGGTGGGTTGCCGCGCCCAGATAGTCCTCAATAAAAAAATGAAAATACGCGATTTTAAGCTGGGTATCCTGCAAGACCGCAGCCGTTTCGTCTTCAGCGGCTTCAGGCAGAAGAACCTCCTCCTGCGCCCGGGCCTGAGAAAGCAGAGAAAAAAAGAGCGCCAAAATAAGGGCAAAATACCGCTGTTTAGTTCCAGGTCTCATAACTGAATTCGGCTTGCTTGATCGTGACATTGTCACGCACGATCAACTTGATAAAGCTCGCCCCTTTTTCTTTCGTAATTTTAATCGTTTCCGCCCGTTTATAGTCTTTTTGCTGCGGGCCGACACCGCTGAAAATGGCCACCAGTTCATGTTCTCCGGATTTCAAATTGCCTTGATAAAGCCGTTGGATGCCGCCCTTATTCAGTGCGGCCACTTCCCGATCCGTGTAAAGGTGGCTCGCCACCAGGGTGTCATTAAGATGAAGCTTCACCGCGTCAAGTGTGAAATAATGCCCGCCCTGAACCTGAAGAAAAACAATCACGGAAGAATCCTCCGGGAACAGCAAATCCTCCTGAAGCCGAAACAACTGGGCATTCAGTTCCAGAATTTCCTCCTTGAGCGCCTGGATTTTGGGATCAAGACTTTCAATGGGTTCGGGCGCGCCTTCTGCCGCCGCTTCGCCGGACGATGCTTCAGGGGTCACATCCTGCAGCACACCCGATTGCGGGGAAGACGGTGTTTCTGTTTCGGGGACTGCTTCTAAAGAAAACGCCTCTTGCGCGGCAGCGGGACTCAGTCCCGCAGGAAAGAAAAACAGCAGCAGGGCAATCAATAAGCAGTGCGATCTTTCTATCATGGCTTGCCTCATTTTGTTACAGACTCCGCATCCAAGGCCCTTAAGCCCGATGAAAGGTGAATTTTGCCTTCACGATCAATGACGATGCCGTCAACACCCTCCAGCGTCTCAATCAGCGAAAGGCCCGCTTTCGGTCCCAAGACAAAGACCGATGTGGACAAGGCATCACTCGTCGTCGCTTCCCGTGCCAAAATACTCACACTGCGACAAGCGCTTGCGGGAAAACCGGTCTTTGTATCCAAAATATGGTGATAACGTTTACCGTCTTTAAAAAAGAAGCGTTCGTAATCCCCGGAAGTGGAGATCGCCTGATCCGACAAGGGCAGGATAGCTAAAATCCCGTCCGCCTGATCCGGGTCTCTAAGACCCACTTTCCAGGGCATATCGCCTTTTTTTCCGCGGATCAGCGTATCGCCCCCGGCCATGACCATCGCATTTTTAATACCGTGTGCGTTTAAAATTTTCATGGCCTGATCCATCGCATAACCCTTGCCGATACCGCCTAAGCCGATTTCCATGCCCGCTTCGGGCAGAAAAACACTGCTGTCCCGATCATTTAAACGAATTTTTTTGTAATTCACCTTCGGCAACTGAATCTTGACGGTTTCTAGCGCAGGCACGTGCTTTTTGCGGAAATTCCAAAGCTTGCCCACCGACGCAAATGAAATATCAAAGGCCCCGTCCGTCAATTCGGAAAAGTAAATGGACTTTTCGATCAGATCGTACAATTCCCGGCTCACGGGCACGGCACGTACACCCGCATTTTGATTGATGCGCGACAGCTCGCTTTCAGCTTTGTAATGACTCATCAGTTTGTCCAAACGCCGGACTTCATCAAATGCGGCCGCAATCGCCGCTTCAACTTTTGTTTTGTCTTCTCCAATGGCTTTCACGATGATTTGCGTCCCCATCAAAACCCGTTCTGCGGTGATAAGGTGCCGCCCTTGCCAGCTTTCGACTTTAAGCGGCGCAGCGATCGCGTCTAAAACATGCAGCCCCGAAAGGCTCAGACTAATAACGAGAACCGAGAGAAATTTGAAAAACATTGGCTTCCCATGAATACAGTTGACCCGTACGCGGATCGGAAAAATCGTCATAATCAAACATCAAAAAATTGTAGCCCATCTTAAAATAAGGCCGCTCAAACCATCCCCATTTTTTTTCACGCGACTCAAACTTAAACGAAAGGCCTACGCCGTGACTCGAAAATGTGGAGAGTTCTTTATCCCGCGCCTTAAATAATTGTGAAGCCGGGAGCACATCTCCGTAAAAACTGGCGGCGGTTTGTTGATAATAACGGTAAAAAATCCCAAAGGAACGGTTTGGCGAAAGGCGGTGCTGATAGAATAATTTTCCCGTGTGCGACTGAACATCAAAAGTATCCCGATAATAGCGATAACTCAGCTGCACGCTCCCTCTTAAACCGCCACCCGCCTGTAAATCCCGCAAAAAACCGTGCGTGCTGCGAAGCACCCAGGCCTGTCCGGTTCGGGCATTGGGATAAACTTCGGGGACCCAGGCCGTGCTCTCAAGCAAGGCGTTGCGATAGGGACTGTTGATATAACCGTCATCGGCCGTAACTTCGTAGTTCAATTGCGCCAACCAACGCGGGCTGAGCGATTGTGTCAACCCGAGGCTGTAGGCCGTGCGCTTCAAACCGGCTTCTCCAAAAGCAGGATCGGCATTGCTGCTCACATCATCGGTGGAACGGGCGACGCGTAAGTTCACCGAAACATTCCGCTCGAAAAAGTCATGTGTGAGGGCCAGCATGAGGGTATTTGAGGTATAGTCGGACTCGTCGCTGACCGTGTAGTTTGCCGAAAAAAGCGTATCGCCCCAAATACGGCTTCCGCCCAGATAAACCTCCGTGCGCTCGTCCGTAAATGCCTCACCTTTGCTGGCCTGCGTCAACACATCAATTGAAGCCGAACTCACGATGTCCATGCGCCCACCCGCTTCAATCGACATGCGTCCTTTCATGGCCTTTTTCAAAATGACGGCCGGGCCGTGCACGCTAATGCCTCCGCCATCAAAATAGTTGTAACTTAAGAAGGCCTCGTCTTCAGGCGGATCAATAGCCATGATCGGCCTCACCGCATAAAAGAACAGGAACAGGATTCCCATTGTGATCAAAAGAAGGCACTTCACTTACAGCCACAGCCTCCTCCCGAACCGCTAAACCCGCCTCGGCTGCCTTCCAGGACTTCTTCGACATGCAGATGCCACGCGGCTTCCTGCGGGTCCGCATCAAAATACATCATGTCATCCGCCAAAAATTCGCGGTCTTTGGGTTGCACGGCGGCACATCCGTTCATGCTGCCCATCAAGGCAAGCACGATTAAGAATAAACCTTTATTTTTCAATGCAATATTCCTCTACTGCTTCAGCAAGGCCCTGATTTCTTTTTCGTAACGCGCAGGTTCGTCGGGGCCAAAACCCCAATGCACATGATGCACCAGGCCGTCTTTACCGATTACATAGGTCGTGGGCATACTACGCACCAAATACAGATCGGAAATCTTACCCTTGGGGTCTAATAAAACGGGAAAGGCCAGGTTCAAATCACGGCTCATGCGTACAACTTCAGACCGGCCTTTGTCGATATTCACACCAAGGATTTGCAAACCCACGCCTTTATATTTTTTGTACAAGCTATTGAAATAAGGCAGCTCTTTTTTGCAGGGGGTGCACCAGGTCGCCCAAAAATTCAGAATCACCACGCGACCGCGCTGCTCGCTTAGCTTGATATTTTTTCCGGATAGACTTTTCACAGTAAAATCCGGCGCTTTTTTTAAGTCGGTTTTTTTCGCAGCAAAAGCAAGATTCGCACACAAAATCAATGTCATCAGAAGAAGCGCTTTAACGATTTTTTTATTCCGCCTCATTTCACCTCACTTTCCCTTTGAAAACGCTACTAGAAGAAAAAGGCGATGCTCACAATGCCTTCGAGATTGAACATCTTTTCTTTTTCCCCTGTCACATCGGATTCAAAGGAATGTACAGTCAGTCGAAAACCGGCATCCATCCAGTCGGTAAAGAAAATTTTATACCCTGTTCCAAAATTAAAAGTAAATTGGCTCTTGGCATCAAATTTTGTTAAACCCGCACCACCCACAACATAAGTAGAGGAATTCAAGGTCCGGCGGCGTGTCACAAATATCTGTCCGGGAAAAAGATTGTAGCCCAAGTTGACATTCCAATACGTTATATCGGTATCGGTAAAAATTGTCAGTCCGCCGCCGAAACGGTCATCATTGACCTTGGTCATGCCGTAGTTCCCTTCAAAAAAAATGTCCTCGGTCAAATGCAGCGCGAGGTTGAGCCCCATCACAGGGGATGTACTAAAACCGTCCAAGGCAAACAGGCCGTAGTAGGGCGAAATCTCAATAAATTCCTGATCGATTTTTTCCTCTTTCAACTCAAGCACTTCGGAAGGCGGCGCGATCAAAGGGTCTTCACTTTTTGGAAAATCCGTCGTCTGTGCAAAAACCATCACGGCCGGGTTTAAAAGACACAGCAACAAATACCTACAAGCAATACGGATCCATTTATTTCTCGTCATACGACACTCAACTCAAGAAGATTAAAATCCGAAAATTACACCCAGACTGTATTCCCGGACTTCACGGTTTCGCTTCGGGCTGATAAAAAGCGTATAGTTTCTAAAATCGCCGCGCAGTGCGAGCCGACGCTTAAGCGGGGCCGAAAAGCCCACGCCGGCATAAGCCGCCTTAAAATTTTCGTTTTTCACATTAATGAGAATATCGTCCGGACGGGTGTCAAGCAATCCCCCGCCGATCGTCCCGTTGATCGAAAACCATCGGCTCCGCCAAGGGGTAATGACCAGCCCCGCAAGGTATAAATTCGTATCTCGAAAATCACCGGAGGCAAAACCCAAACTCGTTTCCGCTGAAAGGCCCTCCGTAAAACGATAGGCCGCTCTCACATAAATGGCGCTGTCTTCATCAAAAACACCCCAGGCCCATCCGGCCTGCAAACGGCCATCGATGTAGTTGTCGTAAAAACGCTCGGACCAGCTTTTTTGATAACCCGAAGCCTGGATCGTTTTATCAATTTCCTTGTAATGCACCCAGCCCTCCTGGCCGCTGAAAAGCCGAACCTTGAACCAATCCGTCCGTTTTTTCATGAGAAAAACTTCCTCGTTTTTCTCGGCAATGTAAAAAACAGGGTAATGGCGCCCGGGGCCCGTGTGAATCTCCAAAAAAGGCGCCGTCACCCTGGCTCGCGGATAGCGTTTTTCTTTTGCGGAAACAGGTTGGGCCATCAAAATCAATATCATTACACCCGTCAATATAATCAGGCGATTTTTTATCATGAAAACACCCGTCACAACGGACTCTGAATCCAGGAAAGCAAGGTGAGGTAGTCCGGGTCGGCGGTACTGAGAAAAATGTTGTCCCCCAAGTGCTGCACACCGCTAATCGATTCGTCCAAAGGTTTT
>Ga0256830_1000368_pt1 | contig 37681 bp, 30 predicted proteins | sample 128326metaG_FD_190537 | JGI IMG/M metagenome (GOLD analysis project Ga0256830, IMG submission 190537) | Hydrothermal vent microbial communities from Lau Basin, Pacific Ocean - 128-326 | ecosystem: Environmental > Aquatic > Marine > Hydrothermal vents | place: Pacific Ocean: Lau Basin | collected...
GGGAACATGGGGAACAGGCCCGCCACCGTGGCGATGGTGTCGTAATACCCCCACGAGTCCTCCGGGATCGGGTTGAGCCAGGCCCGCTTGGGAAACGCCTCGGCCAGGGCCCGCAGGCGGTCGATGCCTTTGACGTTGGAGCGACGCATCCGCTCCAGGGTACCGTTGGGAATCAGCAGTTCGTAGGGGGCCATGGCCGCGTCGCCCACGATGATCAGCCGGTAGCGTCTGCCGTACTCCCGGATCACCTCGTCGGTGGGCACGAACTCGTCCGCCTCCAGGTCCACGTACAGGTTCTCGTAGATGCAGTTGTGGAAGTAGAAGGCCCGGAAGTCCTTGAAGTGGTTGATCCCGTGGGCCGCGGAGAACAGCCGCTCCGACAGCTCCCGGTACGGCTCCATGGACCCGCCCGTGTCCAGGGCCAGGATCAGCCGCACCTGGTTCTCCCTCTCCCGGGTGAACACCAGCTCGATCTCGCCGGCGTTGCGGCAGGTCCGATCGATGGTGGCCTCCACGTCCAGAACCTCCTCGCTGCCCGTGTGCCGGAGGTCCCGGAGCTTCTTCAAGGCCACCCCGATCTGGCGCACGTCGAGCGTGAGGTCGTTGCGGAGGTTTCGGTACCTGCGTTGGAACGCCTGGAGCACTGCGCCCCCCCCTCCCCCGCCCTCGGGGTCGAACGAGATGCCGCTGGGGTGGCTGCCCCGGCTCCCGAACGGGCTGGTGCCGCCCGTGCCGATCCAGTGGTGGCCGCCGTGATGAGCCTCCTTCTGGGTCCGGAGCCGGTCCTCCAGCTCCCGCAGCAGCTCCTCCAGGCTGAGCCGACGCATCCGCTCCAGCTCCTCGGGCGGGAGCCGCAGGGGTGAGAGGGGATCGGACAGCCATTCCAGGATCTGCTCCTTGGTGGCCAGGTCGTCGGGCAGGTCCGCCCCCTGGAAGCAGTGGGCGAACGCCTGGTCAAAGGCGTCGTAGTGGGCCACGTCCTTCACCAGGAGGCTCCGGGCCAGGTAGTAGAAGTCGGTCAGGCTGTCCCGGTGCAGCCCCTTGGCCAGGGCCTCGGTCAAGGCGAGCCACTCGGTGGGGCTCACCGGCACCCCCAGGGCCTTGAGGGTGTAGAACAGGGGCAGGAACATGGCCGCGGCCCGGGGCCTCACCGGAAGTAACGCCGGCCGGCCGTGCGAACGTCCGCCGGCCGGGACGAACGGCGGGCCAGGGTGTCCACGTCCTCTTGGAGCTTGATCAGGGCGCCCAGGAACGGCACCCGGTCCGGGGCCACGGTGCCTTCGTCGGGCAGACGGGCGCCGCTGGCCAGGAGCACCCGGATCCAGTCCAGGAGCTCCGAGGTGGAGGGCCGCTTCCGCAGGCCCGGCACCCCGCGCAGGGCGAAGAAGACCTGCAGGGCCCGGGCCAGCAGCGCCTCGGGAAGCCCGGGGAAGTGCACGTCCACGATGGCCCGCATCTGGGCCTCGTCGGGGAAGTCGATGTAGTGAAACACGCACCGCCGCAGGAACGCGTCGGGCAGCTCTTTTTCCGCGTTGGAGGTCACCACCACCACGGGCCGCTCCCGGGCCTTCACCTCGTCGCCGGTCTCCACCACGACGAACCGCATCTCGTCGAGTTCCTGGAGCAGGTCGTTGGGGAACTCGATGTCGGCCTTGTCGACCTCGTCGATCAGCAACACCACCCGCTGGGGGCTCACGAACGCCCGGCCCAGGGGGCCCAGCTTGATGTAGCGGCGGATGTCGCGCACGTCGCCGTCGCCGAACCGGGCGTCGTTGAGGCGCTGGACGGTGTCGTACACGTACAGGCCGTCGCGGGCCTTGGTGGTGGACTTGACGTTCCACACGATCAGCTCGAGCCCCAGGGCCCGGGCGATGTGGTGGGCCAGCAGGGTCTTGCCCGTTCCGGGCTCGCCCTTGAGCAGCAGCGGCCGCTCCAGGGCCAGGGCCACGTTCACGGCGTCCTGCAGGGCCCGGGAGGCCACGTAGCCGTCGGTGCCTCGGAACCGCCGGAACTCGGCGTCGGACAAGGGTCGGTAAGCGGGCTCGTTCATCGGTTTCTCCAGGGATCAGGGGAAGGAGGGCCGGCGGGGCCCAAACGGATCACAGGGCCCGATGCTCCTCGGGCCGCAGGGGCACCAGGCCGGACCGGGCGGCATCCAGGAGCGCCAGGGCCTCTTCCTTCTCGCCGGGCATGCGCACCTTCAAGGGAAGGTAGTTGGAGGCGTGGTTGGCCATGAACAGCCCCTGGGTCATGCGGGTGGCGGCCAGCATCTCCCTCAGCTCCTCGAGGAGCTCGGGGGGCGAGGGCACGTGGTGCTCGCCCCGGGCCACCTGCTCGGCCAGCTCGGTGCCCTCGCACACGATCACCGACAGCGCGCCCACGTAGTCCGGGTCCATGGCGGTGAGCACCCGTCCGGTCTCCCGGGCGTGCTCCAGGCTCCGGCCCGGCGGCGCGATCCCCAGAAGCACCGTGACCGACAAGAGGATGCCGGCCCGCCGGATCCGGCGGGCCGCCTCGATCATCTGGGCCGAGTCGGAGTCCTTCCTGACGTACCGCAGGGTCTCGTCGTCCCCGCTCTCCAGGCCCAGGTACAGGATGCCCAGGCCGTTCTCCCGGAGCCAGCGAAGGTCCTCGTCGGTCTTCTTCCGCACGGCCCGGGCCGTGGTGTAGGCGCCCACCCGTTCCACCCAGGGGAGCTTCTTGCGGATCGCCGGCAGCAGCCACCACCACTCCCGCATGGGCATGATCAGGGCGTCGCCGTCGGCCACGAACAGCCGCCTCACCCCCGGGTACAGGCGGGCCGCCTTGTCCAGGTCGGCCTCGATCACGGCGCGGTCCTTGATCCGGAACCGGCCCTTGGTCTTGTAGCTCACGCAGAAGGTACACCGGTTGTGGGCGCACCCCACCGTGGCCTGCAGGATGATCGAGCGGGCCTCGCTCGGCGGCCGGTAGATCGGCCCCACGTAGTCCAGGGTCTCGGAAGTCCAAAGGGAAGACATGGGTTTGTTTGGTCTCCGGTCTCCGGTCTCCGGTCGTCGGTCTCCGGTCGTCGGTCGCTGGTTCTTGATCGCCCGTCATGGGTCCGGCCTGCCGGGGTGGGTTCGAGGGCCTTCCCTCCCCCAGGCTCTGCGGGTGGAACGCTCCGGTACGGCTCCCACCGACGACCGAAATCATAAATCGTTTTCTACTGGGGGGAAAGCCGCGTACCCTTGACACGGGAGGGGGTTATGGGAAACAACGTCTACTCCGGTCAGGTTTTCCGGCAACCTGGTCGTCGGTCGAAACCGATGAACCCCGAAGATCCCGGCCCGGCGCCGAGACCCCGGGGGGCCATGGGGCCTGCCGGGCAGCCCGGCAACGGCCCAGAAACGCCGACGGTCCACGAACTCTCGACCGATGACCGTCGACTGGCGACCGTCGACCAAGACCACTGGGAGGCGCCGATGGAGGTCACCCCGAAGGAACTGCGCGGAATTCCCCTTTTTGCCGGTCTTGACGAGACCCAGCTTGAGCGGGTCCGGGCGATCGCCCGGGTGGTGGAGGTCAAGCGGCGGGACGTGATCTTCCGGGAGGGGGACCCGGTGGAGGGAATCTTCATCCTGCTCCGGGGCAGGGTGAAGCTTTACCGGCTCGGTGCGGACGGACGCGAGCACATCCTCCACGTGGTCCGGCCGGGTCAGACCTTTGCCGAGGCGGCCGTGTTCATGCCCGGGGGCTACCCTGCCTTTGCCGAGGCCCTGGAGAAGTCCCGGGCGCTGCTGCTGCCCAAGGCGGCGTTCATGGGGCTGCTGCGGGACGACCCCGCCATCAGCCTGGCCATGATCGCGGCCCTCAGCCGCTACCTGCGCCAGTTCGTGGACCGGATCGAGGATCTGTCCCTCAAGGACGTGCCCGCGCGCCTGGCCCGGTGGTTCCTCTCGACCTCGCGGGAGAAGGGCCGCGACTTCTGGGACCTGGACATCACCAAGGCCGAGCTGGCCAGCCAGCTGGGCACCGCGGGCGAGACCCTGTCGCGCACCTTGCGGAAGTTCCGGGAGGCCGGGTGGATCGAGGTCCGGGGCCGGTTCGTGAAGATCCTGGACCGGGGGGCCCTGGAGGCGGTGGCCGAGGGTGGGGAAACCGGCCTTCGTTGATCCCGATCAAAGCAGGAGCCGGAACACGGGGTACAATGGAGGGCGAGAACGCGGCACCGGCCCCCGGGCCGGGCCGACAGCCCCCAAGGAGATCGCCATGAGCAAGTGCCCCGGCCAAGACACCCAGATGTGGGGCCACGACGCCATCTTCGACGTGGAGTGCCCCAAGTGCCACAATCTGATCGAGTTTTTCAAGGACGAGGTCCGCCGCCGGTGCAAGAGCTGCGGGGAGGTGGTGTTCAACGACCGCATGGACCTGGGATGCGCCAAGTGGTGCCCCTCGGCCACCTCGTGCGTGGGCCCCGACGCCGTGAAGGCCATCGAGCTCTCTGAGGCCCGCAAGGCCCGGCGGGAGGACCTTCGGCTGCTGCTGGATCAGGTGCCCGAGTCCCAGACCGAGGTGCGAGCGCTGTTCAAGACCCTGTTCTCGGAGTACCGGGGCGAGGACCGGGTGTTCGACACCAACCGCCTTTACACGGTGCAGGAGCGCGACCCGGAGCTGTTCGAACGGGCCACGGCCGCGTTCCAGGCGTTCCTCCGGGCCAAGCAGGCCCTGGCCAGCCGGGAGGCCCAGGCTCGGGCCCGCACCGAGGAGATGCTGCGCCACGACCAGCGGCGAAAGAAGCCCCAGGCCTCCCCGGAGCACCGAGAAGGGGCTTGACAGACCCGGGAGGGGTGAGCCATCCTGCCGCCCGTGTCCGGGCCCCAGGCCCAGAAACCAAAGCGGAAGGAGGACGAAAATGGCGTATGTGATTCTCGACAAGTGCGAAAAGTGCGGCGACTGCGTGGACGAGTGCCCCGTCGAGGCGATCACCGAGGGCGAGGACAAGTACGTGATCGACCCCGACGTGTGCGTGGACTGCGGCACCTGCGCCGAGGTCTGCCCCGTGGACGCCCCGGTGCCCGAGGACGAGGCCTAGCCCGGCCCCCGTCGCCGGAGGAAGAGCCGGGGTCCCCTGTGGCCCCGGCTTTTTCGTAACCCGGCGCCTCCCCGGTCAGGAGCAGATGAACCCAAATCCACGGTCCCGTGCCTGCGCCGCGGATCTCGGCGCCCGGCTTCCCGACCGGCCGAAAGCAGGCCCCTTGCCCCTCCCCCCGAAGATCGTACCCATCTTTCCGCCCGGTTGATCGTTCGATCCATGGCCGATCGCGAGCTCGTCCGCCGATTCTTCCGGGTCCAGGGGATCGTCCAGGGGGTGGGGTTTCGGCCCTTCGTGGCCCGCACCGCCCGGGGCCTGGGCCTCGCCGGCCACGTGGAGAACACGACCCGGGGCGTGGAGGTGGAGGTCCAGGGTCCGACCCGGCAGGTCGAGGCGTTCCGCCGGACTCTCCTGGAGCGTCCCCCGCCCATGGCCCGGATCCTGGCCTTCCACGAGGAGCCTCGCCCGGCCCGCCCCGGGGCGGGATTCGAGATCCGGGCCAGCCGGGAGGACCCGGTGGCCGCGGCCGTGGTGCCCCCCGACATCGCCACCTGCCCCGCCTGTCTGCAAGAGCTGTTCGATCCGGCGGACCGCCGGCACGGCTACCCCTTCCTGAACTGCACGGACTGCGGCCCCCGGTACACGATCATCGCGGCGCTGCCCTATGACCGGACCCGCACCTCCATGGCCGGGTTTGCGATGTGCGACCGGTGCCGGGCCGAGTACGAGGACCCCGACTCACGCCGGTTCCACGCCCAGCCCAACGCCTGCCCCGAGTGCGGGCCGAGCCTGTCGCTTCTGGACGGGCAGGGTTCGACCTTGGCAGATGACCCCCTCGACGGAGCGGTGGAGACGGTCCGGCGGGGAGGGATCCTGGCCCTGCTGGGGCTGGGAGGGTTCCATCTGGTGTGCGACCCCTTCTGCGAGGCCGCGGTGGCCGAGCTGCGGCGACGCAAGCACCGGCCCGCCAAGCCGTTCGCCCTGATGGTGCCGGACCTGGACGCGGCCCAGGCCCTGGCCCGGGTGCCTTCGGAGGCCGAGGCCCTGCTCACCGGGCCCGAGGCTCCGATCGTTCTCGTGCCTGCGCGGCCGGGGGCGGGTTTGGCTCCGTCGGTGGCGCCGGGCCAGGACCGGGTCGGCCTGTTCCTGCCCTACACCCCCCTGCACCACCTGCTGTTCCGGCGAGGAGGGTTCCGGGCCCTGGTGATGACCAGCGGCAACCGCAGCGACGAGCCGATCCTGGCCTCGTGGGACGAGGCCAGGGACCGGCTGGCCGGGGTGGCGGACCGGTACCTGGTCCACGACCGCCCGATCCTCCACCGGGTGGACGACAGCGTGGCAAAGACCACGGCCCAGGGCCCTATTTTGATCCGCCGCGCCCGGGGCTACGCCCCGGCTCCGATTCCCCTGGCCAACCCCTCGGGCCGGGTCCTCCTGGGCCTGGGCGCGGAGCTGGCCAACACCTTCTGCGTGGCGCGGGGCGAGTTCGCCTACCCGGGACCCCACGTGGGGGACCTCAAGAACACCGAGGTGGAGCAGGGGTACCGCCGGGGAATCCGGCACCTGCTGGACCTCCTGCGGGTGGAGCCCCAGGTGGTCGTGCGGGACCTCCACCCGGGGTACCGCTCGAGCCGGTACGCCCAGACCTGGGCGGCTCGGGGGGCAGCCGTGGTGGAGGTGCAGCACCACGAGGCCCACGCCGCGGCCGTGATGGCCGAGCACGCCGTATGGGACCGGGACGCCCTGGTGCTGACCCTGGACGGGCTCGGCTACGGCCCCGACGGGACCCTGTGGGGGGGAGAGATCCTTGCGGGCCGACCCGGGGCCTACCGCAGGGTGGGCCACCTGGCCCGGGTGCCCCAGCCGGGGGGGGACCGGGCGGCGCGGGAGCCCTGGCGGATGGCGGCAAGCCACCTGCGACGGGCGATGGGGGCTGCCTGGGTCCGCTTGGACCTCCCCTGCTTCGCAGACCTCTCGCCGGTGCTTCGCGACGGGCTCGAACGCATGATGGAGCGGGGGGTGAACGCGCCGCTCACCTCCTCGTGCGGCCGGCTGTTCGACGCGGCCGCCGCCATCCTCGGGTTCCGGGGAGCCATGAGCTACTCGGCCCAGGCCCCCATGGAGCTGGAGGCGCTCGCGGCCCGGGCCGCCGGCCCGGCCCCGGCCTACCCCGACGGGGAGGTGCGAAGAGAGGGGGAGGTCTGGGTCCTGGACCCGGCACCCCTCGTGCGGGCCCTGGCCGAGGAGGCCGCCGCGGGGGGCGACGTGCCCCGGGCCGCCTTGGGGTTCCACCGGGCCCTGGCCCAGCTGTTCGCACGCGGGGTCGAGGCTGTTGCCGAGACCGAGGGAGTAGGAGAGGTGTTCCTGGCCGGGGGCTGCCTGCAGAACGCGGTGTTCCTCGAGCTCCTGTACGGGGAGCTGGAGCGCCGGGGGCTCGCCCCCCGCCTCCCCCGGATCCTTCCCCCCAACGACGGGGCCATCTCGTACGGCCAGTGCGCCTGGGCCGCGGCCCACCTCGGCGGCGTGACGGACCCCCAACCCGGCTAGCGTTCCGTTTCGCAAAAAACATGCGGATCGCGGCGGTGGGGCTGGGGGCTCCGACGAAGCGCGACGGCCGAGCAGCCCGGGCCGCCCGGCGCCAGGGGAGCAGCCGCAGCGCGTGCCCTCACGCGCCGCAGCGGACCGCGCCGAGGCGGCCCCTGCGAGGCCGTTCAGCGAAGGAGGGGCCCCCAGCCCCACTCCCTGGGAAAACCGCGAAATTTCCGAAACACGACACTGGAATGCGGGCTAGAAGATCGGCGCGATTCATCGGCGGGGAGGGGCGGCAGCTCCTATAAGACCTCCGGGCTACTCGAGGGCCTCCAGGGCCTCGGCCGCGCGGATGACGGCCGCGCGGCCCTCCTTGACCGCCTCGCCTCCCCGCTCGAACTCCATGAGCCCGATGTGTGCCAGACGGGGGGTGATCAGAACCTCGGGGGGGTCCCCGGCCATCCGGCTCCGGGTGATCCGAGCCTGCATGATGTTCACCGAGGCCACCACGGTCTCCACGATCCCGGGCCGGTCCTTGGGCCCCAGCATTGAGGTGAGGACCTGGCCCGCCCGGTCCCGCAGGCCCCCGGGCAGGCGGGAGGCTGCCTGGCGCACCCATTCCGTGACCGGCCCCCGGCTCAGCAGCCCCTCCTCCCGGTCGGAACGGACATGGCGGCTCACGAGGTCCGCGTTCAGGTCCACCGCGATCACCGCATCGGCCCCCAGGGCCCGGCACACGGCCACCGGCACCGGGTTGGTGAGGCCCCCGTCCACGTACCACGCCCCGTTCAGGTGGGCCGGGGTGAACAGCCCGGGCACGGCCACCGACGCCCGCACCGCCTCCACCACCGACCCGGTCCGGAACCACACCTCCCGGCCGGTGCGCAGGTCGGTGGCCACGGCTGCGAACGCCACGGGCAGCGACTCGATCGGCGCGTCGGCCACGTGGTGGAGGAAGAAGTCCCGAAGCCGCTCCCCCTCGATCAGCCCGCCTCCGGTCAGCCGGATGTCCAGGAACCGGATCACGTCCCACCGGGTCAGCCGCCGGACCCAGGCCTCCAGGTCCCGGGTCTTGCCCAGGGCGTAGGCCGCCCCCACCAGGGCCCCGATGGAGGTGCCGGCCACCACCTGGGGCCGGATGCCCCGCCGCTCCAGCTCGCGGATCACCCCCAGGTGCGCCCATCCCCGGGCCGACCCGCTCCCCAGCGCCAGACCGATCTTGAGCTGCTCGGGCATGAAGACCTCTTCCTTGGCGGGCGGCTTCCAGAAACTTCGGTCGCTGGTCGTTAGTCGTTGGTCGTCGGTCTGGGGCCCTCGGCCCGCGGGGTGACTGGGCTGCCATTAACCCGGCGGATAAACAGGCGCTATCTCTCCCTGTCCGAAGGGGCGAGGGACCTGCCGGAGAGCCGGGCGCGGCCGTATCAGGGGCCAGAATTCAGAAGACAGTAGACAGGAGAACCGCCGAAGAGGTTTTCCCCTGTCTTCTGTCTACCGACTCCTGATCCCTGAAATGCAGGCCCCCCGCCCTCGCGGAAGGACGTCCGGTACCGCCGCGCGTTGTAGGGCCCCCCAGGGCCGATGGGGGCTTCCCTGTAGCCTCAGCTTCTTCTCTTAACAGGGCCGGGATGTCAACCCTCGAGTCGTCGGAAGGCCGCGACCTCGGCCTCTCCGACACCCTACCGGTCCCTGCACTCCGCCCGGTCGTCGGAAATGAAGGTGAAGGCTTCTTTCCCGAACCCCGCGGGGATCGGAGACGGTCTGACGGGCAGGTCGACCTCGACCGCCCATCGGGTGATGGTCCAGTGGCCGCCACGCTTCTCCAGGCTGGCGTTGCAAGTGCCGCTGCCGAACGGCCGGGAAGGACCGTTGGCCGGCGCCGCCGGGACGGGCAGGTAGGTCCTCACCTCAGCGGCGGTGGCCGTCTGATCCGCCACGTGGAGGTTGCCCATAACGTTGCGCTTCACGAAGAGCTTTCCGCCGCCCTTCTCCTTGAAGCGGAGATCGGCGAACGCCCGGAACGCCTCCTCCCCCTCGGCCTTGGCGTGGCCGAAGCACCGCCCCGTTGGGGATTCATGGCCTTTCGACCGACGACCAACGACTGTCGCCGAGGTTACTACTAATACCAACGGAACTATTGTCAGATCCCCGGCGTTCACAAGGGAACCAGCGGGTGGGGGGCTGGTGGAGAGCCGGGCGCGGCCCCTTACGTCGCCGCGCCCTCACCCGGCCTGGATCGCTCTGTAAGTTCAGGAACTTCCGCCACCAGCGCCCCGGCCTACCGGGCTGACAACGGCATGCGAAGGCGCGGCGAAGGGGATGCCGCACTCGCGCCCGGCCGGAACCAGTCCCCCACCCGCGTCCGGCAATACCTTCGTAGGCCTTAGTATTATTAACCCGGCGACAAAATAGGCGCGTCACCTTGGAGGGCGGGGCAAGCAAGGGACCTGCCTCCGGCCGGGCGCGAAGCCGGGCGTTGAGATTCGCCGCGCAGGCACAGGACCGGAGAGCTGATTTCATGACGACTCGGTGGAATCCGAACCGTTTCGCGGTCCAAGCGTCAGAGGCGCTGCGCGGCGAGCTAAGGGGCCGCGCCCGGCGCTCCAGCAGGCCCCACGCCCTAGAGCGCGTCTATTTGGCCGCCGGAGCACTAAAAAAGCTTACTCCAGATGTTTGGCCAGGAACTCTCCCAGCTCTTGGTACACCTGACGGGACTCCGGGGATCCCTTGGCAAAGACGTAGTCGGCGTGGGACAGGCCCTCGTACACGTTCAGCTCGGCCGTCACACCCGCCGACCGCATCTTCCGGTGCGTCCGCACCGTGTCGCTCAGCAGGAGGTCCCGGGTCCCGGTCACCAGGTAGGTCGGAGGGAAGCCCTGAAAGTCCCCGTACACGGGGGAGAGCAGGGGATCCCTCAGGTCCCGCCCGCCGGCGTACAGCCTGGCCGCCGCGGCCAGCGGCCCGTCGTAGGACACGAGGACGTGGTCGATCCCCTCGTTGGTGAACAGGCTGTCCCCGGTCTTGGTGAGGTCGGACCAGGGCGTGCCCGCGAACAGGGCGCCCGGCAGGGGCACGCCCGAGGCCTTGAGCTTGTGGGCCACCGCCAGGGCCAGGCCACCCCCGGCCGAGGTGCCCCCCATGCCGATCGCCCCCGGTGGCCGTTCCCGGAGCAGGTGCCGGTACACCTTGACCACGTCGTCCACCGCGGCCGGGAACGGGTGATCGGGGGGCATGCGGTAGTCCACCGACACCACGGGGATCCGGGCCCGGGCCGCGATCAGCACCCCTTCGTAGGCCCCTGCGGCCCCGCCGTTGAACACGTAGGCCCCGCCGTGGAGGTGCACGAACAGGTGCTGCCGGTGCTCGGGGGCCCCCTCGGCCGGGACGAGATACCGGACCGGCACCCCTGCCACGATTGCGGTCTCGACGGACACCGAGAGGCTCCGGGCCAGGGCCGCCGTGGCCCGCGCCCCGGCCTCGGCCCGGCGCCCGGCCGCCTGCTTCCACTCCTCCGGCGTCCGGGGGACGTTCCGGTGGACCTTGGAGACATCCGGGGGCGCGACCGCGGCCAGCATCTGCCGCAGCTCGGGGCTCGCCGCAGCAGGCACGGGCACCTCCCGGCGCGACACGGGCCACGCCCCCGGGGGGGCCGCGCTGGCCGCCCCCGCGGCCAAGAGCAGCACGGCCGCCAGCAGACACGGCCGACGGATCTCTCCCATCCCTTTCCCCTTTCCCCCGGACGGTGGAGGCCGGGCCCCAGGGCTACGACAGCCCGAGCAGGCGACTCGCGTTCCGGTACAGGTATTTCTCCATCACCGTGTCGCTCAAGGGCAGGGCCAGGGGCTGCGCCAGGGTGGTGTCGGAGTTCCCGAAGAAGGGGTAGGCGGAGCCGTACACGAACTGATCCCGCAGGAACTCGATGCTTTGCTGGTAAAGCTGTCCCCCGGGCCAGAAGGTGTAGACATCGGTGCTGAGGATGATGCTCGGCCACTTCAGGGCCAGCGCCAGCGCCTCGATTCCAGCCGCGTCGATCTCGCGCCACCAAGCCTCCATGGCCCCGGGCATTCCGAACCGCCTCACGGTCTCCGGCACCTTCCCATGGGTGGCCGGGTTCGTCAGGGTGTTCGGTCGGTTGGCCAGGTACGCCACCCGCAGCTTGTACATTCCCTCGAACGAGGAGATCGGCGGGCGGCACCGAAAGCCGATGACCTTGAACCGGCCGTCCCCGCCAGCACCGCCGCCAGTCCGGCCCGCCGCCCGGCGGGGGCTAGCCGCCACGAGGCCGGCGGAGCCTCGCTAGGACTGGGGCTTTGAAAAACTGCCTCCGCTCCTGTCGTAGATCCTGGTCTGCTGCCATGCGCCACCTTCCATGTAACTTCCGCTAGGACGCTGGGAGGCTGAGACGCCAAGAGACTTGAAAACCTCACTGTTTTCCAAACGTTCCAGGCATGACCACGCCTCTTTGGCGTCACCTCACGGTCTCGGGGGCATGGGGGCTGCCCGGGCGCCGGGCGCGGATCCCGCCGGAAACCACGCGGTGCCGATCCAGCTCGGACCATGAACCCGACTCATCTCGGCTGCGGCGTCCGGTGGAATGACGACGGCCCCGTTCAAGTTCGTCGAACCTTGCCAAGCAACCTCAACACAAGACCCGCCGTGAGTATCCCCACGCCGCTCTGGAACAGCAAAGGCGTGTAGGGGGTGGCACCGGCCAGGAAGGCGATGCTCTCGTTGGCCAGGCGGCACTGCTCGGTGGTCCGGTACAGGCACACGAACACGTCCGAGTACGTGGCGTACTCCATCTGCGCCACGGCCGCCCCGTAGAACAGGTACCACCACAAAAGCCCCGTCGCCGCCATCAGCAGACCGAGGGCCAGAACCACGGCGCTCAGCATTCGTTTCACGTTTATAAACTCCCTTCCGGTCCCACTGTCCGGTCACAGCCCCAACAGACGCGCGGCGTTGCCCCCCAGGTACTTCGCCATGACATCCTCGGGGAGGGGGAACTGGAGCACGAGCTCCACGGACTCCTTCAACGGGGCGAACGGGTACGCCGTGCCGAACACGAACTGGTCCGGCATCAGGGGGATGGATTCCACGTACAGCCGCCCGCCCGGGAAGAAGCAGTAGATGTCCGGGGAGATATACAGGTTGGGGTGTTTCGAGACCAGCGCCAGGGCGTCCAGCACCCTCGGGTACCCACCATGGGCCAAGATCACCTTCATCTCCGGGAACCGTTGAAGGACCCGGTCGAGGGGGGGCCAGTCGTTGGCGCCGATGTCAAACCCCGCGTAGATGCCGCTCTGAAGCATCAAAACCGCGTCCAAGGCCGTGACCGCCTCGTAAATCGGGAACAGCCGCTTGTCGTCCAGCTTGATGGGGCTGCCATCCGGCAGCGTCGTGTACCCGACCTCCAGCACCACCCCTGGCAGGCCAAGGTCCTTGACCGCCCGCTCGATCTCGTCCGCCGCCCGCTTGGGGTCGGCCACATCGATGCCGTGCAGACCGATCGCCCGGCCGCCGAACTTCTTGGACAGATCGAGCAGCAACTCGTCTCCCACGTTGATCGACTCGATACCGGAAAGGTTTCGGACCGCCTCGGGCAGGCGTTCGAGCTTGCGCCCGGGGACGACGATCCGGTCCACGCCGGCCTCGTCCATCTCCTGGCGCAACAGGCGCAACCCCTTCTCCGTACCCACCTCATACATGGACGGGCTCGTGGCCTGGGCCGGGATCACGTTGAACTTGTTCTTCCACTTCAGGCGCCCCAGCTTCATGTCGAACAGCAGTTTCTGCTGGGCGATGGGTGGACGGCACCGGAAATCGATGATCTCGAACCTTCTGGCGAACCGGTTCTCCCGAGCGGTCTCTGTCGCCGCCTGCGAGGGGCGGCCCGCAGCCGCCAGTCCGGCCCCAGCAGCGGCCAGGGCCGCGGCCTTGAAAAAATCGCGGCGTTCCTCCTGCATGGTCGTCCCTCCGATCTCGAGTGCCGGCAAGGAGAGGGGGCACGGGGCCTCCCCTGCCCCTTGCCCTCCCGGCCTCATCCTTGCCCGGCTCACTCGCACTCGGGCCGGTCGTCGTACACGAGCTCAAACACCTCCGGGTTGAGCCCCTTGGGGGCGGGGGACCGTTTCACCGGCGAGTCCACCTCGACCGCGAATCGGGTGATGATCCACCGGCCGTCGCGCTTTTCCATCGATGCGTTGTACGTGCCGGTGGTGATCGGCTTCATGGGGGCGTTGGGCGGAGCCGCAGAGATCAGCATGTAGGTGCGCACCTCGGCCGTGGTGGCAGTCTGCTCGGCCACGTGAACGTTGCCCATCGTGTGGCGCCGCACCGTCACGTTCTTTTCGCTGCCCGGACCACGGTAGCGCAGGTTGAAAAATGCTCGGAACGCGTCCTTCCCTTTGGCCCGGATGTAACCGAAGCACGGGACCGTGGCCTCGAACACCACGTCGTCCGAAAACAGCTCGAAGTACTCGTCGTACCGGCCCTCGTCGAGCAGGAACGAGTAGGCGGTGATCAGGTTCACGATCGCTTGGCGGTCCGCGATGAACTGCAGGTCGGTGTTCACCTTGCCGGAGTAATCCGCCTCCATCATCTTGAACTTTTTGGGGCCGGGCAGGCGCTTTTGGAACGGGGTCGGCTCGGCCCACCTTTGCCCGGCTACAGCGCTACCCGACAGCAGCAATCCCGCCGAGGCGACCGCGGCGAGCACCGCGACAAAGCTCTTGATTCGGATCGGGGGTCGCATCTCTCTCCTCCTTCTGGGTTCGGCTCCGAGGAGCCCTGGATTTGGCCTTTCTGGGGACACGAAAGAGCAGATTCCGTGCCATCGCGCCACAGCCCTCGGAACCCGAAAAAACCGGGCCATGGCACCAGCCCCTTGTCTCCCCCCTCAAAATATGGCAGAAGCAACCATCAAGATCCGACGGAACCGTTATATATGAAGGCCACCGAGAGTCGAGGGATCCCGATGAAGAGCACGGAGGAGCACCCGCTTGAGGAGTTCACCCGGCAGGTGGTCACCAGCCGGACCCCACGCGGCACCCTCAACCGGATCTACCGATTCTTCAAAAAACGGATGCCGGTAGACCTTCTTCCGCTCTCGATCTTTGACGCCCAGCATGGGACGCTCCACTACAAGGCATTCGTCACGGACGACGGTCTGGTCCAGGCAGACGAGAAGATTAAACTTTCCTCGCAGGCCCGGGAGGCAGCGCGCCGGTACCTCGCCGCGAAAGTCACCCTCATCCCCGACACGAGCCGCAACCCTCTGTCCCTCGACGTGATCGGTCACATGGCCCTCCCCGCCCGGGCCTCCACCACTTTCACTCTGGTGCCGCTGGACGACCATCGGTACGGGGCACTGGGGCTGATTGCGTGGGGCGAGTTCAGCCAGACCGAGGCCCACCGCCAGATGGTTGAAAGCCTCTACGTCCCCCTGTCCGGGACGATCAGCCAGATCCTGGCGCACCTCGAGATCTCCAACCAGCGCGAGCGCCTCGCCCTTGAAAACAAGGAGATCCGGAAACGCCTCGCCTACCGCATCATCGGCGCCGACTCCGGCCTCCGCGACGTCATGGAGCAGGTCGACCGCATCGCCTCCCTCAACATCCCCGTGCTGCTCACCGGCGAGACCGGCGTCGGCAAGGAAGTGGTCGCCAACGCCATCCACAACCGCTCCAACCGCGCCGACGGGCCCCTCGTCTCCATCAACTGCGGCGCCATCCCCGAAAGCCTCGTCGAGAGCGAGCTCTTCGGGTATGAAAAAGGCGCCTTCACCGGCGCCCACACCCAACACCGCGGCTATTTCGAGCAGGCCGACGAGGGGACCCTTTTTATGGACGAGATCGGAGAGCTATCCCTGGGCACCCAGGTGAAGCTGCTGCGATTCCTCCAAACCTTGGAACTGCGCCGCATCGGCGGCAACCGCACCATCTCCGTCGACGTACGCATCGTCGCCGCCACCAACCGCGACATCCAAGCTCTGGTCCGCGAAAATCGCTTCCGCGAGGACCTGTGGTACCGCCTGAACGTGTTCCCCATCCACATCCCCCCCCTGCGCGAACGCAAACAGGACATCCCCGAGCTTGCCGACTACTTCGCCCACCGTCAGGCGGTCGAGATGAACCTGCCTTATGTCCCCTCTTTCGCTCCCGAGGCCATGGACCAACTCCGCGCTTACGACTGGCCCGGAAACATCCGAGAGCTCAAAAACGTGATCGAGCGCGCCCTGATCACTTGTCAGGGTGAGCCTTTACGCTTCCCCCATCTGTCCCCCCGCTTGCGCAACGGGGGCTCGCCCGCCCGCTGCTCCTGCTCCACGCCGGAAGGGTTCCCCACCCTCGATCAAATGATCGCGCGTCATATCCGGGAGGGGTTGAGGCTGGCCCGGGGCCGTATAGAGGGCCGTGGCGGTGCAGCCGAACTCCTCGGGATTCATCCGTCCACTCTCCGGGCCAAGATGCGCAAGCTCGGCATTCGGATCGAGCGAGTCGCCCGCTGAGTCCGTCCTGCAGGCGCACGGCCCCGGCCGTCACTCGATGGACGGGTAGACCTCTTCGGGCCGGTAGTACCCGCTGGTGCGCACCGCGACCGAGCGGAACCTCCAGCCCTCCGGCCCTTTGCGCAGCACGTAATCGTAGTACCCCGTCTGGACGGGCCGCGGCAGGGGATCGCCGTGGAGCGGCCGCTGCCAGAAGATGATCGCCATCGCGGAGCAGGACACCTGTGTCGGTGTCTGTTCGGTGACCACGATGTCGAGCATGAAGTGCTTGGTCTCGATCCCGACGGCTTGGAACATCCGGATCCGGTCCGCGGCGAACGCCGCGATCTTCTCGCGGCCCAGCAGCGAGATGACCGGTTTCTCCGCCTTGTTGATGAACGCCTCCCAACGCCCGTCCGGCTCGAACAACGCGGCCAGCCCCTCCGCATCCCCTCGGTCGAACCGGTGGCCGTAGGAGGCGATGGCCTCGTTGATGGCCAACCGATCCGCCGCCGGGAGCCCGCCGGCCGCGGCGACCTGGGAGATCAGGACGGGCACCAGCACCAGCAGCAAACGTCTCATGGGTCCACACCTCGCAGATGTCGGGTTGATCGGGATCCGGGATGCCGCTTCAACCAGCGGCGGCGCCCAGCCGGCCCGCCGCCTCCAGCTCGTCCGCCACGTGCCCGAGGCCCAGGGCCTCCAGGGTCGGCCGGGTGGGCCACCCGGTCTCCGGGTCCCAGCCCTCGAGCCGGTAGTAGCGGGTCTTCCACCGCTCCACCCCGTCCTCGGACAGGCGGCGCCCCATGACACTGCGGTACGCCCACGCGCCGTCCTCGTCCCGGGTGGGCCAGTGGTAGAACGGGAACCTGAACCTGTCGAAGGGGGTCTCGTACACGTACCGGGCGAACCGGGCCAGGTCCCGGTGCCGGCCCTGGAGGGTCCAGATCGCGTTCTGCAGGTTGAGGATCTTCCGGCCCCGCTCCAGCCCCTGCTCGAACGTGATCCCCTCGCCGGCCACCGCGTTCCAGAACACCTGCTCCCCCGCGTCGGGGGACGCGGTCGCGCCCCGCAGGTCCGGGGTCCGGCTGCTGTACAGGTTGGGCCACCGGAAGTCGCACAGCAGGGCCGAGTTCTTCCAGAACCGGTTGTAGTGCACCATCCACCGGACGAGCCGGGCCACCGCCTCGGAGTACATGTTGGCGTCGCCGTAGTCCAGCCCGGCGGGGTCCCCGGTGGTCTTCTCGGCTACCCGGCGGGCCAGGGTGGCCGCGTCGATCCGCGGCTCCCGCCCGTAGGCCAGGGCCATGTTCAGGTCCCAGAAGATGAAGTTGACGCCGTGGTCGTTGATGTCCCGCTCGGTGACGATCGTCGCGTACCCCCACTCCAGCTCGGCCCTGGAGTCGTACCCGTGCTCGGGCACCCCCCAGTACGGGAACGGCAGCAAGCCCTTCTCCCAGTCCTCCCGCCGGCCCCATCCGAGCGCTGCCGGCACCCAGCCGTCTGCCAGGTCCGCGCCGATGTCCCGGCGGGTGGCCAGGGCCTCGATCAGCTCCCGGGCGAACGGGAGGGACCCCAGGTCCTCCCACGGCAGGTCGGACCGGATCGGCCCGTCCCGTCCCATCAGCCCCCGCCGGTGCAGGGACTCCAGCCAGTGGAGCGCCCGGGACAGGCCGTAGGAGTTCACCCCGTACCGGTTGAGCCAGTCGCCGGCCCGGAGCACGATCTCCGCGACCTTGTCCTTATCCCCTCCGGCGTGGCGGGCGGCGAACGGCACGTACCACGCGGACGTGTTGCAGGTGACCTCGTTGCCGTACCCCACGGCGTACCGGGCCTTGCACCCGTTGATGCAACCGTGGCACGCACTCGTCCGGCGCTCGTCGGTGGGGTGCTTCACGAACACCACCGGCTCGGGCGCGCGGTCGAGGTTGCCCCAGGCGTGGAGGTCCGGGTCCTCGGCGTCGGCCGCGTACCGCTCCTTGGCGACGAACCGGGCCTGCAGCAGGGCCGCCGGGTCGGCCACCGGCACGGCCCCCGTTCCCACCACGCTGACCGCCTTGAGGTTCTTGGCCCCCCACACCGCGCCGAAGCCCCCCTGGCCGGCCGCGTTGCCCGCCCCGTGCACCAGGCACGCGTCGGCCACCCGGTTCTCCCCGGCCGGGCCGATCGCCAGCACCGCCGGCGGTTGGGTGGTCAGGCCCACCCGCTGCCCCTCCGGCACGGCCCGCCAGCCGTCGGTCGCCTCCTCTTCCGCGGCCACCCGCTCCTGGATCCGTTGCTGGGTGTCCCACGCGTCCCGCCCCCAGAGCCACGCCGCTTCGCGAAGAGCCACCCGGTCGTTCCGGATGTCCAGCCACACCGGAGAGGCGGCCCGGCCGGTGAGCACGATCCCGTCCCAGCCGGCCTGCTTGAGCATGGCCGCGAAGTGCCCGCCGAAGTTCGAGCGGGTGAACCAGGAGATCGGGTAGAACCCCACCCCGACCCCGCTCACCTCGCACCGCCCCCCGGCCGAGGGCACGTTGGTCCCGGAGAACGGCGAGGCCATCACGCAGCACACGTTCTCCGGCCGGCGACCGTCCCGGATCGTCTTGTCCCGGCATAGGTCCCAGAACAGGGCCGTGCCCATGCCGTAGCCGCCCCCGTACTCCCGGTACCTCATGGTGGGGATGCGTTCGAAGCGTCGGGCGCTCAGATCCACGTGCAGGATCTTTCCGGCAAAGCCGCTCATCGTTCCGCCATCCCGGGCGCCCGTTCACACCGCGCCGGCGCAGGAGCGGGCCTGGGCGAGCCGTTCCGAGATCAGGGCGTGCGCCGCGCGGCATCCGTCCACGTAGCAGCCTTCCCGCACGGCCTCGCGGATCCGGCCGGCGAGCTCGGTGTCGCCGAGCACGCCTCCGATCCACTCCACCAGTGTGTCGAAGTGCACCGCCGGAAGGCACCGGGCATCCGGCTCCAGAAGGGAACAGAGCTCCGGAAGGCTCGCCACCGGCGTTTCCACCACCCCGCGCGGGGGCACGAGCAGCCCGGCCCGCAGACGGTCTTCGTAACGAACGCCGAGCAGCAGCCGTTTCGCCAGCTCCGGTTCGGGGGCCGCAAGCGTTCTCATGGTCAAGCCTCCTCCCGGCCGAGTCGGCCGGCACGCTCGAGCTCGTCCGCCACGTGGGCCAGGCCGAGGGACTCCAGCGTGGAGCGCGTCGGCCAGCCCGTCCGCGGGTCCCAGCCCTCGAGCCGGTAGAAGTGCGTCTTCCAGCGCTCCACCCCCTCCTCGGAAAGCCGGCGGTTCAACACGCTGCGGTAGGCCCACGCTCCGTTCTCGTCGCGGGTGGGCCAGTTGTAGAAGGGGAAGTACACCTCGAACCGGTCGTAGGGCTTCTCGTAGATGAACCGGGCGAACCTCACCATGTCCCGGTGCCGACCTTGGAGGGTCCAGATCGCCTGGTTCAGGTTGAGGATCGCGCGGCCCCGCTCGAGCCCCTCCTCGAACGTGATGTCCTCGCCGGTCACCGCGTTCCAGAACACCTGCTCGCCCGCGTCGGGGGAGGCGGTGGCCCCCTCCAGGGTGTCCACCTGGGTGTCGTACAAGCTGGGCCAGCGCAGGTCGCAGAAAAGGGCCGAGTTCTTCCAGAACCGGTTGTAGTGCAGGATCCACCGGACCAGCCGGGCCACCGACTCCGAGTACATGTTGGCATCCCCGTAGTCCAGGCCCGAAGGGTCCCCCTCCAGGTAGTGCGCCATCTTCTCCCCTACGAGCCGGGCCATGGTGGCGGCGTCGATCCGCGGCGTGCGGCCGTAGGCCAGCGCGATGTTGACATCCCAGAAGATGATGTTCACGGCGTGGTCGTTGATGTCCCGCTCGGTGACGAGGGTGGCGTACCCCCACTCCAGCTCGGCCCGCGGGTCATAGGCGTGTTCCCCGTACCCCCAGTACGGGAACGGCAGGCGCCCCTGGTGCCAGTCGTCCTCCCGGCCCCAGCGGATCGCGGCCTGCACCCACCCGTCCGCCAGATCGGCGCCGATGTCCTGGCGGGTGGCCAGCGCATGGATGAACCGGCGGGCGAATTCCAGGGTGCCCAGCTCCTCCCACGGCAGCTCGGAGTGGATCCGACGACCAGGTCCCAGGACGCCCCGGTGGTACAGATACTCCAACCACTCCAGCCCCCGCTGCAGGGTGTACGAGTTGGCCCCGTACTGCTGGATGACGTCCGCCGATCGGAGCACGATCTCCGAGACCATCATCTTGTCGCCTTTGGCCACCTTCGCAGCGAACGGCGCGTACCAGTTCGAGGTCTGGCACAGGCTCTCGTTGCCGTACCCCACCGAGTAGCGAGCCTTGCAGCCGCTGACGCACCCGAAGCACGCGCTCGTCCGGCGCTCGTCGGTCGGCGGCGCCACGAACGGCCGGGAGTTGGGCACCCGGTTCAGCGTCCCCCAGGTCCCCAGGTCCGGGTCGTCCGGGTCGGCGGCGTACTTTTCCTTGGCGGTGAACCGGGCCCGCAGCAGGGCCGCCGGGTCGGCCACGTCCACGGTGCCGGTGCCCACCACGCTGATCGCCTTGAGGTTCTTCGAGCCCCAGACCGCGCCGAAACCGCCCTGACCCGCACCGTTTCCCGCACCGTGCACCAGGCAGCCGTGGGCGGTCTGGTTCTCCCCTGCCGGGCCGATGGCCAGCACCGAAGGGGGCTGGGTCGTCAGGGCGGCCCGCTCGGCCTCCGGTACGGCCCACCATCCGTCGAACGCGTCGGCCCCCGAGAGCACCCGCTCCCGGATCCTCTGCTGCGTGGTCCAGGTGTCCTTCCCCCACAGGTCCCGCGCGTCCCGGAGCGCCACGTGATCGTTGCGAACGTCGAGCCACACGGGCGAGTCCGCCCGACCGGTCAACACGATCCCGTCCCAGCCCGCCTGCTTCAACATCGACGAGAAGTGCCCTCCGAAGTTCGTCCGGGTGAACCAACCGACCGGGTACGGCCCCACGCCCGCACCGGTCACCTCGCACCGCCCCCCCGCCGACGGCACGTTGGTGCCGCAGAGGGGTGACGCCATGATCGAGCACACGTTCTCGGGCCGGCGCCCGTCCTGGATCGTCTTGTCCGGACACAGGTCCCAGAACAGGGCTGCGCCCATGCCGTGGCCGCCGCCGAACCGGCGGTAGCGCTCGGTGTCGATCCGCTCGAGCGTCCGGGACGTCAGGTCCACCCGCAGGATCTTTCCCGCAAAGCCGCTCATGCTCCGATCCGCGCTCTCAGGGTTTCGTGGTCATCCCCATCCGGGCCCAGCCCTCGCCCCGGAGGTTCACCCGATACGAGTCCAGCCGGTCCTGGTCGGGCATCTCGCGCACGAACGCGATCGCGTTCACCGGACACGCCCGCACGCACGCCTGGACCCCGCCCGGGCCCCCCTCCGCCTCCATGAACGGGGTGTCCGCACACAGGTCGCACTTCTGGGCCTTCCGGGCGGCCGTGTCCCACTGGATCCGCTTGGGGCTGTACGGGCACGCCTCCAGACACTGCATGCACCCGATGCAGCGGTCCGGATCCACCCGCCGGACCCCGCCGTGGGCCGGGTCGGCCCGGTTGGCGGACACGGGGCACGCCTTGACGCACGCGGCGTCCTGGCACTGGCGGCACACGAACACGGCCACGTCGTCCGGCCACCGGGCGAACGGGTCCTGCCGGATCTGGATCCGCGCCAGGGACAGGGACGCCCCGCCCGTGTGGGCCACGGCGCACGACGCCATGCACGTGTTGCAGCCCATGCACTTCTTGGGGTCCACCACCAGGAACCCCTCGGCGTTGGGGATCGCGATCCGGCCCCCCGGCCAGAGCAGCATCCCCCCGGCCGACAGGGCCACGCCCGTGGCCCCGAGGGCCTGGACGAACCGCCGGCGCGAGGGGTCTGCCGGATCTGCATGCGGCCCCCGGGTGCCCTTCCGTGCGGCGAGTTCCCGGAACCACGCGCCGTGGTGCGCCCGCGCGTAGGCCGCGGGCAGGTATCCGGTGAGCATGGACCGGAGCAGCGGCCAGGACCACGGCACCAGGGCACCGAGCACCACGTGCATCACAACGAGCACCAGCATCAAAACGGTGCCCGCGTCGTGCAGCCAGTGCATGAGGGAGATCAGGGGAGCGGGGAGGTCCGCGATGCGGGCAAAGACCTTGAAGAACCCGGAGACCACGAGAACACCGGTGACCGCCACGATCGGCACGAACGCCAGACGCTCCGAGGCCTGGTACTTTCCGGCTTCCACCGTCCTGCGGGTCAAGCGCAGCAGGTGGGCGTAGTGGACCGCCGCCCCCCGAAGGTCCTCGCCGATCCGCCCGGGCAGGTGCTCCCGCAGCCGCGCCGGCGAGCGCACCGTGTTGCCGACCCAGAAGAAGACCCCGAACAGGAAGAACAAAGCGGCCACGAAGTGCAGGTTCAGCAGGAACGCGGTCTCGGACGCGGTCACCACCTGCCGGGGCAGGCGGAACAGCCCCAGGGCGAACCCGGTGTACAGGAGTGCCACGCACGACAGCCCCACGGTCCAATGGGCCAGCATGGCGCCGGCGTCGTGCCGGAGCACCCGGTCCCCCTCCAGCCTCGGGTCGACCCGTTTGCAGAACGCGCTGGCCCAGAGCCCGACGAACGAGGCGAGCCCCAGGCCCCACGGGGCCGCGTCGAAGAACAGCCGGGTGGTCCGGCTCCCCAGGTCCCCCACGGGAACGTACACTGCGGCCCGCACGGCCGCCCAGAGCCCCAGAGCCGCCAGGACGGCCCCGACCCCCCATCCCAGCACCTTGCCTCGCCTGGACATGCGTCAACCCCTTCGAGAGGGCGGTCCCTGGAAGCACCCGCTCACAAGCGCGCGGCCTCCGTTCGCCGTTGGCGGGAGGGGGCTCGGCTGGCGAGAGTCGACTCGCCGCCGCCCCCGGCCTACCTGCCGGTGAAACGAACCGTCTCTCCTCTTTGCAGCTTTTCAAGGATGTCCCGATCCGCCTGGCCGCGCTCGAGCGCGGCCAGGTAGTACTCGAAGGCCCTTACCGGATCCCTCAGGTATGCCGTACCGAAAAACGCGGCCTTCTCGACCTCGAGCCCCTGCCGAAGAGGGAGGCTCCCCCCATGGCGGACGGCTTGCTTGATCCCTGCCACCGAGCGGGGCGGCCGCTTCGCCATGCGACGGGCAAGAGCGAGGGCCTCGTCCATCAGGGCCTCCGGCGCCACAACTCGGTGGACGAGGCCAAGACTCAAGGCCTCTCCGGGCCTCAACATGGATCCTTCCAGCATCAGCTCAATGGCCCGGCCGTGTCCTACCAACCGGGTCAGCCGCTGGGTCCCTCCAGCGCCAGGGATGATCGCCACCGTGATCTCCGGCAGACCGAACCGATAGTCCCCCTCGGCCATCAAGCGAAAATCGCACGCCAGCGCCAGTTCGGTCGCCCCTCCCAGAGCCTCGCCGCTGATCGCGGCGACCACCACCTTGTCCATCCGCTCCAGCCGACAGAACACCCGGTGGATGCATTCGAGGTCCACCACCCCGAACAGGGGGGTCTTGCGAAGCGCGGTCTCCACCGGTTCCCCGAGGCCGAGGCGGTCCAGGGTGCGTAGCAGCCGCCCCAGCAACAAGCATCCTTGCGTGTTGAGCCCTCTGAGAAAACGGGGTGTGAGCTGGAGCGGTCGGAACATCGCGAGAATGTCCCGGATCTCGTAGTGGGTGACGAACACGTGCTCCACCGCGCTGGTGACCACTATCGCCCGGATCGAAGGATCACCAGCCCAAACCCGGGTGACGCGGTCCAGCTCCCGGACCATCCCCGCTGTCATGAAGTTGTAAGGCGGGTTGTGAAATGAGATGACTCCCACATCGCCTTCCCTTTGGACCTTCAAAAACTCCAGATCCCCACCTCCGCTCTCCTCCCACCCCCGACGCCTCATGATCCCGCCTCTGCGGCTTTCTGTGGGGCAATGCCTGCCCCTGCGGCCCCTGTGTCCGATCGGTTCGGGAGGAGAAAGTGGGCGATGGCGGGCAGCAGGCAGATGGCGCCGATCATGTTCCACAGGAACATGAACGTGAGCAGGATCCCCATGTCGGCCTGGAACTTGATCGGGGAGAAGGCCCACGTCGCGACCCCCAGGGCCAGGGTGATCCCGGTGAAGGCCACCGCCTTGCCCGTGGTCTTCAGCGTCTGGTAGTACGCCGAGACCATGTCCATGCCCTGATCCAGGTACCCGGTGAGGCGGTTGTAGATGTACACACCGTAGTCGACCCCGATCCCGACCCCCACGGAGATCACCGGCAACGTGGCCACCTTCACCCCGATCCCCAGCCAGGTCATCAGCACCTCGCAGAGCAGGGAGGTCAGGGCCAGGGGCACGATGATGCAGACCGTGGCCCGGACGCTCCGGAACGTCAGGAACACCAGGAGGATGACCACCCCGTACACCCACAGGAGCATGGTCGTCTGGGCCTTCTCGATCTCGATGTTCGTGGCCGCCTCGATTCCCGCCGGGCCGGCGGCCATCAGGAATTGGCCCCCTTCGGTCTTGTTTTCCCGTGTGAACGTGTCCACCGCCGTCACCACCTCACTCAGGGTCTTCGCCTTGTGGTCGTTCAGGTAGACGAAGATCGGGCTCAACGTCCCGTCCTGGCTGGCTACCCCCGGGGGCAGCTGCATGGCCAAGCTGTCGAGGGTGATCTGGCTCCGGGGCAGGGTCCACCACTTGAAGTTGCCCTCGTTGTAGGCGGCGTTCAGGAGCTTCATGTAGTCGACGATCGACTGGGTCGATTGAACCCCGGGCAGCTCCTGGAGCCGGGCCTGGAGGTTGTCCGCGTCGACCAGGATCGGGTACTTGCTGTTCCCCTCGGGTGGGGTCTCGAGCATGACCACGAAGAGGTCGCTGGTGGTCGAGTAGTTGTCCACGATGAAGGCGTTGTCGAGGTTGTACCGGGAGTCGGGCCGGAGCTCCGGCGCCCCTCGGTCGAGGTCACCGATCTGCAGGCCCCTTCGGTACTGGTAGCCCCAACCGGCGGCCACGGCGACGATCGTCAGGACGACCACGGCCGGTCTGGGGCTGGCCAGCCTCGAGAGCATCCCCCACAGGGGATGGCGGTGCCCCTCCTCCTCTTCGCGCAGCAGCGCGATGCTGCGACGACTGACGCCGAAGTAGGACATCAGCAGCGGGAGGCAGATCAGCATGCCCAGGATGAGGACCGGGAAGCGGACCAGCGCACCCACGGCCATGTCCCGCAGCACGCCGATGTTGATGACGTAGAGCGTCGCGAAGCCCACCCCGTCGGTCACGAGGGCGCACAGGGCGGAGAGGTACAGCAGCCGAAAGGCGTAGCGGGCCGCGGTCAGCCTGCCCCGCCCCGCCATGGCCTGGTGCTTGATGCCGCTGATCATCTGGACCCCGTGACTGATGCCCACCGCGAAGACCAGGAACGGGACCAGCATCGAGTAGGGGTCGAGCCCGTAGCCGAAAAGCTTCAGGATCCCCGCTTGCCACACCACGGCCAGCAGCGCGCAGATCACGGGCATCACGGTCGAGCGGAGGCACCGGGTGTACACATAGAGCAGGACGGTGGCCAGGACGACGGTGACCAGGAAGAACCCCCCCATGGAGGCGGCGCCGTCCATGAGGTCGCCCACCAGCTTGGCGAAGCCGATGATGTGGATCTTGATCTTCTCGTTCTCGAACTTCTTCCGAACCAGCTCCTCCAGCTTGTGGGAGAAGTCCCGGTAGTCGAGCTTCTCACCGGTCTCGGGATTCAGCTCCTGGAGGGGAACGACCACCATCGACGACCGGAAGTTGTTGGCCACGAGCCTGCCGATCTCCCCCGAGCGCATGACGTTGCGTTTGAGCAGGGCGATGCTCTCCGGGGAGCCGTCGTAGGTGTCGGGGATCACCGGGCCGCCGTCGAACCCCTCCTCGGTGACCTCCTTCCAGCGTACGATGGGCATCCACAAGGACTTGACGCCGGAGCGCTCCACCCCCGGGATGAAGAAGACCTCGTCCGTGATCTCCTGGAGGGTCTGCAGGTACTCCGGGTCGAAGATGTCCCCCTGTGTGTTCTCCACCGCGATCCAGATGACGTTGCCGAGCCCCTTCAGCTGGTCCTTGTGCTTGAGGTAGTTCTGGATGAACGGGTGGTAGGCCGGAATCATCTTCTGGAAGCTCGCCTCGAGCTTCATATTGAAGGCCTGGTAACCCAGGAACACCGACGCCACCGCCAGCACGGTCAGCAGGGGGGCCCGGAACTTGAAAATGAGCCTCTCGACGAGCGGAGCCCGGGTGCCTTCCACTCGGCCTGGATCCTGATTTCCATGCGCCATCAGTTCATCTCTTCGTTTCGGGTCGAGCCCGGCTCCAAGCGGTACACGCCTTTGAGGCCCACCAGCACGAGACCGCCGTCAGGGGCCTCGGCAACGGCCATGCAGGCGGGGAAGCCGGTCTTGACGGGTTTGAGCCCGGGCCGGAGGGTGCTGCCGAGGTAGATCTCGCCCGCCATGCCCACCAAGACGAACCGCTGGCCGGAGAGCACGGCACCCCCGGTCAGGGCGGCCCCCTGACCGAGCCTCTGGTGCCGCCATGTGGCACCGTCGTCGTACGAGAGAACGAGATTGCCCCGCAGACCGAAACCGGCGACCATCGTTCCGGCAGGATCGGCCAGGGCGCTGAAGAACGAGCCGTGGTAGGGCGTCTCCACCGCCTCCCAATGCCGTCCGCCGTCGGCCGACCGGTGGGCCCCCCCCGCCTCGCCGAAGAGGAACGCCCGGTCGCGGGTCCTGGCCAGGCCGTAGAAGTGGTACCCCATCGGGTTGCTGATCCGGTCCAGGAGGGGCGTCCAGCTCTCGCCGCCGTCGGCGGTGCCCATGATGATTCCGAAGGCCCCCACGAGCAGCCCCTCCCGGGGGCTCGAAAAGGCCACGTCGAGCAGGGGCTGGATGGGGCCCTCCCGTCGGGTCTCCTCGAACCCCTTGAGGTTGACCTCGGCGTCCTCCAGAAGAGGCTGCAGACCCGCCTTCTCCTCCTCCGGTGCGGTGTCCATCCGTCGGCGGATCCCCTCGACCAGGGCCTGCATCGCCCGAACCATCTCTTCGTTGATCTGCCTGCCGTCGAGGACCTTCGTCCAGGTGACCCCCCGGTCGCGGGTGCGGAGGACCACGGACTCGTGCCCCACCGCCCATCCGGTCTGGGGCTCTGGGAAGCACACCGCCGTCAGGGTGGTCCGCACGGGGACCGAGGCCTGGGTCCAGGTCCTGCCGCCGTCGTCGGAGTACACGATCAGGCCCCGCTCTCCCACGGCGACCAGGCGGGAGCCGGCCCGGGTGACGTCCATGAGGGCGGCCCGCGCCGGCCGGGCGAACCGGAAGGCCGGTTGTCTCAGAAAGTCCCCGGCCAGGGAGGGCCCGGCCGACCCCAGCCAGAACAAGCCGACCATCACGAGAGAACAGGCCCGACGGGCTCCCCGGGCATCCAAAGCTGAGGCGATCAAGGCTCTCTCCATCACTCGAAAAAAGGGGCGACCCGCTGGCGCCCCCCGGAACCGGGCGGCCCCGGGGGGGCGCAGCGCGCCGGGTTGACCCGCCGAGGCCCGGGCTACCGCCGTCCCGTGCGGCGCAGCCACTCGGGGGTGAAGTTCTTGTCCGGCACCACCACGTCGTAACGCAGTGGGTTCTGAGTGCCGTTGAGGATCTTCACCACCGCGTAGTCGGGCCGGGTGAAATCGACCATGACCTCGATCTCCTTGACCACGGCCGGCAGGTTGTACCGGGACTTCATCAAGGCGAACCGGGTCCGCCACAGGGCCCCCCGGCGGTCCCACATGTCCTGCATCACCCCGCTCCAGCTGTCCTCGTCGATGTAGAACAGGCGTCGGCCGTAGACGTGCCGTTTTCCCTTCTTCAGGGTTGCCTCGATGACCCACACCCGGTGCAGCTCGAAACGCAGGTGGGCCGGGTTGATGTGCTTCCCCGTCAGGAGCTCTTCTTCCGTGACCAGCTCGGCCTTGTAGCAGTTGTAGGGGATGTACATCTCCCTCTTGCCCACGATCCTCCAGTCGAAACGGTCGAGGGCGCCGTTGAAGATGAAGGCGTCGTCATAGGTCTCCAGGCCGCTGGACCCCGGATTGGGGGTGTCGTAGGCCACGGTGGGCGCCCGCCGGACCCGGCGCTGCCCGGGCAGGTACTGCCAGGCCATGCGGGGGTGCTCCGACTGGTTCAGCGGGTCCTTCACCAGCAGCAGCTCCCCTTTGCGCCGGGGGGGCACGTCCTGCCGGGTGATCAGCTCGAAGTAGATACCGTCCCACCGGGCCGCATCCAGGTCCGGGATGTTCCAGGGGTTCTTCATCCATGCGTACCCCCCGCCGTTGCGGACCCGTTTGCCGTTGGGAAAGACGTTGGCCCGCAGGAAGTCCCCCTCGATGCCGGGCCCTTGCCAGGTCAGCAGGTGGTTGAACATCACCTCCTCGGCGCTCTGGGGGATCGGGAACGGTGTGCCCCCGGTGGCGCCGCGGTTGAGGAGCCCGAGCCGGTCCTCGGTCAGCTCCATCAGGGTGGCGTTGCGCTTGGTGCGCTCGAGCCACCAGTCCGGGTAGGCTGCCGTCCGGCGGGTGACGTAGACGTTGAGGTAGAACGTGTCCGGGAACTTCTTGAGCAGCGCCTTGAACCCTTCGCTGACCTTGTCCGCGTACTCGTCCAGGTTCGCGGCCGTGATCCGGAACAGCGGCTTGTCCTCGGGAAACGGATCGGGGTGGATCTCACCGGGCGTGAACCGGATGCCCTCCGGGATCCTGTCGAGACCGCCGGTCCACTCGGGAATGCTGCCGTCGGCGTTGCCGGCCTTCTCGGCACCGAACGGCGTGAGATCCTTGCCGAGCCGCGCGGCCTCCTCCGGCGAGACCTTGGCCGACCCCGCGCCGGAGGCGGCGACCACGGCAGCAATGGTGATCGAGCAAAGCAGCTTGCGCATGATGTGAGCTCCTTTCACTGCGGGATGGTTAGAAGGTGTACTTCAGGTTGACCCCCAACCAGTCCCGGTCGGCTTTGGGGTTGCGGTCGGTGTCGTGGAGGTAGTTGGTATAGGTGAAGTCCAGCTTCCACACGCTGTTGTAGGTAAAGTTCAGGCCGATGGCGAGGCTGTCCGAGTCTTCCATGAACGAGCCGGTGTAAGACGAGGTGCCTTCCGGGTTCACGATCAGGGTGATCGGCACGTCCAGGTCGAGCGCGGGCAGGACCTGGAAGTAGGTGAGGTTCAGCTTCACCGCGCCTCCCCAGGCGATCTTGTCGTTCGCCAGCTCGGCGGACGAGTACCCGTTGACGCGGTCCATGCCGACCTCCCAGGTCAACGTGCCGGCATCGGACAGGAAGGTCTCCCCCCACAGGTGCAGACCGTTCAAGACGGCGCGCACCATGGCCGCCTTCTCGTAGTCGATCTTCAGCAGGTTCGCCGGGTTCGAGGAGTTCACGGCCACCGGGTAGTCCCACCGGTACACGATCTCGGCACCGATGTTCGCGTCCCCCACCGCCCCGCTGACGCTGAACCCCACGAGCTGCACGTTCTCGGCGTAGTCCAGGTAGTAGGACGACCCGTCCACGTAGTCGAGCTGGGCTGCGGTCTCGGCGGTCAGGCCGGGGACGGCGCCCACGAGATCGCTCCACGGGCCGCCGTGGGGGCTGTTGTACGAGCCGCCGGTGGGGCGGAACTTCACCATGGGGATCTTTTCGGTGTAGTTCAGGTAGTACAGACCGAACTCGGTGCCTTCGAGCGCTTCGGAGTAGTACCGAGTGGAGACGCCCCACTCACCGGTGTCGGCAGGCTCGTGGTCGTCCACGTGATCGATGCTCAGGTTGCCGACCCCCGGGATGGGCACGAGAATCGTCTCGCCCGCCTCGAACAGGAAGTCCGAGGTGCTGAAAAACGTACCCGCCTCGTTGAGCCGGGTCTCGTCCCACTCCCACTTGTAGAAGCCCGCCAGGGTGAACACCTCGGCCAGGGTCGTCTGGGCGTACACCTGCCCGGTCGGCAGGAACACCTCTTTCAGCTCGGTGCCGGGGGTGTTGAGCTTCGTGGCGTCTAGCGGATTCTGGGACGTACCGACACCGCCGATCAGGAACAGACTCTCCCCCCAGTTCACCACCTGCCGGCCCACCCGCACCTGAGTGGGCGCCCCGGCCGGCTCGAACTCCCCGTAGAGAAATGCGTCCAGCAGCTCCACCCGGGTCCCCACCGACCACTCGACGTCGTCATTGAACTTTTTGGAGTCGTCGAGGGAGCCGCCGTTCCCCTGGAACGAGTTGTGGGTGCCGGGCGAGTCGTTGTTGCTCTTGCCCATGTACACGAAGTCGTAGAACGCGGTCCCCCGGACGAACACTCCGAAGTCCCGCCACTGCAGGTCCGCCTCGCTCAGCAGGGAGAACCGGTTGGCCACCGGGTCCCACCGCTCGAAGCTCCGGTTCCCGTCATCCTTGTTGACGTCGTTGTTGAGGCCGGTGAGGCTCTGGCCCGCCGCACGCACGGCAAACCCGTAGGAGACCGTGGTCTCCCAGTCCAACCTCGCGTCGTTGGAGAGCTGCACCCCAAACGCCGCGGCCCGGGGCGCTGCCGCCAACGTGAGCGCCAGGACCCCTGCCACCGCCGGCCCGCACCCCCGCCACCCCTGCAACCGCCCGTGTCTCCCGTTCATCCCTTCCTCCTCTCCACCTGTGGATTGTTGCGCCGCTCCGTTTGCCGGACCCTGGTCCCAGGTTCCAGCTCCCACTTGCTCAGGCTTCCCTCGCCAGCACGTGTACGCATCCGGTGGCCTCCTCCCACCCGAGGATCCCTCCCAGGTTCACCGCGAGTCCCACCCGGGCGTTCTCCACCTGCCGGCGGCCCGCCTCGTGGCGGAGCTGGGTCACGATCTCGTGGACCTGGGCGAGCCCGGTGGCAGCCACGGGATGCCCCCGACACTCCATGCCGCCGCTCGGGTTCACCGGGATGCTGCCCCCCAGGGTGGTGGCGCCGGAGACGGCGAACGGGCCCCCCTCCCCTTCGGGGCAGAACCCCAGGGTCTCGGTCTGCCGCAGCTCTCCGTACGCCGTGGCGTCGTGCAGCTCGGCCACGTCGATGTCGTCGGGGCCCACCCCGGCCTGCCGGTAGGCCGTGCGGCCGAGACGTTGGCAGAGGTCCTCGCCGGTCAGGTCCCGCTCGCTGCCCTGGCCGTGCACCGAGGCCAGGACCCGCACCGGCCGGGCCGACCCGAGACGCGGCAGGGTGGTGGACGAGCACACCACCACGGCTGCCGCGCCGTCCCCCAGGGGGCTGCACATGGCGCGGGTGAGGGGATAGGCCACCTCCTGGTCCGCCAAAATCTCCTCAACGGTCATCGCCTGCTGGTACTGGGCCCGGGGGTTCAGGGCGCCGTGGAGGTGGTTCTTGGCCGCCACGGCGGCCAGGTGCTCCCGCGTGGTGCCGTAGGTGTGCATGTGCCAACGGGCCAGGGCCGCGTACATTTCCAAGAAGACCGAGGTCTCCCGCCCCGGCTCCGTCGAGCCCCGGCGGCGCGGATCCACAAGAGGGAACAGCGTCCGGAACTCCTTCAGACGCTCCTCCAGCTGCCTGGCGTCCGTGCCCGTGGCGAACACCGCCCGGAGCTTCTCCCGGTCCTCCCAACCCATCTTCTCCGACCCCACGGCCAGCACCACGTCGTGGAGGCCGGCGGCCACGGCCACGCACGCCAGATGCAAGGCCACCGCGCCCCCGGCGCAGGCGCTCTCCACGTTCACGACCGGTACCCGGTCGATCCCGGCGGCCCGCATGGCCACCTGCCCCCTCAGGCAGTGCTGGCCCTCGTGAAGGCCCCACAGGGAGTTCGCGAAGTACACGGCCTCGATGTCGTGCCGGTCCAAACCGGCGTCGAGCAGGGCCAGGGCGGTCGCCTTCTCCGCCATGGACCTCACGGTCTCCGCCCGGTGCTTCATGAACCGGATCTGCCCCACGCCGATGATGTGGACGCCCTTCAGGGAAGGTCGAGCGCCACCGCCGCTCCGCTGGGGCCTTGGTTCTTCACTTCTGCTCATATCGCCGCTCGAACACCTGCCCCTTGTAATGACTGCGCTCCAGGCTGCCCGGCTCGGCCCACAGGATCTGGGGCCGGATCTTCAGCTTCTTGCTCATGGCCTCCACGATCTCGGCCTCCAGGGCCTCCAGCTCGGCCCCTTCGATCCCGGCCGCGTGCTCCACCCGGATCTTCAGCGGCGGCACCACCCGTGGGGGCTTCTCGTCGAGCACGATCCGGTGCTCGCCGGTCACCCTGGGCACGAACTCGTTGATCACCCCCTTGATGTGGCTGGGGTAGACCATCACGCCCTTGACCTTGAGCATGCTGTCCGCGCGCCCCGTCACCCGGTAGCGGAAACCGGTCCGGCCGCAGGCACACGGAGAGGTCTCCACCGTGTGAATGTCGCCTAGGGTCTGGCGCAGCAGGATCCACCCATCCCCCACCAGGGAGGTGAAGTACGCCACCCCACTCGCCCCGTCCTCCAGGGGCACGGGCGCGCCGGTCTCGGGGTCCACGAGCTCGTAGTACACGAGGTCGTCCACCAGCCAGTGCATGCCCTGGTACTCCTCGCAGTCGCACGAGAACCCGAAGCCCGCACCCGCATCGTAGGCGCGGCAGCCGTAGGCCCCCTCGAGCTTGCGCCTCACCGCCGGGATGCCGGCCCCGGGCTCTCCGCCCAGGATGAGGGCCTTCCAGTCGAACACCCCGATCTCGCACCCGGCCAGCTTGGGTGCCTGCTCGATCAGGTACTCGGCCAGGGAGGGGGTGCCGATGTAGACGTTGCCCCGGAACAGCCGCTGCATCAGCAGGATCCGCTCGCTCTTGGCCTCTGCCCCCACCGGGATCATGGTCATCCCCGTCTTGTTCTGGATCGCGTTCATCGTGGGCACGCCGGCGATCACCATGGACAGGGCGAAGCAAAACAGGGCGCGGTCCCGGCTCCCCAGGCCGGCACGCCACATGCCCCGGGCCATCATCTCCCCCCAGAGCTCGTTCATGTCGAAGTTGGTCATGGGGTAGGGCGTGGGGACCCCTGTCGTACCGGTGGTGGTGGCGATCCAGTCCAGGTCGGTGGAGTTGACGATCATGATCTGGTCGAGGGCCTTGAAGTAGTCGCCACCGCAGTCTTGGACGAGCTTGACGAGCCGGGCCTTGTCGAACAGCGGCACCTTCTCCTTGAACTCGTCGAAGCCCGACAGGGTGTCGGGATCCACGTCCTTCAGGTCCTCGGCGTAGAACGGCGCATGGGCCTTCAGACGACGAAGCATCTCCTTGAGCCGTCCGAGCTGGATCTTCTCCATCTCGGGCGTGTTCAGGATCGATTCCATCTCCATGTTCCAGTAGGGCCGTCGGTCACTCATCGTGTGCCTCCTTTTTCGGACCTCTCCCGCCTCTGCCACGGAGCCCGGCGGATCAGTCCCCCGTGAACAGCCTGGGCGGCGCCAGCTCGCCCCGGTCGATCTCCTTGAACCTTCCGGAGAAGTGCGGCGGCTCCACCGCGGTCACGGCCCCCACGGGGCAGATCGCGATGCACGCGCCGCACAGGATGCACTCGTTGTGCTCTACCGGGACCATGCACGCCGTCTTGTCCACGAGCTCCAGCGAGCTCGCCGGGCACGCCCTGACGCACAAGCCGCACCCGGTGCACGCCTTCCCGTCCACGGAGACGATGCCGGGTGAGACCTGACTCTTGTCGCCGAAGTCGGGAATGCGGCGGCGCTCCGAGGCCGGGAGCTCCCGGTCGGCGCCCTCTGCCCACAGCGTTCGGCACACCCCGTCCTCGTACCAGTCCACCGGGTGCTGGGGGCGGGGAACCATGCCGTCGGGCTCTCCCAGGGGGAACCCGATGCCGATGGAGTTGGCGAACGCGTAGGGGTAGGCCACCCCGAGGCGCCTCTTCCACTTCTTCGTGTACTGGAACGCGAGCTTGGTGAACCCGACCCAGCAGGTACCGAGCCCCAGGGAGTGGGCCGCCAGCACCATGTTCTGGCCCGCGATGCCGCAGTCGAGCTCGGGGCTGGAGATCCCCCGGACGTCCTTGAGGATGATGATCACCGTGGGCGCGCCGTGGTACAGGCCGAGCTTGCCGTCGGCGATCAGCCGCACCGCGCCGAACGGGGTGGGGTGCAGGTCGCGGGGCTTCAACCGGATCATGAGGTGGGCCAGGAGCCGCTTGCCCGGGCTGCCCGTGCCGCGGTAGTCGAGGAGCCGGGCCAGCCGCGCGGACACGGCGCGAACGTCCGCGCTCAGCTCGTCGATCATCTCCCGATCCCGGAGCACCAGAAACTTCCAGGGCTGGCAGTTGCCCGCGGACGGGGCGAACCGGCCCGCCTCCAGGATGCGCTTCACCATCCAGCCGGGAACCTGGCTCTTTTTGTACCGGCGCACGCTCCGACGGGCGAGGATGATCCGCTCGGTTTCGGTGTGGGTCTCCCGGGCGTGCTCTGCCGGTGCAGCCTGCGTGTTTCCGGAACGGTGATCTGTCATGGTCGGAGCCTCCCGTCAGCCCAGGGATCGACTGCCATGATCCCAGGCTACCCGGGGGGCTGGGGGGGAACACTGTCCTCACGGACAGTTTTCCCGCGGGCCACCTGTCGGATGGGTCAGGGAAAGGGAATCGAGGCGGGAGATGGGGCGCGGGAGGGCTCGGGGAAGGGGCGTCACCGACCGGGGGCGGGGTCCGGCGGGAACACGCGGTGCCAGTCCCTCTTCATCTCGATCACGACCCAGCCGTCGGCGCGGGCCGCGTCCAACGCGAGCCGACGGCCCCAACCGGACCGGATCGGGGTCACGGGAAAACCTTCTCGATTTCTGCCGCGTGCTAGCGAACCCGTTCCACGTCTCCGAGCCCCCACGTCCTCTCGAACACGGGCCTCTGGGGGCCGAACAGGCGCAGGGCGACCCAGAACCTCTCCCCGGTGGGGATCCAGTTGGTCTCGTGGCCCGCCGGAGGACTCGGTGCGAAGTACAGGTCCACGGACCCGTCCGCGTTCCACCGGAGGGCGCTCCGGTCCAGGGACGAGACCCCCACGCGCTCCGCTCCCTCGATGAACGCGTGCGTGCCAAAGCTGTACACGGTAACCGACCAGAAGTCTCTGGCCGGGACGTCGGCGGGCATCCGCAACCGGTATGTGGCGTTCCCGGCGAGGGGAAGGCCCCGGTCGTCGTAGAGGGTGGCCAGGTAGAAGCTGCTCCTCCCAAGCTTCTTGGGCATGAACGTGGCGAAGTGGTACAGGTTGGCCCGCTCGTCGATGAGCATCTTCGTATCGGTCACGAACGGCCACCCGGCCCGGGCCTGGTCCATGGGCAGATCGAACACCGACCACCGGGTCCCCGGAAGGTAGCTCCGGAACGCCCGGTTCACGAACAGCCACTGGAGGTAGCGATTCGCTTCGGCGGCGGCCGTCTCGAGAATGCGTCTCAGGCGCGCGTCCGGCGCGAACGGCTTCTCCTTCTCGATGCCGATGGCGCACAGCAGCCCCATCATCGCCAGGTCCTGCTCCAGGACCGGCTCTTCACGGACCACCTCGGCGATCGTCTCGAAGAACGACAGATCGTACCTGGGCAGGGTGTCCCACTCCCTGGGATAGGCGTCCAGGAAGCGGGTCTCGGGCGGGGCATCGGCCTGCCCGAGCGGGTACACCTTCAGGCTCTTGGAGTAGGCCACGACGTCCTCCAACGACGCGCCCGGGCCGGCGACCGGGCGGAGGGCGCCGTAGACCGCGTAGCTGCGGGGGCGGAACACCAGGTAGCCCGACTCGGGCACCGTGCCGCCGTACCCGGGGGGAAGGAACAGGTACCTGCCTCCCCGACCCCGGTCGGCCCCCTGGGGGCCCACGTCGGTGAGCGGGTACTGCCACACGTCCACGAAGGAGCCGAAATACTTTACCTTATCCGTCGCGGCGGGGATCTCCACCACCAAGGGCCCTTCCCGGGTCGTCAGGGGGAGGACTACGTAGGGCGTCTGGTTGTTCGCGGTGAGGAGCCGGTGGCGCGACTTTGCCGGGGCGGAAAAGTACACGACCTCGTTCCAGTCGCCCCCCAGATCCCGGCGGGTCGCCGTGAGGAAGCCCCGCAGGCCCACCAGGGGCATGGCCCACACCGCGGCTTCCACCGCCCGCCGGAACAGCATCCGCTCCTCGGGGCCGGCTCCGTCGCCGCCGGCCGCGGACGGCCCGGGCGCCGACGTGAGCGTGAGCGCGGCGAGCCCCGCGGCAACCCATCTCAACGGCTGGTGCATGATGGCTCTCCTCCCTGCCGCTCTGCCCCTTCGGCAAGGGCCCAACCGGCGACCCCGTCTCCCGGGCCGGGCGAGTGTGGATCGCGGAGGCTCACCGCGCCACGGGCACCGCGGCAGGGAAGACCCACTCCCCGTTCAGGACCTGCGGCCGCGGGCGGTACAGGCGCACAATGTAATGCCAGCCCTCCACGATCGGTAGGAAGTTCGGCTGATCCGGATCTCCGCCGAAGTGGATCGTGACGCTGCCGTCCGCGTTCTTCTCGGCGGTCACGTTGTTGTACGAGTAGGCGTTGTACGGGTTCTTGAACAGGAAGCGGTTCGCGTCGTACACCGTGACGGACCAGAACCCGTCCACGGGCACGTCGGCGGGCACGTGGAGGACGTAGGGGGTCTTGCCGTCGTTCTTCTCGGGCGTGACCGGCAGGTACAGGGCGTCGCGGCGCTGGAGCCCCCCCCAGCCCAGGGCCACCCCCATCAGGTTGTCCAGGTAGCTCACCCGGCCCTTCTCACCGAAGAGCCGGGAGCTGTCCTTCACCGTGCTGCCCAGCACGTTGGCCGCCTCGCGCAGCCGCAGCACGGTCTGGACGTCCCAGTCCGGGAGCTCCAGCACCCCCGGGTCGGCCTGCTCCACCCTTACGGCGTCCTGGAGGGCGTGGGCCTGGCGCATGTCCTCCGGGTCGTTGGGATCGGCGAACACCCGGATCCCCAGCATGATGTACCGGGTGCCGGCCTGCTCCCGGGTGAACGTCCAGGTCCCGGGGCCATACTTGGCGGGCGGGATCGAGTGGTCCTGGCTGACCATCTGGAGCGACATGTACCGCTCCCCGGGGTCGGGCAGGGTGACCGTCACCGGCGTGGTCAGGTCGAACACGCCGAAGGAGTAGATCGTGTCCCGGTTGCCGCTGTGGGTGACCTGTCGGTCCACCGGGTAGTGCCGGCGGGTGTGGACGAGCCGACCGAAGCAGCCGAACTTCTCCGCGTACCCCTTGAACTGGAGGTCACTTTCGGCGCGGACGTAGCTGTACACGTCCACCGGCACCGCGCCGGCACCGGCCCTCCCGGGCCCGGGCGCGGCCGCCAGGGCCAGCGCTGCCGAAGCGATCATCAGGGACCACCTGCGTCGTGTCGTCGTGGGCATGGCGACTCCTTCTCCCGGGGGCCTGCTACCCCCTCAGCTCCCGCCCGAAGATCGTGCGCGACAGGATCATGCGTTGAACCTCGAAGGGACGTACCGGAGACCTAGCCCGCATTATTCATGAAGCCTTCTGCTGCAACCGCCGATTGCACGCCATCTCGGGGCGTGCTCGCGCCTCGGGGCTCGACGTACCGTCCCGTACGCCTGCGCCCCTCGTGCGCTCG
>Ga0256830_1000369_pt1 | contig 37625 bp, 36 predicted proteins | sample 128326metaG_FD_190537 | JGI IMG/M metagenome (GOLD analysis project Ga0256830, IMG submission 190537) | Hydrothermal vent microbial communities from Lau Basin, Pacific Ocean - 128-326 | ecosystem: Environmental > Aquatic > Marine > Hydrothermal vents | place: Pacific Ocean: Lau Basin | collected...
CCAACGCAAATTCGGCCTGGTTGTCCACGCCACCCACGAGGCCGGCATCAAGCTGGGCGGCATCGGCGCGGTCTTGGAGGGCCTGCTCAGCAGCGGGACGTACCTGACCAACGTGGAGCGGACCGTCCTGGTGGGGACGATGGACACCGACGATCCGGTCCAGATGGAACGGCTGACCAGCCCCCGCAACCGCTTCCAGGTCGCCTTCTCCACCTACCACGGCGTGGACCAGGTGGACCGACGGCTCTCCGCCCGCTTCACCAGCCTGGCCGCCGCCTACAACGTCCACCTCCTCTACGGCCGGCGCGCCTTCGGCGGAACCCAGCACGAGGTGATCCTGGTGGACGGCCGGCGGGCCGAGCTCCAGCGGCTCAACGCCTTCAAGCGGGCCCTCTACGCCCACTTCGGCCTGGAGTCCGACCGCTACGAGCACTACCCCGAGTACAGCCTCTACGTCAACGCCGCCGAGCCGGCCTACATGGCCCTCAAAGCGCTGGTGAGCGGGCAGGTGACGGGGGAGAAGTTCATCATTGCCCACGAGTTTATGGGCCTCCCCTTCGCCTTCGCCGCCCAGATCCACGATTTCGGCGACTACCACACCGTCTTCTACGCCCACGAGGTCGCCACCGTCCGCCCCCTCATCGAGAACCACCCCGGCCACGACACCGTCTTCTACAACGTGATGCGCTCCGCCCGCCGCCGGGGCCTCTACCTGGAGGACGTCTTCGGCAACCAGTCCGGCTTCTTCAAGCACGCCCTCATCCGGCGGGCCATCTACTGCGACAACATCTTCGCCGTCAGCGACCAGATCGCCGAGGAGCTCCGCTTCCTGGACCCGGCCTTCGAGGAAGCCCCCATTGACCTGGTCTACAACGGCATCCCCGGCGAGGAGATCGGCCCGGAGGAGAAGCGGGCCTCCAAAGCCCTGCTCCAGCAGTACGCTCTCAACCTGGACCTCTTCCCCAAGCCTCCCGACTACGTCTTCACCCACGTCACCCGGCTGATCCCCAGCAAGGGGCTCTGGCGAGACATCCGGGTGATGGAGCACCTGGACAGCGCCCTGGCCCGGGCGGGCAAGCGGGCCGTCCTCTTCATCCTGGCCACCACCGTGCCCGCCGGCCGCAGCCCCGAGGAGGTCCGCCGGATGGAGCGGACCTACGGCTGGCCCGTCGTCCACCGGGAGGGGCAGCCCGACCTGATCGGCCACGAGATCCCCCTCTACCACGCCATCCGGGCCTTCAACGGGCGGGCCCACGCCAGCCGCATCGTCCTGGTCAACCAGTACGGGTGGAGCCGGGACCGCTGCGGCGAGCGGATGCCCGAGGCGATGCAGTTCCGGGACCTGCGCCGGGGCACCGACCTGGAGTTCGGCCAGTCCACCTACGAGCCCTTCGGCATCGCCCAACTGGAGCCGCTGACCTACGGAGCCCTCTGCGTCCTGAGCAGCGTCTGCGGCTCCCTGGGCTTCCTGCGGCAGGTGGCCGGCGAGGCCCTGCCCCCCGCCATCGTCGTCGCCGACTACACGGCGCTGCCGCCCGGCTTCGCCGACAAGGACTGCCGGACCCTCCTCTCCCTCGGCCAAGCGGAACGGGACGTGGTGGAGATGACCGTCGCCCGCCAGGTCGCCGCCCAGGTTATGGAACGCCTGCCCAAGGACGACGAAGCGGTCGAGGCCCTCCTGGCCCAGGGGGCGGCCCTCAGCCAGCGGATGGGGTGGGAGACGGTGGTGCGGGACTACCTGCTCCCCGGCCTCAGCCGGGCTATCCGATAAGCGCCCGGCCAGGGACCCCGGCAGGGAAAGCATGGGTGGCCCTCTAACCCTTTCGGAACCGGATCGGCGCACGCTCCGGGCCCTCTTCGAGGGCCACGGCGTCACCCTGGCCTACCTCTACGGCTCCCAGGCCCGGGGGGATGCCGGCCCCCTGGCCGACGTGGACGTCGCCGTGCTGTTCGACGCCGCCCTCCCCCCTGAGGAGCGGTTCCGGCGGGTCCTGCTCCTGGCAGGCGAACTGGGAATGCTCTTCCGGCGGGACGACGTTCACGTGGTGGACCTGGCGGAAGCCCCTCCCCTGTTGCGCCACCGGGTCTACCACGATGGCCGGCTGCTCTACGGCACCGACGAGGCGGCGCGGGTCCGCTTCGCCACGGCCGCTCTGCGGGACTACGTGGACACCGAGCCCCTGCGCCGGATCAAGCGCCACTACCTCCTACGGCGGCTTCGGCGGCCTCCTGCAACGGCAACGAGCGCCCCTCCTGGGCCTCCTCCCCAGGGAGTCCTCACGGCCCCTCCCAAGGAGCCTCCGATGGTAGATGTCCAAACCGTCGTTGAACGGCTGACAGCGTTGGAAGGCTACATCGCCGAACTGGACCACCACGCCCGCTACCCCTTCGGCGACCTCACCGCCGATTTCGTGAAGTACCGGGCCGCCCAGCACAGCCTCCTCCTGGCCGCCCAGGCCGTTTTGGACATCGCTGCCCACATCGTCAGCGCGGACTACGACCTCCGCGTCCAGAGCTACCGCCAGGCCATCGAGGAGCTGGGGCGCGTGGGCGTGCTGCCCCCCGACCTGGCCGCGCGGCTGGCCCCTCTCGCCGGCTTCCGCAATCTCCTCGTCCACGACTACCTGACCGTGGACCCGGCCCGGGTGTACGAGGTCCTGATGGAGGGCCGTGACGACCTGCGGCAGTTCGCCCGCCGCGTCGCCGATTACCTGGAAAGAGCGTCGCCGTCCGACGGCCTCTAACCCTTTTCCAACCGGCCTCTAATCCCTCCTCAATCTTTCTGTGTTTTACTTGGGGTAAAGCAGTCCGTAGTCCGCAGTCCACAGTCCGTAGTTACATCCTTTCGCAGGGGAACCCTCCCGCAGGTCCTGCCCACGGCCTAAAGCGCGTTGTAGGCCGATGCCGGTAAGCCGTTGCCATCGCCGGGCACCTTGGGACCTGCGGGAGGGTGCTACCGGCGTCGAGAGATGAGAAGCTAGGGGGAGACCACCGGTGTCCGACCGCTATCTCTGCATCCACGGCCATTTCTACCAACCTCCCCGGGAGGACCCCTTCACGGGGGAGACCAGCGTCGAGATCGGGGCAGCGCCGTACCGCAACTGGAACGAGCGCATCACCGCCGAGTGCTACCGGCCCAACGCCCGGCTGCGTAACTTCGAGCAGATCAGCTTCAACGTCGGCCCCACCCTGGCCGCCTGGCTGGAGATCGGCGATCCCGACACCTACCGGCGCATCATCGCCGCCGACCGCTGGCACCAGACCGTCTACGGCGTGGGCAACGCTCTGGCCCAGGGCTACCACCACGCCATCCTCCCCCTGGCCTCCGAGCGCGACCGCTGTACCGAGGTGGCCTGGGGCATCTACGACTTCACCCTCCGCTTCGGCCACGGCCCCCACGGCTTCTGGCTGCCGGAGATGGCCGTGGACCTCCCGACCCTGGAGACACTGGCCCGCCAGGGCATCCGCTTCACCATCCTCTCCGACGAGCAGGTGGAGGGCGACCTGGACCGAGGGGCCGGCCCCTACTGGGTGCGGCTCCCCAGCGGACGGCGCATCGCCGTCTTCGTGCGCCATCGCGACCTCTCCAACCTGATCTCCTTCGACCTAGGCCGCCTGGGGACGGCCACCGACTTCGCCCGCCGCCACCTGCCCTCCCTCAACGGCACCGGCCCCCGCTCCCCCAACCGCCCCTACCTGGTCCTCATCGCCACCGACGGCGAGACCTTCGGCCACCACCAGATGGGCGGGGCCGGCTTCCTGGACTGGCTGGTCCACCGGGAGGCGGAGGCCGCCGGCTGGTCGGTCACGACCCTGGCCCGCTTCCTGCGCGACTTCCCCCCCGACTCCGAGGTGACCGTCATCGAGCGCACCTCGTGGAGCTGCGCCCACGGGCTGGCCCGCTGGAGCACCGGCTGCGCCTGCACGCCTGGCGACTCCCGCTGGAAGCAACCTCTCCGCCAGGCCCTCAACCGGCTGGCCCACGCCGTGGACGAGGTCTACGCCCAGGCGATGGCCGGCTACGGCCTGGACCCCTGGGGCCTGCGCAACGACTACATCCGGGTGGTCCTGGGCCAGGTCCGCCCCCGGGCTTGGTTGCAGCGCCACATCCCCTTCGCCCTGACCCGCGACGACGAGGACCGCCTGCTGGCCCTGCTGGAAGCTCAGCGCCACCGGCTGACGATGTTCACCAGTTGCGCCTTCTTCTTCGAGGAACTGACCCGCGTCGAACCCCGCTACGCCATCGCCAACGCCATCCGAGCCATCGAGCTGACCCAGGAGGCGACGGGCGAGGACCTGGGGCCGGCCTTCCGACGGGACCTGGAGCGGAGCCGCAGCCGGCGCACCGGCGTGACCGGCGCCGACCTCTTCGACGCGATGGTGGTGGCCCGTGCTGCCAACGTGCCCGTCAACTTCCGCACCCCTGGGCTTCCCCGGGCCTCTCAGCGCCCCTCCGGCGAAACGTCCGGCCCCGCCCCCCAGACCCTTCCAGAACCCGGCAGCGGAGGGGCCGGTTGAAGGCAGCGTCCTCCGGGCACCCCCCCACGCCTCCCATCGTCAAAGCCGTCATCCCGGTCGCCGGGATGGCCACCCGCCTGCTCCCCCTCACCAAGGTGGTGCCCAAGGCCCTCCTCCCCCTGGGCCGCAAGCCCGTCATCCAGCAGATCGTGGAGGAGCTGGCCGCGGCCGGCATCGAGCAGGTCGGGCTCGTCGTCGGCCCGCGCACGGCCGCCGTGGCCGCCCACTTCGCCCCCGACCCAGCCCTGGCCGCCCACCTGCGCCGGCGGGGCCTCGACCCGGCGGTGCTGGAGACCGACGCCGGCCTGACCATCGTTCCCATCCGGCAGCCGGAACCGCTGGGGCTGGGCCACGCCATCGCCCAGGCCCGCGCCTTCGTCGGCGACGCCCCCTTCGTCGTCGCCCTGGGGGATGCGGTGATCCGGGAGCCCCGGCCGGGGGCGCTGGTGCGGCGGCTCATCGCCTGCTACCGGGCCACCCGCCCCGCCTTCGTCATCGCCGTCCAGCAGGTCCCCGACGAGCAGGTGCGCCGGTCCGGCATCGTCGAGGCCGACGCCGAGGGATGGGTGCGGCGCATCCTGGAGAAACCCTCCCCCGAGGCCACCCCCGTCCGCCGGGCCTCGGCCGGCCGCTACGTCTTCGGGCCGGTCCTCTTCCGCGCCCTGGACGCCGTCCCGCCCGACGCCCAGGGCGAGATCGGGCTGACGGAGGCGATGAACCGGTTGCTGGAGCGGGGGGAGCGCGGGCTGGCCATCCCCCTCGGACCCGACCAGCGCCGCGACGATGTGGGGGAGCTGGAAGCGTATCTCGCCGCCTTCGCGGCTTGGGCTGCGGACCGTGGACTGCGGACTGTGGACTGTGGACTACAAACGGTGGACTGTCAGGACGAGGTGTAGAGTTATGGAAGGGGATACGAAGAAGCGGATGAGTCGTCGGCGTTTTCTGAGGCTGGGCTGTGGCGCTCTGCTGGGAGGGATGGCCGGCTGCGGCCTCTCCCCCCTCTACGCCATCCGGGTCGAACCCCGCTGGATCGAGGTCGTGCGGCTGGAGCTGACGCTGAGGGGGCTGCCGGCCGCCTTCGACGGCCTCACCATCGCCCAGATCAGTGACCTCCACTGCGGGCCTCACATCCCCCCGTCGTACATCCGGCACGCCGTCACCCTGGCCAACGGCCTGAAGGCCGACCTGGTCCTCCTGACCGGCGACTTCGTGACCCGCTCGGCCCACTACAGCGCCGCCTGCGCCCAGGCGCTGGCCGACCTCCAAGCCTCCTACGGCGTCTACGCCGTCCTGGGCAACCACGACAACTGGACCGATCCCGACATCGTGGCCGCCAACCTGGAGCGCGTCGGCATCACCGTCCTGCGCGACGCCCGGCACCCGCTGGAGGTGAGCGGGACCCGCCTCTGGCTGCTGGGCGTCGAGGACACCGGCTACACGGGCTGGCGGGGCAGCCCCTTCCACCGCTTCCGCGAACGCTGGCAGCCGGCGGCCGATCGGCTGGCGGCCCTCCTGACCGACATCCCCCAGGAGGAGCCCCGGCTGCTGCTGGTGCACAACCCCGACTTCACCGAGATGCTCCCGCCGGGACGGGTGGACCTGGCCCTGTGCGGCCACACCCACGGCGGGCAGGTGCGTCTCCCCCTCATCGGAGCCCCCATCGTCCCCTCCTGCTTCGGTCAGAAGTACCGCAGCGGACTGGTGCAGGGACCCCGAACCCTCGTCTACATCAACCGGGGGATCGGCCTCGTCTCCCCGCCCATCCGCCTCAACTGCCGGCCCGAGATCACGCTGTTCCGCCTGCGCCGCCGGGCTGCCCAGGGCTGAGGAGGGCCCGAGCCTGCGAGGAAGCGGGAGCCCCTTCGGTCCGCGCTAGGGCTCGTTGATCAGCATGTAGCCCACGCCTCGGACGGTGCGCAGGTAGCGAGGGTGCCTGGGGTCCGGCTCGATCTTGCGGCGCAGACGGTAGACGTGCATCCTCAGGCTGGACAGGGCCTGGTCCACGTCCATCTCCGCCCCGTAGAGGTGAACGGCCAGCTCCTCCAGGGTGAGGGGCTGCTCAGGGTGATGAGCCAGATAGGCCAGCAGGTCGAACTCGGTGGGGCTCAGATCGAGGGGCCGGTCGTCGAGCAGCGCCCGGCGGCGGTGCAGGTCCAGCCGGCAGGGGCCGGCTACCAGCCAGCGGGAACGGTCCTCCGGCAGGGAGGAGAAGGATGCGACGCGGTTCCGCTCCCCCATATCGGCCAGCACCTCCCGCAACATTCGCACGAGTTGAAGCTGCCGCCGGTGACGCTCCCGCTGGGCCAACCCCCGCCGGACCGCCTGCACGATCTCGTCCAGATCGCAGGGCTTTTGCAGGTAGTCACAGGCCCCCCGCCGTAAGGCGAGGATGGCCGATTCCAGGGAGGCGTGGGCCGTGAGGATGACGAAGGGCGTGTTGGGAGCCAGATGGCGGGCCTCCCGCAGCACTTCCAGCCCCCCAAGGCCGGGCATCCTCAAGTCCAGCAGCACCAGGTCGAAGCTCTCCTCCCGCAGCCGCAGGAGGGCCTCTTCGCCGGACCGGGCCTCTCGGACCCGATAGCCCAGCAGTTCAAAGGTGCGGCGGAGGGTGCTGGCCGTCGTCTGCTCGTCGTCTACCACCAGGATGAGCGGCGCGTCCAACGATTCTTCCATAGCCACTTCCATAGCCACCCCCAACTCCCGAACCGGTAACTCCTCAAACCACGACTCTACGAACCGCCTCGCTTCCACGGCAGCCGGATGGTGAAGGTCGCCCCCCGGCCCGGTTCGCTCTCCACCTCGATGGTCCCCCCGTGCTTCTCGACGATCCCGTAGCTCACCGCCAGCCCCAGGCCCGTGCCGGTCTGCTTGGTCGTGTAGAAGGGCTCGAAGAGCTTAGTCCGCTGCTCCGGCGTCAGACCGGGGCCTGTATCGCGGATGCTGAGGAGCACGTCGTCCCCCTGCCGCCGGGTGGAGACCCACAACCGCCCTCCCGTCTCCATCGCCTCGATCGCGTTCACCACCAGGTTCAGGATCACCTGCATGATCTGGTCCGCCACCACAGAGACCAGCGGCAGGTCGGCAGCCAGGTCCGTCTCCAGGGCGATCTTGTTCTGCTGGATCTGCTTGTGAGTCAGCGCCAGGACCTGCTCCACCAGGGCGTTCAGGTCCGTGGCCTCCGCCTCCCCCCGAGAGGGGCGGTAGAACTCCAGCATCCGCTGCACGATGTGCACCAGCCGCTTGATCTCCCGGTCGGCCATCCGCAGGTACTTGGCCTTCTCCTCATCGCTGAGGGGGAAGTCGAGGGCCAGCCGGACGCAGTTGTGGATGGCCTGGAGGGGGTTGTTGATCTCGTGGGCCAGGGAGGCGGCCAGGCGTCCCATTGCGGCCAGCTTCTCGCTCTGGATGAGCTGGGCCTGCGAGCGCTCCAGTTCGGCGGCGAATTGGCGCACCTCCTGGTAGAGGCGGGCGTTCTCGACGGCGGAGGCCGCCTGGCCCGCCAGCAGGGAGAGCAGCCAGCGGTCATCCTCCTCGAAGGGAGGGCGCGGCTGGTGGTCGCCGACGATGAGGACGCCCAACACCCGGTCCCGCAACACCATCGGCGCGGCCAGGAAGCGGGAGAAGGGCGGCTGGTCCAGCCACTCCGCCTCACGGCGGGGATCGTAGTTCCGAACGGCAATGGAGCGCCGGGTGGAGAGGACCTGCCCCATCAGGCCCCGATCGGCCCGCAGCCGTCCTTCGGCCCAGGGAGCCGGCAGCCGGTGACCGGCGGCCAACTCCAGGAACACCTCCTCGGCGTCCAAGAGGAAGAGGCCGCTGTAGTAAGCGTTGAGGAGGTAGGCCGCGTGCTCGGCGATCTGCTGGAGCAGGACGGGCAGGTCCAGGTTGTTGGCCAGCTCCAGTGCTACCTCCCGCAGGGTGGTCAGCTCGGCCACCCGCCGTTGGGCGCGGGCGTAGAGGCGGGCGTTGGCCACCGCTGCACCGATCTGGTGGCCGATGGCCCCCAGCAGGGGGGCCTTCTCCGTCGGCAGCGACCAGTGGCCGTAGTCCCCCAGGTTCATCACCCCCATCGCCTGCCCTTTGGCCGCCAGGAGGATGCTGGCCCAGGTGATCTGCGAGGGCCGTCCGGGGATCCCCTCGCGCTGGTGGGGCGGGATGGAGAGGGTGGTGATGCTGAAGGGCTGCATCTGCTCGATGATCCGCCACATCGCGCTGCCATCCCTCGACACCCGCTGGACCCCCTGCAACAGCGCTCTGGGCAGACCTTGGTGGGCGACCAACTCCAAGGTCTCCGTGCCCGACTGGAGCAGGTAGATCGTCCCCCGGGGCAGGCCGGTCACCTGGCAGACGGTGGTCAGGGTCTGCTGGAGCAGGTCGGGCAGCTTCAGGGTCTGATTCAACGTCGTGGCGATGCGGTTGAGGGCCTGCAGTTCCTCGTTACGCCGGCGCATCTCGGCCTGGGCCTCCCGCTCCGCCCGGTACCAGCGAACCAGGTTGTTGACCCGCGCCAGCAGTTCCACCGTGTCGAAGGGCTTGGCCACGTAGTCGTTGGCCCCCACCTCCAGCGCCGTGAGCCGATCCTGGGCCGTGTGGTAGGCGGTGAGCACCAGGACGGGCACCTGGGCCAAGGCGGGCTGGCTCCGCACCCAGCGGCAGACCTCGATGCCGTTCATCCCAGGCATCATCAGGTCCAACAGGATCAGGTCAACACCCTCGTCCTCCTCCCATCGAGCATTCTCCAGGAAGGCGATGGCCTCAGGCCCCGAATAGGCGGAGTGGACGGTGTAGCCGGCGAGGTCCAGGGCGGCACTCAGCACCCCGACCGTCTCGGGATCATCATCCACCACCAGGACGTGCGAGGGCGGGGAGAAGGAAGCGGCAATGGAGCGTTGGCGGGCCAGACCGGAACGGACCAACTGGAAGCCAGAGGGCTGGGCTCGGTCTGTGCGGTGAATGCTGTGGGTGGTCATAGAGGCAGCCTTTACACTGATGTTTGGGAACGATGGCTAGAACGGTTCGTCGTCGTAGAAGAGATTGACCTGATGGATGCTGGGGATCCGCCCCAGCTCTCGAATGAAGGCCCCCCCGCTCTCCCTGTCCTTGAGGTGGATGTAGAAGGAGAGCTCGAGAGCATTGCCGTTCCCGAGGGAGCGGACGTTGATGAGCCGGCAGTGTTTGCAGTACCTCTCGAAGACCGGCAGATAGGGGGCTTTCGCCTCGGGAGACAAGGCATCCTCCGAAAGCGCCAGTTGCAGGACATACTCCCGTCGGTGGGGAGAGGCGTAGTTGGTCCGGGCCAGGAGGAGGATGACAGCCCCGATGAGCAGCGTGCTCATCAGCGCCATCACCGCCATCCCGACCCCCGCCGCCATCCCCACGGCCAGGGCGAAGAAGATGAAGACGATGTCCTGGGTGTCCTTGATGGCGGTGCGGAAGCGGATGATGGACATCGCGCCAACGAGCCCAAAGGCGCGGGCGAGGCTGTTCCCGATCACCATAATGACGACGGCGGTGATCATCGAGAGGGCCACCAGGGCGTGGACGAAGGTGACCGAGTAGCCCGGCCCTTTGTAGCTCCAGCGGTAGAGCAGCGAGATCAGGAAGCCGCAGAAGAAGGCCACCCCCAGACTGCCGAGGACCTGCCCGATGTAGATTTCGCTGAGGAAACCTTGAAGACCGTTCATCAACCCGTTTCCCTTGCTCCCACCGAATCCATCCCGGCGGACGGACGGGCTCCCATCCGCCCAGGTCAGCGCCGTGAGAGGCGCTCCACGTCAGCGCCCCCATCAGCAGGTGAAAGCCACGAGGGGGTGGGACGAAACCAGCATCGAACGCCGGGTGACCACCCAGGGCCTGCGGTGGGCCTCCAGACACAGGACGTACTTGGAGAGGGCCAAGGGCTTCAGACCCAGGGTGCCGATGATCTCCCGCAGCCAGAGCGGTGGTCCGCCGCAACTCTTGACCTCCAGGATGAGGTGGGACGGCATCGTGTAGCGATGCCCATCTTCCTGGAACAGGGCATCTAGCGAAGGGAAGAGGGCGCTACGTAGGTTCTTGTCGAAGGTGATGCGCAGGGCGTGGTTGAACCGGCTCTGATAGGCCTCGCGCTCGTAGACGATCAGGATGATTGGACGCAGCGCTCCCCTCCGCAGGTAGAAGAAAAACCGCTGGGCATCCTCCAGGGCGTTGGGAAAGGCCGGACCGGTCAGGACGTACCGCTCCACCTCGCCCGAGGCCAGGAGCGCCTGAACCTGGTCGTACCGAACCGGTGCCCGGCCCTTGACGATCATCCTGCCATACTTCCCCTTGGTCTCCAGGAAGACGACATCCCCCCTACGGTACTCGTTGTATCCCCGGAGGCGGAGCTTCCGGCGGACCTTCAACCCGGCCACCTTCTCCTGGTAGAAGGAGAGGGCCAAGGTGTCGAAGTAGATGCTGCGCACCGTGTACCCCGCCAGCCCCCTCTGAGCCGCGTAGACATCCGCCTCGACGAAGGGCGCGATCATCGCCCGCAGCTCCGAGAGACGCTCCACAGGGACCAGGTACTTGTACTCCAGGCGCATCATCGCCCTCGCCGGCCCGACCCGTAACCATATCGAAAACCCGTACCCCATCGCAACTCGGCTCCATTCTAGCACACCGATTTCCGCTACGGGTTACGGTTCAATTACGGTTCCGTTGCGCTCCGGGGGAAGGCACCGAGGGGCAAGAAGCGAGGGGAGAGGGGATGGGGTATGAGGCACTGAGGGACGAGGAAGCGAGGCAGCCACCCGACTACCCGACCACAGCGCCGAGCCACAACCGCTCAGGACTGAGGACTGAAGGCTGAGGACTATCCGACTGCCTCAAGGCGTCGGGGACGGCGTTTCGGTGGGGGGAGGTAGGGTTGGGGTCTCCGTGGGCAGGAGCAACGTGCTGGTAGGCGTCGGCGTGGGCGTCGGCGGAGGGGGGCTGGGGGTGGAGACAGGGGTCGAGGTCGCCGTGGGAGGGGGCACCGTCGGCGTCAGCGTCGCCGTCGGCGTCACGGTAGGCGTCACGGCGGGCGTGGCCGTGGGGGATGGGGTCGCCGTGAAGGTGGGCGTGACCGGCTCCGTGGGCTGGATGGTCGCCGTCGGGGTGACCGTCACGGTGGGGCTGGGCGGCAACGGCGTCCAAGTCGGCGTGGCCGGCAGAGGCGTCGGTGAAGGCAGCGGCGGCGTGGGAGAAGGGGGTGGCGGCGGCGTGGGAGATGGCGGGATCGGCGTGGCCGTCGCCGTCGCCGTGGGGGTCACCGGGATAGGCGGCAGGTAGAGGCGCTGCCCGATCTTGATGGTGTAGCCGGTCAGACAGTTGGCCTGGACGATGGCGTAGATCGTCGTGTTGTGCCGCCGGGCCAGGGAGAAGAGGGTGTCCTTGGGCCGCACGATGTAGATGCGCCAGGTGACCGGCGGCCCTGTGCAGATGGGACGGGGCGTGGGAGTCTCCACCGGCGGAGCAGCCGGGCGGGGTGGCAGGTAGAGGTGCTGCCCGGGGAAGAGGACCGCCGTCTGCAGGCAGTTGGCCTGGAGCAAGGCCTCCGGTGAGAGCCCCACGCGCAGGGCCAGGCTGAGCAGCGTATCCCCGGCCTGGACCGCGTAGGGCTCCCAGTCGGCGGGGACGGGGCAGGGGGTTGGCATCTCCGGGGGAGGCGACGGCGGCGACGGCAGCGGGGTGGGACGGACCGGCGAGGGGGGAGGTGTGGCGACAGGAGCCGTCGGGGGAGGGGTGACCGGCGTTGTGTGGACCAGGGCCGGCGGGATGCCCGGGCGTCCGCCCACCTCATCCTGCCAGGTCAACAACACCGCCCCCACCAGGGTCGCCAGGGTGGTGACCATCGCCAGAAGGGCCACGCCGATCTGGCGGGCTATCGTCTCGCCCCGTCGCGCATCCCCCGTCGCCTTCATTGGGCTTCCGTCTGCTCCCACCGCTCCTCTTCCCCCTCAGGAGCCGGCGCTTCGGCATTCGGCTGGCGCAGGGGGAGGAGGACCGTAAAGGTGCTGCCCACTCCCATCTCGCTGTCCACCCAGATCCGCCCACCGTGGGCTTCGACCAGCGCCTTGGCGACGGCCAAGCCCACCCCCCGCTCCCCCACCCCAGGGATGAGGGGGTGATCGGCCCGATAGAGGCGGTTGAAGACCCGGTGGCGGTCCTCGGGAGGAATCCCCCCGCCGGCGTCGGTGACGGTGATGATCAGGTAATCGGGGGAACCGATGGTGTGCTCTCCACCCGGCTGAACCCGCGCGGTGATCGTCACCTGGCTGCCCGACGGGGAACTCAGACAGGCATTGGAGAGCAGGTTGAGCACAACCTGGCTCAGGCCATCCCGGTCCGCATAGATGGGGGGCAACGGCTCCTCCAGGTCCAGGTGGATGCTGATCTCCTTCTCCGCACACTGGGTGGCGGCGTTCATAATCGCCTCTTCGATCAGCTCGGCGATCTGCACGGGTTCCGGTTCCAGACGGAGTTGCCCGGTGTCAATGGCCGTGACCTCGATCAGGTCATCCAGGTGGGCGTGCATCCGCTCAATGTTGGCCTTCACCCGCTGCAGGAACTTGCGCTGCAAGGCTCCCAGGATCCCCACCGATTCGCTGAGCAGCAGGTCGGTGTAGCCGGTGATGGAGGTCATCGGCGTGCGCAGTTCTTGGATCAAGGAAGCGATCATCTCGGCACGAGGCTGACGGTCGGCCAAGGAAGGGGCCTGGAGCATGACCAGCAGGCCACCCCGCCCCGGTTCCTGGACGTCAGGCAGGGGATGTAGCTCAACCTGAATCGCCCGGTCGTCAATCTGGCACTGAAAGGCACGGGACAACCGAGCGGTGGTCTCCACAGCCGCCTCACCATCCCGCAGCACCTCGATCGCCTCCTGCATCACCTCCTGCCAGCGGGGATCGGTGCACAGCTCCACCAACGGTTGTCCCACGATCTCCCTCAGGGGGCGTTTGAACAGCACCTCCCCCTCCCCCTGAGCCAGCACGACCTGCCCTTGGGCGTCGGCCACCAGGACCCCCCAGAGCGTGGCCTGCCCTGCCCTAGGAGGATGCCGCTGAAGCTTCTCCTCCAACTGGACGATCCGCTCCCGAGCCCGCTTCAGTTCGCCTTCCAGGTTCTCCTGCAAGGCCATCAAGCGGTTTGCCTCCTGCTGCCAGCGGGCCAGTTCTGCCCGGGCTGCATCCCGCTCCTCCTGAAGCTGAGCGAGTCGAGCGTTCAACCGCTCGACCTCCTCCGGCGACGGGGCCTCCTGGAGGGCTGTCTGGTGGGCGTTGATCAGGGCGGCCAGCTCGGCAATCCGACGCTGACGGGCCTCCAGCTCCTGCTCCGCTTCCATCAGGCGCTTGGCGAAACGCCGGGCCTCCTGCCGAGCTTCGGCCACCTGCGCCTCCACCTCCGCCCGCTGCCGGCTGACCTCCTCCTCGCGCTGGCGAAGCTGTTGGATCAGGTGCTCCACCCGTTGTTCGACACGCCGATAGCGATGGGCGTTGACCAAGACGGTGGCGACACGCCGGGCCACCAGGTCCGCCAGCCGCTCATCCTCGGCCGTCCAGGGGCGACCCGACTGGGGATTCGCCAGGATCAGCACGCCGATGACATGCTCGCCATCCAGCAGGGGTTGGATGAGGAGCGGACCCGGCTGCGGGCTCCCCAGGGCGGCGAAGAGACGGCCCAGCGGAGCGCTCTCCCCCGGCCCATTCACCCGGACCCGCCGACGGCGGTGGATGGCCTGACGGAGAGCAGGTTGATCTCGAAGCGTCAGCACCTCCTCGCCGGCGACGGCCCCCCTGGGATGGCGGGCGGCGATGCGGACCCGGTTGGGGTCCTCCGCGACCGGGAGGCCGATGGCGCAGAGATCACCCTCCAGCACCGAGGCGGAGAAGGCGACCACCTGCTCCAGCAGGGCGGTGAAGTCCGAGGGGAGGGGGATCGTCTCGCCCAGCCGAAGGAGGCGGCGCGCCCACCCTTCGTCCACCGAAGGGGCGGGGATGGAGGGGGGAAGGGCCACCGTCTCCCGGTAGACGAGGCTGGCCAGGAGGGGGTAGGCGGCCAGGTTGCCCAGCCGCACCCAGCCGGCGATGTGGGAGCCCTGAAGCGGGTCGAAGAAGTGCAGGAGGTGGCCCAGCAGCAGGGTGCCCAGAAGGGCCAGCACCAGCCCCCACTCACCGTGGCGGTGGATCACCAGCGTCGCCAGCCCCAGGGCCAGCATCGCCAGGCTCAGCACCTCCCAGACACTCTCCTGGGGCTGGCCGTTGTAGGCCAGGTTAGGGTCGGCCAAGGCGAGCCCATACCACTGGAGGGCGAAGAAGGCGTAGAGGGCCGTCAGGGCGATGAGGCCGAAGGCCAGGAGCGCACCGCTGGCCTGGGGATAACGCTCGCTCAGGGGCAGCGCCGCCCAGAGGATGAAGAGCAGCGAGGCCAGGTCCAGATAGCGTTCCAGGGGAGGGGCCAGGGCCGCCGGGACGAAGGTGCCGGTCTGGCCCAGCAGGGCGGCGAGCATCAGGACCGCCCGGGCCAGGAGCAGCCCGCCGGCAGCCAACAGCCAGCGCCGCAGGCGAGGGCCCTCCTCGCCCCGCATCCGGCGGCCCAGGAGCATCGCCAGGATCGCCTCCAGCGCGAAGAGGGTGACCAGGTGGTAGACCAGATCGCCCGGCGGCTCGCTCAGCAGCAGGATCGCTTCTCGGAGTAGGCCCATCGCGTCGTCTCGTCAGCAGGTCCGTGCATGAGGATGGCCGAGGCCGGTGCAAACGTTAAGCAGCCCGCCACCTCCTCGGCAAAGGGATACAGTGCAGTGCGGCCGCGCTGTTACAGGGCTGCGCCCTCCGCTTCAATTATCCGCCTAATGCCCTGAGATAAAGAGGGGATCTTGTTCACCACAACATCCCACACAATTTCATAATCCACACCGAAGTAATGATGAATCAACCGATCACGCATCCCGGCCATAGCCCGCCATTCTATGTGGCCGTACTTCTCCCTCATCTCCGGCGGTATCTGCTTCGCCGCTTCGCCGATGATTTCAAGACTCCGAACAAAGGCTCGTTGGAGAGTGGGATCATTCAGAAACTCCTCGTATGTGAGCCCTCGGGCTCGGTTCATCAAATACTCCGTCTCATCAAGGATATGCCGCAGGTATTCAATCGCCGAACGGGACATACTCTACCTCACGCATAATGTGCGGCTTCAGATAAGGGCTGAGGGCTTCAAGGGTCACCAACTCCACCCGTCGCCCCAACAATTGCTCTAACAAAACGGCCGTCCGGATGAAATTGTCAAAAGTCTTCTGGTCGGGTTCAAATTCCACGAGAATGTCAACGTCGCTGCTGTCGGTCTGCTCTCCACGCACAAAAGAACCGAATAAACCTAGCTTTCTTACCCCCAATTCCCGAAAGGAATCCTGATATTGCTGAAGAAGGGACAAAATATCGTCTTTCACCCACACAACCATCTGACTTGGCCCTTCCTTCCGACTGTTGACAGCAATCCGTTGGGGAACGGATAGCTATCGGCGGATTTGAGAGCGGATTGAGCGGATGGGAGATGACCACTCCGTAAACGGTTTAGAGGAACCGCCTACACCGAGCAACCCAAGTATATACCGAAACCACCGGCGTGTCAAAAAAAGAGCCAGCGCAGATAAGCGTTGGGTCTGCCGTGACTCCCGAAGTCTACCGGACTTCGGGAGTCTGGACCCAGGAGTTATTCGCGCCAACAAGGAAAGCCCCGGAACCTGCGTTCCGGGGCCGTCGCCTACCCTCAGAGGTTCTCGATCTCCACCGGCTCCACGGGATCGGCCAACGGGAAGCCGAAGACCCGCGAGTAGAAGTAGAGCTCGGCGTCCAAGGCCCGCTTGATGTGCTCGGCCCGACGGAAGCCGTGCTGCTCCCCCTCGAAGAGCAGGTAGGCGACGGGCAGCCCTTTGGCCCGCAGCGCCTCCACCATCCGCTCTGCCTGCTCCGGGGGCACCACCCGATCCTCCGCCCCCTGGAAGAAGATGATGGGGCAGGAGAGCCGGTCGGCAAAGTGGATGGGCGAACGCTGGCGGTAGAGGTCCCGCCGCTCCGGATAGGGGCCGATCAGCCGGTCCAGGTAGCGAGACTCAAACTTGTGGGTCTCCTGGGCCAGGGCCTCCAGGTCGCTGATGCCGTAGTAGCTGGCACCGGCCCGGAAGAAGTCCCGGAAGGTCAGGGCGCAGAGGGTGGTGTACCCCCCGGCGCTCCCCCCTCGGATGATCAGCCGCTCGCCGTCCACCTCTCCCCGCCTCACCAGGTAGCGGGCTCCATTCACGCAGTCGTCCACATCCGCAACGCCCCACTGCCCGTAGAGCGCTTCCCGATAGGCCCGCCCATAGCCGGTGCTGCCCCGGTAGTTGACGTCCAGCACGGCGATGCCCCGGCTGGTCCAGTACTGGATCGCCGGGTTGAAGACGGTCGAGGTGGCCGAGGTCGGGCCACCGTGGCTGATGACGATGAGGGGAGGCCGCTCGTCGGGTGGACCGACGAAGTCCCGGTTCTGAGGCGGGTAGAAGAAGGCGTAAGCCCGCTGCTCATCCTCTGTCGGGAAGTCGAGGATCTGAGGAATGGAGAGGTAGCCGGAGTCCACGGTGAGGGAACTGGAGCGCCGCAACACCTCCCGCCGTCCCGTCGCCAGGTCCATCTGGACGATGGAGATGGGCTCTACCGGCGAACCGGCCCGGAAAAGCACGCGCCCGGCGGCCGCCCGCACGCCCGTGATGGTCGTGTAGGGCGTCTCGATGGGCTCCAGCCGGCCCGTCGCCGTCTCCACAACCGCCAGGGTCCAGGTGCCCCGGACGGCATAGGCGCAGACGATCCGCCCCTCCGACGCAAAGGCGTAGGTGGACATCCCAAAGACCCACTGAGGGAGCCCAAACTCCGCCTCCATCTCGACGAGGGGCTCTACCCGTCCATCCCGCCAGCGGTAGAGGTTCCACCAACCCGTCCGGTCGGAGACGAAGTAGAGGGTGCCGTCGGGCGACCACTCCGGCTGGAAGACGGACTCCCGCTCGCCGCCGGCCACGCGCCGGGCCTCGCCCAGGGTCCCGTCGGCCCACAGCTCCCCCACCCATAGCTCCGTCCCATCCCAGGGCATGTTGGGGTGGTTCCAGGTGAGCCAGGCCAGCCGCGTCCCGTCGGGGCTGAGGCGAGGGGAAGCGTAGAAGTCGTTGCCCGCCACCAGCACCTGCCCCCCTTGGGCATCCCCGTCGAGCCGCACGCCGACGATGGTGTTGACCGCCTCTCGGTCGCCGACGGTGTGATCCTCCCGCACGCAGATCAGCCGCCCCCGGCGGCGGTCCACCACGCCGTCGGCGTAGCGCCAGGCCCCCTCGGGCGTGATGGGGCGCGGGGGCTGTCCGGGGTCCTGACGGTAGAGGCGCTGGTCGGCGAAGTTGGAGAAGTAGACGACACCGCCGGCCACGGTGAAGGCCCCACCACCGTACTCGTGCACCCGGGTGCGGGCGCTGAAGGGAGGCGGGGTGACGTCGGTCGTCCGTCCGTCGGGCGTCCGACGCACGATGACGCTCCGCCCCCCTTCGGAGGGCCGCATCTCGACCCAGTAGACCTCCTCGCCGTCGAGGACGATCTGATCCAGCCGGACCGTCTCGGCGACGATGAGGTCGGACGTGATGGGTGACTTCCAAGAGCCGTAAGGGGCGACTTGGGGTTGGGCCATCGGATTCCCTCCCGCTTCTCAGCTCATTCCTGCCCGCGCAGGACGGCGTCCAGCTCTGTCTCCAGCCGGCGCACGATCCGGCGGCGCACCTTGTCCGCCTCCCGATCGGTCAGCGTCCGGTCGTCGGCCTGGATGGTGAGGGCGTAGGCCAGGCTCTTCTTGCCGGGGGGCACCGGCTCCCCCCGGTAGACGTCGAAGAGGCGAGCCCGCCGCAACAGCTTCCCACCGGCCGCCTCGATGAGCGCCTGAACCCGGGCCGCCGGGACCGCCTCGTCCACGATGACGGCGATGTCCTGCTGGATGGCCGGGTAGCGGGGCACGTCCTGCACCCGATGGGCCGGCGGCACCAAGGCCAGCAGCCGGTCCAAGGCGAGGTCGGCGGCCAGGACAGGCTGGGCCGGCAGGTCGAAGGCCTCCCGCACCAGCGGGTGGAGCTCCCCCAACAGGCCCACGGGCTCCTCGCCGATCCAGACCTCGGCCACCCGACCGGGGTGGAAGGGCGCAGCCTCCGGCCGCTCCTGGGCCGGAGGAGCCGGTTCGTAGCGCACCCCTTCGACGTGCAGCCCCTCCAGCAGGGCCTCGACGATCCCCTTCAGGTCGTAGAAGTCCATCGGTTCGCGCTCGGCCGGCACCCAGAAGGGCACCTCCCGAGGGCCGGTCAGCACGATGCCCAACCGCAGGGGCTCCTCGGGCAGCGCTCCCTCCTCCGCCGGCAGGAAGATGGGGCCGACCTCGAAGAGGGCGACCCGCTCCCGGACGTGGACGTTGTGGGCCACCACCTCCAGCAGGCTGGCCAGCAGGGAGTGGCGCATCACCCGCCGCTCCTGGCTGATGGGGTTGGCCAGCGTGACGTAGGGGCGGTCGTCGGAGGGGAGGCCCGGTGGGTAGAGCTTCCGCTCCTGCTCCGGCGCGGTGAGCCGGTAGGTGATCACCTCCTGGAGGCCCAGCCCCGCCAGCAGGTCTCGGACCTGCTCCTCCAGCACCAGGGGGCGGTTGAGGAACTGGGGCGGGAGCTCGTCGGCCATCAGCGTGGTGGGGATGCGGTCGTAGCCGTAGACGCGGGCGATCTCCTCCAGGAGGTCCGCCGGCCCGGTGATGTCCAGCCGGTGGTCGGGGACGGTGACCTGCCAGCGGTCCTCGCCGGCGGGAACGACCTGGAACTCCAGCCCCTCCAGGATGCGGCGGACCTCCGACGGGGCGATCTCCATCCCCAGGATGCGCCGGACTTCGCCCAGGGGGAAGTCCACGACGACGGGGGCCAGTGGGGCCGGGTAGGCGTCCACCATGCCGGGGGCGACCCGGCCATCCCCCCACCGGCGCATCAGTTCCGCCGCCCGCCGGACGCCCCGCTCGGCCATCGCCGGGTGCACGCCCCGTCCGAAGCGGGCGCTGGACTCGCTGGGGAGCCGGAGCCGCTTGCTGGTGCGCCGGATGCTGATGAAGTGGAAGTTGGCCGACTCCAGCAGGATGTGGCGCGTCGTCTCGGTCACCTCGGTCTCGGCCCCGCCCATGACGCCGGCGATGGCGATGGGGCCGGCGGTGTCGGTGATGAGCAGATCGTCGGGCGTCAGCTCCCGCTCCACGCCGTCCAGCGTCGTGATCCACTCGCCGGGGCGGGCGGGGCGGACGAGGATGGTGGGCACCTCCCCACCGGCCCGCTCCGCCAGCCGGTCGTAGTCGAAGGCGTGGAGGGGCTGCCCCCACTCCAGCATCACGTAGTTGGTGACATCCACGACGTTGTTGATGGGGCGCATCCCCGCCAGCCGCAGCCGGTGCTGCACCCAGAAGGGGGAGGGGCGGATGGTGACGTCGCGGATCACCATGCCGATGTAGCGGGGGCAGAGGGTCGGGTCCTCGATCTCGATGCGCACCTGCTCGGCGGCCGGCAGGCCCTCGGTGAGGACCTCCAGGGAGGGGTAGCGGACCCGCTGGCCGGTCAGCGCCGCCACCTCCCGGGCCACGCCGATGATGGAGAAGCAGCGGGCCAAGTTGGGCGTCAGGTCCAGGTCCAGGACGGCGTCGCCCAGGTAGTCGGCCAGGGGCTTGCCCACGGGGGCATCGTCGGGCAGGAGGAGGATGCCGGTGTGATCGTCGCCCAGCCCCAGCTCCTTCTCGGAGCAGACCATCGCCCGGGAGGAGACGCCCCGGATCTTGGTCTTCTTCAGCTTTTTGATCCGGGGCTCCTCGGCGTAGCCGTCGTAGAGGCGTGCCCCTTCCATGGCGAAGGCGACCTTGAGGTGCAGGTCGCTCTGACCTCGGTAGGGGAAGAGGTTGGGCGCTCCCGTGACGACGGTCTCGTGCTGGTCCGAGCCGTAGTTGACGACGGCCAGCACCAGCCGGTCGGCGTTGGGGTGGGGTCGGATCTCGACGATCTCGCCCACCAGGACCCGTTCCCGATCCCAGACCAGGTCGGCTCCGGGGAGGCCCAGGTACTCGACGCGGGCCACCTCCAGGCCGGCCAAGGTCAGGCGCTCGGCGAGGCTCTCCAGGGAGAGGGGTACGTCCACGTACTCTTTGAGCCAGGATAGGGGTACTTTCATTAGATTACTCCTGTCAGATAAGCGGCGATGAGGCGACGCGGTGATGAGGCAGCGAGGCAACGAGGGAATGAGGCAACAAGGCTACGAGGTATCAAGGTAAGGAGGGCCGTCTTCCCCCACGGCTTCGCCGGGGTCTGGAGGGGGATAGACCTCCTCATCTGCGACTTCGTAAACGACACGAAGTTCCCGGACCAGGAGATCGCGGCCAGGTTCATCTTCGCCCTGGCGACGGCGCTTCAGGAAGTCAATGTAGCCGTTGAGCAATCGCCGCACTTCATCGGCCAAGGCTCGCACCTCTGCGTAGAGGCCGTGGGGAATGTAGCCCAGGTCCATCGCGGTAATCAAGTGATTGACCATCTCATCGAGGGAGCCACGGGCATTGTAGCAGAACCGGATGACATCCCCATAGTAGTAGCGCCCATACCCCTCGGCAATGTTGGCCATCACGCTTTTGGAGGATGCACGCATTTGGTGGGCCAATCCCCATTTCTCCTCGGGCGGCAGCAGCGGAACAACCTGCCGGTGGACCGCGATCATCAGGGTCCGCGCCTTCTGCCATACCTTCAGCCCCTCAAAGCCTCGCTTGGTCACCACGCCCCCTTTCCCCTCACTGCCTCATCCCTCACCAACTTGGTGCCTCATTCCTCATTACCTCGTTGCCTCTTCCTTGCCTTATTACCTCAGTGCCTCCTCACCTCGTTGCCTCTTCCCTCAGAATTGCTCCAAAAACCTCAAATCATTCCCCCAGAAGTACCGGATGTCGTTGATGCCGTACTTGAGCATGGCGATCCGCTCCGGGCCCATGCCGAAGGCGAAGCCGGAGTAGACGTCGGGGTCGTAGCCGCCGTTGCGCAGCACCACCGGATGGACCATCCCCGCCCCCATGATCTCCAGCCAGCCGGTATGCTTGCAGACGGGGCACCCCTCCCCGCCGCAGAGGATGCACTGGATGTCCATCTCCACGCTGGGCTCGGTGAAGGGGAAGTGGGAGCAGCGGAAACGGTAGGGGCGGTCCTCGCCGAAGAGCTGCCGGGCGAACTCGACCAGCGTCCCCTTCAGGTCGGTCATCGTGATCCGCCGTCCCACGGCCAGCCCCTCGACCTGGTTGAACTGGATCTCCGAGCGGGCCGTGATCTGCTCATAGCGGTAGCACATCCCCGGCAGGATGACGCGGATGGGATGGGGGGCGTACTCCCGCATAGCGTGGATCTGGCCGGGGGAGGTGTGGGTGCGCAGCAGCACCCCGGGCTCGGTGGTGTAGAAGGTATCCCACATATCGCGGGCCGGATGGTGGGGCGGCATGTTCAGCAATTGGAAGTTGTACTCATCCGTCTCCACGTCCCGGCTGCGGTAGACCTGGAACCCCATCCGGGTGAGGATGGCGACGATCTCCCGCAAGATGCGGGTGCTGGGATGAAGCCGGCCTCGGGGGAGGGGCCGGCCCGGCAGCGTCACGTCAATGGCCCCCGCCTCTACCTCGCGGGCGATCTCCGCCTCCTTGATGGCCCGGCTGCGGGCCTGGAAGGCCGCCTCCAGGGCCGCCTTGACTTCGTTGGCCCGGCGACCGAAGGCCGGTCGCTCTTCCTTGGAGAGCTCCCCCACCCGGCGCACCATCTGGGTGACCGCGCCCTTGCGGCCCAGATAGCGGCTGTACCAGGCCGAGAGCCCCTCGCTATCGGCCACAGCCTCCAAGGCGTTTCGAGCCTCTTCGTACAGACGGTCCAGCGCCTCCAGCATCGTCTCGTCTCCTTGAGATGTCGTCGAACCGTAACTGTTCACCCTCCCGCAGGTTAGACACGTTTCCGACGCGAAACCGTGCTTCAAATAGCCCATCGGGGCTGAAAGCGCCCTCGACCGGTGACCTGCGGGGGGGTAGGCTGATAGATACGTCGAACCAAACGAAACGCGCCCTCGCCCCAACAGGGACGAGAGCGCGATGCTCCCGCGGTACCACCCTGGTTCCCGGTCCGAAGACCGGGCCCTCGTTCCACCAACGGCCAAGCTCGGTCGCCGACCGGCCGGCGATTGGCTGCCCCGCTAACGGTGGGCTTCCGGAGCGGGCTACTTGCTGGGGGCAACGGCCGCCCCTCAGTTTCACCCGTCGGCTCAGGGGCGAACTTCAGCGGGCTTCCCCCGAGGGAGGCTCCCAGTCTCCGGCCTCCCCTCCCTGGCGGGTTCCCCCCGCCTACTCCTCCCCGTCACAGCCTTTGGTTGCTATCCTTTGTGGGTCGGGATTATGCCTCAGAAGCCCCGTTTTGTCAAGCCGATGCCGAACGCCGCTGACGGACGACCTCGAAGAGCAGAATCCCGGTGGCCACGGCTGCGTTGAGGGATTCCACCCCCCGCTCCATCGGGATGACGACCCGCCCGTGGGCCAGCTCCTGGGCCTCCTGGGAGACACCCCGGGCCTCCCCGCCGACGATGAGGGCGATCGGCTTCCGCCAGTTGACGACGGTGTAGGGCACGTCCCCCCGGGCCGCCGCCAGCCAGACGTCTTGCCCCTCCAGGTGGCGGCGGACCTCCCGCCAGCCCATCGCGCGGGTGGGGATGCGGAAGTGGGCCCCGGCCCCTCCCCGCACCGTCTTGGGGTTGTAGAGGTCCACGGTGCCCGGGGCCAGCAGGACCCAGTCCACGCCGGCCGCGGCCGCCGTGCGCAGGATCGCCCCCAGGTTGCCCGGCGTCCTCACCCCATCCACCACGAGGGTAAAGGTGGGATGATCGGGCGCGGGGAGCCGGACAAAGGGAAGGACCGCCACCAGGCCGGGCGGCGTCTCCGTGTCGGTGCAGGCCCGCATCACCGCATCGTCCACCAGGTGGCAGGGCGCTCCCAACCCCTCCAAAGCTTCAAGCACCGCCGCGCCCCGGGCCTCTTCGGCCAAGGACGCGACGTAGAGGACGAAGTCGGGCACGAGGCCGGCCCGCACCACCTCTTCCGCTAAGCGGACCCCTTCGATGACAAAACGATGCTCCCTATAGCGGGCTCGCCGCCGACTCTGGAGCATCCGTACCCGTTTGACCTTCGGGTTGGCCAGGCTGACGATCACATCTGGAGCGCCTCTCGGGCCACCTCAACCAGTTGGGCAAAGGCCGCTTCATCTCGGACGGCCAAATCGGCCAGCATCTTGCGGTCCAATTCGACGCCGGCCCGTTTGAGGCCGTGGATGAACTGGCTGTAGGAAAGGCCGTTGAGCCGGGCAGCGGCGTTGATGCGCGTGATCCACAGCCGGCGCATATCCCGCCGGCGCTGCCGGCGATCCCGATAGGCATAACGGAGGGACTTCATCAGGGCCTCATTGGCCCGGCGGAAGAGCCGATGGCGCGTCCCGTAGTATCCTTCGGTCGCTTTGATGATCTTCTTGTGGCGTCGTCGGGTCTTTGGACCCCCCTTAACTCGCGTCACAGTACCTCACCTCACGTTCACAGGTCTCAGTGAATCGTATCTATTCAGCCTACCCTCCCGCAGGTCACCGGTCGAGGGCGCTTTCAGCCCCGATGGGCTATTTGAAGCACGGTTTCACGTCGGAAACGCGCCTAACCTGCGGGAGGGTTGTCGAAGCAACCGGTCGGTTGCCCCTGCATCGCCCTCTTTTGGTCACGCTCAATCCCAGGTGGTCTACGACTTCCGGCGCAGGTAGGGGGCCAGCCGGCGCACCCGCCGCTCGAGCCCTTTGGACTCCACCGGCAGCATCTCGTCGAAGAGGGCCTTCACCCGGCGCGACTTCTTGCGGCGCAGGTGACTCTTGCCCAGCTTGGTGCGCATCAGCTTGCCCTTTCCCCCTTTGGTGAGACGAAAGCGCTTGGATGTAGATTTGTGGGTCTTGATCTTCGGCATCCTTGTACTCCTTTTGGCATACCGGCCTCAGACGGCCGGTCAGCTTCCGGCGGCAATGATCTCGCCTGTTACCAAACCGACCGCCGGACCCGGGTCCGGCGGTAGAAAATCGTCTGAGGGAACTTTCTCATCATCCACCAGCGACGTCACGCCAGCAACGCCCTCAACTTCCCCAGCACCTCCAGTACCACCTTTTCAGGTACCTTGCATATCTTCTCCACCCGCCGTGCCCGCCAATCCAAACTCCTCACCTGATCCGCCAGCACCACACCCTCCACTCCCATCCCTTCCGGTATCTGGACCTCAAATGGATACCCTTTCTCCCGTCGTGTGATCGGACACATAATAGCCAACCCGACCCGCCCATTGTACACTTCAGGCGACAACACCAAGGCCGGCCGCCGTCCTGCTTGTTCATGTCCTACCTGTGGGCTCAAGGTCACCCACACCACATCACCCCGAGCGGGCACATACCCTTTCACCACACCTCTTTCCCCATCGCTGGCCCCATATCCACTTCCTGGTGGATATTCTCCTGCGTTACTCCCGCGAGCAGATCCTCCAGCCGATACGTTGGCACAACCACCGGCATAATCACCAGCCGTCCACCCTCAAGGATCAACTCCACACGGCTTCCTTCTTTCAGCCCTACTTCCTCGGCCAATAGCCGAGGTATCTGCAACGCTAAACTTTCGCCCCATACCTTCACCCGTGTCTCCACCTCCACTACCTCCTCAAAAGCTTAAAAGGCATCTCAACCCAGTCCATCGCCCTCTTCAGCTTACAGAGCGATCCTGGCCTCATCGGCGCAGCCCTTACGAGCGCTTCGGCGTCAGCACCATCTGCATCGAGAACCCCTGGAGCTTGGGCTTACGCTCGATGTCCGACACATCGGCCAAGGACTCGGCCACGGTGGTCAGCAGTTGCTGTCCCAGCTCGGGATAGGTGACCTCCCGTCCTCGGAAGTGCACGGTCACCTTGACCTTGGCCCCCTTCTCCAGCCACTGACGGGCTTGGCGGATCTTGTAGTCCAGATGATGGGCCGCGATCTTGGGACGCAGACGGAGTTCCTTGACCTCCATCTGCTTCTGGGCCTTCCGGGCCTCTCGCTCCTTGCGCGCCCGCTCGTACAGGAACTTCCCGTAGTCCATGATGCGGACCACCGGGGGGTCCGCCGCTGGTGAAACTTCCACCAGGTCTAAATCAGCCTCCTGGGCAGCCTGCAATGCCTCACTAAGGGGCACAACCCCCAGGTGCTCACCATCCGCGCCGATGAGGCGTACCGTGCGGGCGCGAATCTCCTCGTTGATGCGATGTCTTCTGGTGCTAATTCTGCTCCCCCGTGTTGTTTGAACCCGACGGCCGGTCCTACAAAGGACAGGAAATCCCCCCAGCCACCGCTCAATGCGGGACGGAGTAGATGTTACCACAATTGCGCCAACTCGTCAACCGGAATCCCCACAGGTTCTAGGGGTTATCAATGCCCGAGCAAGATCCCGATTCCCGAAGGCTCCGCAAGGCGATCTTCGCCTCGGGATACCCTCGAGAAGGGAAGCCTGTTGCCTCTCAGGGTCGCTTCTTAGACTTCGGGAACCTCCATCGCGCTCCGCCGCAGGACGACATAGCGGCTCAGGTTGCCCTCCCGACCGTCGGCGTCGAAGGCCTCGACCAGAACCAGGCCGGCCGCCCGGATCAGCCGCGCCATCTCCGCCTCGTCCACCAGGTGGACGTAGCGATAGCCGTACCCATCCCGCCGCCAGTCCAGGAGGTAATCCCCCGGCTCCAGCACCTCCGGGGAGAGCCCCACAGCGCTCCAGGGGACGACCCGCCGACGCAGCCGCTCCGCCCGCAGGAACTGCCAGGTGGAGAGGCCACAGGTACCGCCCGGCTTGAGCAGCGCAGCCACTTGGCCCAGGAAGCGGGCCCGCAGCGCGAAGCTGGGCAGGTGGTGCAGCAGGGCCAGGGCCAACACTACGTCGAAGGAAGCGGGGGGCAGGTCATCGGCCCAGGCCGGCCCGGCGACATCGGCCACACGGAAGGTGGTCTGGACATGCCGCAGCGCCCGGCAGCGCTGCCGGGCCAGCGCCACCATCGCCGGGCTGAAGTCCAGACCCTGGTAGATCACGGGCCGCTCCACCGCCTCCAGCCAGCGGGCGATCCGCCCGTCGCCACACCCCACGTCCAGCAGCCGTCCGCCCGCCGGGATATAGGGGAGCAGCCGCCAGAAGCCCGGCTGATCCCGGGGCCGGCTATCGGCGAAGGAGCGGGCGAAGGCGGTGTAGAAGGTCCGGTTGATCTCCAACAGTCGGTTGACGATTTCAGGATTCAAGGTAAAATCGGGATCAGAGAAACCGCATCGAGACCCAGGGCTCAGATATGGGAAGTGTAGCACAAAACGGGAAAGCGGCAACGGTGGATCGCCACCGGGGGGACTGGGACCCGGCGTCGGAGGCGGAGCGCCTGCAGTCTCTCCTGCAGGCGGTGGCCGCTATGGAGCCCTTCACGCCAACCCGGTTGCGCCGGCTCCTCTCCCGCCACCGCCGCTCCGACGGGCAGCCCTTCTCCAAAGATCAGTTGGTCGCGGGCTACAAATGGCTATGCGAAAGGGGCGATCTCCCCCCCAACCCGGAACTGCTCCGCCGGCTCCGCATGAAGCCGGTCCGCACCCTCTCCGGCGTCGCCCCCGTCGCCGTGATGACCAAACCCTTCCCCTGCCCCGGCGAGTGCATCTTCTGCCCTGAAGACGTCCGCATGCCCAAGAGCTACCTGCCCGACGAGCCCGGGGCCATGCGGGCCGAGCGCTACCGCTTCGATCCCTACGAGCAGACGGCCGGCCGCATCGAGGCGCTGGAGCGCATAGGCCACACCGCGGACAAGGTGGAGCTCCTCATCCTGGGCGGCACCTGGTCCTACTACCCCCCCGACTACCAGGAGTGGTTCATCCGCCGCTGCCTGGAGGCGATGAACGGCACCGAGGCCCGCTCCCTGGTCGAGGCCCAGCGGGCCAACGAGACGGCTCCTCACCGGAACGTGGGGTTGGTCATCGAGACCCGGCCCGATTACATCACGCCGGAGGAGGTGCAGCGGCTCCGCTACCTGGGCGTCACGAAGGTGCAACTGGGGGTGCAGAGCCTGGACGACCGCATCCTGGCCCTGAACCGGCGCGGCCACACCGTGGAGGATGTCCGGCGGGCGATGGCCCTGCTCCGGGCCGCCGGCTTCAAGATCGCCGTCCACTGGATGCCCAACCTGCTGGGCGCGACGCCCGAATCCGACCTGGAGGACTTCCGGCGGCTCTGGACCGATCCGGCGCTGCGCCCCGACGAACTGAAGATCTACCCCACCGCCCTCCTGGACAACACGGCCCTGTACGATCACTGGCGACGGGGGGAGTACAAGCCCTACAGCACGGAGACGCTGGTGGAGTTGCTGATCGCCTGCAAGCAGACCATCCCCCCCTACTGCCGGGTCAACCGGGTGATCCGGGACATCCCGGCAGGTCACATTGTGGCGGGCAACACCCTGTCCAACCTCCGGGAAATCGTGCAGCGGGAGATGGGGAAGCGCGGGCTCCGGTGCCGCTGCATCCGCTGTCGGGAGGTGCGGGGGCAGCCGGTGGAGCCGGAGCGGCTGCGCCGGCGGGAGATCACCTACGAGACGACGGTGAGCCGGGAGCACTTCCTCAGCTACGAGACGCCCGAGGGCAAGCTGGTCGGCTTCCTGCGCCTCTCGTTGCCCGATCCGGCGGCTCAGGCGGCGACAGGGCTGGAGGAGATCGTGGGCAGCGCGATGATCCGAGAGGTGCACGTCTACGGGCCGGCCCTGGCCATTGGGGCGGAGCGGAGCGACGAGGCCCAGCACGCGGGCCTGGGCGGCCGGCTCATCGCCTGGGCGCGGGAGATCGCCCATCGGGCCGGTTACCGCCGGCTGGCCGTCATCGCCGCCGTGGGAACGCGGGGCTACTACCGCCGGCACGGTTTCGTCCTGGGCGAGACCTATGTGTTGGGTCCGTCGGTCCTTGGTCCCTAGTCCTCAGTCCTCGGTCCTCAGTCCTCGGTCCTCAGCCTGGGGGCGGGTGGTCGCTTGGTCAGGTGGTCGGGTGGTCAGCGGTCGGTAGAAACGATTCTTTGGGGGAGGCCACAGGTTGAAATGAAGCCGAAGATTCGCATCCCTGAAGACGAAATCGCCCGCTTTTGCCATCGCTGGAAAGTCGCAGAGCTGGCCCTGTTCGGTTCGGCGTTGCGAGAAGATTTCAGCCCAGACAGCGACGTAGACGTTCTGGTCTCTTTCGCCCCTGATGCCCGTTGGAGCCTATTTGACCTGGTGTCTATGCAGCATGAGCTAGAATCCATCCTGGGACGCAAAGTGGATCTTGTGGAACGCCGGGCTGTGGAGCAAAGCGAGAACTACATCCGCCGCAAGAGCATCCTCAGGAACCTGGAGATCATTTATGCCGCGAGATGAAGCCTACTTGCTGGACATCCTCATTGCAGCCCGCAAAGCGCTGCAGTTCGTCGAGGACCTCTCCTGGGAAGAATTCGAGCGAAGCGAATTGCATCAAAACGCGGTGATACGCTCCTTGGAGATTATCGGCGAGGCTGCCCGTCTCGTCTCAAGGCAAACCCGTAACGCCCACCCTGAGATCCCTTGGAGCCAAATGATCGGCATGCGTAACCGCCTGATCCACGAGTACTTCCGTGTAGACCTTGCGACCGTTTGGGAGACCATCCAGAAGGACCTGCCTGCGCTGGTTGCCCTGCTAGAGCCCCTGGTTCCACCACAAGAAGATGCTTGACTAGCGATGAACGTTCAGTCCAAAAGTGCCTTCGAGCGGAATTGACAACACGCTCTATCCCTGCTATACTCCGTCTAGCTCAGCGGTGCCACTTTTCACGATTGGCCCCATTCCCCCTGAACCCCTACCGAGGTGAGATATGAGCGAGCGTATCCCCTTTGCGACCGACGCCTGGGTCAAGCGGCTATGCGAAGAACTCAACAAGAGCGAGCGCTATCGCGAGGCCGCCAAGAAGTGGGAAGGTGATCTCTACTTTATCATCGAGCCCGAAGGCCGGCTCACCGAGAAGGTCTTTATGTACATGGACCTTTGGCACGGCGAGTGCCGCCAGGCTTTCGTTGCCGAAGACGAAAACGCCGTCTCCCCCGCCTTCCGTATGTGGGCCCCCGTGAGCATCTGGAAGCGGATCATTGACGGCAAACTGGACCCGATGCAGGCCCTCCTCACCCGCCAGCTCAAGATGAAGGGCAATATGGCCAAGATCATGCGCAACGTCAAGGCCGCTCAGGAGCTGGTCCGCTGTGCCACGATGATCCCCACCGAGTTCCCCATTGACTGAGGACCCATCGGGCCCATCCTCGCCCGACGGCCCCAAGGGAGTGCCAACGATGTGGTTCTTTCGCAGCCCCCAGATTGTCTTCGGCGAGCACGCCCTGGACTACCTGCGTCAGGTCGAGGGCCAGCGTGCTTTCATTGTCACCGACGAGACGATGGTCCAGATGGGCTTCGTCGCCCTGGTGGAAGAGCGGCTGGCCGAGGCCGGCCTGGAGACCGCCTGCTTCGCCGAAGTGGAGCCCGACCCCTCTGTTGAAACGGTGGAACGAGGAGCCGCCCAGATGCGGGCCTTCGCCCCCGATTGGATCATCGGCTTGGGCGGAGGCTCCTCGATGGACGCAGCCAAGGCGATGTGGATCCTCTACGAACGCCCCGACCTGGACCCTCGCGCCATCACCCCCTTCGACCATCTGGGGCTCCGTCAGAAGGCCCGGATGATCGCCATCCCCACCACCAGCGGCACCGGCTCCGAGGTGACCTGGGCCATTGTGCTCACCGACACCGAAGAAGCACGCAAGTTCGGCACCGGCTGTCCCGAGGCGCTCCCCGACCTGGCCATCGTGGACCCCCACCTGGCGGCCCGGATGCCCCCTCGCCTGACGGCCGATACCGGGATGGATGCCCTGACCCAGTGCATTGAGGGCTACGTCTCGACCTGGCACAACGACTTCACCGACGGCCTCAACCTAAAGGGGATCCAGCTGATCTTCGAGTATCTGCCCCGAGCCTACGAGAACCCCGACGACATGGAGGCGCGGGAGCATATGCACAACGCCGCCACCCTGTCGGGGCTGGGCTATATGAACGCGATGGTGGGCCTGGCCCACGCGATGGGCCACGCCCTGGGTGCCCACTTCCACGTCCCCCACGGACGGGCGGTCGGGCTCTACCTGCCCTACACCATCGAGTTCTCCGTCCGGGAGGGCGACACCCGGTACGGGGAGATCGCCCGCTCCCTGGGACTGCCGGCGGCCGACGAGGTCGAGGGGGCCCGTAGCCTGGTTCAAGCCATCCACGATCTGGCCCGGCGCATCGGCCAGCCCCTTACCATCCAGGAGTTGGGCCTGGACGCCGAGAGCTACCGGACCCGGATCCCCGATCTGGTGACCCACAGCGAGGAGGATGCCAGCATCGTCGCCTGCCCCCGCCAGCCCACCACCGAGGAACTCCATCGCCTCTTCGAGTACGCTTACGACGGTCGGTCGGTGGATTTTTAGAGGAGCACCCAACCCTACCGGCCCACACCGCTTGTGAGCCCACACGCTCTGGAGACCCACGAGGGAGGCCCGTGAACGGATACGCCGGCAAGCTCTTGATCGTCAACCTGTCCGACGGGACGATCCGCGAGGAACCGCTGAACGCCGAATGGGCCCGCCAGTTCATCGGGGCCGGTGGCCTGGCGGCCCGCTACCTCTACGAGATGGTGGATGCCGACACCGACCCGCTGGGGCCGGAGAACCCGCTGATCTGGATGACCGGCCTGCTCACCGGCACCCGGCTCCCCTCCGGCTCCCGCTCTGCCTTCTGTGCCCGCTCCCCCCTCACCGGCCTCTGGGGAGAGGCCAACATCGGGGGATTCGCCGGCGTTGCCCTGCGGCAGGCCGGCTACGACGGCGTCATCATCCTGGGGCAGTCTCCCATTCCCGTCTACCTCTACATCACCGACCAGGGGGCGGAGATCCGGGACGCCACCCCCTACTGGGGCTTGGACACCTACGAGACCCAGGCCCGGCTATCGGAGGCGCTGGGGGGGCGCCCGGTGCGGGTGGCCTGCATCGGGCCGGCGGGTGAGAATCTGGTCCGCTACGCCGCCATCTTCAACGCCGATGCTCGGGCCGCCGGCCGCACCGGGATGGGGGCGGTGATGGGCAGCAAACGGCTCAAGGCCATCGCCGTCCGGGGGCGGGGCCAGGTGCCCCTCAGCGAGCGGGAGCGGTTCAACCAGGCCGCCCGGCAGGCTCTGCAGGCGATCCAGGAGGACTTCGCCATCTCGGTTCTCAAGGAGCTGGGCACAGCCGGTGGCCTGGAGTTCTTCCATATGCTCGGTGCCGTTCCTGCCCGCTACTGGACCTTGGGCGACTACGAAGGAGCGCTGAACCTGAGCGGGGCGGCCATTGCCGAGACGATCCAGATGGGGACCACCGGCTGCTGGGGCTGCTGGGTCCAGTGTGGCCGAGAGGTTCAGGTCACCGACGGCCCTTTCCCCGTCCCGCGCACCGACGGGCCGGAGTACGAGACTGTCGTCTCCCTGGGGGCCAACCTGCTCATTGACGACCTGAAGGCGGTCGCCTACTTCGACCTGCTCTGCGACGCCCTGGGGATGGACACCATCAGCACCGGCGGAGCCATCGGGTTCGCCTTTTACCTGTACAACGAGGGGATCATCGGCCCCGACGAGACGGATGGGCTGGAGCTGACCTGGGGGAACGTCGAAGCCGTCGCCCCCCTGATCCGCAAGATCGCCGCTCAGGAAGGGTTTGGCGCGGTCCTGGCCCAGGGGAGCCGGGCGATGGAAGCCCACTACAACGTCCCCGGCTTGGCCGTCCAGGTCCACGGCCTGGAGCCGGGGATGTACGACCCCCGGGCGATGTCGGGGATGGCCCTCGTCTTCCTCACCTCCCCTCGGGGGGCTTGCCACAACAAGAGCGACTACTACATGGTCGAGTCCGGCCACAGCTTCCCCGAGGTGGGGGTCTGGAACACCGGCGACCAACGGCGGGAGGTGGGGAAGCCCCTCTCGGTAGCCCGGCACCAGGACTGGCGATCCTTCGTGGACAGCGCCGGGGCCTGCCAGTTCGTCAACGCCCCCATCCCTAGGATGGTGGAAATGGTGCGGGCGGCGACCGGCTGGGAGGTGACCGCCCGAGATCTGGCCCGCACGGGGGAACGCATCTTCACCCTCAAATGGCTGATCAACCACAAGCTGGGCTGGCGACGGGAGCAGCAGGTCTTCCCCCGCCTGTGGGAGCAGGCCCTGGATGAAGGCCCGACGGAGGGCTTCGTGCCGGCCTGGGAAGCGATGTTACGGGCCTACTACGAGCACCGAGAATGGGACTGGGAGACAGGACGCCCCAGGCCGGAGAAGCTGAAAGCGCTGGGGCTGGACACCTTCATCCCTGATCTGTGGAAATGAGGTCATCCCGCCCCACCGACCCACAGCGCTGTCTCCGCAAGACGATGGATGAGCGAGAGGAGGAGCCGTGGCACGACGAACGAAACGCAAGAAGCGAAGCAACCGCACCACGCAAATCTTCTGGGTTTCCCTGAGCCTTCTGGTAGCGGTGAGCACCATCCTGACCCTGGTGGTGAGTGTCAACCCACCCCCTCCCCCGACGCCCACCCTGGCGATCCCCACCCTCTTGCCCCGGGTGACGCCCCTGGTATCACCAACACCGACCTCGACGGCGACGCCCACGCCTACGCCGACGTTGGGGCCGGCCTTGCCTCCAACCTTCACACCGACACCGTAACAGCACAGCGCCGGAATAGGGATTCCAGCGCTGCTAGAAATTCGTTGCCGGGGATTCTGGCACTGTTTGATCTGAGTGTGACCAAAACTCACCGGGGGGATGTAGAGGCAACTTGCAGGTTGCCCCTACCCCCCTTTTGGTCGCTCACTTGATCTCGACGACCGCGCCGGCCTCTTCCAGAAGCTTCTTGGCCTCTTCGGCGGCCTCTTTGGAGACGGCCTCCTGAACGGGAGTCGGGGCGCTCTCCACCAGGCTCTTGGCCTCCTTCAGGCCCAGGGCCGTCAGCTTGCGCACCGCCTTGATGACCTCGATCTTCTTGGGACCGATCTCCTTGAGGATGACGTCGAACTCGGTCTTCTCCTCTTCCGGCTCGGCGGCCGGAGCGGCCATGCCGGGCATCGCTGCCATAGCGACCGGAGCCGCCGCGCTGACGCCCAGCTTCTCCTCCAGCATCTTCACCAATTCCGAAGCCTCCAGCAGGGTGAGGCTGCTGATCTCTTCGACAAGCTTCTCCAAATCTGCCATCGTTCCTCCTTAAACAATGTAACGTTCTGGGTTTTTACGTTCTACGTGACTTAGGCGGTTTCCAGTTGCTCGATGCGGGCCTGCAGCAAGTTGAGAATCTGCCGGATGCCGCCCGCCACCACGCCCGCCACCTGACGCGCCGGCCCCTGGATGCCCCCGAGCACCTGGGCCATCAAGACCTCGCGCGTCGGCAGATCGGCCAGAGCCCGAATCCCCTCCGGGTCCATCACACGCCCTTCGAGGATGCCCCCCTTGATCTGCAACCGCTCCAGTTCCTTCGTGGCCTCGACCAGCGCCTTGGCCACAGGAGGGACCTCCCCCAGACAGAAGCTGACGGCCGTGGGGCCCCTCAGTAGCTCGTCGGGGATGGGGAGGCCGGCCTGAGCCAAAGCCAGTCGCAACAGGGTGTTCTTGACCACGTGGTAGGCCCCCTCTGCTTCGCGCACCCGGCGGCGTACCTGGGTCATCTCGGCCACCGTCAGCCCCTGATTTTCTGTGAAGATGAGGGCAGAGCTACGGGCGGCCATCTCGGCGAACTGGCGCACCAACATCTCCTTGCGTTCACGGGTGAGAGCCAAGTTTCGACCACCTCCTTTCTGCAAACAAAATCGTCTTTGCATCGCCGCCGACGCAAAGACGATCCTTCGGAAATCCACCACCCTTCCCCTCACCAGGGGAAAGAGGGGGGTCTCCACAGCCGTCATTGCCTCGGCAGGCGATGGTTTAAGCCCCTGAAGAGCACCTGCTGTCTCAGGCTATCCGGTTGTCCCTCAAGCAACTTCCATCATACTGGCCTGGATGGGATCTACCTTGATGCCGGGCCCCATAGACGTCGAGACCGTCACGCGACGGATATACTGGCCTTTGGCGGCCGCCGGACGGGCTCGCTTCACGGCGTGCATCAGCGCCGCCATATTCTCCAAGAGGTGCTCGGTGGGGAAACTGACCTTCCCAATGGGCACGTGCAGGTTCCCCGTCCTGTCCACCCGGAACTCCACCCGGCCTGCCTTGGCCTCCTTGATGACGTGGGGAAGAGCATCGGCCGGGACGATGGTGCCCGCCTTGGGGTTGGGCATCAGGCCTCGGGGACCCAGGATACGGCCCAGCCGCCCCACCTTGCCCATCATCTCCGGGACGGCGATGGCCACGTCGAAATCGGTCCACCCATTCTGGATCTTTTTGATCCACTCGTCGTCGTCGGCTACGTAATCGGCACCGGCCTCCCGGGCGATCCGAGCCGCATCCCCCTGAGCAAAGACCAGCACCCGAACCTGCTTGCCCAGCCCATGAGGGAGCACGACGACATCCCGGACCTGCTGATCGGCATGGCGCGGGTCCACCCCCAACCGGATGTGGACCTCGACGGTCTCATCAAAGTTAGCGTAGCTGGTCTCTTTGGCCAGCTTCAACGCCTCTTCAGGCGTATAATACCGCTGGCGGTCAACCTTCGCCAGCGCTTCCCTGTACTTCTTTCCGTGCTTTGGCATCGTTCCTCCTGTGGTTCAAGCGGGCTGTAACCCTCCCACGACATAAGCGATACAAGAGGCGATCGGTCGCTTGCCTCTCGCCTCCCGTCAGTCCACAATCTCAATGCCCATACTGCGGGCCGTTCCCTCGATCTGGCGCATCGCGCCCTCGATGTCCACCGCGTTGAGGTCCTTCATCTTCACTTCGGCGATCTCCCGCAACTGCTGGCGGGTGATCTTGCCCACCTTCTGTCGGTTGGGCTCGGAGGAGCCCTTCTCGATGCCGGCCGCTTTACGCAGCAAGTGGGGCGTGGGGGGCGTCTTCAACACAAAGGTGAAGGACTGATCGGTGTAGATGGTGATCTCGGCCGGCACGATGTCCCCGATCATCCCCGACGTCCGGGCATTGTACTCCTTGCAGAAGGCCATCAGGTTGATGCCATGCTGAGCCAGCGCAGGCCCCACGGGGGGCGCAGGATTGGCCTTGCCTGCTTGCAATTGGAGCTTGACGACCGCTTTGACTTTCTTCATCCTAGATCTTCTCCACTTGCAGGAAATCGAGTTCCACAGGGGTCTCTCGACCGAAGAAAGAGACCAGCACCCGGACCTTGGCTCGGTCCATATCTATCTCGTCCACGGTACCCATAAAATCGTTGAAGGGTCCGTCAATGATGCGGACCTTCTGCCCTGGGCGGAAGGTGACCTTGATCTTGGGTGCTTCCGCCTCCATCCGCTTCATAATCGCCTGGACCTCTTCAGGTCGAAGCGGTGTGGGCTTGTTCCCCATGCCCACGAAGCCGGTGACGCCAGGCGTGTTGCGGACCACGTACCAGGAATCGTCATCCATGATCATCTGAACGAGGATGTAGCCAGGGAAGACACGCCGCTCAACGGTGCGTCGCTTGCCCTCCCGGACCTCAATCTCCTCCTCGGTCGGCACCACAACCTGGAAGATCTTATCCCGCATCCCCATCGTTTCGATGCGCTGCTCCAGGTTGTGCTTCACCTTATTCTCATAGCCAGAATAACAATGGATGACGTACCAGGCTCGCCCGTCGTCCTCTTCCTCCTCGGCGGCTTCTTTAGAGGGCTCTTCTTGCTTCTCTTCCCCACCCAGGGTGAAGTCCTCGGGCAAGCCAAAATCCACCTCCGCCAAAGCCGTTACCGGCTCTTGGGAGGCCTCCTCCATCGCCTCCGGCGCTTCGGGCTCGGCGGCGACCTCCTCAGGTGAGACCAGATGTTCCACCTCTTCTCCCATCACATCCACCCCCGGCTATTCCTGCCGGGCTATCCACGTCATCCCTGCCCCGATGATCACGACGAGTACCACAGCGATCATCAGTTGCACGGCCTGCCCATCAATGACCCCAGCCAGTTCCCAAGAGAAGAAAAAGTCCAACAGCCCAAGTAGGGCTGCCATCCCAATGGTCACCACCAGAACCAGGATCGTCAGGTTCCGAGCCTCCTCCTGGCTGGGCCAATGCACCTTCGAGAGTTCCGCTCGGGTCTCCCGCAGATAGCGGACGACCCCCCATTCCCGCTTGCGTTCTTTCGTCTGCGCCTTTGCCACACTTCCCCTCACTATTGGCAATCTGCTTACACTTTGAGACACCGCCGTGGCCGACGGTGTCTCAACGTTCCCATCCCCTCAAGCTTACTTGGCAGGCGAGCCAGGACTCGAACCCGGAACCTGTGGTTTTGGAGACCACTGCTCTGCCAATTGAGCTACTCGCCTGCATCCTAAAGCCGGGAACCTGGCAGGCGAGCCAGGACTCGAACCCGGAACCTGTGGTTTTGGAGACCACTGCTCTACCAATTGAGCTACTCGCCTGCGCTGCGTGACCGAGTTAATAGCTACCGTTACTTTGTCTCACGATGCAGAGTATGCTTTCGGCACCGCGGGCAGAACTTGCGCAGTTCCAGACGACCGGGGTCGTTGCGCCGGTTCTTCTGGGTGGTGTAATTCCTCTCCTTACACTCGGTGCACGCCAGGGTGATGGTCAGGCGGACAGCTTTCTTCGCCATCGTTCCCTCACCGGATGATCTTGGTGATGACGCCGGCGCCGACGGTCAGGCCACCCTCGCGAATGGCAAACCGGCTCCCCGGCTCAATCGCCACCGGCTCGATCAACTTCACCTGCATCGTCACATTGTCCCCGGGCATCACCATCTCCACCCCCTCCGGCAGGATCACCTCCCCCGTCACATCCATCGTCCGAATGTAGA